>ERZ773028.22-NODE-22-length-157370-cov-10.497206_pt1 | contig 157370 bp, 136 predicted proteins | sample MGYA00511123_ERZ773028 | MGnify/ENA primary metagenome ERZ773028 (study PRJEB29015, sample SAMEA2738134) | human oral metagenome | biome: human oral; feature: human-associated habitat; material: saliva | place: China | collected 2206 ... | reverse complement strand
GTGGCTTTGTTCGCCGATGGGGCAGTCGACTGGGAGGAACCGCAGGCGGCCAGACCTGTCATGAGAGCCAAGGAAGCGACGACGACTGAAATACGTTTGAATGGTTTACTGTTCATTCATGAACCCCGTTTCTTTCTATTTCGACTTACTCTGGCCACTGTAGCACTGAGCGGTCACCTTTACCTCGTCAGCCGTGATTCTAGTCCTCCAACAGGCGCACGGAAGTGATGACCTGATGCACGTCCTTCAAATCGTCAGCGGCGCTGGGACCGGCAGCTGAAGCCTGGAATTGATAGGAATCGGCCACACCATCGTGCCAGGACGTCAGAACGGCCAAGCAGCAAGCCAACTGGCCTACCTGATGGTCGTAAACGTATTCCATGACGTCCCATTCCTGTCCGTTCTGGTCTTTTCCACCTTTCCGAGCGGTGACCTTGACATTCTGCAAAGACCCCACATAGGCATCCATCTCCGCCATAATTTCTTCGGAAGTGATGGAAGCGACCCGCCTGTCATGCGAAACCACCAAATTCGGAGAGAAAGAATCCTCACGCTGTCGGATCAGGCAGAAAAGGACATGATCGACATGCGTCACCTCCCAACCTTGAGGGACGTCAAAAGAGAAGCGCGGGGTCGCGACGGTCATCTCATCGGGAAAAGTTAACATAATGAACCTCCAATTTATTTTATCTGATTATACGGGAATGGTCGGTTTTGCAACAGGTGGCGGCGCTTTCAGGCAGACGGCCGTTTTTCAGCTGAAGAGATGGTGGACGAGGTCCGCCCCTCCATCGACGATCGATTTGACATCGACGGAACCGGATACATGGAAGCCGGCCCCGACTCCGGCGGTAGCGTTCCCGCCAAAGTTGACGCTCAACTTTCCGTCCTTGAAATTCACGCCGGCCTCGCCTCCCACACCAGCCCCGGCTCTGACCGAAGCATCGGCGGAGACGGAGAAAGGCCCGGCATGCCCGCTGACATTCCCTTCCGCCTTCGCGCCGGCGAAGACTTCTCCGCTGGCATTCAACCCGTAGGAGTCATCATCGGGATTGTAGCCAGCCTGGACTTTGCCAGTTCCCTCCGCTCCGGCGAAGGCCTCCCCATGGGCGGACACCCCTGCCCCTCCGAAGGGAAGATTCTTGCCGAATTCAAGGCTGGCGTCACCAGTGGCCTTGACACCAGCATAAGCGGAAACCTCGCCGTTAGCCCCATACTGGTTAACGCTGCCGCTGGCGCTGGCCCCGGCTCCGACGTCGACGCTTCCGCTCATCTTACCTTCGCCGCTGATGCCAAGAATCGTCAGATTCTTATCAACGCTGCCGCTGGCATTAAGAAGATGATATGCCTTGGAAACATCTCCACCGATCTTCATCTCCCCATCATCGCCGATCTCGAATGTGACGCCACTTGAGCCATCCGCATAATTCGTGTTCACGTCTGAGGACTGGGCGCTGTCGCCGGAAAGAAGGAAATGCTGGACAATCGCTTGGGCTGACGCTGCCTTAGCCTGTCTTTCCATGTCAGCGGTCACGAAGTCACCGGAGAATTTCGAGGAATAGGTGTTGTCGAATGCCTTCACGGCCTGGGATAAGGTGTCCCACTTCGTCTTGACATTGTTGAATTTTTCAGCTTCGTCATTCGTATAGGACTTGACCTCATTCAAACTCGAGATAATCGCGTCCCTTTCTCCGCATTCATTGTCGAGGTCAGAAGCGTGTGAAATCAGGTCGGATGCCTCTTTGGCCATGTCTTGCGCTTTCTGCGCGGCATCGGAGATGCCGCTGCCGAAATTGCTGTCCGGATTGCAGCTGATTCGCTGATCGTTGCTCGGGGAGGACCCGACCTCCGCGAACAGTTCTTTGTATTTGGGTTTCAGCGAGTCAGACGCATCCGAAGACGCCTCTGCCAAAGATGAAGAGAATGAGTCGAAAGCACTTTTAAAAGCCGTCATCGACACATCCACCAGATTATACGATTTTTCGGCGCCTTGGGCCCATACGCCGCTTTGTCCGTCCAAGACATCGAAATTCGCCTTTCTGGCCCCATCAAATTCGTTTTCAAAATCGCCTTTGGTCGTTTTGGCGGCGTCCGCCGCGTTTTTCAGACCATCCACATCGATACGGAACATGTTTTTGCCTCCTTATAACTTCCTTTTCGCAGGGGATGACTTTCCCGGGCTCCCCTGCCGCCTGAGCGGCTGGAACGACTCGTTAATGTTTCCGGGTTGAAGACATTGAGGACTGATGAGAGGCAGAGGCCGTGGTACGGGTGCTGGAAGAGCTGGCCGAGACCGAAGTCTTATCATGGGTTGAAGTCGAACCGTCGCCATCCACATGATGATAGGACTCCTCATGCTCCGCCCCGACGGTGGTTTCATCGCCATTGTTTTCGGCGTAAATCGTCGTTGAATGACTCGACCTATGCCCTCGTACAAGACTCGCCCCATCTTTTTCATTGAACGAATCATCAGCGCTGGAGGCGCCCCCTGTCTTATAATCAGTGGAAACTTCGCAATCCACACCTTCCAGGGTGGTCGCAGTCTGATCAAGGTTGGTGCCATATGTCTCCAGACCGGTTTTGATGCCATCCGCAGCGGTGGTGATTTGCGTGAAGCGGTTAAGGATGGCATCATGCGCCGCCCCCTCCCCCCATTGCATATCATCGGACCACTCCCTGGCTTTGTTTCCTAAATCGTGGACCGTTCCTCCCTTCTTTTTGAAATCCTCACCGGCAGTTTTCACTTTATCCGGTTCGATCTTGATTTCCCCCTTTTTCGTGGAATCAGCCATTTTTCACCTCCAAGTTCGATTCGTGAAATTATTTTCTCTTTGACTCCGCATGCCCCGACCCTTTTATGTCAGGATGGAAGGGCGGACGCATCGGTTCATGAATTCTGAAGATCCTGTAACTGGGAAGCGGTCGAATCCAGCTGGGAATTCGTGCTATCCAAAGATTTCTGCGCGCTGGACAACTGCCCTTGAAGCCTCTCTATTTCTTGAGAAAGACGATCGATGAGCGTCTTGACCTTGTCATGAACGGTCGAAACTTTGCTGTCCGTATCCTTGTTGAATTTCTTCAGAGCATCCCCGATTTCATTGTCATCGACGGCTTCGTTCAGAAGACTCGCACTGGAGTTAAGCTGCGTTTCCAGGTCGGACTGCTTCTGTTTGAAAGACGAATCGACATCGCTGTCAAAAGTCTTCGCCTTGGCAAGCTTCGCCTTAAGCTCCGCGATCTTGCCGCTTAGAACGTTGACCTGCCCTTGCAATTCAGATGATTGCGATTGCAAGTTGTTCCTGCTCGTGGTCAGCGAGTCGATTTGCGCCTGTTTGTCTTGATTATCGGCCATAAGGACCCTTTCTCTATCTTTTCAAGCTCGTTTTGATTTTACCTCGAGCTAAAGCCAAATCGATCTTCATCTGGAGTCAATGCCCATCCGATGGAGACCCTGTATCCATCCGTCGGCAGGCCTAAAGGAGGGCCAGTTTCGCTCCCGGGGAAATCATGCCCAGCCTCATCAAGTGCCGGTAAGTATCCCGCGGATTCAGCATGGCCCCCTGCCAGGGGGATTGCTCCCGGATGACCAGGTCGGCCTGGCCGTCGGCCTGGTAGAGGTCAGGTTGGGTGGAGGCGAGGATCTCGCAGATGAGCAGAAGCGAATCCTGCACGGTCATGTCGACCGGTATGAGGAATTCCGCCTCCTTCCCCGTTGCCGGAACGAAAACGTTCATGATGACCCGTTCATTCATGATTCCTCCTCCGTGGCCTCAGGCCGGCCAGGGACCGCTGGGGCCGCATTCTCGGTGGGCAGATGCAGGACCCTCAAGGGCCGCCTGTCCCCCCGGTAGAAGACCCATCCATCGGTCTGGGTCTGGGCCTGGTTCATCTCGGAAGGCATGTTCGAATTCGGGAAGACCGACTGCTGTTTGATCCCCTCCCCGATCCACAGCCCCTGCGGGTTGGCCCTCAAGGCTTTCATCCAGGGTTCATAGACGCTTTCCACACGCCATCTTTCCATGAGAACGATCAGATTGGTCGTGTCCCGGTATTCGTTCCCTTCGATGTAGGACTTGAGTTTCCCGGACGTCTCCGACGACAGCCTGTCCAAGGTCTGGATGATGTCGGTGAAGACGATGGCCGAAGGCGACAGGCCACCGTCCAGAACCTTGGCGATCTTCTCGTTGATATCCTTCATTTCGTTCGCCACCTGGAAACCCGACTGATCGGATGTTTCGCCGCCAAGGCCGGAAGCCTGCCGCGTCGACCGCTGTCCGATGATCTTGATCGGGTCGACGACCAGCACCTGACGGCCGTCTTTGACCGACAGGGAACGGTAGAGGGCGCAAAGCCCTTTGCCGAAGTCCGCCAGGGCCTCGGAATCGTTCCCGGTGACGATGAAGGCCGGGGCTTTGGATCCGTCGGCCAGGAAAGGGCTGACCTGCTGTTTGTCGAATCCCAGAGGAATCCGGCGAGGGGAAAGGTCCGCCCCTGAGGTGAGGAAGACGCCGGGGGAGACGACAGCGGGCAGGTGAGGGATAGGGGCCGCCCGGAGTCCGTCCCAGGACCCCTCCAGCTGCTGGCACCGTTCGCGGATTTCGTGGTTGGAACCGGCGTCCGCCACCTGGAACTCATGCTTCTCGCCCTTTTCCATCAGAAGGCCGCGCAGGTAATGGCGGGGAGGGACCGTTCCTGACATGCTGCCGAGCAGGGAGCCGTATTCGTCCTCGCTGGCGAAGGCGGTCACGATGGAAAGGCCGAAAAGGGCGCGAAGCCGCCAGTTGACCTGGTTGAAACCGGACGAGGTGACCACGAAATGCACCCCGTACCGGGGGCCTTCGTGCACCAGGTCGACCAGCCTGTCAGCGAACTGGGGGTAAGCCTCGGTGAAGGCGACCATGTTCGTCAAAGCCACGATGATCCGCTGCATGGGCGGGGTCGAGTCCCCTTGCCGGTGCTCAGCCAGGTAATCCTCGTACCTCTCCCCCAAAGAGGACAGGAGGAGACGGCGGTTTCGGATGACCCGGGACAGGTAATTCATGAGGCTGGAGACCCGCTCTTTATCGTCGATCAGGGCCACCCCACCGACCTGGGGAGCCTTCTCGAAGGAGGCCAGACCGCCATCGCCCATGTCGAAGGCGTAAAGGTTGACGGCGTCAGGACCATAATCCCGAATCAGGACGTCGAAGATGGCGGACACCACGCTCTCCGTTCCGAAAGAGGTCTGCCCGTAGACGATCAGGCTGTCGATGGCGGCGAAATCGAGGGAAAGGGGGTGCTGGTCCTGCCGGGAGGGGTCATCCACGATGCCGATCTGGCAGACCACGGTCGTCGGGTCGTCAACGGTCCGGTGGGGGAAGCGGCGGCGGAAGTCATCCACCGTCATCCGGTCAGGCAGGGGCTCCAGCCAGAGGGACCGGGAATGGATGCCAAGGTCGTCGGCCGTCTCACAGATTTTGTCCAAAACGGCGTCCAGCTCAGTCTGCTTGGACTCCTCTTTCCGGGAGGGGAGACGGAGGACGGCCAGAGGTTCGGCCGTGTTCCCGATCAAAGAGACCATATCGTCATGCCGCTCCTGGAATTCCTCCTGAGGGATGTAACGGGTGCCGGTGTAGGCGCTCTGCCCTTGTGCGAAGTAGTCGTTGTAGCCGACCAGGAGGTAGAAACGCCCGGGGTTCTTGAGCTCAGCCGCGTCCGGTCGGCGGATCATCTCTTTGGAATCGCCCCCATCGGCCACTTTGAGTGAGATCTTGAAGCGGGAGTTGCTCCAGATCTGGTCATTGACCACGCCGGACGGCTTCTGAGTGGCCAGAATCAGGTGGACCCCCAGGGACCGGCCGATGCGGGCCGCGGAAATGAGCTCCGCCATGAACTCCGGCTCCTGCTGTTTCAGCTCGGCGAACTCGTCGGCCACGATGAACAGGTGGGGCATGGGGGTGGTGACTATCCCCTGACGGAAGTAGGACAGGTATTTATAGATGTCCATGGTCGGTTCCCCGGTGACCTCCCTGGCCTGGTTGAAAAGCAGCTGCCGACGTTCGAGCTCGCTCTGGATGGCTACCAGGGACCGGTTGATGGCCGACCCATCCAGGTTGGTGATGGTCCCAGCCAGATGGGGCAGACGGTAACGGCTGTTGTCGAAGGCCCCGGCCAGACCGCCGCCTTTATAGTCGATGAGGACGAAGGAGACCTCATCCGGGGCGTAGTCAAGGGACAAAGACAGGATGTAAGTGATGATCAGCTCGGACTTGCCGGAGCCGGTGGTGCCGGCGATGAGCCCGTGGGGGCCATGCGAATCCTCATGCAGATCCAGGATGAAAGGCTGGCCCTGCGCGTCCACCCCGATCTGGGTGGCCAGGGTGCGGCTGGCGTCATGCTCCCGCCAGCGGCCGGCGATGTTGAGGTCGGACGTGTTCCCCACCTTCTGCATGCCCATATAGCTGAGGGAGCTGGGGAAGCTGTTGGCGATTTCGGTCTGGGACTTCTTCAGGCGGACGCCGCTCAAGGCCGAAGCGTAACGTTCGGCGTCGTCCACCGAAACCATGATGTCGCAGGCGAAACTCTGGCTGCTGCCTTCCACGTCGTCCCTGCGAACATAGGTGGAGGGCAGGGAGGACTCCGGATCGGCGACGGTGATGACCGAAGTGCAGGCATTGGGCAGGTCGCGGATGTTCTGGCCGCTGAAAATCAGGGAAACGCCCAGGCTTTTGCCGCCTTGGGACCACTTGTCCAAGGCGGGGGAACGGGAGAGGAGCTCCCTGTCCGCGCAGAAGACGACGTACTGGGTTCCGGGGCAAGCCTGCCCGTTCATCAGATGCTGAGAGGAGCGTTCATCGTAGAGCTTCTGCAGGAAGCGGTCGATCTGGATCATGTCCTCCGGGGTGGAGGCGATCAGGCGGGTCTGCCTGTCGTCGCTGAAGACGAGGGGCAAGCGGCGGACGAAGCCCCACTCCCCTTCGTCCTGGGGGTTGACGATGCAGATGATCTTCACCTCATTGTAGGAATACAGGCCGCTCAATTGGACGATCAGTCCCCGCATGACCGGCCAGAGAAGGGCTTGCGGGCCAACCAGGCCCGAGACCCGGTCCTTTTTCAGGTCGATGGCCAGGGGGACCGGGGAGACCACCGGCTTGTTCTTGCGCATGCGGGCCAACCGGTCGGCCAGGATGTCGCTGTCCAGGGTGAACCGCTCTTCAGGGTAGCGCAGGTCCGCCTGCAGCTCCTCCTGGCCAATCCCCAGGCGCAATTCCATGAAGTCGGCATGGGCCGGCCCCCGGTTCATCAGCTCGGGGGACCTGTCCAGGGCCCTTTGCATGACGGTGACGGGACAGACCCGATTCTCCCGCAGGATGTCCGCCTGGACCCTGCTTTCCTTGCGCATCTCCATCTCCACCCGGTTCAGGTAATCGGAATAGCGGTTGACGCGCTTCTCTTCGTCGCGTTTACGGCGGTGTTTGTCATAGAAATTGCTGATGATCGGCCAGATGACCATGCCGGCCACCATGGCCACGGCCATGGCGATGGTGGGCATGACGGTCATGATGCTGTCTCCGGACTGAAGCCGGGATACGCTGGAGAAGACCATGAAGACCGAGGCGATTCCCATGAGGAAGGAGGGTCCCAGCTGCATGATGGCCGGGGAGGTCTTCTCCCCCTCTTTGGCGGGGGGCGGGTCCAAAGTGAAATTCCGGCGATGGATGGTCCTCATCAGCCGGGGGGCGGGGAAGAAATCCCCCTGGTCGCCTGCGGCCTCCTCACCCTCGGAGCTGGCCTGCCCATGCCGCCCAGTCGCGGCCGACCCGTCCTGAGAGGAGACGATGGGGCTGGTGGCGAGGATGCCTTCATGGGTCAGGGGCCGCAAATCGGGGTTTTGGTCCGAAATGGCCAGTTGGGCGGGATGATTGATGCTGATGAAACGGCTGCCGATGCCGATCCGCATATCCAAAAGGGAGACCACGTCCCCCACGGATAATCTGACGGCCGTCTGATGGGGGACCGGTTTTCCATTGACGGTGACCAAGTCCGCGGCCGCCTGGGTCTGCAAGGCGAAGGCGGGCCCCTGGGCTTGCAGGGTGAAGCTCACCGGTGAGACCAGCGGGTGTTGATAGCGGAAATCCGTCTGAGGGGCCGACCCGAAGGACACGATTCGGCGCGAGCCGAAGGCGATCTTCCCGTACCGCTTCGCCCCTGGTTCGGACGGGCGGATATAGAGCAGACAGGAGCGACGGTCCGGGGCCTCCTCCCCCGCGGAGTGCCTTCCGGCCGGTTCGATCCGATAGAAGGATTGCCTGCTGACGTCGAGGGGGAAGGAGGCGGCGGATTTTCCGTCCGTTGGGGTCTCCCCCATAGGCAGGGGGCGCACCGTGTAGCCGGACATGGCCGAAAGAACGGCCCCGCTCTTGTTCACCCGGATTTTCGCGACGGTCTCGGTCCTAGTCCCGATACCGGTTTCGACCCCGCTGGCCAGGGTGCTTTCACCGCCTTCGGCGGCCGCACCTGCCCGATTGGTTTGGACCATCCCCTGGCCGGGGACGGAGACCTGCTGGATGCCGACCGCCCTGGTCTGCCCTTCATCGGAAGAAGGCCCTCGCCCGCCCGTCGGCTCAGGTTGAGGCAGGGAACCACGACCACGGGAGGAAAGGGACAGGGGCAGAACCCCTTCCGCCCCCAAGACAAGCCGTATCGTGGTCTCTCCCCCGGAATCGTAAATGGTGATGAGCGCCGTGGACTCCATGCCGAATGTCCGTCCCTTCTCTTCGCCTGAGTCGGGCCGTCTTTACCCGACCGAAGCGGAGAATCCGCAGGTAAAAGGAAAACTCCGGGGACCCGGAGAAGTAAAAAAGAAAATCAGAGGAAAAGAAGAGAAGAGTAGGGCGAAGACCACCGAAACCAATCGATGGCGTCGCCCTACCCTTGTCTTTCATCGCCTTTCGCGAAAGAGCCGAAGACCGGAGCAAAATCCGGGAATCGCTTCCCTGACCTTACCCGACCCGGCATCCCGCGCGACCCGGCCGCAGGGAGCTCCCGCAGGAGCTCCGACTAGCTGCGGAACTGGCTGGCGATGTTCTGATCGGTGGACTCGAGAGACTGGGCGGTCGCGTCCAGGCTCTTGGCAATGTCATTGGTCAGGTCCTCGGCCTTCACGAAGCCGGGGCGCAGCTCAGCGAACTTCTGAGCATAAGCCTGAGCGGACTGACCTTCCCATTCGGACTGGAGCTGGTTCAGCAACGAGTCCATCTTGGAGATAACATCTTGAATCTTGTTCGCCTCGTTGCGGTATTCACCCGCGCGAGAACGCATCTGATCCGGGGTAATTCGAATTTGACCTGCCATAAAACAGAATCCTCCTTAACCATCTTCACTCCGTGAGGAGCGACTTCATCTTCAGAGGAGATTGGCTGACTTTCGGTCAATCTCTCTTCACATTCTAATATGATCCTCGGATATCCACCACCCCTGGCGGTTAGATTGGGGCCTGAACCGTTGGAATCCCGGCCTTTCGGGCCTGTCGTCCTCTTAAGCCAGGACCCGGATCCGCCCTCTCCTGATGATTTCCGCGACCGTCTCGGGGTCGGTCAGATTCTCCCCCAAACGGTTCGGTTTGCCTTGACCATGCCAGTCCGATCCGCCGGTGACCAGCAGATGCAGTCGTCCGGCCAGACGGTTCAGCCTTTCCTGCTGGTCGGGAGGATTATCCCGATGCCGCACTTCCAGACCGTCCAGTCCCAGATCGGTCAGGCGCTCGATCTCCTCGTCGGGCAGAAGGACCTTGTTGCGGCTGACGGCGGCGGGATGGGCGACCACCGCCACTCCCCCGGCCTGTTTGACGGTCTTCACCACCGTCTCCGCATCGGGCGAATAGACCGGGATGTAATAGGGGCTATGGGAGGAGATGGCTCCGGCGAAGGCGGCGGACCGGGTGGGATAGACCCCTGCGGCGACCAGGGCGTCGGCTATATGGGGGCGACCGACCGTGGTCTGGGAACCGGATTTGATCTGGGCCTGGACGTCCTCCCAGGAAATCGGATAGTCGCGGGAGATCCGCTTGACCATCTCCTTGGCCCGCTCCTGCCTTTTTTCGCGGGTGTAGGCGAACAGGTCCAGCATGGCCTGATCCTGGCAATCATAGAGATAAGCCAGCAGATGCACGCTGGTTTTGCCCCACTGGGAGGTGATCTCCGTGCCGCGGATGAGGGGGAAAGGCAGGTCGAGGGCGGACTCCTTGGCGGGGACCCAGCTGGCCGTGGTGTCGTGATCGGTCACCGCGACCCCGGCCAAGCCCAGCCGGGAGGCCTGATCCAGCATGCCTTGGGGGGTGACCGTCCCATCGGAGAAAGTCGTATGGCAATGCAGGTCCCAGCCATCGGCCACCGCCGCCTGTTCGGGGGAGGCCTCCTCGTTCTTATTCTTTACGCCTTCGGTCATACCCCTCATCTTAAGGCGGCCGGCGGTCAGCGGACCGGGTCAGTGGAATCCAACCAGCGGAACTTGGCCAGCTAAATCCTGCCAACAGAATCAGGTCAACAAAATCCAATCAGCGGAATCCAACCAGCGAACCGGGTCTATAATGAATGACCATGAGCACCACAGAGAATCGGCAACGAACCGGCCGACGCCATGGCCCCGTTTGGACTTACCTGATCGCACTCCTAGCCAGCATCGCGGCCTTGATCGTCTCTTTCGCCCTGTCCGCTGAGACCCTGGAGCTGGCCCGTCACCCGGGCCAAAAACTCTCCTGCGACGTCAACGCGGCGGTTTCCTGCTCCACCGTGGCAAAAAGCTGGCAGGCGGAATTCATCGAATTCGGCGGTCTCAGCTTTCCCAACGCCTTCTTCGGCATCGCGGCCGAATCCGTTTTCGTGACCATCGCCGTCATCGGTCTGGCTCGCGTGGCCGTTCCCCGCTGGTTCGCCATCTGCACTTGGCTGGGGAGCCTGGCGGCCCTGATGTACGCTTATTGGCTCTTCTCCCAGTCCCTTTACGTGATCAACGCCCTCTGCCCCTGGTGCCTGGGACTGATGTTCGCCACAACCATCCAATTCATGGCCCTCACCCATGCCAGCCTGACCGTGCAAAACCTGCCCTCCGGAAGGCCCAAGGCCATCCCCGCCTATTATCGGCTCAACATCGACCTTTTGGTGGATGTGGTCTGGCTCGCCATCCTCATCGCCCTCATCCTCATCAAACACGGAAACGCCATCTTCGGATAAGACCGCACAGACAGGCGCATTTACACTCGCGTACATTTGCACCAAGTGTTTTGCACCAGGTGTCAGATAAAATAAAAGCAACCAACCAATCCACCCGTCTCTCGAGGATAAGGTCCATCATTCGTGAACCGCCGGCAGCCGACAGGGGGACATCGGGGAATGATTCGTTCAAGGAGGTCCGGATGGCAAAGTCGAAGAAGAACAAGAACGGGGCAGGGAAAAAGTCCGCCAAGGCCTTGGACTCAAGCGCCGGCGAGAACGGAGCAGTCTCCGAAAAGACCGCTGCCGCCGAGACAAGCGCGGCCGAAACTCCGACCCTCCCCCACCTCTTCCAGCCGCTGACCCTGCGAGGCCTGACCTTCCGCAACCGCATCTGGCTGCCCCCGATGGACACCTATTCGGCCTTCGCCCACGACGGCAAGCCGACCTCCTTCCACTATCAGCATTACGTATCCCGCGCTCTGGGTGGATTCGGGGCCATCATCACCGAGGCGACGGCCGTCAGCCCGGAAGGCCGCATCTCCCCGTGCGACCTAGGCCTGTGGAACGACGACCAAATCGGGGCCTGGTCCTGGATCGCCGAAGGGATCCGCCAAGCCGGCGCGGTACCCGCCATCCAGCTCAACCACGCTGGGCGGAAAGGCTCCTCCGGCTGTTTCAGCCTGGGCCATATCAACGCTTCCGTGCCCGGGGACGAAGGCGGCTGGCAGACCGTGGGAGTCACCGATACTCCCTACAACAAGAATTTCGCCCCCTCCCGCGGCCTGACCACGGAGGAAATCCACCAAATCGTGGAGGACTTCCGTCAAGCCGCCCTGCGGGCCCGGGCCGCGGGCTTCCAGATGGTGGAGATCCACGGGGCCCACGGATACCTCATCTCCCAATTCCTGGATCCCCTCATCAACAATCGGACCGACGAATACGGCGGCCCCTTCATCAACCGCATCCGCTTCGCCTTGGAAGTGGCCGAGGCCGTCCGCGGGGTCTGGCCTGACGACCTGCCCGTCATCGTGCGGCTGTCCGCCACCGACTGGGCCGACGGCGGCTGGGATATCTACCAAAGCGTGGAACTGGGCAAAGCCTTGAAAGAGAGAGGAATCGACCTGATTGACGTTTCCAGCGGCGGCATGCTCTCCGGCGTGTCGATTCCCGCGGGGCCGAACTACCAAATCCCCTTCGCCCAGGAAATCCGCTCGAAAGTGGGAATCCCCGTGACCACCGTTGGTCTGATCACCAAGCCCAAGCAGGCGGAGAAAATCCTGGCCGAGGGCCGAGCCGACGTGGTGGAAATCGGCCGGGCCGCCTTGCGTGACCCCTACTGGCCGCTGCGGGCCGCCGACAAGCTGGGCCTGGACCGGTATCAGGCGCCTTATCCGCCGCAGTACGTGCGCGGAGCCTACGGCACCAGTCGCTGAAGATCGGAGGAGTGGCGTCTGACCGACCCGAGGCTAGCAGGTGCCTGTCGGATACCTAGCCTATACCCAGTCGGCGCGTACCTAGCGGATACCTAGCTAATGTCTGTTGGATACCTGGAGAGCGCCAGAGCGGCCGCGACTGCGACTGCGGCCGCGGCCGCGACTGCAAGCGAAAACTTCTAACGAATGTCAGCCCCTACCGCCTGGGAGACCGACTGATAGCCATCGGCCCGGAGCAAGTCCGCCAGACCGCGCTTCAAAGTGGTGATGTTCTGCGGTCCGCGATACATCAAAGAGCTGATGAACATGATCAGACTGGAGCCCGCCTTGATCTTGTCATAAGCCTGCTGCGGGGTGAAAACGCCACCGACGCCGGCGATGGCCATCCTGTCCCCATAATCGCGGTAAGTCCGCGCGATCAGCTTGTTGCTGGGACCGACACAGGGCAGACCTGACAGGCTTCCCTCCCACTCAGGTGGCACCTCCAACCCGGTGCGGTCCTTGCGCAGATTGGCGATGGTCACGCCATCCACCTTGTGCTCGACCAAAACATCCAGCAATTCCTTGAACCGGGGCCAGGGCAGGCTTTGCGGCATCTTGACCAGAAGGGGCTGGCTGTGGTCCACCTTGTCCAGCTCGGTGAAAAGCCGGTCCAGATTCCCCGCCTGCGTGAAAGGCTCCCCTTTGCGGGTGTTCGGGCAAGAGATGTTGATCTCCACCATATGCGTCCGGTCGGCGGCCCGTAGAAGGGAAGTCTTGTAATCTTCGATTCCTTCGTCGATATCGCCGCAGAGGTCATCGTTCGTCCGCGCCAAAGAGACCGAGAGCTTCATCGCTCGCGCCCGCCTGGCCTCGCGGGCGGCCCGCTCAACCACGGCCTCGGACCCATCATTGGCCAGACCCACGTGGACCATCATGGAAGCGTACTCAGGCAGACGATGGAACCAAGGCCGCGGGTTCCCCTCGCAGGGGCGGGCCGTGGTCGACCCCACCGTTTCGAAACCGAAGCCGGCGTTGTCCAGCACGACCGGGAGGTCGCAATTCTTGTCAAGCCCGGCGGACAGGCCGAACGGGTTGGCGAAATCCATCCCCATCACGGTCGTCTCCAGAAGCGGGTCCGTATAATCGAGCATCTGCCGCAAGGTCCACATGAGGGGCGGGATCCGGCGCGAAACCTGGCAGAACCGGATCATCTCGTCGTGCGCGGCGTCCGGGGACTGGTTGAAAATGTGCGGCTTGACCACATTTTTGTAAGCGAACGAAAATGCCGCCGTGCTGACGCGGTTGATGGTATCGCGCACGGGATTCTGCGAGACGTACGACATAATGACCCCTTTATCATTCTTATCATTCCAGCGATTCCGACGACCCAAGGCCGCCCTACAGAATTCGGATTTTAGTCACTTTCACCGACTTTGCCGTTTCGCTTTCCCCCAGGCGGAGGCAGCCCTGAGCCGCCTAAACTTCACCGTAATCCACGTGCCCCATGTCGGCTGTTGACTAGAGCGACCGGTCGTATGCCACCCCGGTCGTGCACTACCCCTGGCCGTGCGCCACCCTAGACACATGCCGACTCGGTCGTGTGCGACCGATCGTGTGCCACCACGGATGTGTGTCGCCTCGGGCGTGTACTAACTCAAAGTTGAAAAACCGACCCCGCCTTTTAAACCACTCATTTTTTATACTTTGAGTTAGTCCACAGCGCAACCGGACGCCACTAGGATCGACCGAAAGCAACCGGGAAAAACATGATTGTGGCGGGCCCACCCTAGACTGGAGACCATGACAAACACGAAGAAAGAGAACCCCTCCTCGGAAACGCCATCCCAGTTGGCCCAGGAGCTTTTCGACGAACTCGGCGTATCCATCAGCCCGGACCTGCTCATCGAGGCGCTGACCCACCGGTCTTTCGCCAACGAGCACCCCGGAACCCGTAATTACGAACGCCTGGAATTCCTCGGCGACGCCGTCCTGGAACTCGTCGCCACGGAAACACTGTATAAGGCCCACCCGAATTATACGGAGGGCCAGATGTCGAAAATCCGCTCCAAAGTCGTGTCCGAAGAGTCATTGGCTGAAATCGCCCGGGACAAGCTCAAGATCAGCCCCATGATTCTGCTGGGCATTGGCGAGCGCCGCGACGGCGGCGCGGACAAGGATTCCATTCTTTGCGACATCGTCGAGTCCCTTTTCGGCGCGATTTTCGTCGAGTACGGAATTGAGACCGCGCGCAAGGTCATCCATAGGCTTTTAGACGATAATCTGCATTATTACACAGCCGAAGGACCGGCTTTGGATTGGAAGACGGCCATCGTGGTCAAGGCTCATGAGCTTGATTTAGGTGAGGTCAATTATCAGATGGAGGTCGGCGGCCCCAGCAACCGGCTGGAATTCACGGCCCATCTTTTCCTGGTCAAGGAGCCAGATGCGGATACGGCTCAGGGGAAGAGCACAGCTACTGCGGAAAATATGGCTTCTGCGGGGAATAAGGCTCATTCAGAAAACCCTGAAAGCTCTATTGCGGATGATGCAGGAAAGACCAGCGGCAGGCAGGAAATCTCGGTCGGCCACGGGTCCAGCAAGCGCAAGGCACAGCTGGATGCAGCCGAAAAAGCTTGGAGGCTTTTAGCCCAGTCGGAGCAGACGGCCGAGTAAAATCACTCAAGAAAAGTCGTTCAGCGGCACTTGACAAGGCAGGCGCCTACTCATTGTCAGACACTAGGCGCCTACTCATTGTCAGGCTCCGGGCACATACGCCGGGACTCACGCAAGGCACTACTCCTGGTGTCCGCGCTAGGCCCCGGCCAAACAGGCACCAGCCACCTACTCCAGGCAGCCGTCCACAGCCCCCTGCGGAATGAAGAGATTGCCCAAAGTCGCGGCCATGATGGCCTTGATGGAGTGCATGCGGTTCTCGGCCTGGTCGAATTGCCAGGCATAAGAGGAGCGGAACACCTCGTCAGTCACCTCCATCTCCTCGATGCCGTATTTTTCCGCGATTTCCCTGCCATAACTGGTCTCGGTGTCGTGGAAGGCCGGCAGGCAGTGGAGGAAAATGAGCTTGTCGTCTGGGGTGCCAGTCCGGCGCATCATCTCCATGGTCACCCGGTAAGGAGTCAGCAGAGACACGCGCTCCTTCCAGTTGTTCTCCCCCATGGAAACCCATACGTCGGTATAAATGACATTCGCGCCGGCCACGCCTTGATCGATATCGTCGGTGATCAGGAACCGCCCCCCGGTTTGCCGGGCGAATCCGCTGGCGATTCGCACGACCGACTCGTCCGGCTGCAGTTGCTTGGGCGCGAGGATCCGCACGTTCATGCCGACCATAGTTCCGGCGACCAAAAGGCTGTTGGCCATGTTGTTGCGACCATCCCCTACGAAAGTCAGGGTCAGGCCTTTGAGATGGCCGAATTTCTCCTTGATGGTCATAAAGTCCGCGATCATCTGGGTGGGGTGCCATTCGTCGGTCAAGCCGTTCCAGACCGGCACACCGGCGAAGCGGGCCAGGGTCTCCACATCGCTGTGCTTAAAACCGCGGTATTCGATCCCATCGAACATGCGTCCCATCACCTTGGCCGTGTCCTCCACGGATTCCTTCTTGCCCAACTGGGTGCTATCGGTCCCCATGAATTCGGGATATGCACCCAAATCATTGCAGGCGACCACGAAAGAGGACCGGGTGCGGGTGGAGGTCTTTTCGAAAAGCAGGGCCACGCTTTTGCCTTCCAGATATTTATGCGGTACCCCGGTTTTCTTCAGCTTCTTCAGATGGAAGGCAAAGTCCACCAGATACATGATTTCGGCTGGGGTGAAATCCTTGCAGGCGAGGAAGCTGCGGCCTTGGAAGACGTTATCGCTCACCTTCGCAGAAGGATTAAGAACGGATTCGGCAGGATGAGAAGTCTGAGAGACCGATGCCGGTTCCATAGCTGGAGGGATTTGAGCGGATTCCGCATCGTGCGTTGCCGGGGCGGATCCGGGGGATGAAAGAGAGTCCGAAGAGATGGTTCCCATAATTTTTCCTCACATTTATGATTTTTATTTTACGATTATTATAGATTATCATCGATTATTACTGAGCCGATTCAGTCCACATCCTGGCGAACCAAAGGCATGGTCATGCACCGGGGGCCGCCGCGGCCGCGGGAGAGTTCGGAGGACTCGATCTCATGGACGCAGACCCCGTGCTCCCGCAGGAGCTCGTTGGACACATAGTTGCGGTTGTAAGTGACGACTTGCCCTGGGGCGACGGCGAAGGTGTTGGACGCGTCGTTCCACTGCTCGCGTGGGGCGACGACCGGATCCCCGTTCCCCGTCGGGATCAGGTCGACCTCGGTCAGTCCCAAGGCCTTCTTTAAGACCGCATGCAGGTCGTTGCGATGGGTGATCTCCACGGACCCATCCCCGTAGCTGGACTGCCCCGAGCGGATTTCGCCGTCCTGCGCCACCCCGGCGGCCGGGTGCAGAACATAGAGGTCCATGCTGCCGTTTTTGTCCATGATGGAAGGGTGCACGGTGAACTGGTCCCGGTTGATCATGGTGAAAACCGTGTCCAGATGCATGGTGGCATGGCCTCGGGGGATGCTGATGGCGATGACCGTGTCATAATCGGTACGGCCGAAAAGGGCCCGGGCCACGTCTTCGATGGCGTTGGCCGAAGTCCGCTCGGAAACGCCGATGGCGACCACGTGGTCATTGAGGACCAACACGTCGCCGCCTTCGATCCGCCCATGCACGTAGCGGTCGCGCCAAATCGACACGCCCCCGTCCGCGTCCTCCTGCTCCCCTGCGAATCGGGGGTGATAACGGAGAATGTATTCCATAAAAAGGGACTCGCGTTTGCGGGCGTGGAAGGCCATGTGGTTGACCAAGGCCCCATCGCCGATCACCGCCGCTGGGTCGCGGGTGAAGTAGAGATTCGGCATGGGCTCCAGCAGGAAGGGGTAGCTTCCGTTTTCCGCTTCCTCCTCCAAAGACTTGATCGCCACGCGGACCTCGTCTTTGCGGACCCCGGCCATCACCCGCTCGGTCATCTCCACCGGGGTCAGATTGAGCAGGAAGTCGGCCAGGGCGTCGTGCACATAGCCTTCGCGGTAGTGGGATTCAGCCAGGATGTCCTTCACGTAGCTTTCATGGACGGCCTCGTCCTCCAAAGCCTGGCTGAAAAGGTCCTCCAGATAGACAACTTCCACCCCCAGGTCGCGCAAGGTCTGGGCGAAGGTGTCATGCTCCTTCTGGGCGATAGGCAGATAAGGGATGTCATCGAAGAGGAGGCGGTCCATCAGGTCCGGGGTGATGTTCTCCACCTCCCGGCCGGGCCGATGCAAAAGGACGGCCCCGAGTTTGCCGATTTCGGATGTGATATGAAGGGGAGGAAGAGACATCGCCGCGCGATTCGCGTCTGGGATCCCCCTTCCCCGCCGAGGGGTCTTTTGCTCTTCCGGCTGCCGCTCGCGCCCCGCTCGGAAGGCAGGCTCCGTGGAACTCTTCTGGTTAACTTGATTTTGATGCGTGGTCATCTCAGTCATAAGCTTCCCTTCGTTTCCTTAAGTAGCTACCTTAGTGACTGCCGCCAACCTGTGAAAAAGACCGGGCTGAGGATGTCCGTCTGATAGTGAATAGACTTACATTTGGTGGCAAGTTTGAAAGGGCTATGGCAGGCGATCCCGTCAAGGCGGTTTCGACCAGGCGGCTCTGGCAAAGCAATTACTGCAAGTCGGTTTCGGCAAGGCGATAGAAAGACGGAGATGAGACGATGGAGGCAGTCGACGACCTGCGTCAGCCATCAGCCTTCCATGATTTCCTGAGCCTGAATCCACTCCTCTTCCAGGCTCTCGATGCGCCGGCTGAGGTCTTGCAGTTGGGTATTGAGTTCGTTCAGGCCGACGAAATCGCTGGGATCATGCGCGGCCATGGCGGCTTCCAGCCCGTCTTTGTCTTGATTCAGCCGGTCCAGTTTCCTTTCCAAGGACCGGGATTTCTTGGCCGCCTCCCGCTTGGCCATACGCGTCTCTTTGCTGTCGGTCTGCGAAGAGGCGTTGGATCCGGATATCGAAGAAGCGGAAGCGGCGCCGGAAGCCGAAAATTCCGAAGGGCCTGCGGAAGTCGAAGAGGTCGACGAATTTGAAGATCCCGAGGACAAGGAGTTCCTGGAGGAGGTCATGGCCGGGGCGCCGACGGATGCGGACAGGCTCATTTGGCCCGATCCGGGCCGGACATAACCCCAGTCCAGCAGGTCAAAGTAGTCGTTGACGCCGCCAGGCAGATGCTGGATCTGCTCGTCGATGATGGCGAACTGCTGGTCCGTCACGCGCTCCAAAAGGTAGGAATCATGGGAAACGACAATCAAAGTGCCGGGCCAGGAGTCCAGAACGTCCTCCATGACGGCCAGCATATCCGTATCCAAGTCATTGCCCGGCTCATCCATGATGAGAACGTTGGGTTCGTCCAGCAGGATGAGTAGGAGCTGCATGCGGCGCTTTTGCCCGCCGGACAGGTCTTTGATCGGGGTCATGAGCTGGGCCGAAGAGAAGCCCAGCCGTTCCATCAACTGGCCGGGGGTGGTCTCCTTGCCATCCACCAGATAAGTGGGCTTATAGCGGCTGAGGACTTCCTTCACCTTGTATTTGCCCAGCTCTTCCAGCTCATCCAGGCGCTGGGAGAGGACGGCGAATTTGACGGTCTTGCCGATTTTCACCCGACCCAGGGTGGGCCGGAGGCTGCCGTCGATGATTTTGAGCAGGGTGGATTTGCCCACCCCGTTGGAGCCGACTATGCCGAAGCGGTCTCCGGGGCCGATGATCCAGGTGACATGATTGAGGACTCTTTTGCCGGTGACGGTGACTTCTTCGGCGGCTTGGGTATCGGCGGCCTCGGCGTCGGCAACTCGGGCTTCCTCGGCTTGAGCCCCGGCCTCACCCCGATCCCGGGTGACTTCCACGGTCACGATGTCATCGCCCAGCCCCGGCTCCTGGCCCGGCTGCAAGGGATAGATCTGGCTGACATCGGTCAGTTCGACCACGTCTTTGCCCAAGCGGGAGGTGGCCATCTGCTTCAGTTCCAAGGTGTTGCGCACGGGAGGCACGTCGGCGATGAGCTCACGGGCGGCCTTGACGTGGAACTTCTGTTTGGTGGAGCGGGCACGAGCGCCTCGGGTCAACCAGGCCAGCTCCTTGCGGGCCAGGTTGCGGCGTTTGGTCTCGTTCACGTCAGCCTGCCGGTCGCGCTCGACCCGCTGCTCGATGTAGGCGCTATAGCCGCCGTCAAAAGGATCGATGCCCCCGTCATGCACTTCCCACATATGGCTGCAGACATCGTCCAGGAACCAGCGGTCGTGGGTGACCACCAGAAGGGCGCCGGCCTCTGAGGACCAGCGGTTCTTCAGATGCCGAGCCAGCCAGTGGATGCCGGCTAGGTCCAAATGGTTGGTGGGCTCATCCAGAAGAAGGATGTCCCAATCATGCAGGAGGAGCCGGGCCAGGTCCACCCGCCGCCTCTGCCCTCCGGACAGACTGGAAACAGTGCTTTCCAGGGAGACTCCCGTCAGCAGGGTCTCCACGACCTCCCGGGACTGGGGGTTGGCCGCCCACTCGTAGTCCTCCCGCCCTTCCAAGGCGGCTTGGCGGACGGTGGCGGAATCATCCAGGTCATCGGTCTGGTTGAGAATGCCCAAAGTCAGCCCGCCACGCCGGGACACGCGGCCGGAGTCCGGCGTCTGCTCCCCCGACAACAAATGGAGCAGAGTGGACTTGCCATCCCCGTTATGGCCGACGATTCCAATCCGGTCCCCTTCGTTGACCCCCATGGTCACGTCATCGAAAATATCCTTGGTGGCGTAGGAAAGGGAGACATGTTCAAATCCAATGTCAAAAGTCGGCATGGGCCATCCTCACAAAGTCAAAATCATAAAAAGTCTCTGGTCAAAGAATCAAAAATCTCTAGTCAGCGGTCAAAATCCGTCGCCTAGTCCGTAAACCGCAAGGCTACAGCCGGTCCCTGCCAAAGGAGACGCAGCGGGCGGCGAAACCGCGGAAAACGGTGTCAGCCAAGGGCCGAATCTCGGGAGCGAAACGGTCGTAATCAGAACGAATCTGCTTCACCTGGGATTTCTTCAGCCCATCGATCATGATTTCCGTGGAAAGCCACTCTTCCAGCAAGGTGTGGTCCACCTCGAGGTGGAATTGCAGGCCCAAAGCCGGGCCATAACGAAAGGCCTGATTCCTGGTCCCTTTGGTGGAGGCCAGGATGGTTCCCTCTTCAGGGCAGGAGACCAAGTCGCTGTGCCAGTGCAGGACGTTGACCGGCTCTTTGCCTAGAGGGAGGAAGGAATCTCGCGACTCCCGCTCGACCGGGCTGAAGCCCATCTCGGTCTTGCCCCCGCTTTTGAGCTTGGCCCCCAGGGCCGTGGCCAAAATCTGATGCCCCAGGCAAACGCCCAAAGTGGGCACCCCCACGCCGACCGCCGCTTTGGTGTATTTGCCTTCCGCCTTCAGGCCCGGGTATTTGTCGAAATCCTGAGCCCCCATGGGGCCGCCCATCAGGACCAGCCCGCTGATCGAATCCAAGTCCGGCAAAGCGGGTTTTTTATCTTGGGCTACGAAAAGGATCTGATAATCGATCCCGCTGTCCTCCAAGGCGTCGGCTATACGGCCCGGCTTTTCCCACTCGGCATGCTGAAAAATGATGACCTGAGATTTCTCCATGCCTCCATTGTGTCACTCGCGTCTAACATGTCTGCTGCAATTCCCCAGCGAGAGGAGAATACGCGCATCAGCTGGTATAAGATGAGGTATAGAACGACGATATGAGGAACTACCATGGACCAGTTGACTTTAGGCGAACGGCTTTTGGCCGAGCGAGACGCGCAAGCCAGCCACGGCCTCTATTATTGGACGACCATCGTCATGACTTACAATTCCAATCATCTTGAGGGGTCAACGCTTTCGCCCATACAGACTCAGCAGCTTTACGACACCGGTTCCGTCACTCCCACCGGCGAGAAGCCTCTCAAATTGGACGATCTGATTGAGACGAAGAACCACTTCAAGGCTTTTGACTACATGCTTGACCATTGCCAAGGCCCGCTCAGCCACGACTTCGTTTGCGCTTTGCATCGTCTGCTGAAAAGCGGAACGAGCCAGGCGGATAAGAATCAGCTGTGGAACATAGGCGGCTATAAGAAATTCACGAATCAAATCGGCTTCTTTAATCCGGTGCGGACGGCCCCTCCCGACAAAGTAAAGGAGGAGATGGAAGAGGTCTTCCGACTCGGACAAGGCCTGCCTGTCGATGAAGCCGGGATCGATTCAGCTCTTGCCGAATTCCATGCGACTTTTGAGCGGATCCATCCTTTCTCCGATGGCAACGGCCGCATCGGCCGCCTGCTCCTCTTTAAGGAATGCCTTCGCCTGGGTTTGACCCCGCCGGTCATCTTTGATGATGAAAAGGACTCGTATATTCACGCCCTTTCCTCTTGGACTCTTTCGCATCCTGACGAGCTGGCTGCTTTCATCCGGCATAGCCGGGAACGTTATACACAGGACGTTTTGGATAAATTCAAGGATGCTAGCTGATTGGAACTTTCAGTTAACTGAAAATAAACCCGATTTTCCCAAAAACTTTCAGTTAACTGAAAGTTTTCCTATTTTTCTGCTATACTTTCAGTACGCTGAAAATTCACGTTCAACTTCATCCTGAAAGTTCAAAAACGTGGGGGAGGAAAACCATGACGCCATCCACAAGCCAAGCTACGGACCGGCAGAACCAACCGGCCTCTCGTCTGCTCAATCGTCCCCTCTACATGGATAAACTGACCTCATATCTGAACACCGACTTCATCAAAGTCATCACCGGGGTCCGCCGCAGCGGCAAAAGCTACCTGCTCTTGCTGCTCAAGGAACACCTTCAAAATCAGGGGGTTCCCGGCAGCCATATCATTTATCTGAGCTTTGAGGATCCGGAGAACTTCGCACTTCTTGAGGGGAAGGACCTATGCAACTTTCTGCGCGAACAAGCGCAGCAGAACACCGAGAACAGCCATCCTTATTATTTCCTCTTTGACGAAATCCAAGAGGTGTCCGGTTGGCAAAAGATCGTCAACGGTCTTCGTCTCCTTTGCCCTTGCGACATCTATCTGACCGGGTCCAACGCTTCCCTTCTCTCCGGAGAGCTGGCGACTTATCTGGCCGGCCGCTATGTGGAAATCCCCATACTGCCTTTGTCCTTCACCGAGTTCAAGGCCTTCTCCCCCATCTCACACGAACACGACGAGGATTATCTGACCGACTATCTGGAATACGGAGGCTTCCCTTCCATCGCCTTGCAGTCCTCTCCCAATCTGAAAGACGACGCCTTGAAAGGCATTTACAACAGCATCGTCTTACATGACGTAATCAGCAGGGCAACGGTCAGGGAGCCGCAGATTCTGCAGAAGGTCGCTCCTTTCCTGCTGGACAATATCGGCAATCTGGTGAATACCAACAAGATAGCCAATATCCTTCGCACCAGCGGACAGAAGGCTTCCAACAACACCATCGATTCCTATATGGATTTGCTGGAAAACGCCTTTCTCTTCTACCCGGCGCCTCGCTACAACATCCGAGGCAAGGAATTCCTTGCTCGTTCAGCCAAGTATTACACGGTTGACCTGGGATTCGTCCATTCGCAAATCGCCCGGCGTGGACGGAACTACGGTTCCCGTTTGGAGAACCTGGTCTATCTGGAGCTGAGAAGGCGCGGATACACTGTCAGCGTTGGCCAGCTGGATGGGAAAGAGATTGATTTCGTCGCCGAGAAGTCGGATCAAACGGCCTATCTGCAGATAGCCGACCATATTCAGGAGAACAGCCAGCGCGAGACGGACAATCTCCTCGCCATACCGACCGGCCATCAGCGTTTCCTCATCACCAACAGCTGGTCAGATGTGGGGTCCGTCGACGGCATCACCATCATGCATGCTTTGGACTTCTTGAATGGGAAGGAGCTGGGGTAGGCGCGACATGCTGCTAGAACGGCAAATCATCCACACCCGAACAGTCTGTCGGTTCATCAAAACTGCTCATCGGAAAATCATCAAGAGAAGCATCCAATAACTATCTTCTAGACTGTCATTACCGAGTTTATCAACAATCGTCGCATTGTTATTCCCAGACCAGATGTCCTTAGTGAGACAGGCATCATCGCTGTTCGGTCTGGCAATTTGTTCTTTATTACGACGCTTTTTTCTCCTAGGGAATCGCTCCTTTTGAATCGTATCTCACCCAACCCATAAGTGGAACGGCAGGCGTAGAGACACCCGAACCGATAAGAGAATTAAGATGCTTGGTTATCGCAAGTTTCCTGAATTGTTGAATATCGAGGCCCTTATCAGGCATATCTACCCCTCTTAGCTTGAGCCGATTCCCTTTGTAAATTTTCCTCTTCTCACAGGGCTAGTTCAACCTCCCAGTAACAGTCATGCGCTAAAATCTGCCCTAGACAGAACCTTTTGGAATCATGGGAACAGGAAATATGGCAACCACGGAAAACGGAATGCATATCGAGCCGAAGGGTCAGCTGACTCAGGCGGCGAGCGGGGTGCGCATATACGACACCGCGCATCATAAGGTCATGGATTTTCGGCCGTTCACGCCGGGCAAGGTGACCATGTACGTGTGCGGGGCCACTGTCCAGGCTTCCCCGCATGTGGGGCATGTGAGAGCCGGGGTTTCCTTTGACGTGATCCGCCGCTGGTTCATGAAGCTGGGCTACGAGGTCACTTTCGTGCGCAACGTGACCGACATCGATGACAAGATCCTGGACAAGGCCGCCGCCGACGGACAGAACTGGTGGGCCCGGGCCTACTACTACGAGCAGGAATTCTCCCAGGCCTACCGCGTTTTGGGCGTCCTCACCCCTACTTACGAGCCGCGAGCGACCGGGCACGTCACCGACATGGTGGACCTGGTCCAGCGGCTGATTGACCGCGGCCACGCCTACCTCATTCCCAACCCTGACGGCTCCCCCTCCGGCAATGTCTACTTTGACGTCCCCTCCTGGCCCCATTACGGCGAACTGACCCATCAACAGGCCGGCACTCAGGCGACTGGCGACGAATCCGCCCGCATCGCCGACGCCATGGGCCCCTCCGTGGACGCGGCCGGAGAAGACAAGTACAACCCGGCCGATGAGGCCGACTTGTCGGAAGAAAAGCATGATCCCCGCGATTTCGCCCTCTGGAAGGCCTCCAAGGATTCCGACCCCCTGACCGCCCGTTGGCGGACCCCCTTCGGGACCGGCCGGCCGGGCTGGCACCTGGAGTGCTCGGCCATGAGCCACCGCTACCTGGGCGATGAGTTCGACATTCACGGAGGCGGCCTGGATTTGCGTTTCCCCCACCACGAAAACGAGATGGCCCAATCCCGCGCGGCGGGCTGGGGTTTCGCCCATTACTGGATGCACTCGGCCTGGGTCACCCAAAAGGGTGAAAAGATGAGCAAATCCTTGGGCAATGGCCTCTCCATCCCGGTCGTGCTCAGCCAATGCACCCCCTGGATGGTCCGTTACGCCTTGGCAACCGTCCAATACCGGTCCATGCTGGAATGGAGCCAGCAGACCATAGCGGAAGCCCAAAGCGCTTACTCCCGCATCAGCAACTTCCTGGATCACGCCGGAGCGGCGGTCGGCCAGCCCAGTCGCCAGGAAGTGACATCTTACCCGGCAGACCAGCTTCCCCAGGATTTCATCGCGGCCATGAACGATGACTTCAACGTCTCCACCGCCCTGGCTGCCGTCTTCAGCTCCATCCGCTACGGGAACACGACCATGAACGACCTGGCCACCCTGCCAGAAGGCCCCGAGCGGGATCAGGCGATCACCTTGCTGAAAGAAAGCCTGCTCCTGGTGCGGGCCATGCTGGACGTCTTCGGCCTTGACCCCCTGGACCCCCAGTGGCTGCCAGGAGGGGACGGCTTCCCCGCTCAAGCTGAGGACTCCGCCCAGGCAGATAAGACCTCCGGCGCTTCCAGCTCCCAGACCAGCAAGGTTTTGGACAGCCTCATCCGCTCCCAGCTGGATCAGCGGCAGGCCGCCCGCAAGGCGAAAGACTTCGCCAGGGCCGACGCCATCCGCAATTCCCTGGCCGAGGCCGGCATCAGCATTGAAGATGGCCCCCAAGGGTCCAGCTGGAAATTCCAGGAATCCTAAGCGCACATCTCAAAGACAATCCCCCTAGCTATCCCCCAGAAGCTTTAGAATAGGACATTATGGCAGCATTTTCCTCACTTACCGACCGTTTGACCGGAGCTTTCAAGAACCTGCGTTCCAAAGGCAAGCTCACCGAATCCGACATTGACGGCACCATCCGCGAGATCCGCCGCGCCCTGCTGGACGCCGACGTCTCCTTGGACGTGGTCAAGTCCTTCACCGCCCGCGTGCGGGAACGGGCCCTGGGCGAAGAAGTCAACAAGGCCCTCAACCCGGCCCAGCAGGTGGTCTCCATCGTCAATGACGAACTGACCCAAATCCTGGGCGCAGGAGTGGACCGGCCGCTCAATTTCGCTAAAAACCCGCCCACCATCATCATGCTGGCAGGTCTGCAAGGCGCCGGTAAGACCACCCTGGCCGGCAAGCTGGGCTACTGGCTCAAAGACCTGGGCCACACCCCCCTGCTGGTCGCGGCCGACCTGCAGCGCCCCAACGCCGTCACCCAGCTGCAGGTGGTAGGCGAACGGGCCGGCGTGCCTGTCTACGCCCCCGAGCCCGGGGTCCAATCCTCTTCCTCCGACGTGGTCTCCCCCGGCCAGGCGACCGGAGACCCGGTCACAGTGGCCCGCGACTCCATCGCAGTGGCCAGGCAGAAACTGTATGACACGGTCATCATCGATACCGCCGGCCGCTTGGGCGTGGACGAAGAACTGATGAAACAGGCACGCGATATCCGCGACGCCGTCCACCCCAACGAAATCCTCTTCGTCATCGACGCCATGATCGGTCAGGACGCGGTCCGCACTGCCAAGGCCTTCGATGAAGGCGTCGATTTCACTGGCGTGGTCCTGTCCAAACTGGATGGCGACGCCCGAGGCGGTGCCGCCTTGTCCGTGGCCTCCGTCACCGGCAAGCCCATCCTCTTCTCCTCCACAGGTGAAGGACTCAAGGATTTCGAGGTCTTCCACCCCGACCGCATGGCCTCCCGCATCCTGGATATGGGTGACATCCTCACCCTGATCGAGAAGGCCCAGAAGCAGTTTGACGAGGAAGAAGCCCGGCAGGCGGCCGAAAAGATGGCCGAAGGCAGCTTCGGTCTGGATGATTTCCTGGCCCAGCTCCAGCAGGTCCGTCAGCTGGGGTCCATGAAGAAACTGCTGGGCATGATTCCTGGCATGTCCCAATACCGCCAGGCCATCGACCAGTTCGATGAGCGCGAGGTGGACCGCACCGAAGCCATCATCCATTCCATGACCCCCCAAGAGCGCCGCCATCCGGAAATCATCGATGGGTCCCGCCGCGCCCGTATCGCCTACGGTTCCGGTGTGACCGTGGCCACGGTCAACGGCCTTCTGCAACGTTTTGAGCAGGCCGCCAAAATGATGAAACGCATGACCAACAAAGGCGGCATGGGACTTCCCGGCATGCCAGGAGGCAATTCTCCCCGTAAGGCCAAGAAGAACAAAAAGAAGGGCAAGAAATCCGGCGTTTCCGGCAATCCTATGAAGAGGGAGGCCGAAGAACAGGCTCTGCGGCAGAAGTTGGGCGGCAAGTCCAGCGGATCCGCCTTCGTGAAGAAGCCTCAGAATCCCGCCCTTCCCGCTGGAATCCCCAACAATATCGACCTGAATAATGTTGACTTGAGCCAACTGGGCGACCAGCTGGGCGGGCTTAACATCCCCGGTCTGAACTAATCGGATTTCAGACCGGCTAACCGGATTCCAGACAGGATTTCAGACCGGCTCTCTGGCTGACTCCGGTCGGCTTCGGCCGGTTTCATCCACTCAGCAAGAAAGGGGGATGGTTTCCATGGTCTCAATGTCCCAGGAAAACCCTTCTCGGAATTCGAAGAACACTTTGAGGAAGCACAAAAGCGGCAAGAAAAGGAGCCCCATGGCAGTTTGGATCCTCCTCATCCTCATAGCCGTCTGGATGGGCCTGCATTTCCTGCCGACGAAGTATGAACGGTACCGACCCATTCCGGATGTGACGGCTTTGATCAGCCTGCTGATCGTTCCGCTGGTCATCCTCTTCTTCGTGGCCGTCAGTCATCGGTCTTTCTGGCAAAGTCTGGTGAGTCTGATTCTGATAGCCATCAACCTGGTCTGGTCGATCGGATATGTCACCCCCTTGCCCCGACAGGTCAGCACGATTTTCTCCATGCCGGCGCAAAACAGCGCCGTTACTCCAGGACAGACGGCGGCCCAAACGGCCCAAACAACCCAAACGGCCTCGGTGACCGTCATGACCCTCAACGGCCGCTACGGGCGGGCCGACGCCTCCAGCATCGTCCACGCCGTGGAGCAAAACCATGTGGACGTGCTCTGCATGCAGGAAGTGACCGAAGACCTGGTCAAGCGGCTGGATCAGGATGGTCTGACCGCCCGACTTCCTTACTCCCAGCTCGGCGAATCCGGGGAGAACGACAACGGCGGCTTCAACGCCATCTGGACCCGCCAGGCCCCGGTGGAGTCTCACCCCGCCTCCCTGCCCATCGCATCTTCCAATGTTCCCACTGCCACCATCTTCGTTGGCAATCAGCCTGTTCTCTTCGCCTCGGCCCACCCCATGTCCCCCGGCCGTGGCGGTCAGGCCTGGCAGCAGAGCCTGAGTTCTCTGGGCGCTTTCGGCCGGCTTAATAACCCCCTCCTTGCCAACCGCACGCAAGTGACCTCCCAAGTGGTCATGGGGGACCTCAACTCCAACCTCCACCACACAGCCCTGAGGGACGTGCTCAAGGCTGGCCTGACCGACTCGGGTTATCAGCTGCATAAGGGAATGAATCTCAGCTTCCCCGCTTCCTGGCCCCTCTTCCCCGCTTTAATCGAGATAGACCATGTGCTTTACGCAGGCGGAATCCATGCGACTTTCCTCAAAACCGTGGCCATCCCCCACACCGACCACAAGGCTTTGATCGGGACCCTGGCTTTAGAGGTTTAGTCTTCAGGCGTGAGACCAACCCCGTCAGGCGACGGTCTTTTCGCGGGCCCGTGGCCCTGAGCGATGAAGGTAGAGCCAGGCGATGACCGCGAGAACCGCCACCAGACCCCAGGCTGCCCCATAGAAGAGGCTGCCGGAATGCGCCACATGGGGGGGGTTGACCGACCTGGCCGACGGCTTTTTTCTGGAAGGCGAAAGCCGCCAAGGACGTGGTCAGGGGAATGAAAATGGCACTGGACAAGGACTCCACCATGACGGAGGCGCTGGCCATCTGCTCGATGGTGATCGAGTCATCCACTTCCGGCTCTTCGAAAAAGACATTCATGGTGTCAATATAAGTGATTCCCATGCCGATCCCGCAGGCGGTCCACAGGCAAATCACCGCAATCCTCGCTTGGGCTGCCGGCAAAGAGGACAGGACGAGGCCGACGGTCAAAAGACCGCACAAGGCCAGGACCCCCACCCCGATGCCGGCCCGCAGCCGATAGACCCTGGCCGTCGACGCCGGCTTCAGTCCGCAAAGCAAGCCCATGACGGCCCATCCCAAGCCGCCGGCAAGCTCGATCCATCCCAATTGGGCGGAATTCGCATGGAAAAGGTCGTGGGCGGTCAAAGTCACCAGCTCGTTCGCCGAAAAATATGAAGCCGTCAAAAAGAACATCCCGGCCAGGGCCCGTTTGCGGGGCGCGGCCTGCCAGAAAGTTCCAGCCGGCATCAGATACACGGTCACCCAGCCAAGAATCGCCAATCCCAACAGACCGAGAAGATACTTGCCGATTCCCTGCAGGGGGACGATGGTCAGAAAGATTCCCAAGCCAGCGCCGAGGGCGGCGGAAAATGGGAGCGGGGCCTTCTTCGTCTTCTGCCGGGATCTCAGGTTCGCGGCGACAATGAAACGGGCGATGAGGAGGAAAGGCAGGTACAGGAGCATGGCCCACCGCCAGGAGAGGAGATGCGTGACCCAGGCGGCGTAAGTGGGGCCGACCAGGGATGAGATCACCCAGCTGGCCGAAGAGAAGGCCAGAGTCAGCTGTCGTGCCCGACCAGACAGGCCTAAAGCGACCGCCCCGATCGAGGTCATGGCCAGGGCCGAGCCGGCGAAGCCACGAATGACAAGCCCTGATAAATATAAACCGATATTCGGCGCGGTCGCGGAGACGATGGCCCCGGCGCATAGGATCAAAGTCATGACCAGAAGCAGACGGGGAAGCTGGTACCGTTGCAATAGGGCGGCCCCAAAGGGAAGTCCAAGCATGGCGACGATGGATGACACCCCAGTGATCAAGCCATAAAGGTGCCGGGCTCCCAAGTCGGCGGACATAATCGGAAGAATCATCTGATTAAGATAGGACTGCATGCCGCCTATAAGCTCAAGGATTATGACGGCCAGGGCAAGCACGAGTTCCCTTTTCTTATTAACCATGATTTGACCTTTCGGCTCATTTTTTGGATTGAAATATCAACGGCTCAGGTTTCGACTCGCTCTCATTGAATTTACTGGCATAAGTCTCAACATCCTCTATGGTATTCGATAAAAATAGCTTATCCCCTTATGACATATATGCGAACAGCAAGAATCACTCCGAATACAATCGTGAGTGCGTTGAAAATGATTCCCAACACGGTGATATTACTATAAAGGTTCGGCACGAGTAGGAAGACGATACCAAAACAAGCGTAAAGTGCACGAATAATGGTATCCACGCTTCCCAAGCGATTATGGTCATACAAGCTGAAAAGCATTTTGCTGAAGTAATTCCCTGAGATGCCAATAATAACAAAGCCCATAGTGAAGGCAAGGATCTTCGCTGGGATCCACGGCACAATAAAAACCATAAGTAGCGCGGCCCCAGAAATGATATAATCCCAGCAGAAGAAGTGTGTGGGTTTGATTTTAATTAAAGGCGCACACAGCGACCCAACCAAATCAGCTCCCCGCTGTATGGCAAACACTAAGCCAAGCCATTTCACATCCACATGAATGCTGACGAGATAAAGAGGAGCAAGTGCAATCAAAACATCCAGGGCGCCACTGAGAAAAGCTTCACACACGATGATTGCTGATGGCACACGCTGAGCAGAGAAGTAACGGACTGAATCGATAAGATGGTCCTTAAACGTAAATGCAGACACGCCCACCTTACTAGTGGAATCGTGCTTTTCCTCAGATTTTCTGCCGATTTGCGTAGCTGAAATTTTCATCCTCCAGAAGAAAAAAATCCCCGCCACAAAGAACGGAATGCTCACATTGAGCACAACGAAATACGTAACCACGCCAAGAAGTAATGATGCTGCAAAATTCGACGCAATATTGAGAATATTGCCCGTAAAATACTGAATATCTACGGATTTCTCAATAAGATCTTCATCGTCATCTAATGCCTGCGGCACGATACTCGTGTCAAGAGCCCCTATAACCGTGCTCACGCAATAGAAAAGAAAATTCACCATACACAGCACAGCGACAGGTACGCGCATGTACAAGCATGCCGCAATAAGCACGACTAAAACCACATAAATACTTTGACATGCAACCAGCCAGTTTTTCTTATGCTCAATCCTGTCAATCGCATGCCCGAAGAGGAATCCAAACATAGCCGGCAGCAGCGCAACCAACGTAAAAGTTGACAGCGAACCCGCAGTAATATGATAAACCGCAACCAGCCCAACAGAGACCGCTATCGCATAAAAGCTATCCGCAATATTGAGAAAGCTCTTCCCTAGGATGAGCTGGCGGAAATTATAAGGGAAATCATGCACTCGCGCTACGATTGATATCATATTTCTCCACTCCCCACGTCAATATATCGATTTGTATGCAATTCCAATCATTGTTAAGTCCCGTAAGCATCGCAAAAACCTTATAACTGATAAGACCTGCGGCCATAAGTGTGACTGGCGCAATCACACTTGTCTTTATCTCATCGGGGATAAGGTGATCATCTGTAATTCGATTCTCAGCGTAAAATGTTCTCAGGTTAAGAGTAGTTCCAGGAATTATGCACGCATAATTTATTACAGTTGACGCATATGACCCTGCAATAAACGGTATCCTATTCTGCTCCGATAAATCATCAAACCAATAGTCAATCTCTTGTGGTGTACCGGCGCCACAAATAGCAAGGTCAAAGTCACCGTTTTGATATATCTCTTCCAAATCCGCTTCCGATATAATCTTTTTATTTAGAATAGAAATTTTGGTATTCCCTATAGATTCAAGATACCTTAGTGCAGATTCAATTTTAGGGAGTTTTACATCGCTGGTCCCATAAACCGTTTGGCGCGTGAGGTTTGACTCATCAACGACATCGAAATCAACAAGAGTAATCTTTCCAACACCTAATCGTGTCAATGATTCCGCAATCGTTCCGCCGATCCCTCCAATTCCCACAATTAATACAGAGCTATCAAAAAGCCTCTGTTGATACTTCGATGGAGAAATATTGCGACTTTCATCGATCCATTCAAAAAAATTTTATATTTCGCGAGTAACGCGTATCCGTATATTCATTATCTGTTACCAATCCCATACTTTTAAACTTCTCAAGCTCTTCAGCCCTTGCATCCCTCTCAAGGTTATTTGAAAGAAGTAAAAATCGATTTCTTGGGGTGTCAGCGATTTCACGCGTAAGACTGGAATTGCCAAATCCAAAGTAAATTTTCTTATCTTCAGCATAGGGCTGAAGCGTCCTCTTAATTTTAGTCATCTTGATCCCTCACAAAATAATTGTTAAAATTGGGTGCCTTCGAGGATTCCTTGGAGGCACCCTGCGATTGCTTTGCGTCATTTAACGACCGCCGACACGATAACGCATTTTTACCACCTCCTTTATTAATATTGCATACATCTTAAGCAAACTCTTTTTTTTTTCAAATGCAACACGCCGTATATAATCACGAATATTTAAATATTCTTTTACAATTCAAACCTGAATGGTAAGTTTGGTGATAATCCATCACAATGACTTGCCCCAATACAGCACATGGCCGAGGAATCAATTGATGCTTATATACTAAAAGATGTTGCTAGGTATTTTCTCCTTTGCATCTGCTTTAATGGAGCGGAATCCATGCCTCTGTATTTTAGACTGTTATAGTTATTTATTAAAGCTTCCTCACCACAATTCAATCTTCACTATAAAAACGCGCTGTTATAAACTCTGTAAAGTTAAACTATCAATGAGAGCCAAGCCATAAATTCCTTATCTTCTCTCTTCCGGCTAAGCATTCATCGAAGAATCCGCAATTCCAACGGGAATATCGTGCTCATTCAGTTGGTCAATCATTTAATTATCAGGATATTCAAAAGCCCCACTACCTCTCTGAAGTTTGAAACAGAAGAAGTAGCAGGGCTTTCTGAGACTTATTGAAGCTTAGCGGCGCACGTCCATGATATCCACCCGCACATTGTGGTCGGCTATCGCCTGGACCACGGTGCGAATCGCTGTGGCGGTGCGGCCATGACGGCCGATCACGCGACCGATGTCTTCCGGATTCACGCGCACGCGAATCAGCTCGCCGCGGGCGTTCTGGAAGGACTTCACCGATACGTCATCGGGAAAATCAACGATATTGCGAATCAGGTGTTCGACCGCTTCAGTCACCATGGTTACTCAGCCTTTTCCTCGGTAGCCACAGCGGACTTATCGGCGGCTTGCGCAGCAGACTCTTCCGCTTCCTTTTCAGCCTTGGCCTTGGCTTCAGCTTCGGACTTGGCGGCCTTCAGCTTCTGAGCCTTGTCCTCGGCGGCTTTCACACGGGCTTCGGCGTCGGGACCGGATTCAGCGACCTTCAAAGTGCCTTCGGCACCAGGAAGCCCCTTGAACTTCTGCCAGTCACCGGTGATCTCAAGCAGCTTGTGCACGGGATCGGAGGGCTGTGCGCCCACGCCGAGCCAGTACTGAGCGCGGTCAGATTTAATCTGAATCAGGGAAGGCTGCTTGTTGGGATCGTAGATGCCGATCTCCTCAATAACCTTGCCGTCGCGCTTCTTACGCTGATCGACCACTACCACGCGATAGAAAGCATAGAATTTCCTACCCATGCGCTTCAAACGAATACGTGTTGCCAAAATGGCGCTCCTTGTATCTTTAGGGCGCGGGAGCACTCCTTATGTGGGGCATAAGGAACCCTTCCGCATGAACCCACGTCCTCAGGCAGATTGAGGGCTCCCTCGGACGCGATAACACTGACATTATACGGGAGGCGATGGATTTCACGGGCCGGGTCACCGCCCTATCACGAGGATTCTGTAGCATGGGGGTATGAATGACGACAGGGAACTTCTGCGGGTCTGCCGCATCGGCCGGGCCCAAGGGCTCAAAGGCGAAGTGAACGTGCGAGCCTTCACCGACGACCCCGGCAGGCGCTTTTCGGCCGGGTCCCGGCTGATCAGCAAGGACGGACGGACTTTCACCGTGGAGAAGTCCCGGAATTTCAAACAGCGTTGGATCCTCAAATTCGACCAGGTCCCCGACAGGACCGCGGCCGAGGCCCTCAACAGCCTGACCCTTTACATCGACGCCAAGGCCGAGGCAGATGGGTTCGTCCCCGCATCCGGCTCGGCATCCGACGTCGGCCTCGCACCTGGCTCCACGTCCGGCTGCGAATCCGGACCCGCCGAGGATGATCCCAGCCAGGACGATGATTGGTATCCCGACCAACTGATTGGTTTGGAAATCCTGCAAGTGGACGATTCGACAGCGGCCAAGGCGGCCGACTATGACGGGGTGGAAGCTCATCTGATCGGCCACGCCAGCGACCTGGACCTGGACTCCCCCCAGACCCTGCTCCAAATCGAACTGACCGACGGGAGGAAGGTTCTCCTGCCTTTCGTGGAGGAGCTGGTCCCCATCGTCGACCCGGATGAAGGCTATATCCTGATCGACCCCCCTGCCGGTCTCTTCGACCTGTGAAACACACGAGACCCGCAAGATCCTGGAATCTACGAGACCATAAAATCCGCGAAATCAGAGAAATCCATGAAAGCGAACACCATGCTCATTGACATCGTCTCGGTCTTCCCCGAGTATTTCGATTCCCTCAGCCTCAGCCTGCTCGGCAAGGCGCAAGACAAGGGCATCATCCAGGTGCGCACCCATAACCTGCGCGACTGGACCCATGACGTCCACCATTCCGTGGACGACACTCCGGTCGGAGGCGGGGCCGGCATGGTCATGAAGCCGGAAGTCTGGGCCGAATGCCTGGACGACCTTCTGGACTCCCCGGCTGAAGAAAGCCAGGAGAGTCGGCAGGGCCAAGAAGGCCAGAAGAACCAGCAGAGCCCCGCCCCCATCCTCATCCTGCCCAATCCATCCGCTCCTCTTTTCAGCCAGAAGGACGCCACCGAGCTTTCCCGGGCAGAGCGCCTGCTTTTCGGCTGCGGCCGCTACGAGGGTTATGACGCCCGCCTTCCCCTCTACTACCGGAAACGGGGGCTGAACGTGCGTGAATATTCCATCGGCGATTACGTGCTCAACGGGGGCGAGGTGGCGGTCAGCGTGATGATTGAGGCCATCACCCGCCTGATTCCCGGCTTCATGGGCAACTCGGACTCCATTGTGGAGGAGTCCTACACCGGATCCGACGGCCTTTTGGAGCACGACCAGTACACCAAGCCTTCCCAGTGGCGAGGCATGGACGTCCCCCCGATCCTTCTCAGCGGGGACCACGCCAAAGTGGACCGCTTCCGCCGGGACCAGGCTTTGGAGAAGACCTCCCGCATCCGGCCCGACATCATCCAGGCCTTGGATTGCCAGCGTTTGGATAAGGCCGATCGCAAAACTTTGATCTCCTTGGGCTGGGAAGTTTCCGGAGACCACCCCCGCCGACTCTCGTAGACTCGCCCGGTTCGCCACCGGCTTAGCCTAGGGTTCCCTTTTATCGAGACCGCCTCCTTCTGCTTATTGAGGCAAGTTTCAAGGGATGCGCGCCGTCCACGAGGGGTCTTCGTATCTGAGCCGGCTCAGTTCGTCGGCTTTTTCTTTTTCCGCCGACCCAATGGAACCAATCCTCGCCTGAGGCAGCCGCTTCAGAAGGTAGTCCCGCAAGGCGGCCATGATCTCCTGCCTGCTCAGGCCAGTTTGGGATTTCAAAGGGTCCACTCGTTTGGCGGCTGATTTGACCGCCTTGTCCGCGCTTTTCTCCTGGGAGATCTTCAACACCTGGGTCATGAGATTGGCGTCCATGTCGTAAGCCATGGTCACATGGTGGAGGATGCAGCCCGGGCCACCATCCACCGGCCGGAACCGTCTTTGGGCCGCTCCTCCGATCTTCCCCTTGGCTGAGGCCAGATCATTGATTCCTTGGTAGAAGAGGTACAAGCCCAAGGATTTCAAGGCTTCCACCAGCCAGGAATCACAGAGGCGGTAAGACTGAGCCACGGTCATCCCTTGGGCGAAATCAAAGGGAAGATAGAGGGAGTAAGTGATGGTATTCCCCGGCTGGATGAACATGCTCCCGCCCCCGGTCAGACGGCGGACAACCTTGAAACCCTTCTCCTGGGCCAGCTTTGTATGGACGGAGCCGGAGAGGGACTGATGGAGGCCGATGACCACGGCGTTTTCGGACCATTCCCACAAACGCAGACAGGGTCCGATTCGATTGGAGGCCACGGATTCAGCCAAGGCCTGGTCCAAGGCCATCTGGTGAGGGGCATCCCAGGCCTGGTCGGGAGGGATGATGGTCAAAGGCAGCTTCAACCAGCGCGGGTCCAGTCCGATTGACACGCCGGAAACATCCTCTTTTGGCCGTCTTGGCTGTCCCGACTGCCCCAGCTGTTCTGGCGGCCCTGGCTGCGCTGACATCCGCAATCGTTCCGGCTGCTTCAGCAACCTCGACTTCGATCTCTCTCCAGTGATTCCTTGAGCCGCCTGGCGAGCGCGTTCACAGGCCTGACAGATCCCTTCCGCTGTCAGACCTAGGAAAAGGACCCCTTGGGACCGCCAATGATCCATCCGGGTCTGGAGGGAATCGCGCAAATCATCCCCCTGGTGAACATCGTCCGCGGCGAGCCTTTCAAGCCTGTCAGACTGACGATGCGGCTCAAGTAGTCTTTCATCCAAGACCCGGGCATCCAGAATTCCGGCCAAATCAGCCAGAACGGAGTCAGGCTCATCCGTCCCCTCGATGAAGAAATCCCCCTCGATCCTGCTTTCCCAGGAAAGGTCGCCGGAGCCGGGCCCATAATGGTCACCCCCAAGAAGGACCACGGAGACCAGTTTGCCACCGGGCTCCTTGAAATCGCCCCGAAAAGTCTTCATTTATTTCTCAATGCCCATCCGGCTCAGGCACCAGGAGTTCTCGCGGGACACTTCCTCCCAGACCTTATAGCGCCCACTGACCCCGCCATGGCCGGCCACCACTTCGATGGAGGCGAAGGCGTCGGCCCCAACTTCCGGCTCCTGCAGGCGGGAGAGCCACTTGAGCGGCTCCACATACAGGACCCGGGTGTCGTTCATGGAAGTAGTGATGTAGATCTGAGGGAAATGATCCGTGCCGAAGGCCGCCCGCCGTTCCTGGGCGGTCATCACGTTCTCGTAGGGGGTGTAGGCCTTCATATAGCGATAGACCTGAGGGTCGTGGAGGGGGTCTCCCCACTCGTCCCATTCGGTCACAGTCAGAGGCAGGGAGGGGTCGAGGATGGAGTTGAGGGCGTCCACAAAAGGCACATCGGCCTCGATTCCCGAGTAAAGGAAAGGAGCCTGATTAGCGACCGCCCCCATAAGGAGGCCGCCGGCGGATCCCCCGTTCGCCACCGTGGTCGCCGGGCTGATCCAACCTTGGGACTGCAAGGCGGCGGTCACATCCACGAAATCGTTGAAAGTATTGACTTTCTTGAGCCGTCGCCCCTGCTCGTACCAGGCCCTGCCCAGCTCTCCGCCGCCGCGGACCTGGGCCTCCACGCGCAGCACTCCCCGGTCCAGGAAGCCGAGGCGGGCGATGCCAAAGGCTGGGTCCGAGCTGGACCCGTACGAGCCGTAAGCGGTGATGAGGCAAGGAGAGGACCCATCCTCGGGGAGCTCAGAGGCCCCAGAGCCTTCGGAGACTTCAGAAATCTCAAGGACCTCAGGAACCTCGTTTTTCGGGACCAAATCGGTCGAGGTCTTGCCCTCTTTACGCCAGACCGCGGCCGCGGCCCGGGCGGCCTGGTCCAGGTTGGGGGCCTCAATGACAGAGTCGGTCCTGCCGCAAGCCAGAGGTCGGCCGTCCGACCCGCAGGCCCGGTCCATGGCCGGAACCAGACCCTTCTTCCAAATGAGGGCGACAGGGATCAGCTGCCCGTCGCGGGCCTTGACCCATATCCTCCGTTCGGCGTAATCCTCCTGCCGGTAATTCCTGACAGTCGCCTCTTTGAGCAGCTTGTCTTCCCCGGTGGCCGGATTGTAAGAACGCAGCTGGCCCGGATGGGTGTAAGAGCTGAGCGAATAGCGCACGGCCGGGGCCTCATAGGAAGGGTTGCCCCCGAATCCGATGGAATACACGGCCTGCGGGTCTTCCCCCTTCAGCTCGGTCAGATTCCACGGCCGGGCCAGCAGGTAATCCATCAAGGCCTCTTCCTTGGTCTCCACGGCGATGTGCAGGAGACCGCCTTCCCGGTAGGAGAAGTCGACGAAATCCTTGTAAATCCCGATTCCTCCGACCGAAAGCCCTACCCCTCCTTGGAGGATCTCGGGGTTGACCGGATCGTTCCAGGGGGTGGTCACCGGCAGGCGACGATGGTCGTCGGAGGCCTTCTCGCAGCCGTAATCCGACCCACGGGCGATGCAGACCCCATCCCCCAGCCGGTAAGGGGCCGGGGTCGAAGCCATGTTGATCAGATCCACCTCGAAATTGGGGGTGTTGACGTTATGGGTCACCACGGCCACGGGGATGTTCCCCTCCTGGTCCGTGCTCACCACCGAGACCAGGTCCTCCCGGCCTTTGCTCGCGAGAATCCCGCGGACATTCTCGAATTTGGCGAAAGCGACGTCATACTCAACCTCGTCTTTGCGGGAGATGAAAGGCATGAAAGCCCCTTCGGGATTCTCCACGTCCAGGAAGAGCACTTCGTTGGTGGTCTTGGAACCGGTCTCGATGACGATCAAGGATTCGTCGAAGGAAAGGCCGACCGAGCACCAGAAACGTTCGTCGCCTTCGTGGTAGACCTCAACATCGTCAGAAGCGGGGGTGCCCACCTTATGCCGCCAGATGGAGCAGGGCCTCCAAGCCTCGTCCACCCGGGTGTAGAAGATCCAGGCCCCGTCTGGGGTCAGGCAGGCGTTGGCGCTGATTCCTTCCAGGACGTCGTCCAGCTGTCGGCCCGTGGTCAGGTCCCGCATGCGGCAGGTATACCTTTCATCGCCGGTCGTATCAACCAGGTAGATCATCCACCGGCCGTCATCGCTCAAATCGATGCCGCCCGACCGGAAGAAGTCCTGCCCTTCGGCCTCCTTGTTGGCATCGAAGACCACCTCCTCCCCCGGCAAGGGGGTCGTGTCCCCGGGCTGGATGACCGGCGGGTCCCAATCATCGGTGGATCTGACCGGCACCCGGCAGGAGGTCCCGTACTCCTTCCCCTCCTGGGTGCGGCTGAAGTACCAGTAGCCGTAAAGACGGACGGGCACGGACATGTCGTCCTCCTGCACATGGTCCTTCAGCTCCTGGAAGAGGGTGGCGGCCAAAGGTTTGAGGCCGGCCAGGCGATGATTGGCATAGGCGTTCTGCCCGGCCACGTATTCCTGGACCTGGGGCGATTCCTTTTTCCGCAGCCATTCGTACTGGTCCACGAACTCGTCCCCGTGCATGCGCCGGACCTGAGAGGACCGGGCAGGGATCGGAGGGGTGGCCCGCTCGGCCTGGTCCGCCATCCCGCCCATCTTTTCGTCGCTGGTCATCGTGCCTCCCTTATGCCGTCTTCCCTGATCATTTGTCCCTTTCCTCCACATATTTCTGCAGGTAAGGGAGCATGGATTTCATGAGGCTGATCCCCGTGGGCCCGTAAAAAATGGGCACCTCGGCCAGCAGGTCCTCGGTGGCCCCCGAAGGGGCTTGGAATTTCTGGGACAGGCCGGCTTCCTTCCTGCTCAGCTGACGGATGCCGATGGCCAGGATGCGGCCCGGAAACATGCGGGTCAGCCGGGCGTAGGTGGCCGGGTCCTTCTGCCCGTCATCCCCCAGGAGGATGAACTTCATCCGGGGGAAGTCGCTCATCAGCTGTTCCACGAATTCCAGCTTATGCTGGACCCCGCCCGGGATGAAGGTCTTGGGGCGGGGGTCGAAGTCGCGCAGGAGGAGGGGGCCGTCCGGGAAGCCGAACCGGGAGATGAAGGAACGGATGGTGGTCTCCACGTTCCAGGGTGAGGTCGACAGGTAGAAGAAGGGGGCCCGGGGGAAGAGCTCCTTGAGCTTGGTGTAGAAGACGGCCATGCCGGCCACGGAGGCGCGGGAATGGGGGCTGACCAGGAAGAAGTTGTAGACGGCCTTGAGCAAGCTGGGAACCTGCGAGACCAGGATGGTGTCATCCACGTCGGAGATGATTCCCACGCGCGTATCGGCCGGGTAGATGTAGACCGGGGCCTGTACCGCCTTACGGCCACGGACCTTGTAAGAGGCCACGTGCTCCCCCGGCGTCAGCTCCCGTTTGGCGATCAGGTCCAGGTAGCCATGGGCGTCGGAGACGATGGAATTGCTGCCCAGATCGGCGGATCCATCCAGAGGGTTGAAAAGCTCGGAGCTGCCGATTTGGGCCGTGTGCACCGGGGCGTCGTCGATCTTCATCCGCACCAGGGTGCGGGGGGCCGGGAGCATGAGCATGTTGCGGATGCCCAAAGACACGGTGTCCGCAGGGGCCAGGTGCTTCATGCCCAGGACGGTCCGGCAGATGAGGCGCACATATTTCGTGGTCCCGTAGCCCACGTAGGGAGCCACGCGAGGGGTCCAGCCCACCCGCCTGGCCACGGACCGGCCGACGGTCTGCCAGAAGCCGAATCCCCAAGTGACGACCGTGCGGATGGTCTGCAGGGGGAAGGACCTGTCCTTCCGCCTTTCGGTCTGGGAGAGGGAGTCAACGGCCGTTTCCGTCCGTTTGACGATGATGGGGATGGTCTCCATCGTGTCGGCAGGGGGTTCCTGGTCGGCCGCCCTTTCCTCTTGGGCGAATTCCTGGTCCGTCTTCAAGGCGTCCTGACGCAGGCGGGAAAGTTTGGCCTTCCTGACCGAGGCCGGCTCCAGCCGCTGGCGGAAGTCCTGGCCTTCCTGAGGCTTTTCAGTCCCCAGAGGAGATGAGTTTGGCATAATGATCACCGTCGAGAAGGTCAGGGTCTTCGTCATCCAGTTCGATCTTGAGCAGCCATCCCTCCCCATAAGGGTCGGAGTTGACCACTTCCGGGTCGTCGGCGGCGGCATGGTTGACATAGCGGATGGTGCCGTCAGCCGGCATGATGGCATGGGAGATGGCCTTGGAGGATTCCAATTCGACCACTTCGTCCCCGGCCCGGACCTGGTCCCCCGGTTCCGGCAAGTCGATGTAGACCAAGTCTCCCAGCTGTCCGGCCGCGTAGGCGGTGATCCCCAGGACGGCCGGGCTGACCGACGTATCCAGCCAGACATGGTCTTCCGAGTAAAGCAGGTCGTCGGGGATGTCCACATTCAGCTGGTTGACGCCCTCAGCCTGTTCAAATCCATCGGATCCCCCGGTTTCACCGATCTCGTCGGCTTCATCGACCTGGTCCGCTTCATCGGCCTCGTCAACCTCGTCGATCCGGCCCGCCTCGTTGAGGTCGTCCATCAAATCGCTCTCATTCATGGTTTCTCCTGTCATCAATCCGCGACTTCGTCCGTATCGTCATCCCCTTGCTTCACGGCTTCCCCTTGCCTCTTGCTTCACAGCCGCGCCGGTATCTCCCTATCATAGCCGCATAGGTTCATCATAACCGCTCCCCGGCGTGCGCATCGTCAGGGCTTCATCCTTGCCCTATTTTCGTTCTTCCAAGACCCGGGCCATGGTCCCGTCCAAGACTTGGGCCACCTGGTCCGGCTTCTCGAAGCAGGTGAAATGGCCGGCGTCGGGAATCGGGTGGAAATCCACCGTGGTCTTGCCCATGGCAGCGGCCAGGGGCTTCATGACCGATGGGTTGCTGGACCGGTCCAACAGCCCGCTGACCACGGCTGCCGGGGCCGTCACCTGGGCTAAAGTGGGGGTTTCGTCCTGGCGACCCGCAGCCATACGTTGCCGCCAAGCCACCCCCGCCGGGGATTGCTGGTCGATCCAGGAGGTGAAGGCGGAGAGGAACTCTTCCGATCGCTTGAAAGTCGAGTCCCCCTCCTGGGGCTGAGCGAAATGCATGACGCTGGCCACCGAATGGTTCTTCAACGCGTCGTCGGCCACGGACAGGCGTCGGGTCAGGCCTTGGGGAAGGTCCCGGTCGGCTCGGGTATCCAGAAGGATCAGACCGGCCACCGTCTGGGGGAAAATCCTTTGGATGGCCAAAGCCAGGTATCCTCCCATGGAGATGCCCGCCCAAACGGCCTTCCGGTAGCCCAAGGCCTGCACGGCGTGTACGAAGGAAACTGCCAGGCGGTCGGCGGCTTGAGCGTAGGACCCATCGGGATTGACCGGGCCGGTCAGGTCGTCGGAGGGCACAGGGCTCATGCCTGCCCCCGGCATGTCAGGAGCCAGGATGGGGTAAGCCCGTCCCTCCTCTTCCGACAAGGTCACCAGACGATCGGCGCATCTGTCCCATACCCGGTGATCGACCGGGAAGGCGTGCAGAAGGACCAGAGGGACCTGAGAGGAGACGTGGGAACTGGGCGAATCCCGGTAGACTGTCGTGACGATTTCGAAGTCCTCCGGCATGGCCTTGATGACCTCCTCAGCCCGGTCGTTACGACGACCAGACCTGGTCCCCTTTTCTGTTTCCGGAAAATCCTTGCTGTCCATCGTCTGCTCCATCAAATCATCCATCAAATTACCTGCCCTGTTTTCTGCCTTATTTTCCATCGATTTCCTGTCGATTCCTTATCGTTTTCCTGTCATTTTTGTCGCTCCCCGCCGTTCCCCATCCTGCCGGCCGCCCGTCCTCAGACAAGCATCCGGCCTAAAGCATGCCGCTGCCGGCCAGGGCCTGGACCAGGATGTGATCCATCCCATAAGACAGCTGGGAGAGGAACTCCGGGTCCAAAGCCCGGGAAGCGTCGGTCCATTCCACGTCCAAAGTCTCTTCTTGCGGCTCCACCTCCCCGGCGATGGGCACGATGTAGCAAAGGGCGATGGCGTGCTGCCGGGGGTCGTAATAGTCGGAGAAGCCCGGCGTGGGAAAGAACTGGGCCACCGTGAAAGGTTGTACGGTGGGCGGCAAAGAGGCCAAGGTCAGATCCCCCAAGTCCTTGGAGATGTTGCGGGCTATGGCTTCGCGGATGGACTCGTGGTAGAGGACCCGCCCCGAAATGAGGGTGCGGCGCAAGGCCACGTCGCTCTCATCGTTGGCGCATAAGAGGGTCCCCACCTGGCGGATGCGGCCCAAATCGTCCGTATGCACCGGGACCACGATCACATAAGGGATGGGGGTTTTGGACCTCATATCGTCGATGGTGGCCTTATCCAGCCATCCGGGCGGGTTGGAGCCGGACCCTGAGCGGATGAAATCGTCCGGGGTCATGTTGAAATCGCCCCGGGGGTGGTCGGCGTCGAAGTCGTCGGGGTCGGGAACTTCATCATTCAAAACTGGCATATACCTATTATGCCAGCCGGGGCGAAAACCGGGACGATCTCAACAGCGATTCAAGACGATTCCGACAACGCCTACGTGCGGACGGCCACCCCGCAAGCCGTGAGCGAACAGGACGACCGGGCCGGGGAATTATTCCCTCCGGGATCCAGTTGTCCTTTGAGCAAGCGGGATTTCCTTCCTCCGGATTTCCCTGCGAACCGATAAGCTAGCCTTATCTTTGCGACTACCGAGAAAGGCGTCATCATGGCGACAACAGAACTGACTTCCGCGAACATCGACGAGACCATCAAGAAGAACGACCTGGTCTTCATTGACTTCTGGGCTACCTGGTGCGGCCCCTGCAAGGCTTTCGGCCCCATCTACGACAAGGCCAGTCAGGAGAACCCCGACGCCGTCTTCGGCAAGGTGGACATCGACCAGAACCAGGACCTGGCTGCGGCCGCCGGCATCCAAGCCGTCCCCACCCTGGCCATCTTCAAGAACGGCCAGCAGATTTACAAAGAGGCGGGCGCCTTGCGTCAGGCCGATTTGGACCAGCTGATCCAGAAGGCCAAGGAGCTGGACCTCTCCCAGGCTCAAGCCCAATAAATCCAATAGAGCCAATAAAACCAGTCCGCCAGGGCCGATGCCGATGTAGCCGGACGGTCGAACGAATCGCATGGACGGATCTATCGGTTTCAGACGGCTTGACGGCAACGAACAGAAACGAATAAAGAAATCCCTTGGGGCCTCACGCTCCGGGGGATTTTTTCATGGCCTTTTCGCGGCCGGTCTAGTCGCGGTTTCCCGCTCCTACCTTCGCTTCAGCTTTAATACCAGCCAGTGGCGTTGGAATGGCCCCAAGCCCCGCAGGGGGTGCCATAGCGGCCGGCGATGTAGCTGAGACCCCAGTCGATCTGGACCTTGGCGTCGGTCTGCCAGCCGGGACCCATCTTGCTGCCGGGCAGGGCCTGGGGGATGCCATAGGCGCCGGATGGATTGGCGGCGTTCACGCGCCAGCCGGATTCACGCTGCCAGAGGAGGACCAAGCAGGTGAACTGGTCCTCGCCCCACTTCCGGGCGAGCACTTGGCTGTGGGCGTAAGACTGATAATCGCCCTGGGCCAAAGTCGTGCCGTAATTGTTGGAGGAAGCCTTGGGGGCGGAGTTGGATCCGGAAGAGGAAGAGTTGGAATTGGAGTTGGTCGAGACCTTGGGGGCCTCGGGCTGCTTGGTTCCCACCAGGATGATCTTGTTGGTGGGAATGGTCTTCACGTATTCGGAGATGGTGTTGGAGGAAAGGGTCTTGGTCCCGTTCTTGGTCACCAGGTTGGTGATCTCCATGGTCCCTTCTTTGCCCTCGGTCTGCACTTTCGTGGTCCCCTGGGCCAAGGTGGGGTCGTTCTTCTTGATGGTGTTGAAAGGAATGGACTGCTCCACGGTCTGGATTTCCGAGTTGGTGGAGGAGATGATGATCTGGGTCGCTTCGGTCACCTTGGAGTTGAGGGAGGGACTGACCTTCTCGTCGGAGCCCAAGGTGATGTTGCCGGCTTCCAGGACGGATTTGACCGTGGTGAAATTGCTGCCGGCCACCAGACGCTTGCGGCCGTTGATGGAGACGGACACATAGGTGGTGTCCTTGTTCGACCCGTTACGCCCTTCGGCCAAAGCCTGGCGGATGTCGCTGCGGGACACGTCCTGGCCGTTCTTCAAGTCATTGACCGAATACTCGGTGATGCCGGCGGCGGCTGCGGACGAGGACTTCCGGCTGGCGGCGAAAGCCGACCCGGAGACGATCATGGCCAAGGCGGCGAGGACGGCCACGACGACCATCCACTGCTTACGGGTCACGCGTTTGAGGGGGGATTCCTTGCTTTCAATATGACGTCCAGCCATGAAGCTCCTTTAAGCTCTCTTGCGAAGCGGTTATGTGAACAACTTTTCACATCCTAGCAAAGTCCCTTAACATCCCTTCCCTCTCTTCTTCCTCCCATCCCCTAATTTGAGATTTGTCCAGCCCCTGACCGCCATATATAGTTATCGAACCCACCCAGATCCGACGAAAAAGCCCGGCAGCCGAAGCGACCGGGCGAAGTGTCCTCAATCAAGAACGAGGCAAAATCAGAACTTGACCACGGCTTGCAAGGTCAGGTCCAGGATGAAGAGGAAGGCCACCCCCCAGACGATGGGATGCACTTCCTTGGCCTCGCGCTTGACCACCTTGGTGATGCAGTAGGTGACGAAACCGGCAGCGATACCGTAGGAGATGGAGTAGGACAGGGCCATGAAGATGGAGGAGAAGAAGGCGGGGATGGCCACCGACAGATCCGTCCAATCGATTTCGCCGAAAGAGCTCATCATCATGCAGCCGACCAGGACCAGGACCGGGGCGGTGGCCGCGGTGGGGATGGCGGAGACGACAGGAGACAGGATGGCGGAGATGAGGAAGCAGATGGAGACCACGACGGACGTGAGGCCGGTGCGGCCGCCCGCGGCGATGCCGGCCGCGGATTCCACGAAGGTGGTGGTGTTGGAGGTGCCGATCAGGGAGCCGATGGCGGTGGCGGTGGAATCGGCGAACATGGCCTTATCCATCTTGGAACTGAAGCCCGTGCCTTTCTCCATGGCGTCCTCGTCCTGCTGGGAGAAGATGCCGGCCCGACGGCCGGTCCCGATGAAGGTCCCGATGGTGTCGAAGATGTCGGACAGGGAGAAGGCGAAGATGGTCACCAAAGCCAGCGGGATTCGGACGGCGTTCCCGGCGAACAGGGAGGGGAAGCCGGCCGGGGTGAAGATGACCATGAAGGTCTGCGGGAGCTGGTGGACGGCCTGCATGAGGTTGACGCTGTGGGACATGGTGGTCACTCCCATGGGGATACCGATCAGGGTGGTCGCCAGCATGGCGATGATGAAGGCCCCTTTGTTGACGACGGCCCACTTGCCGGGCAGCTTGATGACGGTCAGGACGATGCAGAGGAAAAGGCCGATCAGGAAGAGACAGAGGCTGGACGTATCCAGACGGGCCAGGCCGATGTTGGCCCCGGCCGCAGCAGTCTTGTCAGGAGTGAATTTGATGATGCCGATGTCCACCAGGCCGATGTAGGCGATGAAGATGCCGATGCCGCCGGAGATGGCGTGCTGGAGCATGGGAGGGATGGACTGGATGATGAGCTTGCGCAGTTTGGTCGCTGTGATGATGATGTTGATCAGGCCGCAGATGAAGACCATGGACATGGCTTGCTGCCAGGTGAAGCCCAGGCCTTTGACCACCGTGAAGGTGAAGAAGGCGTTGAGACCGACGCCTGGGGCCAGGGCGTAAGGCACGTTGGCGAACAGGCCCATGATCAAAGTGCCGATGATGGAGGCGATGATGGTGGCCAGGAAGACGGCGCCCCAAGGCATGCCGGCTTGGCCGAGGACGTTGGGGTTGACGGCGACGATGTAAGCCATCGCGAAGAAGGTGGTGAGACCGGCGAGGATCTCAGTGGACGCCGTGGTGCCGTTTTCTTTCAGTTTGAAAAATTTCTCCATGATTTCCTTCACAGACTGTCGGGATAGGCAGGCTGACCTGTCCTATCCGCTCTCCCCTTCCGCTACGTGCGAGCATTTGCCGGAAGCGTAACGCCAGGCCGAACAGTTGAAAGGATAATACCGCACTCTGATGAAGAAGGGTCCAAAGTCCGCATTCCGGGGCTCTGGGTCCGCATGATGAGATTTGCCGGTCAGCCGAAGTGGCCGGAGATGTATCCTTCCGTTTCCTTGCTGGAAGGATGGGAGAACATGGTGGCCGTATCCGTCATCTCCACCAGGTGGCCGGGTTTGTCCGACCCCTGGGTGTTGAAGAAGGCGGTGGTGTCCGAGATGCGGGCCGCCTGCTGCATGTTATGGGTGACGATGACGATCGTGTATTCGTCCTTGAGCTCGGCGATCAGGTCTTCCACGGCCAGAGTGGAGATGGGGTCCAAGGCGGAGCAGGGTTCGTCCATAAGCAGGACCTGGGGGTGCACGGCTACCGCGCGGGCGATGCAGAGCCGCTGCTGCTGGCCGCCGGACAGGCCGATCCCCGGGGAATCCAGACGGTCTTTGACCTCGTTCCAGAGGTTGGCCCCCCGCAGGGCCCATTCGACCAGCTCGTCGGCGTCCGCCTGGGAAATCCTGCGGTTGTTGAGCCGCAGGCCGGCCAGGACGTTCTCCCTGATGGACATGGTGGGGAAAGGGTTGGGCCTTTGGAAGACCATGCCCACGTTCCGGCGGACCTCCACCGGGTCCACGTTGGGCCCATACAGGTTCTTGCCTTCCAGGAGGATCTCGCCGGTGCAGTAGGCCCCGGGCAGGGTCTCATGCATGCGGTTGAGGGTCCGCAGGACGGTGGACTTGCCACAGCCCGAGGGACCGATGAAAGCCGTCACCTTGTTGGCCTCCAGGACCATGTTCACGTCGTCCACGGCATGGAATTTTCCATAGTAGACGTTCAGGTGATTCACATCCATTCGCTGACCCATGAGGATCCTTTCTGCTTATCCGTCGCCGCTTCCTTCGCCGGCTTCATCCGCTTCATCCGCATCTCGACTTTCATGACTTGGCCGACCCTTTGGGGGCGAAGGCCCTGGCCACCAGCCGGCCGATGGCGTTGAGGACCAGGACGAGGAGGATCAAGGCCAAAGCAGCCGCCCAGGCCCTCTCCATCCGGATGGAGGCAACGCAGGTGGGGGGCACGGCCCCTTGGGCGTCGACCAGGCAGGTGGCCAGGCCCTGCGAGTACTCATTGTAGACGTAGACGGGCAAGGTGGTCATCCTGCCGGAGAAAAGGTTGGCGTTGGTCGAGGAGATGAAGCCGGCGGCGATCAGCAAAGGGGCCGTCTCCCCTATCACCCGGGCTATGGCCAGGATGGCCCCGGAGATGATTCCGGGTAAGGCCGTCCGCAGGACCACGCGGACGATGGTCCTGGACCGGGTCACGCCCAAGGCGTACGAGGCTTCGCGCAGGTCCGTGGGGACGATCTGCAGCATCTCCTGGGTAGAGCGGACCACGGTGGGAATCATGAGGATGCTCAAGGCGACCGCGCCCACGAGCCCATTGACCGTCCCGGGGCCCAGAAGGATGGAGAAGAAGGAATAGGCGAACAGGCCGGCCACGATGGAGGGGATGCCGCTCATCACGTCCACGAAGAAGGAGATGGCCCGGGCCAGACGGCCTCCGTGGGAGTATTCGACCAGATAGACCGAAGCCATGACTCCGATGGGGATGGAGATGACCATGGCGGCCAGGGTGATCTCCACGGTGCCGACCATGGCGTGGAGAATGCCCCCGTAGGGGTACAGGCCGCCGACCACCCCCCGCATGTTATGGGTCAGGAAGTACCAGTTGAAACGGCCGGCCCCCTGGGAGACGGTGGTCCATAAGACGGAGACGAGGGGGATGAGGGCAATGATGAAGGCCGTGTAGATGAGGACGGTCATCAGCCGGTCGAACCGCTTGCGACCAGCCAAGGAGGACCTGGTCGGCGTGAATTTGTCGAAATCGGGCTTAGGGACGGAGGAAATGGGGGCGGCGGCTTGGTCGGCACCGGTCTTATCGACCTTATCGGCCCTCTGCCCTTTGTCGCTTGCCTTGCCGCCTTTGCCTTTGCCCTTGGCCGGCGAAGACCCCGTCCCCATGGTTTTCGCCGTGGCCCTGCGAGCCATGAAATTCACCAGGAATGTGATGATGAAAAGGACCAGGCCGGTGGCGATGAGGGTGGAGACGCCGATGCTGTCCGCTTCGGGGAATTGGGCGGCGATGTTGGCCGCGATGGTTTGGTGGGAGGAGGCTCTGAGGATGTCGATCCCGTACGTGCGGCTGGGAGACAGGATCATGAGCACGGCCATGGTCTCCCCCAAAGCCCTGCCCAGACCCAGCATGGAGGCCGATACCAGGCCGGACTTGCCGAAAGGTAGGACGGCCAGTTTGATGGTCTCCCATTTGGTCGCCCCCAAGGCCAAGGCGGCCTCCTGTTGCAGGACCGGGGCCTGCTGGAAGATGTCGCGGGCCATGGAGGTGATGATGGGCAGGATCATGACCGCCAGGACCACGGCGACCGTGGCTATGGACCGGGGTGGGTTGGAGACTTGAGGCCCGAAAAGGGGGATCCACCCCAACAGCCTGTTGATCGTCTTCCAGACCGGATAGATGTGGGGCACAAGGACCAAGGCCCCCCATAAACCGTAGACCACCGAAGGAATGGCGGCCAGGAGGTCGACCACATAGGACAGGAGGGAGGAGAGTCTCCTGGGGGCGTAATGGGAGATGAAAAGGGCTATGCCGACGGCCACGAAGAAGGCCAGCAACAAGGCCAGGGCTGACGAAAGGACGGTTCCGAAGACCAAGGGGCCGACGAAGGCCCAGAAGTTCCCGGTCCGCCCTCCGCAGAAGGAAGAGATGGTCTCAGTCGCCTGGCGGCGATCCCCGAAGAAGGCGGGGGCGGCTTGGATGAAGAGGAAGACGGTGACGGCCGCCAGGATGCCCAGGATGAGGATGCCGGATCCCATGGCGAAGGCGCGGAAGATGGCGTCCCCCTTCTTGCTCGGTTTCGGCGCGCTCTCATGCAAGGCTTTGGGAAGATGGGAAGTCATGACCGTCCCTCCCATCCGCCGGTGGTGGTTCTTTCATCCGCCGCCGGCGTGATCCGGCTTAAGCCGGAGATGGAGTTGATGGAGGTCAGGAGCTGGGCCCTTAAGGTCTCCGGGAGCTCCACGGCCCCGGCGTTGGTGGCGGCCGTACGCTGCCCTTGGGAGGAGACCTCGTAAGTGAGCCACTGTTTGACGAATTCCCCCTGGGCCGGGTTCTTGTAGGCCGGGCAGGCGACGTCATAACTGACCAGGGCTAAAGGATAAGAGCGGGGGTCCTTGGTGGCGTAATCCACATCGATCACATAGCGGCCAGCTTGGGAGGCTTTCTTGTTCCGGGGGGATCGGGCGATCAACCGGGCCGTCGCCTGGGCGGAGAAAGGCACGTAGGCCTCCCCCACCCCCAGGGCCACGGTCCCCAGACCGGAGACCTGGGCGGCGTCGGCGTAGCCGATCGTCCCCTGGGCCTGGCTGGAGGTGAGGACCACGCCCGAAGTGCCTTTGGCCCCCTGACCCACCTCGTTCGGCCAGGTCTCCGAAGGCCGGTAAGGCCAGTCCTTTCCGGCGGCCGCGTGAAGGTAGTCTTGGAAGACCTTGGTCGTTCCGGACTTATCCGAGCGCCAGATGGGGGTGATGTCCAAGGCGGGCAGGCGGGAGGCCAGGGAAGGGTTCTGAGAGGCGATCTCCGGGTCGTTCCACCGGGTGATGGCCCCGGAGAAGATCTTGGCCACGGTCCGGGGTTTCAGCTTCAGGTGGGTCTTCCCGCCGTTGAGACCATAATCGGACAGGTTGTAGGCCACCGCTATGGGGGATACATACACAGGCAGGTCGAAGGCGGTTTTGCCTTGGCAGACGGTTTTGGAGGAGGCGATCTGGCTGTCGTTCAGAGGGGTGTCGGTCCCGGCCCAGGCGGCGGCACCCATGAGGAAGGTGTTGACCCCGGCCCCGGATCCGGAAGGGTCGTAGGAGATTTTGGTCTGGGGCTGGGCTCCGGAGAAACCGACGATCCACGCGTCCACGGCCGATTTCTGCGAGGAGGCCCCCGCCCCGGCGAATTCACCGGTCAGGCGAGGGGCCGTGGCCGCCCCCGTCCACATGTCCCTGGTCAGGTAGGAGGAAACCGCGTTATCGCCGCAGGCCCCGTGGGCGCCCGTCAGGCAGATAAGGCAGAAAGCCGCGGCCAGGCGGACCCTGCCGGAGTATTTCCTTGTCTTCATCATCCATCCTTGCAGAATCAATCAGAGGACCATGTGCCTTTACATTATATCGGAAAAATCGTATCGCAAGGTGGGGGGGAACCGGCTCCTCGCTCAGATCGCTTCCGTCGTCCCTTCGCAGGAATCGTTCTTCTTCGCCTGCTTATGCGCCACCTCCGCTTCGATCTCCCCCAGGGACTTGCCCCGGGTCCCCGGGACGAAATGGAGGACGAAGGGGATGGACAGGGCGGCGAAGACGCCGAAGATGGCGAAGGGCCCGCCGACGTTTCGGACAATAAACTCTGGGACTGGGATGACAGGGACTGGGATGATTCCTTGTCTTGTCCTTGAAAAACCAAACCAGAACAGGCCGGAAAATAATTAAAGAGCCCCGGCGCAAAACGCCGGGGCTGAGAGAGAAGAGAGAAGAAGGGTTCAGTTATCAGGCTAAAACCTGGTCAGCAGTGCTGACAAGAAATAATGTACAAGCAATCTTGGAGAATTACAAATCCTCGGCGTGTCGCAGCGTGTTTTTTAGAGAATTTCACGAATTTTCGACGATTTTCCACGGAAATTCGTTCATTCGCCCCGGGATTTCCCTCATGCCGCGCGCCGCACGCCGCAAAGGAAGCGGCTGGAAAGCCGGTCACAACAGGCCCCGCAGCAAGGTGAAGAAGTCCATCTCCACCTTTTCCAAGTCCCTAGGATGCATCCTCCTGCCCCTTGCCAGGGAAGCGCGAAAATCCTCCACCGCCGAGGCGATCTTCCCCTCGGCCTGGCTCAATCCCGCCGCCCCCGATGCCCCGCGAGCGCAGTCGCCCACTGACCCAACCCTTTCCAAGGGGTGGATTGCAGGGAATGACCCGTGAAGAGGTCTTTCTGAACGGGAAGATAGAGGAAGCCCAGCCTTTCCCCAGCCGGCTCTCCCCCTTCGTGCCGCCCCAGCTTGGCCGACGGGCCGTACTGCCTGCTCCAGACCACGTACCGCAAAGGAAGCTGATGCTCCTAGCAGGCTTCGGCCAGTTGGCAGAAGGTCTTGACCACGGTCATGAAGGGAAAGGGGAAGGAAGCGGAAGAGGGGGAAGCGGCGATCCCGTCCACGGCCACCTCCTGCCTCCCGGTCAGGTCATAGAAGAAGGCGCAGGACAATCCTTTGTCCTCAAACCTGCTGGGAAGCAGGAATGGCAGAGTCTGCAAAGCCATCCACTGGGCGGCGGCCAGGTCCACCCCATCCTCCGGGTGGCAATACACCGCCAAGAAAGGATGGGACCGGCAGCGCAAAAGGCCCCGCTTCATTCTCACTTTCATCGGGATCCCTCTTCCTTTTCGTTCATCGGTTTCTCTTTGCTCACAGGGGTTCTTCCTCCAGGGAGATCGTCAAAGACGAGTGGCCGAACTCGACCCTTTGCGACGGCTTCACCCTGACCCGACTTTCGGAAGGGACCTTCCATCTTTCCTCCGTCAACGTATCGACGATCCGGGTCCCGTTCGACGAATGAAGGTCCTGTACCCACAGCACGCCTTCCCGGGAGTAGCCCAAAAGGAAATGGGACCGGGAGATGAGACCGGTGCCGTCATCCACAGGCATGGGATGGACTCCTTCGGGCAGGTGCTCGGGCAGGGACCGGCCGATTTGATAGATCACGGCCCCTTCCCGGGGGTCGATCCTGATCAGGCGGCCATCGGAGAAGAGGATCTGATAGGCCGGGGCGGGACGCTGGGGTTCCGGGACGGGCAGGGGAATCCTGGCCGGGGCGGAGGCCTGCTGGTTGTTGATTAGCGGAACTACTGACTGATGACCCAGGGGCGCGGCCGATGGAGAGACCGGCTGGGCGACCGGCTTCACCACTGATTTCGCGACCGGTTCCGCCGAATCCAGCAGGGAGTCCCTTTCTACGCCTTTCAGGGGGTTCCCGACCGCTTGAGGAAAGGGCCGGCCGACCGCCATCATCCGGTCGGTGATATCCGCCCCCATCGGACGGGCCAGCTGCTCAGGCGACGAAATCGGCGGCAACCTGGGGATTTCCGCCCGGGTGGAGGAAAGCCCCGACACCTGGCCCCGCCGATTGCGGAAAAAGATCCGATCGAAAAGTCTTTTCAAGGAAATCATGGGCGTTCTCCTCCCTTGTGGTCCCTCTGACCAGAATCACCAGAACCAGCATCCGAAGACCGGCGGGAAACCGTCCGTTGAAAAGCGTCTATCTCCCCATCCAGGAGAAGCAGAGCCCAATCCATGGCATCCTGCGGATTGGGGATCCAGTGGAGAATCAGGCCCGCCACATCGGCGAAAGCGGACCCCATGATCCGGGCGTTGTCGTCAGACCGATACCGGGCCGTGGCAGGGACCAGGCGCTGGGCCACTTCGGTGAGGAAGGAAGGCAGGATCATGACCCCTTCCTCTTTGACCATTTGGTCGCACACGTCCAGGGCTTGCCGAAGGGCCTCTTCGCCGTTCTCCTGGTCGGCCAGGATGTTCCCGGCCATGCGAAAGCCGATGATACTGGCGAGCTGATCGAAGACGTAACTGCCATCATCCCAGTTATGGTCCATCTCGTAGACCAGCTCCTCCAGGTTCGAGGCCAGTTCCCCGTAGGCTTCCGCCGGCCCCGGGACGATCAGGTCGTCTTCCGGCGGCTGGATCCCGAAAAGGACGTCCAGGTGGGAACGGACCTTGTCCAAAGTGTCAAGATAGAAAAGGCTGGTTTCACGGTAAGGAAGGCGGCGAGCGCTCTCGTTCAGAGGGTAGGCCGGGGTTGAATCCGACTGTTCTTCATCCTGCTCAACCCGGGAATCGGAACCCTCCGCCCCCTCTTCGGCTATTTCAGGCCCATCCCCTTCTTGTCCCCTGTCTTGCTCCCCCTTTTGCGCGGCCTGGCGTATCCGACGCGGGATCATCTCATCATCCTCATCGTCCATCATCCCCAGGGAATCCAAGCCCACCACGGGGATGGGGGGAAGATCGTCCGGGATCCCACCCGGAATCCCGCCCATGGCCTCATCCATAGCTTCACCCGCATCCTCATAGCTGGACCCACCCGCAGCGGCATCAGCGACGAACCTGATCCCCGCCTGGCTTTCCATGCCGGCCAAGGCGTCCTGGAAGCGGCCGTTGAGCAAGTCGGCTGTAATCGTTTGGACCCTCATGGTCCTTCGCCCATAGGAAAGGAAGATGTGGGCGGCCAGACGGCAGACGTTGTCCGCATAATCGGCCGAGTACTCCCCGTCGGCGGCCATGGGGACCAAGAGGCCGTCGGAACCGTCAAGGGAGCCTATCGGGACCCCTCCGTCATCCCTGGTCGAGGACACATAGATCAGCCGGTAAAGCAGGCCTACCCCGCCTCGGCCTTCGGCCACCTGGATGCAGTCTTCCAGAAAAGAAGACATGTGCGGGGTGGCGGTCTCGCTGGTATCGCTCAGGTCGGTCAGAATCAGGAGGCTGAAACTGGTCGGGCCGAAAAGCCTCCCCGAAAGGTCCACGCACTCGTCCTTGACCGTATTGAGGGAGAAACGGAGGGTTTGAGGGGAGAAGACGGCCTCATACTTCTCCAACAAAGCCCGAAGATCCGCGATGAAGCGGTCATCGTCCAGCAGGCCCGAATCGGCGGTGGCCATCATCCGGCCCGTCTTTCTTCCCCGCCGGGCTTTTTCTCGGCCTGATCGGCCTTGGCCGGCCTGGTTTCGTTGGATCGACCTTTTTCCGTCTGCCGCAAGGACAAGGTGGACGTCATCAGTTCGAAGAAGTGGAAAAGGACCTCTTGGAGTTCCGGCTGGAAACAGACGCCGGTGGCCACTACGGTCTGGTTCTTCACCGGGAAGAAGGTCCGGAAGATGGCGACCTGGTGGGCGGTGTTCTTGCCTTTGGCCGTCTGGGAGTATTCCAGGGATTCCACCTGGACCCCCGTCCCCAAAGAGGGGTTCTCCACCAGGGAGATCTGGCTGGATTCCCCTTCGAGGAACCCTTCCCGCTCTTTGATCACCGACTGGTAGATCCGGGTCCGGGCCTCCTCTTCGTCCTCCTCCAGACTGGCCGCGGGCAAGATGGCGATGTTGTACAGGGACAGCATGCCCACGGTCCCGTCCGTGCGGATGCGGGGCATGATGGCGTAACGGACGCCGGAGGAATAGGCGTCGGAGAAGACCTTCTCCATGCCTTTGCGCAAAGAGATATACGAAGCCGGGGAAGCCCCTTCCGGCAGGAGCCGTTCGAGGGTCTTCGCCAGAGCGGCGATCTGGACCGAACGGCGAGCAGGGTCAAGCGCGACTTCCACCCAACTGTCGGGCGGAAGGAACATCAGTTCAAAATCCGGCGATGACAACGTCTGTGCCATACGATTTTGCTCCTCTTCGTTCAACGGCTCGCCCGCACTCCCGTATGACCGGCCGTCCACCGGAGGTCATGCGGCAGCTTTCCGCGCTTTTCAGCGCTTTCGTGAGCTTTCTTATTAGAAGGATACTTGACTCGCTTGACTCAGGGGACGATGGCCCAGCTGTCCGGCGGCCTAGCGGATTCCACATCCGGCCTAGGACCGCCGAGACGGCGGATAATCAACTAGCGGGTGTAAAGGAAGGGATTACGGCGGTAGGCCAGGACCTTCCTGCGGCGATAGAGGGCGACCAAGGCCACGATCAAGGCGATGACCAAGGCCGAGCAGGCCAGAATCAAGGCCAGGAGGACCCCTCCGTGATGGGACAGGTAGCCCCCGTAATTCCTGGTGACGGTCACGTTCTCGTACCTGGTGGAGGAGACGTTGCCGGCCTGGTCGACCGACCTGACGACGATCGTATAGGCCTGGTCGCTGGCGGGCAGGGTGAAGGAGGCGTCCTCCCCCTTGGACAGGGCGTCAGCCGAGAAACGAGCGTAGGCCTTCCCGTTCACATCCACCTGAATCTCCTTGAGCCTGACGTTGTCGGATCCGGTCAGGTACACCTGCTTGGACGACCCTTGGTAGACGCTGCCCCCGCTGATGTTCGTCGCCACCGCGTAGGGGTCGACCGTATCGACCGCGAACTGCACCGTCGCGGCCGCCCGCCGATCTTCGTCCTTCTTGTCCATGGTGTTGGTCGAGACGTTGCCGGCCTGGTCGACCGACCTGACGACGACCCGGTAGTAGCCGTTGTCGGTGAAGTGGGACCGGTCGATCTGGTAGGTGGTCCTGCTCCAACCGGCGTCCGGCGAGGTGGTAGTGGTCAGATCGTGGGCGGACAAGGTCTGGACTGACGTGTCATGGAGGATGCTGACACTCTGGGTGCCGGGCTTGAGACCGCTCACGTTGATCTCGGCCAGGCTGACCGTCGGGGCTTCACGCAGGTAGCGGCCCCGGATGATCTTGGTCCCGGACATGAGCATGTAGGTGGATCCGAAACGGTTGACGGAGAAGGTGACATCCTTCGTGGTCGTATTCCCCGCGAAGTCGGTCAGTCTGGCTTCCAAGGTGTAGACGTCGTCCGTCTGAGCCTGATGGCTGAAATCGGGCAAGGAGACGAGTTTATCCTCGTCCGTCTCCTTCTCTTTGACCCCTTCGATGGTCTTCACCAGGCCGCGGCGGGCCCCGGTCAGAGTGAAGGTGGCCTTGCCCATGTCGGCGTACTGGTCGGCATAGGAGATGCTGGGCGCCAGATCGCCGGCGTAGGCGGTCTTGTCTTTCACCTGGTCCAGCTTGATTTCAGGGCTGGTGGTGTCGATGACGAAGTCGGACTCGTCCCCTGCGCGGACCTGGTTGCCCGCCAAATCGAAGAGGGAGACCTCCAGACGGTAATCCCCGTCGTGGTCGAAGGGGATCTGGGCCTTCCATGACTGGTTATGGGGGTCGGTCGGCCCTTGCCCATCGACGGCCTCCCATTTCAGGGAGACGGTCCGGCTGCTGATCTTGCCGTCGTGGGAGATGATGGAGATCGTGGCCTGGGAGGCGTCCAGGTCGGGGTAACGGTCATGGAGGAAGATGGTCGCCGTCCTCGCCTTATTGAAGTATTTGCCGGTGCGGACGTCGTTGTTGTCGAAGGAGAGGGTCGCTTGGGGACGGGAGAGGATGACGACGAAGGAGTCCATCAGTTTGTCGCTGAGGCGGCCTCCCAGATCGGCGAACTGGGCCAGGTAGGACCAGTCCCCTTCCCGACCGCTCTCGAAGGTGGCCTGGTACTTCCCCGCCTGGCCCGGAACCGCTTGGAAGTCGGAGGCGGTCAGGTGAGATCCGCGGGAGTCGAACCGATAAGTGACGATGACCTGGTCGGGGGACACCTCTTGGAGGAGGTCGAAGGTCGAATCGGTCACGGTGACGGTGAAGACCCTGCGATAGCCGTAATACTTGCCTTTGACGGCCTCTCCCCCGGTGGCGTTGATGACCAGGTCAGGGGCCACGGAATCGATGACGAGGCCCTTCTTGCCGAACAGGGCGTTGGCCTCCCCGGCACTCCGGCTACGGGCTTCCGCCTGTCCTCCGTGAGCGCCGCCCGCCTGTCCTGACTGGCCTGCGGCCACGGCGGCGGGGGCGAAGCGGGACAAAGGCCCGGTGCAGAAGGCGTTCCCCTCTTTGTCTTGGATGAGGAAGGAGGCCTGGGTCAGGTCGATTCTTTCGTTGTCCTTCGAAATCGTGAAGGAGGCCGTCTTCTTATCTTTGTCGATTGTCAGGCTGATGGCCTTGTCCGTTCCGGCTGGCCGGTAATCGGCCGCCTTCTGGCAGTCGACGGCCTTGGATGAAGGGCAGGAGACCAGACGGATGGCCGAAGAGGACCAATCGATCCCGCTGCCTGAGTCGTCAGCCAGACCGGAGAAGGCGACGGTGACCGGGCCGGTCGCGACCAGCCAACCCCCGCGATCGGTCGTCTTCCCCGTCACGGCGATCTTCTCCACGGACGGAGGAAGGGAATCGATGTCGATGCTCAGGCCGTCGGAGTCCTTCCAACCAGTCAGAGAAGCGGCGGAGCTGACCGGGGCCTCTTTGGACTGGTCGTTCGCCTGCTGGGGAAGGCCCTGGGCGGCGGTCAGCCGGTAGAGACCGTCATGCCCCAGCCAGGATGACGTTTCAGCCTCGCTCGCGGCCAGACAGTTCAAAGAGTCCGAGACCTGGGTCTGGGCGTCGACCGGGCAGATCCCCCGCTTTGCCGGAATCCCGGCCTTCCCCTGGTAGGAAGCGGTCAGAAGATCGATTTTCCTGGTCTCCCCCGCGTTTTTCAAGGACTCTTTGATGATGGTCAAACGGGCCCGGAAAGCCTTCCGTTCTGAGTCCGCGGCCGCCTGAGACTGGCCGGCCTCACCCGGCTCCAGCCTCAAGGAATCGACATGACGGAGAGGCAGGTGGGCGGCTGAGGAAGCGGCGGCCTGATGCAGATCCCCGTTGATCTTGACCTGCATGCCCTGGTCCAGGTAGATGGCCGAAGGAAGCCCGTCCTTGCCTCCGGGGGCGGCCCCCAGCTTCAGGTCGGACCCGGCATCGCCCTCCTGGGCCACGTGGAGCCTGATGGCGGCGGGGCTGAATTCCCCCGCCTGTTCGAAGACAAGCTGGTATTCCTTGCTTCCGGCCGGGGTCTTCCCTGCCTCTGGCCGGTCCTTCCTCTCCTTCAGCTCCGCTCCTGCGGGAAGGCTCGGAGCGGTGATTTTGCAGGATTCATCGGCCGAGATGGTGATGGCCAGAGGGTCGTCCTGCAGAAGGGCGGAGACCGGGAGGACCAGGGTGGAATCGGCCAGGGTCCGACCGGACAGCTTATAGTCGGTCAACAAAGAAGGATACTTCTTGGACAGGGAGCCGATGTCGAAGGAGACATGAAGGGACCGGAGACAGTCCTTCTTGACTCCCGCAGAGCCGGAGCCGGAGCTGGAACCGGACCCGGATCCGTTTGACGACGGGCTGGGGGCCGGGCCGCCGGGCGAGCTGGAATCGACGGGACTGGGGGCGGCCATGGCGTCCCCTTGGGCCAACAGGGCCCCGACCACGAAAAGGACGGACACGATCAGGGCGAAGACCCAGGCCACCCATCTGCCTCGGCCTGCGGCTTTCCTCTTATTCTCTGTCATCATCATTCCTTTGTCTTTTCTTTCTGCTCGCCTTCGATCATATCTTGCTGAAGGCCAAGGTCCTTCCTCGGGGAATCGTCGTCAGCCAACCGGGTGATATCCGCATAGGGGGAAGCGGGCTGGGGATCGCCGCCCGCATCCAACCGGGTGATATCCGGCGGCTCCGGCTCATGCTTCCCTTGGTTCGCCTCCGTCCCCGCCTCGATGGCGGAGGGCCCGGCCTCCCCTTCCCACCGAGTCGGCTCTTCGGCCTGCCCAGCCGGACCGGCCGAAAAGGCGAGGTCCGAAGGGTCCGTTCCCGTATAACCGGCCGGGACCCCTAAAGGCGTCTCGTCCTGCACGATGAGGGTCCGGTAATCCCCGGCGGACAGAGGGATGGGGTTGGCCCAGGTGCCGGCCCGGGATTCCCTGAGGGCGTCGATCTCCTCGTTCGCCGCCCGGCCGGACAGCACCTTCTGGATCTGCGGTATCCGGTAGACGAAGAAGAGGACGATGGCCAGGATCGACAGAAGGATCCCCAGCCCTAGGAAAACGACGGAAAGATTACTGAAGACAAGCATCCTGGCCTCCTACTGATCCTGACCCTGATGGCCGTTGACGTCGGTGAAGGCGTCGGTCACGCCCTGCCGGGCCCTGCCCAAATTGGAGATGACCGCCTTCTGCCTTTCGACCAGGTCCTTATTGCTGGTGGAAACGGAACGGGCCAGGGTCTCCGCCTCGACGAGCAGGGTCTTCATCTCCCCCTTGCCGACGCCGTTGGCCCGGAAATCACGCCCGTAAGTGATGAGGGCGTGGGCCACCAAGTTGGCCGATTCCAGCTTGGTCACCTTGCCCACGTCTTTCCGGGAAGTGAAGACCAGCCGCTGCAGGAGTTGGAAATAAGGTTTATAGACATGCACGTCCTCCCCCTGATCGATCAGGGGGGTGATGGTGGAAGAGAAGCTGGCGATATCCGCATAGATGCTGGCGCTGTCCCTGTCCTCGAAGGGCTCGACGGCCGCCGCCTTCTGCATCCAATGCCCGGCCAGGATGATGCGCTCGCGCTGGGTATCCGCTTTTTCCATGGCCTTGGCCCGCTGATCGGCTGGAAGGGAGGCGATGGCGGCAGGCTGGTAGTAGTACCAGTAGAGCTTCCCCAGGTCATAGGAGAGTTTGGCCCAGGCGACCGGGCTCTGCTGCAAGGCCGAGGAGTTCTCGGTGATGGCTCCCACCAGCAGCTTCTCTTCACGAGGGGTGAAGACGGTGTTGCTGCTGTAGGTGGCGATCAGGTTCTCGTAAGGCTGGGTGCTGGAAGGCTGGATCCTGGCCGCCTTCAGGTAGGACTTCTCTTCGGTCTTCTGGTCCGGGGCCACGGAGGCCACGGTCATCCAATGATCGAAGTCGTTGTTCCGCGCGACCCTGGCGGCGATCTGGAAGCCTCCGGAAACGACGAAACTCATGACGGCGGCGACGACGACCCCGACGAAGACCGCCCTCTTGGCCTTCAGCCCGCGGACGTAATGGGAATCCTGCTCTTTGAAATGACGCAGGGCGTAAGCGAAAAGGGCGCAGTCGGCGAACCTTTTGCGGGGGTCCCGTTGGGTTGCCGCATGGATGATGTTGTCCAGGCCGACGGAGATCTCCGGATGCCTCTCCCTGATGGACCGGATCCCCTCTTTGCGGGGGTTGACCCCGGTCAGGAGGACGTAAAGGGTGGCACCCAGGCCGTAGACGTCATTCTGGGGGTTGATGACGGGGTTGGGCCCCAGCTGCTCCGGGGCCGCGTATCCCGGGGTCCCCAGGCTGCGCTCGTCGCCGACCACCACCCGTTTGGTCCTGTCATCCACCTTGCAGGCGATGCCGAAATCGATGAGACGGACGAAACCGTCGCGGGTGATCATGACGTTCGAAGGCTTCATATCCCTGTAGACCACAGGGGGGTCCTGCCGATGCATGTAATCGAGGACGTCGCACAGCTGGATCCCCCAGTCCACCACTTCCTGTTCGGAAAAGGACTGCTTCTTGGACAGGAGGGAGGACAGGGAGCTGCCGTCCACGTAATCCCTGACGACGAAGAGGGAGCCCCGGTCTTCGAAGACGTCGACGATGCGGGGGATGGAGGGGTGGTCGAGCTCTTTGAGCATCTCCATCTCGGTCAGAAGGCTGTGCCGGATGACCTCCTGGGCCACGGCGTCGGTGGAATCCAAAATCTCCTTGACCGTCCACTGCATGCCCAGCTTGGTGTCGATGGCCAGGTAGACGGTGGACATCCCCCCTCGTCCGATGACTGAAACCAGGCGATATCTGCCATGTATGATGTCTCCGATTGCAGTCATGGGATTCTACCTATCCGTCATCCTTCTGTTTTTCCTTGAACGCTGTTCCCCCCACAGGGATTTTCAGTACCCCCGATTTTATCTCCCCCAAAGGATTATCGGAATTCAGATGCAGGAAACGGTCAAAAGGCGAATGGCGGCAGCTTTGCCTTCAGCAGGAGGGCAGCTGCCTCTTCATCCTTTCGACGTAGCGATCCAGTTGCGAAGGATCATGACCGGAGACCCTGACGGAGTCCTGCGCCCCCTGCCCCCTGCCAGGGACCCGGCATCTGCGGACGCTGTCCGCGGCCTGGGACCACAAGCCCTCCGCCTGGTCGGGGGAAAGGGAAAGGTCGCCCGCCTCGGAGAAGATCCTGAACCCGCCGCCGAAGACGGAATCGGCGGGAGCCTGAGCCGGGACCAGGTCTTGGTCATCCGTTCCATGGGTCAAATGCTCCTGGTCCGCCCCTGAAGCGTGCTCGGACCCCAGGCCGAAAGCGGCGGAGATTCCCTCGCTGGCACCGTAAGCGGCCCGGTCCTTGGGAAGGCCGAAGGAAGCCGCCTGGACCTTCGCCCTGGCGGGGACGCCCTTTTCGCCAGGATCAGGAAGGACGGTCAGGAGGGAGAAAGCGGACTCACAGAGGAATTCGGAAGAGGGGGCTTCCGACCCCATCGCCTTCGTCAGGCTCCACAACCCCTGACTCCGGGCGCCTCCCCTTCCCTTTCCTGCGAACCAGCCGATTCCAGGAAAAAGCAGGGATCCGATGGACAAGGCCACGGACGAGGTCTTCAGGTCCTCTTCGATGGTCCCCCAGGCCCAGGCATAGGGGAAGGATTCAAGTTCGCGGATCCCCGGCATGTCCATGCCGGTCAGGACAGCGGCGTGCCTTTTGCCGGTCTGGTTGTATTCCTCAATCAAGGCGTCGATCGTGGTCTTTTGCTGGCCAATGGCCTCCTGGGCCTCGCGCGCCTTGGCTTGGTATGCGGCGAGATCGTCCTCGGCCGTCTCCACGGTCCTATGGGCCAGCAGTTTCTCAGCCTCGGTGGAGAGGGGATTCAGACGGGCCAGGCAGGCCTTGCCCTGGACTTGGGAAAGCGCCTCTTCGGCTTCGCCGGCATAGCGGCTGGCCCTTTGCATGTCCACCGAGGCGTCTTCGGCCATCCTCATCGCCTTGTCGACCCCGGTCTGGAAGCCATCCAGCTCCTGGGACCAGGCCGCCAGCTCCGACTTCGCCTGGGCGAAGGCGGCGGCCCACGAGGGGAAATCCTTGCCAAGGGAGGAATCCGCCTGGCTGAACAAGGCGTTCGCCCACTTGCCTTTCAGCCCCCCCTCGCCTTGCAGTCTGCGGGCTATGGAGGCCAAACGCTCGAACGAGGCGGATAAAGCCCCGTATCGGGCGGCCATGCGAGCCACTTCCTGTGGGTCGCCCGGAACGGGATTGCCTGTCCTGCCTACCAGGTGCCATTCATGATTCTTATTCATGATTAATCATCCATCCTAAACCTGAACGTGAAGGAGGTCCCTCCTACGCTTCTTCTGCTTTCTGTGCGTTCTTCTCGCTATCCAGGAACTCCGCGGACGAAGCCAGGCCGGAGTCCAGCTTGTCCGATTCGTCCAGAACCGTCTGCAGATAGTCGACGAATCTCTTCGTCTTCTTTTCATACGTCCGCTTCATCTTGTCGGCCTTGAGGTTGAAGTCGGTCACGGCGGCGACCAAATCGGCCTGACCGATGTTCTCGCTGCTGGCGTCCATGCTGTCGTCGGACCGCAGGCTCAGGGCCGTCCGGATGCGCGCGAAGCCATCCTTCACGTCCTGGACCTGTGACTGGTCGATTTTCACGTCAGGCATGAGCCGCCTCTCGTTTTTTCCGTACCTATCGTGCGGGGAAGGAAGAAAGAAGCCGCGATGAACCCTTTCTTGCGATCACCATGCTCTTCAACGAGGGAAAGGGGGTGGAGAATCTTTCGGAATCATGAACCCTGTTTACCTCTGGCTACTTCGCAGACTATCCGAGCCTTCCGACAATTCGGACACGGCGGACACGGACACGAAACGGGGCGGGGCCCCTGGTCGGGACCCCACCCCTGCAGAAAATCCCGGATGGCCGGATCAGGCCTGGGCGGCCAAGGCGGCCGAGAGTTCTTCCACGATGGCCGCGTGCCTTTTCTCGTCAATCTTCACGGCGAAGACGAAGACCAGGAGGGACAGGACGATGCAGACCAGAGGGGCGCCGAAAGCGGAGATCTTGAAGACGGTGATATGGGCTGCCGTCATGTCGGCGGCCGTCGCGGACCCGACCATGCCGGCGGCTATAGCGACCATGCCCACGATGCCGTTGGAGACGGCCCCGGCGATTTTGTCCAGCATGGGCCGCACCGAAAGGGTGACGGCCTCATTGCGGCGGCCTGTCTTCAACTGCCCGTATTCGATGGAATCGGTCAGGCAGAGGATGGCCGTCATCTGGATGGCTGTCTGGGGCAGATAGAAGAGGATGAGGGCGATGACGATCAGAGGCAGGCTCTTGGGGGCCAGGATGAAGATCAGGTAGGCGACGATCATCATGACCATGCCGGCGATGAAAAGGTACCGCCGGGGGATCCTCTTATTCGCGACAGGGAAAAGCGGGGCGACGATCAAACCCGTGACGACGGGGACCAGTCCGGCGACCCAGAAATACGACTGCATGTTGAGCACGAACTTGAAAAGATAGAAAAGGACCCCGGCCGTGACCACGTTCGCGACGGCGTATAGCAGATAAGACAAGGCGACCCACAGAAGCTGGTCATTGGAAGCGAGGGCTTTGAAGGCGGCCAGAGGGGAAGCGTGGCCGGCGTCCGAAGACCGCAGGTCGCTATCGCTTTCTTTGACGCAGAAAGCGACCACCCAGGCGGTGACCAAACCGACGACGGCCACAAGAAGTCCGAAAGAAGCCCAGCCTTCCTGACTTTCCCTGCGGGATCCGGTGAAGACGTAAGAAAAGAAGGCGACCACGGGGACCACGATGGCGGTTATGCCGTTGTAGCCTAAGGAACCCGTGAAAGTCCCCAGGGACGTATAGACGCCACGTTCGTGGGAGTCGGCCGACAAAGCGGGAATCATCCCCCAGTAGGAAATATCGCGCAGGGAATAAAAGACGTCCAGGACGATGAAAACGATGACGAAGAGAACCATGAAGAGCTGGCGGTTGACGTTGACCAGACCGGCCATACCGGAGTAGATCAGGCAGATGAGGATGGCGGATACCAGGCCGCCGATGAACTGCCAGGGGCGGAAACGGCCGAACCTGGTACGGGTGTTGTCGATCAGATTCCCCAGCAAGGGATCGATGAAGACCTCCGCTATGCGGATGGCCACGATCAGTCCGGTGATGACGCCGATATACCGGGCGGCTTCCGCGGCCGGCGCGTGGATGAAAAGAACGTTGGTCACAAAAACGATGAAATAAGTGGATAAGGCCTGGTAGAAGGCCGACTGTCCCAGATTACCGAAAGCGTAAGCCGTTCTCTGGGCGAGCACCTGGCCCGAAAGCTGTCTATCCGGATGCACCGCCGGCTTTCTGTTCACTTTCCATGAAGGTTGCATGAGAGGAGTCCTCTCTCCTGTGGGTTGTCATTTCCGCAGTATCGTCCATTCTTCGCATACCGCCGCAGCGTCAACTCCGACCTGCGTAAGTAATACGTTACTACTTTTAAGTAAATTATTTATCTACAGGCGTGTCGGCGAGTGAATCTCTTATTTTCCAAAGCAAAATCCCGTCCTGAAAATTCTCCGCGATTCCTTAGTGGAAAAAATCAAGGATTGGTATTACTGTGGGAAGTAAATCATTACTAACACTTGCGGCTGCGCACCGAAGCGACAGACGACAACGTCAGTCCAGAAAGGACACCCCACATCATGCATATTCCAACCGCTGCGACAGCGAGCAGTTCCTGGCTGACCGACCCGGAAACCTATGCAGTCAACCGTCTTCCAGCGCATTCCGATCATTTTTACACCAGAGGGGACGATGCCCGGGTAAGGTCTTTCCCCAGCGATCGCGCAAACCTGTCGACAGGCTTGCCTTCCCTCCTGATTCAAAGCCTCGCCAGCCAGTGGGAGGTGTCCATCCACAGCGCCCAGGAGATAAACGCGGCCATGGATTCCGCACCAGCCGGCTCGCTCCCCGCTTTCGATTTCAGTGGCATGAAAACCATCCCCATCCCCTCCTGCCTGGAGATGAACGGCCTGCTGCGGCCCCAGTACGTCAATCAGCAGTATCCCTGGGACGGCCATCAGGATTGCCTGCCCCCGTCCATCCCCATGGAAAGGAACCACGTCGGCCTTTACCGGAAGACCTTCGCCCTCTCCCCCGGCTTGCTCAGGGCGATGAAAGAGGGACCTTCCGACGTGACCCTGACTTTCCACGGGGTGTCCACCGCTTTTTACGTCTGGCTGAATGGGATTTTCATCGGTTACGCTGAGGATTCCTACACCCCCAGCGAGTTCAGCATCGCCTCCGCCCTGCGGGAAGAGGAAAGCAACACCCTCATCGTCGCCTGTTATGAATTCAGCTCGGCCAGCTGGCTGGAGGACCAGGACTTCTGGAGGCTCCATGGAATTTTCCGAGACGTCCAGGTCGCCGTCCATCCTTCCAGCCATATCAGTGACCTCGTGATCAAGGCGGACTACGACCCCGCGGACGGCAAGGGGATGTTGACCGCCGCGGCCAGCGTCACGACCGTGGGAGGAGACCCATCGACGGCGACGGCCACAGCCCAGCTCTTCAACGGGGAAGGCGGATCCGTCTGGAAGGCCGGCGGCGATTCCTTCCGCTGGAGCGTTGACTTACCGGGGATCACCCCCTGGAGCGGGGAAAACCCTTACCTGTACACCCTGGTCATCACCTTGTCCGATCGAGACGGGAACCCGGTGGAGCAGACGGTCCAAAGACTTGGCTTCCGCCATTTTGAACTGGATGCGACCGACAAAATCATGAAACTCAATGGCAAACGGATCATCTTCAAAGGCGTCAACCGCCACGAGTTCGACGCCGTCCGCGGACGGGCCGTCACCGAGGAGGACATGCTCTGGGACGTCCGCTTCCTGAAAGCCCACAACATCAACGCCGTCCGAACCAGCCACTACCCCAATCAATCACGCTGGTACGAGCTGTGCGACCTGTACGGCATCTACCTGATAGACGAAGCCAACATCGAGACGCATGGGACCTGGTCCAGCCCCGGGGACGTCCTCACGGCCGAAACGAACGTGCCGGCCAGCAGACCTGAGTGGAAAGGAGCCTGCCTGGACCGGATCGCATCCATGATAGGCCGGGACCGCAATCACCCCAGCGTTCTCCTGTGGTCCCTGGGCAATGAGTCCTATGCGGGGGATGTCTTCCAGGCCATGAGCGATTACGCCCATCGGACGGATCCGGGCCGCCCCGTCCATTATGAAGGGGTCGTCTGGAACCGGTCCTATGCGGACATCTCCGACGTGGAAAGCCGCATGTACGCCAAACCCTGGGAAATCGAAGACTACCTGGAAAAGAGCCCGGCCAAGCCTTTCATCTCCTGCGAGTACGCGCATTCCATGGGAAATTCCACAGGTAACCTGGATGAATACACAGCCCTGGAGAAGTATGACCTCTATCAGGGGGGCTTCATCTGGGATTATCTGGACCAGGCCCTCTGGCAGACCCTGCCCGATGGCCGCCGCCGGCTGACATACGGAGGGGACTGGGACGACAGGCCCAGCGATTACGAATTCTCCTGCAATGGAATCGTCTTCGCCGACCGGACGGCATCCCCCAAAGCCCAGGAGGTCAAGCAGCTCTACAGCAATGTGAAGATCAACCTGGAATCGGTCGGCGAATCGGTTCGTCTCACGGTCATCAACGATAATCTTTTCACCGATTTATCCGACCACGGCAATTACATCCGCTACGATCTGCTGGCCGACGGCGAGGTCGTGGCTTCGTGGAAGGAAACGGTCCGGCTGGAAGCGAGGAAGAGGCTGAGCAAAACCTTGGATCCGGTACAAGCCGGACTGGTGGATTGGACTCAGATCTTTTCCCACAACCTGGCTCAGGAGCTGGTCCTGGAAGCGACCTACTGCTTGGGCGAAGAGACCTTATGGGCCCACGCCGGCCATGAGATCTGCTTCGGGCAGACCCTCCTGGCCCGTCGGAAGATGCGTGTCGGGGCGGACGAGAAGGCTTCCGCGTCCGTCGCCATCGGCCGATGGAACATCGGCATCGCACAGGACGGAAAAGAAGCCTTGCTTTCACGGGTCCAGGGCGGAATCGTCTCCCTGAAGGACCACGGGCGGGAGTTCATCACCCGCACGCCCCGGATTCTCACCTGGCGTCCCATGACCGACAATGACCGCGGATGCTCCCACGGCTTCGAAAGATCCGTCTGGTTCGGAGCCGGCCGTTACGCCAAGGTGACTTCCGTGGAAACCTCCCGGACCGAAGACGGCATTCGCGCCGACTACGCCTATCGGCTGGCCGACCCCCGCCATACCAGGGTGACCGCGTCCTATCAGGTGGATTCCCGCCTGCGCGTCCATCTGACCTTGACTTTCGACGGGGATGAGGAGGATCATCCCGGCCAGGAGGAACCGACCATACCCGCCTTCGGCCTGGAGTGGACCCTTCCGTCCGCTTATCGTCATCTGCGTTTCTACGGCTTAGGGCCCGACGAGACCTACCGCGACCGCTGTCATGGCGGCAGACTCGGCATCTACCAGACGGACGCGGAAAAAGACTTCGCCCCTTACATCCTCCCTCAGGAGACAGGGAACCATGAAGGCGTACGCTGGCTGGAAGCCAGGGACGGGAATGGACGCGGGCTGCGCGTCAGCTCCTCCGCCCTCCCCTTCTCGGCCAGCCTGCTGCCATACAGCAGCCTGGAAATCGAAAACGCCACCCATCGCGAAGACCTGCCGTCCGGATCGGGCCACGTTTTCCTTCGCACCCTGGCGGCCCAGATGGGGGTTGGCGGAGACGATTCCTGGATGTCTCCGGTCCATGACCAATACCAGCTCGATTCCCGGCGCAGGCTGGTCCTGGACCTGGTCATCGAGACCATCTGACCCCCGTCGCCCCGACGCCCGTATTCTCCCTCATCGTTTCGCCATCGGCGTGAAGCTTTCCCTCACCCGAAGCGTGGCGGTCTGGTAGACGTGCTGTTTCACCTCCCGGTGCCTCATGAGTCCATCGGCCAAAAGGGAGACGGCGGTCTCCACCAGCTCGGTCTGGTCGATCGAATAGGAGCTCAAAGCCGGGGAGGTGTACTGGGCGATGGGAAGGTCGTTGATGGAAACCAGGCTTACGTCCCGGGGCACCAGGATTCCAGCCGAGGCGAAAGCCTGCAGAACGCCCACGGCCAAAGTGTCGGCCGCCACAATGAAAGCGTCAGGCAGGGACCCCCGCAGGTCAGCGACGACTTTTTCCCCCAGAGCCCGGCCGTTGGAGGTGCTGAAAGGTCCGGAAGCGTAGATGAGCCCATCCCGATCGGTATCGATTCCCAAACGATTCGTCCAGTTGCGGAAGGCCAGGGACCTCGGGTCTTCCGGATACTCATGGAAGCCCATGATACGGCCGATGCCGCCGATGAAGCCGATTCTCTTCATGCCCGCGGCCTGGAACTGGTCCAGGGCGTCCAGGATGATCTGGTTGAAATCGGGCTGGGCGGAATCGAAAAGGGTGGGGGCGGGATTGGTGTCGAGGAAGACCCCGTATGGGATCCCTTCATGCAAGGCGTTGAGCTCGTCTCCGTTGAAATTGGCGGCCCCGATGGAGATGAAACCGTCCAGGTCGCTGCCGTCGGCGATGAGGTCATCCACCCGGGTGAAGACGGTGGACCGCATCCGGTACTTCTTCATGACCGTGGCGGCCGTCTCCTTCAAGGCGTCGAAATACGAATCCTCCAAAGTCTCGGCCGAGGATGAGGTGTCGAGGATGGCGATGTCGCGGGGCCAGGTCACCCGCTTATTCCTGGCCACATAGCCCAGCTCTTCGCTGACTTTGATGATCTTCTGCTGGGTGGAACGAGGGAGGGATAACCTGGGGTCCCCATTGAGGAGGCGGGAGACTGTCGTCGGCGAATATCCGGCTTTCCTGGCTATCTCTTTGATCGTGACCATTCTTCCACCTTATCGTAGACGCTACCTGAGCGGCTCAACCTCGCCCTCCGCGGTCAGGGAAGCTTCTGGGCCGGGCAGGACGAAAGGACCGACATCATGGAGTCCTTCTCGGCCTGGGTGACCGTCAGCCCGTATTTGGATTTGACCCCGATCTGCCTGGCCACATAGGAGCAGCGGTAGGCCTTGTTGCTGGGGAGCCAGGAGTCGGCCGCAGCGTCCCCCTTCTCCTGGTTGGCCTCCCCTTGCACGGCCAGGAGGTTGTAAGGGTCATTGGCGAACTTGTACCGTTTGGCCGTGGACCAGGCGCTGGCCCCTGAATTCCAGGCGTTGTGCAATGCCACCACATGGTCGATCTGCACTTCGGCGCTGGTCTGTACCCCGCGGCGGAAGTGGATGATCAGACCGGTATAGGGGTCTTTGAGGACCCCGGACTGGACCTTGCAGCTGTATCGGGACCGGAAGTGGACCTCGGTCAGGTCCCGAGCCAGGACGTCCTCCCGTTCGTCGCAGCCATTGCCGTCGTCATCGGTCTGACGGAAGCCGAACAGGTCCCGCTGATAGCCGGAGGCGTATTTCTCCTTGGGGACCACGGTCAGGCTTTGCAAGGTGTTGGCCGCCTGGCCGGTGGGGGTATTGGCCCCGGTGGATTCGGCCACGCGTGGGGACAGGCGGGGAATGACCAGGGCGATGACGATGCCGACCAAGACGGCCAAGGCGATCAGCAGGGCCAGCATCCCCCACGACCTGCGGGAACGCGCCTGGCCAAGCCGAGGGTCCGGCTGGGAGAAGGGCTGGGAGGAAGGCTGGGGGCCAGCCTGCCCATAGCCGTAATCAGCGGCCGAAGGGGCCGGGGCGTCCGTCACCCTCAAGCGCGAATCATCGGAATACCGCCGTTTCTTGCCGCTTCTTTCAGGATCAGTCCCAGGAAATGTCATACAGCCATTATGCCCCGCCCGGCCGAAGCCGCCCAGCCGCGAGCGCCGGCGGTGACCATCGTCAGCAGGTCGTCCTCAGGATGACTTCCTCCAAGGCGGCCACAAGACTGTCCGGCAAACCGTCGATGGTGCGCAAGGTCGTGATGACCCCCGCCCCTTCCCGGTTGATGGCTTCCCAGGCCTTGTCTTTCGCCGTGTAGGGCATCTGGGCCCGGGCCAGAATCTCCCGGCAGTCAGGGCGAAGGGGATTGTCGGCCAGATGGACGGCGCCGGGCAGAATGACTTCGATCCGCGCCCCGACGGCAAGCTCGGGCAAGGCCAGGGTCAGTTGAAGCTTATCCGCCCGATAGGAGGCAGGAACAGTCATCTCTTTTTCTTTTTCCGCGTTTCCCGCGTCTTCCGTCACCCTGACCGTGACCCCTTCCTGCAACCAATCAGGCCGGGCCAGACCGGGCATGCGGATGGTCCAGGACCGCCGCGAAGGAAGCGGGGCGCCCCCTTCGTCAAAGCCGTCGCAGGCTTGGGCTGGCCCGATGACGATCACAGGCGAGCCGTCCCCGCGATGGCCTTCCCATTCCTCCCGGATCACCGTCTTGGTCTGGTCCAGGGGCTCCCCCTGCTCGCCCAGCCGGCCGGCATCCTCCCTCAGAGTGAAGGACCCGTCCGCTCCGGGGAAGGCGAGGAGGGTCAGGGCCGTCGGATTCGCCAGGTCATTGCAGTCCTCACCCTCGTGTAGGTCCTGCAGGGGAATCAATCCCCCGGCCGGGGCGAAAACAGGCATGCCCTCGAGCGGCCGATGGGCCGTGAAGGACCGGCCGGGGGCTCCCCCAGGCACAGGCGAGCCGGAGGGGTCGCAGGCGGCGCGGTAGGGGCGGCCTGTGAAGAAATCGAACCAAAGCCCCCGGGGCAGCCAGACGTCAGCCGAAGCCATCAAGGAGTGGGGATCCGTATGGGTCACGATGGGAGACGCGATCAGCTGGTCCCCGAAAAGATACTCATCCTGATTCTCGTAGGCCTCCCCATTGTCCGGGTAGTCCCAATAGACCGGCTCGACCAATGGCCGGCCTTCCTCATGGGACCGGTAATTCATGCTGTAAAGGTAAGGGAGAAGCCGATGACGCAGGCGGAGGGACTCGACCATGGATTGGCGGATCCCAGCCGGGAAATTCCACGGCTCCTTGCCCGCGAAGGGGAGGCGCTGGAATGCAGGCGGTTGATGGGGCTGAAAGCGCCGAACTGGTACCAGCGGGCCTCCAGCTCATCATCTCGGACCCCCAGCATATGGCCGCCTATGTCATGGCTCCACCAACCGTAGCCGATATTGGAAGCGGTGGCCGTGAAATAGGGCTGGAATTTCAGGGAATCCCAGCTGACGACCGTATCCCCGGAGAAGCCGATCGGATACCGGTGGGAGCCGGGACCGGCGTAACGGGAGAAGGTCAAAGGCCATCTGCCATCCCGGCACGAATCCCGGTAATGCAGGTGGTTGAGCAGCCATAAGGGATCCAGCCCCTTCTGCCGGGCGACGGACCCCTGCTGCCAATCCAACCACCAGAAATCGACCCCTTCCGCCTCCATCCGATGATGAAGGGCGAAATAGTTTGTGACGAAGACCGGATTCGTCAGATCGAAGTCCAGCGGGGCCTCGGTGGCCGGGTCGACCCCCATGGCCCGGGCCATGACCGGATAGTCGTCCTCGAAAGCCCGGATCCCGTCACGGGGGTGGACGTTCAAAGTCACCTTGAGTCCCCGGTCATGCAAGTCGCTCAGGAAACGCTGATGATCGGGGAAAAGCTTCTTGTTCCAGGAATAGCCGGTCCAGCCGGAGCCGAACCGGGGGTCGACGTCCCACACCCGGTGCCAGTCCATGTCGATCACGGAGACGGTGAAGGGGATCCCCTCGGCCTTGAACCGGTCCATCAGGGCCAGATATTCCTTCTGCTGGTAGGGGTAGAAGCGGGACCACCAATTGCCGAGGGCGAAACGGGGAAGGAGGGGGACCGGGCCGGTCAGGCGGTAGAAGTCTCTGAGAGCCTCCGTGTAATCGTGGCCATAGCCGAAGAAGTAAAAGTCGGTCTCCTCCTCTTCCCTCGGCTTGACCATGAGCCCGTCGGGGGTGGGGATGCCACTGGAGGAATCATCCAAGACCGCCCAGCCGTCGCGGGAAAGCAGGCCTTGCCCAAGAGGGACCGGCCCATCCGCCCCGTCGAGGGTCCGGGCTGTCCCGCCCAGGTTTCCACCGGAAGCGGCCGGGTCCTTGTCGTCTCCGAAATGCCAGGTATTGGACAGGGACCCGGTCCCGCCGACGACCAGACTCAGGCCCTGGGGGCTGAAAGGCCGGCCATCGTAGACCAGGTGCAGGCGGGAAGTGTCAAGGACCAGCCAATCCTGCCCGTCGCTGCCCCGCTGGTGAGTCAGCCGAATGGGGACCGGGGAGCCGAAGCCCCGGTTCACCACCACCTGGGTCGGCCGGTCTTCGAAGACGCCGGAGTCCGACCATTCGCAGCGGACCAGGGCCTCGGTCAGGAAGGAGAAGCGCCAAGCTCCCCCGCTGACCGGGTCCTTCCCGCTGATGACGCCAGCCTGGTCCTTCCGATCCGTCTTCATTGAGCCATCCTTTCGTCGCGGCTTTCTTTCAGTTCCTTGGCGTCCATCCCCTTGAGCCTGCCCAGGTAAGAGACCACCATGACCACCGCGAAGAGAGGCAGGGCGATGCCGAAGGCGGCCAGGAAGCCCGACCACCTCCACCAGACGACCAGGGTGGCGATGATGACCAAGACGAGGACGAGGGTGCAGACCGGCCGGGCCAGGACCATGTTGAAGGTCATCTTGATGATCCACCCCGGTTTCTCGTCATAGTTGGACCTTACGGCCCAGGACAGGACCAGGAAAAGCAGGTAGACCACATTGACCGCCAGAAGCAGGCCGGAGGCGGCGATCCCCAGGGTCCCGGTGCTGTTGAAGTTGGCCAGGTAATAATCCCAAGCCAGGAAAAGGCCGATGATCAGCTGGGGCCAGCCGAAGAGGTTGGCGCTTTTCAGGTCCTCCTTCCAGGCCTTATGAAAGACGGTCCAGGTCCTTTTGACCGTCCAGGATTGGTCCAGGTCCAGCAGCCAGGTGCGGTAGGTGGCGTAGCTGGCCGAGACGGAGGGGAAAAAGCCCACTAGGACAAGGCCCATGACCGTATGGACGATGGTCGCCAGGTGGACCATGAAGATCATGAGGACCACCCGGCAGAACCGTTCATACCCCAAGGCGAACTTTTTCATTTCCTTGCCCCTTTCCCGGCCAGTCGGGGCCAGCCGGAGTCAGTCGGCCCCGACTGCCCGATTTTGCCCGACTGCCTGATTCTAACCCTTCACGGCCCCAATCATGACGCCTTTGTTGAAGTACTTCTGCAAGAAAGGATAGATGACCAGCAGGGGGAGGGTGGAGACGATGATGATGCCGAATTTGATCTGGTCGCCCAGGTTCTGGGACTGGGCGGCGGACATGCCCACGGTTCCGTGGTCGGTCTGGTTGGCCAGGAGGATCATCTGCAGGACGTTCTGCAAAGGCTCCTGGTCCTGGTTGCGGATGTAGATCAAACCGGTGAAGTAGTCGTTCCAGTGACCGACGAAGCAATAGAGACCGATGACCGCGATGATGGCCGACGACAGGGGCAGGACGATCTTGAAGAAGTAACCGAAGTAGGACAGGCCGTCCACCTGGGAGGCGTCATGCAGCTCTTCGGGGATGGAGGTCTCGAAGAAGGAGCGGGCGATGATCATGTTGTAGACCCCGAAGGCCCCGGGCAGGATGAAGACCCAGATGGAGTTGAGCAGGCCCAGCTGCTTCATGAGCAGGTAGCTGGGGATGAGGCCGCCGGAGAAGAACATGGTGAAGGTGAAAAGGAAGAGGATCACCCTGCGGGGTTTGAACTCGCGACGGGAGAGGGCGAAGGCGGCCGGAATGGTCACGATCAGGTTGACCGCCGTTCCCAGGACGGAGTAGATGATGGTGTTTCGGTAGCCGATCCAGATGCGGCTGTCTTTGAGGATCTGGGCGAAACCGCTGAATCCGAAGCCCCGGGGCCACAGGGTCACCTGGCCGGTGGCCACGTACTTGGGGTCGGACACCGAAGCGATGACGATGAACCAGAGCGGGTAAAGCACGGCCAGGACGATGGCCGCCATGATGATGACGATGATCGAGTCCACGATCCAGTCCGAGACCGTCTTATGCTGACGGACGTGCTTGTTCCAAGGGATGTCTTCGGCGGAACCGGAGATCTTCCTGGCCGGTTCGGCCTTCTTCGCTGTTTCCATGCTTGTCGTCTCCTGATGAGCCTGATTGGTCTGATGTGTCATAGGGGCCGGGAGCGCCCGAGCGGGCCGCCCTTGGTCCGGGGAATCCAGAGGATTGTCGTTGAGGTTAGAAGATGCTGACATCGCTGGCCTTCTTTGCGATCATGTTGGCGGTGATCAGGAAGATGAAGTTCACCACCGAATTGAACAGGCCGATAGCCGTCGAATAGGAGAACTGGTTGTCCAGGATGCCGATCCGGTAGGTATAGGTGGCGATGACCTCGGAGGCGGACACGTTCAGGGTGTTCTGCATCAGCCAGATCTTCTCGAAGCCCACGCCTAGGACGGAACCCATGTTCATGATGAGCAGGATGCCGGCCGTCGGCAGGATGGTGGGGATGTCCACGTAGCGGATGAGCTGGAGGCGGCCGGCCCCGTCGATCCGGGCGGCCTCGTAAAGGGCCATGTCCACGGAGGAGAGGGCGGCCAAGTAGATGATGCAGTTCCAGCCCGTGTGTTGCCAGATCTCCGAAATCCAGTAGATGGGGGTGAAGGCGTTGGGGTCGCCCAGGATGCTGGTCCGTCCGAAGAAGCGGCCCAGCAGCCCGTTGCCGGGGGCCAGGAAGATGTTGATCATGGAGACCATGACCACGGTGGAGATGAAGTGGGGCATGTAGGTGATGGTCTGCACGAAGCTCTTCACCTTGGAATTGCCGATCTGGTTGATGAGCAGGGCCAGGATGATGGGGGCGATGAAGCCCATGACCAGGGTCCACAGACTGATGCGGACCGTGTTCCCGATGATCTGGCCGAACATGGGGTCGTTGAAGAAACGACGGAAGTAGTAAAAGCCCACCCAGCGGCCGCCGGTCAGGCCCTTCTCCAGGTCATAGTCGCGGAAGGCCAGCTGGATGCCGTACATGGGCACGTACGAGAAGAGGATGGTGAAGCCCATGGCCGGCAAGAGCATGACCCACAACTGCCAGTAAAGGTGGAAGTGGCGGGTGATCTTGCCGGAGCCATGAGGTTCGCCGGCCTGAACCTCTTTCTTTTTGCGCTCTCGGCGGCTGATATGGCTGACGGCTTGGCCCGCCTCTGTTTTCTGGGCGGACTGAGCCGGTTGGACCGGAGTCTGTTCTGACTGAGTCATTCTTGATTCCCCCTAATGTGGATTCTTCTGTTGTCTGGCTTGCCGGGTTCCCGTTCCCGATCTCAGGTTTTCGGTTTCGGTTTCCCGGCTTGTTCCGATGAAGGTTGCCTTGTCGATGGCCGAAAGCCGGTGACGGCTCCGGCCCTTTCCTTGTGAGCGGGCGGCTGGTCAGGCCGCGGCTGTCCCGTCTCCCCCGCCCCAAGTGACGGCCATGGCCGCCCAGGGTTCCAGTTCGAGGGAGTCGAGGCAGGAGGCGGCCGCCTCATCCGACAGGTTGGAAAGGAGGACCTGCCTGGATGCGGCCGCCTGCTGGTGCTGTTCGAGCTCCTGGGAGCTCTGGGCGGGGATGGCCGTGGAATCGTTGGACATGTTGACCAGGACCAGGATCTCCCGGTCGCCCAAGTCACGGCGGAAGGAGTAGATCTTCCCGTCTTCTTCGTCCAACATGGAGAAGGAGCCGGAGGAGACCACGGGGTTGGTGTGGCGCAGGTCGATCAGCTTCCGGTAGAAGGAGAAGACCGAATCGGGGTCGTCGATCTGGGAGTCCACGTTGATCTGGTCCTTGTTGGGGTTGACCGCCAGCCACGGTTCCTTCCCGGAACTTTCCGGGCAGAAACCGGCGTATTCGCTGGAGTCCCATTGCATGGGGGTGCGGGAATTGTCCCGGCTGACCTTGGCCAGGGAAGCCAGCATGGATTCGGGGGTTTGCAGCCCGGCCTCCTGGACCCTCTGCCGATAGGCGTTGATGGATTCCAGGTCCCGGTACTGGTCCAGACGGGTGAAGCCGGCATTGGTCATGCCGATCTCCTCGCCCTCGTAAATGTAAGGGGTCCCCCGGTGCATATGGAGGAGGAGGCCCAGGGCCTTGGCCGACCGGACCCGCAGGGATTCGCTTGAGGTCTGCCCCCAGCGGGACAGGGCCCGGGGCTGGTCGTGATTGTTGAAGAAGAGGCTGGTCCACCCGGTCTGGCCCACGGCCTCCTGCTGGCGCTTCATGGCCGCCTTGAGCCTGCCCAGCTCGAGGGGATGGCTGTTCCACTTGGTCCCTTCCTGGTCGATCTCCAGATGGTCGAAGAGGAAAAGCATGTCCAGCTCTTTGCTGTCCGGGCTGGTGATGACGGCGTTGCGTTCGGGCGAGATGCCTTGGGCCTCCCCCACGGTCAGGTACCCTTGACGGCCTTCGAAGACGGCGGACCGCATCTCCTTGAGATATTCATCCAAACGTGGGCCGTCCATGCTGAAAGGCCAGGGGGAGGAATAGCCTTCCGGCCCGGCCGGCAGGTCTTCGATCTCGCTGCCCCGCACTCCGGGTAGACGGCCTTGGGAGTCGATCCTCTTAGAGATAAGGGTGATCACATCCATGCGGAAGCCGTCGATCCCCCGGTCCAGCCACCAGTTCATCATCCGATAGACGGCTTGGCGCACCTGGGGGTTCTCCCACTTGAGGTCAGGTTGTTTGCGGGAGAAGGTGTGCAGATAGTACTCGCCCCGTTGTGGGCAATACTGCCAGGCGGACCCCCCGAAAGAGCCGCCCCACAGGTTGGGTTCGGCCCCGGGGGTGCCAGGCTCATGGCCTTCCTTGGCCGGCTCCCACCAATACCAGTCTTCGTAGCCGGGTTCGCGGCGGACGGACTTGCGGAACCATTCGTTTTCGTCGGACGTATGGTTGACCACCAGGTCCATGACCACCCTGATCCCCCTCCTGTGGGCCTGGACCAGGAGTGAATCCATATCGTCCAAGGTCCCGAAAAGGGGGTCGATCTGATAGTAGTCAGCGATGTCATAGCCGTTGTCGTCCTGGGGAGACTTGTAAACGGGGGAAAGCCAGATCACGTCCACACCCAGCCGGGCCAGGTAGTCGAGCTTCTCCTCGATACCTTTCAGGTCTCCCAGACCATCCCCATTGCTGTCCTTGAAGGAACGGGGGTAGACCTGGTAGACAACGGCGTTGGCCCACCAGGGATTGGGGGTGGCGCCGTTGGTTCGTATGCTGTCCGGCAATTTCCGTCTTTGACTGTCCGTCATGATCTCCAGCCTTATGAGAGTAGTAAGTAGTAAGTACTCAGTCTTGATTTTTCGTCGTGGACCGTGGGACCATCGGCTCATTGAGCCGTCGGGGTTCCGGATCCGTGAGTCCTGGAATCCCTGATCGACACGCTCGCGACGTCTTTTATGTTTTTGAACATGAATTCCCGGCCGGGGCTGGGCCAGCGGCCGGGAAAAGCCGTCTTCGCATCGGGGGTCGGCATCCCCGCCTAAGGCCGGCCGCGCCAGACGGCGGGACCTTCCTCAGGTATGGCGCTCGCTTATTCCTTGGTAGAGTTGAGGTTCACGCCGATCTTGTCCATGTTGGACTTGAAGTGGTCATAGACCTGCTGCTCGATCTTGATGTTCTCATCAAGATTGTTCTTCTTGAGGCCAGCCACGTAAGAGTCCCATTCCTTGTCCACACCGCCCTTGGTGACCCACTGGGCGAACTTGCTCATGGCGGACTGGGTGATGCCGGTGTTGTTCTCGTTCATCTTCCGGGTCTGTTCGGTGGTCATGGGCATGTTGGCGTAAAGGACGTCCTTGTTGAAGTCCACGTTCTTGAAGTTCCCGTCATAGACGGCGTCGGTGGCGCGGTACTCGGTGTGCTCAGGAGGCAGGTTCAGCTTCATGTTGTCGCCGATCCAGGCGGGAGCGCCATCAGCCAGGGCGTTGGTGAACTGCCAGTCGGAAGCGTTCTTGGTCTTGTCCTGAGGCTTGAGGACGGTGTAGTCGTTGGGGCCGTTCTTCTTGACGCAGGTGCCGAAGGCGCCGTAACGCATCTGGACGGACATGTCAGGGGCGTAGAAGGCGTCCACGATCTTGAGGGCGGCGTCCTTGTTGGCCACCTTCTTGGAGACCACGGCGCGGTCCACCTGGTAAGCCAGGTCATCGCCGTTGTAGGACCAGACCAGCTTGTTGGTGTCGGAAGCGTGGGCCTTGAGAGCGGGCATGGTCACGTACTGGGGTCCCAGGGTGGATCCGAAGATGTCGGACGGGGTCCACATCCAGGTCATGCCCACCTTGGCCACGTTGCCTTCGCCCTTGGAGGTGGAGGTGTACTTGGACCAGTCATGGGTGAAGGCCTCGGAAGAAATGACGCCATCGGCCCAGAGCTTGTGCAGGAACTGGATCAGCTCCTTGTAGTGGGGGTCGGTCAGGTAGTTCTGCACCTTGCCGTCCTTCACGTACATGCCCAGAGGGCCATTGGGGACGGTGATGCCGAAGGAGGACAGGAGCACGTTGGGCTGGAAGAGGCCGAAGCCGCCGGTCCCCGGGGAGTTGAAGTCCAGAGGGATCTCATCGTGCTTGCCATTGCCATTGGGGTCCTGGTTCTTGAAGGCGATCAGGACCTTCTCCAGCTCGTCCCAGGTGGTGGGGACCTTCAGGCCCAGCTTGTCCAGCCACTGCTTGTTGATGAACATGTGGTTGGAAGTGCGGGCGGTGATGGTGCGGCCCACGGTCGGGGAGCCGAGGATCTTGCCGTCGGCAGTGGTGGAAATGGCCTGAGCATAAGGTTCAGCTTTGAAAAGCTTTTGCAAATTTTTCATATGCTTGATTTCAGGCTTCAGATCCAGGAAGAGGCTGCCATACTCGCCCATATCGCCGGAACCGAAACCGCCGATGGTGATGTCGGCCACTTCACCGGCAGCCAGGGCCGCCTTCTTCTGCTGATCCCAGGAGGAAGCCGCTACATCCTGCCACTGAATGTGGCAATCGCACCGGGTCTCGAGGTCCTTGGTCCAAGGAAGATCGGCCATTTTCTTCGTGCGGGCGTCCTTGACCACCTGCACGGTGACGATCGGCTTGCCATCGGAAGCCTTCTTGGCGCCATTGGAGCCGCCGCAACCCGCGAGCAAAGTCATGACGGCTATTGCCCCAGCGGCGATCTTCAATCCATTACGTTTCAGAGTCATTCGATCTCCTCCGTTATTAATTCTTACCAACTATGCGATCACACCAGTTGTAATCGCTTCAAGCAGGATTAATTGTAATATTGACGCAAGTTAAACGCAAACTTTGCGTGTCGTGTTGCAATTCTTTCATTCTTGTCTTCTTCGAAAGTCATAATGAGGTGCAAAAGGAGGCATCGCTATGACAACGACGCTGGCGGACATCGCGGAAAAAACCGGCCTGAGCCAGGCGACGATTTCACGGACCCTGAACAACAAGCCAGGCGTGTCCAGCAAGACGAAAGCCATGATTTTCAAGACCATGGAAGAGCTGGGCATGAACCCTTCGGCCAGCAGGGCCACGGAGATGAAACAGGTCGCCCTCATCACGCCCGACATGTCCAACCCCATCTTCGCAAACTTTGCGACCAACCTTTCCGTCCTCCTCTCCCAACAGCATACCCTCCCTTTGTTGTGCGCCTACACCCTCTACGGAGGAAACGAGTCCTCTTATATGGAGGAGATCCTCAACTACCACATCTCCGGGGCCATCTTCCTATCCGGCCAATACGACACCAAAGGGACCGACCTCAGCCACTACTACACCTTGGCCAAGCAGCGCATCCCCATGGTCTTCCTGAACGCTTCGGCGCATGAGGTCGATGGCTTTTACGTGGAGACGGACGACATGACCGCCGTCAACACGGCCCTGACCCACCTCATCAACCTCGGGCACAGCAAGATCGGCCTGCTTTTCGGAGACAAGGACCACTACCCTTCCATCCGCAAATACGAGGCGGCCGAACGCTTCTTCCATGAAAAGAAGATAGACCATGACCCCCGCCTGACCGTCTGGACCACCTATGGGATCGGGTCAGGCCAAATGGCCACCACCGCCCTCATCAAGGCCGGGGCCACGGCCATCATGTGCGCGTCCGACCAATTGGCCCTCGGGGCCATCAAAGCCGCCACCGCCCTGAACCTGAGCGTTCCGGAAGACATTTCCATCACCGGCTATGACGACAGCCTGGCCATGAACTACATCTCCCCCTCCCTGACCACCGTCCGCCAACCGGTCGACCTGATGAGCCGGGCCCTGGTCAATGGTTTCAACACCTTGCAGGCCGACCCCCGGACGGCGACCAAACGCAACATCGCCATTTACGAGCCTGAGCTGGTGGTGCGGGGCTCCACGGGGATCTGCCGGGTCCGGCGGTAGGCTAACGTTTCATCGCCTCCTTATCGTTGAACGTTTTCGCCTCTTTGGCATAAGCGGTTTCGATGGCTTCGCTGAATTTTCCTTTCATGGTTCCGCTTACTTTCCCGGCGACATCATTCAAAGCCAAGGCCGCGGTGCCGCAACGGCTGTCATAAAGCTTGTCCCATGCCTCGACATGATTCCTGACGATCGTTTTCGCCACGTCCGCCAAAGTCCCCGACATCGCCCGGGCGCATTCAAAGCCGACCTCCTGTTTGAACTCCTGCATCGCGTCATCGGCATCCAGTATTTTCCCGTTTACGCCCATTCGGTTCCATCTCCCATATCCCGCTGTTTGCGTTCGTAGTCCTTCAGACAATGATGAAGCTCCTCACACCAGAAGTAGCACCTCTTATATATCCGGGACAGCTTCTCGGAGAACGCTTCAAGACGATAATAACGTTCCTTCAGGGAACCGGTCTCATCCCCATACGCATCCGCCGCTTGAGCGACATAGGTGATCGCGTAATTCACCTGGCTGCGCAAACGCCCTAACTCCTCGTTGATCGGGTCTTCAAATTCGCGCAGCTCTTTTTCCATATGCTTCACATCTTCACATGTTCCTGCTTCGATTCACAGATGGGGCAGATGCCCACATCGAGATACTCATCCGGACGAATGCGCAGCAGCTCTTCTATGCCCATTGATCTCCCCTATTCCTTCAGTACTTCCACGCCTGGAATCTTTTCATCATACCAGCAAGCTGCCCGTCTTTTTCAAGTAGCCGGTCAATCCCTCGCCTGGTCTCCTGGCCGATCGTTCTGGTCTTCCCCGCTTCCCGCCGTGCAGCCTTCAGACACGCTTCCACATGCTCATCGAACACAAATAAAGCGCTCTCCTTGCTCTACCCGGCCATTTGAGCCTGCTGGACTATCTCCGGGGGTTGAACGGCGAAAACGGCGTCCAGCTCCGCCACCAGCTTTCGACGGAGTCCACTGGAAAAATCGGTTTCAACACCCGCTTGAAACGAGTCCGCGCTCGCATCCGCCGCCCCCACCAGGACCAAAGCTTGTTCCGTATCAAGGAAAAGCCGTTGGGAAGAGGAAAGGGGGTTCCCGCCTTGGAGACTTTTCGCGTAACGGCTCAATTTACGCAGTCGCAAATCACGAATACGACTGATGGTTTTGCTGTCAAGCGCAAGTCCACCATCTTTAGTCCACTCATATCCGCCCCAGACATGCTGTTTCACAGGATTCCCTATGTTCTTGGATTGAATACGCTGAACCCGCCCGACGACTTTGCCGTCATCATCATACGCCATGCCGCCAGCACGCCCTGCCTGGATGATGGGATCCCTGGCGTCGATATAGTTATGCACCCGGGATCCATACGACTGTGCCCTTTTTTGCTGGCGCGCGTTGAGTTTTGAATACATGTTCGGCCCTTCGTACATCCAAGCGCCGCTGATGCGTGAAGCCTCCCGGTCATCCAAATCAGCCAAAGCCGTCTGCGCCTGCATAGAGCCCAAAGAATGCCCGTAAACCTCGATCTTGCATCCTTTATAAGCAGGATTGGCCATGATTTCGTGCAACTTGGCCGCGGCATCCCGCATCTGCCGACGAACTTCAGGCACCGCCTGACTTATATCCGTCACCACATCACGTATATCCACAGGCGTCGTGCCTCTGAACAAAACTCTTACTACGTGTGGATTTCTTGGGTTATCTACAATAACCGAATAATCCATTCCGCTCCAACGATGCCCGTTATCGGCTACATATCCGGCAACGATGGAGTTCTTATTCGTCATCGGCTTCCCCGCTTGCCCATCGGCGGGCGTTCGATAGATACGAATCTTTGCTCCCATCTTGTAAGCTTCCTTATTATATTCAAGGTTAGCTATCTGTTGACGTTGATATTCAGTGATTTTATTCATCCTCCTTCTCCGGTTGAATTCCAAATCTTTTGCAAGCTCTCCTATACCTCTCATCCGCTTGCTGACGAAGCTTTCTCAAAGCATCGTCAACTTCGGCTTCCTTTTGGAGGCTCATCTTCCGCGTGGCCCAATCAGAGCCAAAACGCCGCCGCATCTCCCGACCGGTCAAAGTATCATCCACGCTTCTTTGACCGCCCTCCCCATCGGACTCCATGCGCCCCAGTCTTCCTGACTCCACTTCTTCAATCCATCCGGGACCGTAATCCCCAATCATCGTACACACCCACTGGAGAGTGCTCTTGGGCGTATTCAGACCATACTTTTTAAAAATCTGAGTATCCAGCCAGGGGTCGTCATCCACCATGACTCGTAAGCTGCCGAGCTTGCCATCAACGTAAAACCTGCCAAGATTCAAGTTCGCCCTGTGATCCGGCTTACGGTCCCCATTGATTATCAGATAACCGTTGATTCCACCCATAGGATTATGTTCCAATGACGAATCGTCAACTTCATACGAATGAATCACGCCTTGAGAAGTGAAGGCATGCGGATCCTCAAGCTTCAACCCCGCCTCGATCTCCTTCCTCGCTTGCTCGGAATGAGCGATTTGAATCATTTCATGCCGCAGCTGAACCTGTTTGCCCACAACACACCCTCCAATGACAAGAACGAGAACACCCAACCAGACCAAAACCCAACGGGCTCGATGCTTTTTAGCATAAGGGGAAACCATCGTGAAAGACATCGGAATCGCACCTCTTCTCATGGTTCATACGGAAAACAAGGGGAGACCTCACAGAAGAAACCCTCCCCTCTAGACATCAAGCGATGCATCTGGATTTCTGGTGATAGTGGGTATTCATGCCGCTCAAGTCAGCAGTTACATATCGAAAAGCCATACCCTATAGCGTACAGAGCTATCACGCAACACACAAAGGAGAACCGTAGAAACTCTAACCAATACGCTGTGCAAGCGGCTCCCGGTGTCAAACCGATCATAATGGCCGAACATCATTTCTATTAAAATTCGGATGAAGAGTGAGACATTGCTTGATGTAACCAACAACAAAATCAAGCTTGATCATCAGAAAGGCGTGTGGCTTCCTTGATGCCCAGAACATGTTGGACATGATGCATCTGGTTCGCTCCGATTCACCGGCACCATTGCCCGATCAAAGGTCGAAACAGCTGAATCCACATGAATATTAATTTTGCTAGTTATTATCCACTGCACTGCCGTAGAGCCCTTTATTGATAATAAAAAAAGGACAGAGTCCTTTATTGGTAATAAAAATTTTGGGCCCAAAAGGTCTTTGGGCCCAAAATTACAATTTGTTTCGATGTCCCCTTATCAAGACTTCACAGATCCTGCAGTAAGACCACCGACCCAATATCGTTGTAAGAATAGAAAGGCCAGAACCATAGGGATAACAGACAGGAATGAGCCAGAGGTAACTAAGTTCCAGATTTGTTCAGAAGCGGCGCCAGCCTGAGACTTTACCTGCCATTGAGTCAACCCCACGGTTATGGGGAATAGACTTTGATTCGTCAGCACCACCTGGGGCAAGAAGAAATTATTCCAGCAACCGACCGTTGACAAAAGCCCGACCGTAGTCACAGCGGGCGTCATAATCGGAAGAGAAACCTGGAAGAAAGTCCTCAACTCCCCCGCCCCATCTACGCGAGCGGCTTCAATCATTTCGTCTGGGAGAGACTCAGTGCAATAAATTCTCATAAGATAGACGCCGAATGGATTGAGAAGAGAAGGCAGGATGACGGCCCACACAGTGTTGACTATGCCTACGTTAGACATAAGGATAAAAGTAGGGATGACCAGAGCCGTGGAAGGAATCATCAAAGCTCCCAGGACTATGTTGAAGTAAGTATTACGGCCTCTGAAACGAAACTTTGCAAAACCATAACCAGCCATGACACAGATGATTGTGCTGAGAAGGCCCCCTATCATCGCGTAAAGGAAAGAGTTGCCTATCCAACGCCAGTAAATCCCATCACCATAGGAAGACAATTGAGAGATATTCTCAAAAAAAGCGAACTTCTTATCGAACCACATAGATCCGCCAGATCCGAAAAAGAGCCCGGAATTAGACTTGGTCGCTGCTACTACCAACCACCAGACCGGGAAGAAGAAATAAATCACCGCTAAACCAAGAACGACGATCACAAAAACATGCGGCTTCTTCCGAAAATGATTCATCGTGACAAAGCTTTTTGTTTGTTCCATTTCAATCACCTAAGCCTGACTGCTTATGAGTAAGCTTCATAAAAATCACACTAAAAATTACAACGAGAATTCCTAAAGCGAAAGAAACAGTCGCTGAATAATTTGTTTGATTATAGCCAAAAGCCAGAGCCTGTGCATACATATTTGGAGTATATTCAGGGAGTATGGCCGTCGGCGCCTGATTACGCAAAACTGTAGGTTCCGTGTAAAATTGCAGGGTACCGATGAGAGAAAAAACCGTAACCATCACAATCGAGCCAGAGATCATCGGTGTTTTAATCTGAGTGGCGATTTTAAATTCGCTGGCTCCATCCAACCGAGCTGATTCATAGATATCGTGCGAGATGGATTGCAAAGCTGAATATAGGATTACCATATAATAACCGGTCCACTGCCAAGTGACTACATTGACCAATGCCCCGAAAATCCCACTGCTGGTCAGAAAGTCCGGCGTGCGCAGACCAAGCATCCCGAAGATCGTCGTAAAAGGACCCATGTTCTTTGAATACATGAAACCCCACATTAACGCTCCGATCACGCCAGGAATGGCATAAGGAAGGAAGATGATCAGGCGAGAGAAAGAAGCGAACTTATTTTTGATCACATCCAGCAGAAGAGCGAAAAACAAAGCCAGCCCCAGCTGGATCGGCACCATGGTGAGAGTGTAAACGACCACTCTTCCCATACCAGCCCAAAAAGTCTGGTCATGAAAGACGCGTACGTAATTCGCAAACCCGGAAAAATATTCGCCCTTGACCTGAGTGTAAGTAAATAAGGATATATAGAAGGCATAAGTCAAAGGAACAATTAAGAATAACGTAAAAATAATGGCAAATGGAGCGGTGAACAGCCAGCCCCAGATATTGTCCCTCCGGGCCGCATTATGGGTGGTTGTTTTTTTACGTTCCGCTTTTTTACTGACAGAAAACGTCATGATTACCTCGAAAAAGGAACTTGAAGTGGGCCAGCCAGACATAAAACGGCTGGCCCGTTAACACGACACTTAGCGCAGAGCGAAACCCTGCTGCTTTGCGTATTGCTTTAAGGTATCGTTCAAATCTTTGACACCCGAATCAGGGCTACCACCATCTTTCACTATTTTGGTGAACGCCTTGGTCTGCTGATCATAGGCATACGTTTGGAACGGTAAAAACTCATACCCCTGGTAAGCCTGGGCTGCGGGACCCTCAATCTCGTTGATCTTCTGATCGCCGAAGAAAGATTCTTTCATACCTTTAAAGGTGCCCGACTCCAGCATTCTAGCCCAAGTCGGGAAAAGACCCGCTTCTTCAACAGCGACCTTCTGAGCTTCGTCGGAATCAAAAATCTCACGGGCCACCTTGGCTGCGACCTTGGTATCTTTGGCTTGATCGGTCACTGCCCAAGCGGACCCTCCTTGGTTAACATAGGGGGTTGAGTCATCCCACTTCGGGGCCGGATAAACACGGAACTTCTGGGAAGTGTCATTCTTCAGGCCCTTCAGATACCCCACCAGCCAGGAAGCTTGAACGTAGGCGGCATAATTCCCGGTCAACATCTGATTATTCCAATCAGTGGTATTGGCATCCGTAGTGTCGCTGAGGCCTTCCTTGACTAATTTCTGCCAGTAACTTAAGACCTTCTTAACGCCCGGTTGGTCAAAGTTAATACCAACCTTGTCAGCAGAGGAAGCCTTGTAGCTATAGACCTTAGTACCGGTCTGAGCGAACAGGGAAATGTTGACAGCCGTACCGCTGGGATTCCAATCGGTCAGATAACCTTTATAACCAGCGGCCTTCAAATCTTTACCCGCCTCTTCAAACTCAGACCATGTTGTAGGTACTCTCACATTATACTTATCAAAAACTGTCTGATTAATATACATGACGAAAGGCCCCTGGTCTACCGGAACTCCATAGACCTGTTCTCCGCCTCCCATTGTCACATCGCTCCATGCACCCGGCGTATAATCGTCCTTGAAATTATTCATGCCATATTTGCCTAAATCAACCAGGTGCTTTTGGGCTCCCGCAACAAATTGAGGCATTGCTTCATACTCCAGCTGGATGATATCAGGAGCGCCCTTCTTAGCCTTGATAGCGTTATTGAATTTGGTGTACTCTGGACTGCCTTGGCCGGCATTTGTCCAGCAGACCTGGACATCTTTATGCTTCGAGTTGAAGATGTCGGCGAATTTCTGCATCTGCGGATACCACGCCCAGACCACAACCTTCTCGGCATAGGGGAATTTGAGTTTATTCGTGCAAGAAGCTGAATCATTAGCATGGGGATCAGCGCTGCCGTTGGCCGTATTCTTCAGTCCACATGCAGACAAAGACAACGAAATTATAACTGCTGCGACTCCGGCACAAAGCTTCTTCATTATTGAGAATTTCATTTAAATACTCCTCATTGAGTTTAAATCTTCGATTGATTTTCTTCCATATCCTTACTTGATGGTGATATGGGTCCATGAAGCTTTTGGCAAGGTAATGCTGACCTCCTTTCCTTCGATGGAAACCGTGTTATTCGTATGCATGGTGACTCGATCCGGTTTACGGAGGGTATTCTTTGCATGAAGGTCATCTTCATGCAACGTGGAAGCCAGAATGACCTTCGGCTGGTTCTCATTGAAATTCCGAATCGTAAATTCAACGTCATCAGTCAGAGACCGATTGGTCGCGAAAATCTCAAGGTTGCCATTACAGCCACGGACAGCAACGGCATTGATGGTCTTCACTTGCCCATAAGCATTGGTCTCATGCGTGCATGAATCCAGACGCAGCTGGAGGACAACCCCCTTTTTCGCCGACCGAGCTACAGCGGCGAAAGGATAGAAAATAGTCTGCCGCCATGCGGGACCACCTGGTTCCGTCATGATAGGAGCGATAACATTGACCAACTGAGCCAGTGAAGCCGAATGCACCAGGTCCACGGACGAAAGCAGCTCAATCAGTAAATCGCCAACGACGACGGCATCGGCGGCGGAGTACATATCCTCAAGCAGCCGAGGAGCTACCGGCCAGTTATCAATGCCTTCGGGGACCTTCGAGGGTTCCGCGTCTTGATACCACACATTCCATTCATCAAAAGAGATATGGATGTCATGGTCGGATTTGAGCTCAGCTTTGACGGATCCTATGACACTGCCGACATCCTTGATGAAAGCGCGCATATCATCACCTGAAGCCAGGAAACTCGCCAAGTCACCGTCGCGGGGTTGATAGTAGGCATGGCAGGAAACGAAGTCCACCAGGTTATAGCACTGCCGGAGAACAGTGGCCTCCCACTGTCCAAAGGTTTCCATGCCATGCGCGGACGAACCGCAGACGACCAGCTCAAGATCGGGGTCGATTTGTCTGAGTCCTCGAGCCACTGATGCAGCCAGAGTGCCATAGTCATGCGCATTCTTGTGGCCCAACTGCCACGGCCCATCCATCTCATTGCCTAAGCACCACATCCGGATGTCAAAAGGCTCGGTGGCGCCGTTTTCCTTTCGAAGTTCGGACAGATGCGTACCGGCGGGGACATTGGCGTATTCCAGCAGGTCCAAGGCGTCTTCCAAACCTCTGGTGCCAAGGTTGACAGCCTCCATCAACTCATTGTCCCCAAGCTTATGCAACCATGAATTCATCTCATGCAGGCCGAATTCATTCGTCTCTGTTGAGTGCCATGCCAAATCCAATCGACGGGGACGGCGCGCCACCGGCCCGACTCCATCTTCCCACCGGTATCCCGAAACGAAATTCCCGCCTGGATAGCGGATAGCGGTCACTCCCAGTTCACGAGCCAAATCAAGGACATCCCGACGAAACCCATTCTCGTCAGCGCTTGGATGTCCTGGCTCGTAGATCCCCGTATACACGCATCGGCCTAAGTGCTCCACGAAAGAGCCGAAGAGCCGATCCGGCACGGGACCTACAAGAAAATCATCGTCAATCATTAAGCGCGCTTTCAACTTGTTCATGCGCATTATATCCATTTCTGTGCTTTCAAGGCTTCAGCCTTGGTCTGATATCGAATTTATATTGATGAATGATACTGATTCCATTTGATTCACGAAAACGGAGTCAAAGGAGGGAACAAGAAAGGTCAGAAACGTTCGTTCAACCGGTAATATACGTCATTAAGACGAAGCTGGTTCTCAAAACTTTCCGGAGTCGTGGATTGGTCAATGACCGCAAGCTCAACCGCCGCGATGCGAGCGAAGTCTTCCCATGCTTCGCGGCCTACCGTGGTGGTCAGACAGGTATGATGCGCGGCACCGGATAAAAGCCAGCACTGTGCCGATGTCTTCAAACCCGGCTGAGGCTTCCACAAGGCTCGGGCCGTGGGGAGCAGGGGGAGCTCATGATCGGGAAGAACGACGTCTACCACGTTCAGAACCATGCGGAAGCGCTCCCCCACATCGGACATGGCCACGACTACGGCATCCTTCTTCGGGGTCGCGGTAAAAACCAGACGCACAGGATCTTTCCTGCCTCCGATGCCCAAAGGATGAATCTCCAAACTGGGTTTCCCATCGGTCTTCAAGGAAGGGGAAACCTCCAGCATATGCGCTCCCAGAATCTTTTCCTTTCCTTGGACGAAATTATAGGAATAATCCTCCATCAAAGAGCACCCGCCATCAAGGCCAAAGCCCATGACGTTTCCGATGCGGACCAGGGCCGAAGTCTTCCAGTCTCCTTCGGCGGAGAATCCGAAACCATCAGCCATCAACCGCTGGGCTCCGACGCCTGGCAACTGACGAAGAGCACCCAGGTCCTCGAAGTTATCCACCGCGGCAGTCGCCCCGGCGTCTTTGAGCATATTCCGCATGCCGGCTTCTTCCTTTGCGGCGATGAACAAAGACTCATAGCGGTCGCCTAAAAGCTCGGGGGCAACATTATAATCCTTTTTGTATTCTTCGATGATGCCTTTGACCTGATCGTCCTTTACGGCATCCACATATGCGGCAAGTTCGTTGACTGGCCACGTGTTCACGGAAACGCCAAAAACGCGCTCGGCCTCAGTCTTATCACCTTCTGTGACGGCCACATTACGCATATTGTCGCCCCATCGCATGACTTTCATATTATTGGCCGCTTCCCAACCTACGCAGGCGCGAGCCCAGGTACCGATCTTTTCGGCGACTTCGGGATCTGTATAATGCCCTACCACGATTTTACGGGGGATGCCGAGACGGGTCACAATATAGCCGAATTCACGGTCTCCATGAGCCGATTGGTTCAAATTCATGAAATCCATATCCATCGTATCCCACGGGACTTCCAGATGATGCTGTGTGTTCAATTGCAAAAGCGGCTTATGCAATTCATTTAAACCCCGAATCCACATCTTAGCCGGACTGAAAGTATGCATCCAGGCGATGACGCCTATGCAAGAGGGATCCGCTGTCGCTTCGATCATAAAATTCTTAATCGAATCCGAGTCCTTCAAAGTCGGTTTGAGAACCAGCTCAACCGGGATACTCGCGGACGAGTTCAGGACTTTCACTATGTCCTGCGCCTGGTGGGCAACCTGAATCAGCGCCTGCTCACCATAAAGGTCCTGCGACCCGACGGCGAACCAGATCTCTTTCCCCTCGAAGGGATTGATCATTGCCATGATTTGCTCCTTTGTGCCATTAGCTTGAATCATTGTTGTCATTGTTGATGAAGCAATTCTGCTTTTCCTATCAGAATCATCGCTGCCCGTACACGTTTTGATAACGATCGTTCAGGCGATCGATATCCTCCTGGGATATCGGTATCGGATCTCCCAACGCCTGGGCGGCCCAAACCGTCCGAGCGACTTCTTCGGTCATCGCGGCCGCTTTGACGGCCGCCTCGGCGCTGTCTCCGACAGTGAATGGACCATGATTGCGCATGATCACAGCAGGCGATTTAGGATACCTTTTCAAGGTCTCCACCACCCCTTCGCCGATGGCCTCGGAGCCGATCAGCCGGAAAGGGCCGATAGGAACCGGCCCCCCGAATTCATCCCCCATCATGGTAAGGACACAGGGGATTTGCCGGCCTACCGCCCCCCAGGCAGTGGCATAAGTGGAGTGGGTGTGGGCCACCCCATAAACGTCCGGCATATGCCGGTAGATATAGGCATGGGAAGCAGTGTCGGAGGAGGGGGCTTCCTTCCCATCCACCACTTTGCCATCCAAATCACAAACCACCATGGATTCCGGGGTCAGATTCTCATAACGCACACCAGAAGGCTTGATGACCATCAAATCGGCGTTATTCAGACGCTGAGACACATTTCCGGCCGTCCACACCACCAGATTCCATTTAATGAGTTGCTGGTGTAAGTCGCTCACCTCCCGCCGGACTTTGGTCACTTCCTTTTTGACTTCATCAGGGTAATCGTTCAAACGTGCCATCATTTTTCCTTTCACCGGGTCTCGGCTTGTTCGTCTTTGGCTTTCCGATCTCCTTTTCGCCTGCTTTCCAGAGGGAAAGCTTCGATTGCCGTTCGTTCCACCGGCAACCCGCGAACGAACCGATGGAAAAACACCCTGAATCCCTCACTGTCATCAGGATCGGGCGTCTCCGTAGTCCCCTTGCTGTGGGCGAAAACGACGTCATCAAGGAAATCCTCCAACTTTCTGCCTTTGTTCTGCATCAGATAGGCAGCAAGAACAGCCATGCCCCAAGCCCCGCCCTCTGCGGCTGTAGACATGACTTTGATAGGAGACTGAAAGACGGCCGCCAAAATCCTTTGGGCCACAAGAGGAGTAGCGAAGATTCCGCCATGCCCTACCATGCAATCGATCCTCACGCCTTCCTCTTTCGTCATCACATCCATGCCGATTTTGACCGGACTAAAAGCAGAAAACAGTTGCGCCCTCATGAAATTTCCCAAAGTCATATGAGCCTGAGGACTCCGCATGAAGAGAGGACGGCCTTGCTCCAAGCCCGCCAGGAACTCGCCGGAATAAAAGCAATAATTCATGAGTCCGCCCGCGTCCGGGTCCGTTCCGGGATTGTCCTTTCCGACCAAGGACGCTCGGAAGAGGACTGAATACAGGCTTTTATCATCCAAATGGAGCCCCGCAGACTGTGCGAATTCCTTGAAAAGGCCAACCCAGGCATTGAGATCGGAAGTGAAATTATTCGCATGCGACATGCCAGCTAAATCCCCGCAGGGGGTGGCTACCACATCCACTTCAGGATGCGGATGCCTGAGCTTCCTTTCCAAGACAACGGTCGCGAAGATGGAAGTCCCAGCGGAAACATTGCCGCTTCGTGGCCGTACCGTGTTGGTGGCCACCATGCCGGTCCCGGCGTCCCCTTCAGGCGGGGCCAGAGGAATGCCGGCCTGCAGCACGCCGGTCGGGTCCAGAAGAAGCGCCCCTTCCTCCGTCAGCCTGCCGGCATCCTTGCCCGCGACCAGAGGAAAAGGCAATATATCGCGGATATCCCATGGCTGCGCTGCGACTTCAGGAAGCTGAGAGAACCGTTCCAGAAAACCCTGCTCCCATGTATGCATCTGTGGGTCAACTGGAAACATCCCGGAAGCATCACCGATTCCCAGTACCTTGCTGCCGGTCAACTTCCAATGCACATAGCCGGCGAGCGTAGTGACGTAAGCCACCCGACCCACATGTTCTTCATCGTCAAGTACCGCTTGATACAGATGGGCGATGGACCAACGCTCCGGGATGTTGTATTGGAAGAGACGGGAAAGTTTCTCATGCGCCTGACCGGTGTTGGTGTTGCGCCAAGTGCGGAAGGGAACAAGAAGACGGCCTGCTTGATCGAAAGCCAAATAGCCGTGCATCATGGCGGAAAAGCCTGCGGCTTTCACCCGAGTGAGCGCGAGCCCGAATCGCCTTTTAACATCGCCCGCTAAAGAGGCATACGAATCCTGCAAGCCGGACCAGATATCCTCTTCCGAATAAGTCCATAATCCATTGATGAATCTGTTCTCCCAATCATGGGATCCTTGCGATAAGATGCGGAAGTTCTCATCGATTAAAACGGATTTGATCCGGGTTGACCCAAGCTCTATCCCAAGATATGTCCGGCCCGAAAGAATAAGTTCCCTCGCATCGTCTTCAGCAACATGAAAAGCCACTGGACGCCTCCATTGCCATACTTTTTCACCTACCAGCAGAGCGGATCTTCACCGATATGTGAGCGCTCACACATGTCCTGGGAACTATTGTACATGCATTCAAGAAGAAATGCAAACTTAGTTGTTTTCAGCCCAGAGCCCAGGTGTCAGACTGTGACGAACCGCCACCGAAGCAGGAATCTGCCAGACTCCGCACCGTTGAGATGCATTCAGTGCATCAACGCTTGCCTGATGACCGCCATCACTGGGATCCAGCCGGCTCAGAATAAGCTGTATGGCCAGGACCCCTAACGCATGGAAATCAGGATGCACTGTTGTCAATGGCGGCTGCGCGTTATCAGATCCGGGCATGTCGTCATAACCGCAGACAAAGTATCGATTCCTCAACCGCTTCCCTTGAACGTCCGCCCAAGGCTTCTCACTGATCGCCCTCAAAACCCCCAAAGCCAGAAGATCATTCGCACACACGAGACATACCATGTCATGATTCTCCTCAGACTCCTTCGCCTCAAGGTGAGAAAGAAGCTTGACGGCTTGGTCATAGCCTGCTTCAGCCTCCCAAGACCCCACAGGAATGACGAATAATTCCCCCTTCTTTTCAGCCCTCCCATCCTCATAAGCATGAATGATGGCCTTCTGCCGGGTATAAGCGTCGCGCCAGGCAAGAGGGCCGGAAAAGTAATAAACCGTATCGGATTGAGAAAGACATATCCGCGAAATCCGATGCATGGCATTCCACTGATCGATTCCCACAGCCATCACGGATTCCTTCATCCTTAGCCACTCTTCAAGATTTTCAGCCCCATCCGATCCGGTGACGATGACACAGGGGACGGAGAACTCCATCCGTTTGATGGCACGAATTATAGCGTCGGTAGGAGCAACCAGCACATAGGCTTCCACCCCTAAGCTGCGGAAACCAGTGACAACGGACCGAAAATCCTCTTCAGTGAGCTTCCGCTCATCTACATTCGCCAAAACGATGGAATAACCGTATTCCCGTGCGGTTTGCCCCAGAGCGGAAATCGTGGAAATCGGACCATAGTAATTGATGCCGCCGGCAATCACTCCAATCATCCTTGTATGACTAGTCGCCAGAGCACGTGCCGTCTGGGATGGCTGATAACCGAGCTGCGCTATGGCGGCCTGGACCCTTTCCCGAGTTGCATCAGCCACGTATCCTGACTCGTTTATCACCCGGGAGACAGTCTGTCGGGATACCCCAGACAATCTGGCCACATCTTCGATAGAGGCACGTCTCAAACGCTTGGATCGATTCAGCCTTGAAAGATCACGGCCCTCACTATCGTCCGACCGTTTTGGATTCTTCACCACCATTGCTCAGCTATACGAAAAGGTCGCAGGATCATGACCGACACGATGTGGGGAATCCAACCCATCAATGGCCGCATGTTCCTGAGGAGTGAGGGCGAAGCCGAACAGGTCTAGATTCTCCATCATGCGCTCTTTATGAACAGTCTTGGGGATGATGATGGTCCCGTTCTCCAGATGCCAACGTAAGACGATTTGAGCTGGAGACACCCCTTTCGAAAGGGCAATCTCCTCAATCAGCCCATCGCCGGCGGATAAATCAGCCCCCCTGGCCATGGGCGAATACGCTTCCACCGCTATCCGGTGATTCCGGCAATACGTCTGCACTTCGTTTTGCTGCCAAGTGGGGTGCAACTCGATTTGATTCACGATTGGGTACTCCCCTACCTGATTGTATAACCGATCCAAATCCGAAGGCATGAAATTACACACTCCCAAGCTGCGGATTCTCCCCTCCTGCCGGAGTCTCGCCATCGCCTTCCACGTGGAATCACTGCGCCAATCAAAAGGTGTCGGCCAATGAATCATATACATGTCCACATAATCCAAACCCAGACTGCCCATCTGCTGATCGAATGCCCGAAGAGTAGAGTCATAACCCTGCTGGGAATCACTCACCTTAGTGCTTATCCATACAGACTGGCGATTGGAACCGTCAGCGAAGCCGGCCTTTGCCAGCCCCCGACCGACTCCGGCCTCATTATGATATCCTGCGGCCGTATCTATATGCCGATAACCTGCCTCCAAGGCTACCTCGACTATATGCGCCACACTCTCATCATCAATACGCAAGACCCCCAACCCGATTTGAGGGATCAGATATCCGTCCCGCAACAGAATCTCCGGGATGTCATGATCCATCAGTCTGCCATTCTCATGCTCCTGATTCCCTGAATACTTCATATCATATCTCGTTTGTCCCATGTCACGCCCTGGCTGTTCCAAATCCATTCTGTCATACCTACTTTTCATTTGCCATTACTGCTAACCACACATCCGCCATTTTACCCGCTATAGGGAATCCGCTCGGCAAGGCCTTGCCGACAACCCTGTTGTGAAGATTCCCATTGAAAACGCAAAAAGACCCTGACAGTAGTGTTTCGTCTCCTTTTCCCAACAGTTGAATATGAGAAAAATAATAAAGGAGACAACGCTACCGCCAGGGCGGCTATCCCAGCGATTCTGAAGAAAGCCAGGATAATTACAGGATATGAAAAAAGAGAAGCCTATTCCTTCATCGTGAAGCCCTGCTGCTTGCCATACTCATTGAGTATGGTCTGCCAGTTGGAGATGCCCTTCTCCAGCGTGACTGACTTATCGGTATAGGCTCCTCCGGCTGCATCTCCAAAAATCTTGCGGGCATAAACCTCAAAGGGGAGGTTCTCGTAACCGGTAGCGACATTCGCAGCGGACTGCGCAAGAACACGGTTATACTCCTGTCCGCCAAAATATTCCAATGGTTTACCAGTGGAATCATTCACGGTCTTCGAACTCAGCCACTTTTCATCTTTCATCGTCTCTGTGTCGGCAGGGAATCCGCCTCCTGCAAGGCGAGTATCAATTCCTGCACGGTCGTGATTACAGAACTCGACAAACCTATACGCAGCTGTAGCCTTCGACGAAGAGCTAAGGACGGAAAGGGTGGAACCGCCATTTTCGGCGTTCGTCCGCTTGCCATCCTTTGTGGGCATCAAAGCTACCCGCCACTTACCGGAGGCTTGCGGCGCCGAGCCGGCGAGCGTCCCCGGCATCCATGCACCGGTAAGAAGCGAAGCGATTGAGCCGTCGCCAAGGCCTCGATTCCAATCGTCAGTCCAACCTTTGACCTTCGTATTGATCAGACCTTCGTCAATCATCTTCTGCCACCACTTGACGAACTCCTGAGTACCTGAATCCTTGTTGAGGGATACGGTCACGCTCTGCCCATCTTTGGAGGTCTTATACGGATGTCCGCCGGCCAGCCAGACCATGGAGTCGAAGAAACCAGCGTCGCCGGAATCTGATGTGATGTAGGAACCGGTCTTGCGGATCTTCTTGGCCGCCTGATAATACTCTTCCCAGGTGGTCGGGATCTTGGTCACGCCGGCCTTATCGAAGACGGCCTTGTTGTAGAAGAAAGCCATAGGGCCGGAATCAGAAGGAAGCCCGTAGATCTTCCCCTGCCAGTGGACGGAGGACCATGTGCCAGGGGTGTAGAAGCTCTTGTACTTGCTGGCCCCGAAAGAGGACAGATCTTTGAGCGCGCCCTTGATGGCGTACTGAGGAAGGGCGTAATACTCCATCTGGGCCACGTCAGGGGCGCCCTTGCCGGCGTCGATGGCGTTGTTCAAAGCGGTGTAGGCATCCAGGTTGGTGCCCACGTTATTGAGCTTAACTTTAATGTTCGGGTATTTTTTCTCGAACTTTGGTATTACTGCCTTCAGGGTGGGCTCCCAGGCCCAGACGTTGAGGGTGACCTTGGCGTTAGGGTCGGTCGACTCGTCCTTCACGGATGAAGACGACCCGCAGGCGGCGAAAGAAGCCATCATGGCTGCGGCGCCGGCGATGGCGACCAACTTCTTACCGAGAGAAAACTTCACTGTTGTTCCTTTTCTTGATTTCCTATGGACGCCGGCGATGGTCGTCCATCCCTGGCATCCGGTTGCATTGCGGCCGTTCGGCCTGAAAACTGGTCCTTTCCTCCTTCTCTACTCCTTGACCGCCCCGGCCGCCAAGCCGGACTGCCAATACTTCTGAAGCATCAGGAAAGCGATGATCAGAGGGATGATAGTCAGCAAGGATCCGGTCAGGACAAGATTCTGTATGGGTTGGGCTCCCGCCGTGTTGGCCTGTTTGTTCCACTGGTTGAGGCCGATGGTCAGAGGATACCACTGGGAATCCTTGAGCATGATCAAAGGCAGGAAGTAGTTGTTCCAAGTGGCCACGATGGTGAAGAGGGCCGTGGTCACGATGCCGGGGGACAAAAGCGGCAGGGCGATGGTGAAGAAGGTCCTCATCTCGCTGGCCCCGTCCACCCGGGCGGCTTCCAGCAGCTCGGTGGGCACGGCCTGCTCGGAGAAGATCCACATCAGATAGAGACCGAAGGGACTGATCAAGCTGGGGATGATCATGGCCCAAGGGGTGTCGGTGATGCCGATCTTGGAGAAAAGCAGGAATTGAGGGACGGCCAGGGCGATGCCCGGAACGGAGATGGAGCCGATGATGATGGCGAAGACCGCCTTACGCCCCGGGAAGCGGAACTTGGCCAAGGCGTAGCCGCCCATGATGGCCAGCAAGGTGGCCCCGCCGGCGCCGATCACCACATAGAGCAAGGTGTTGAGCAGCCAGCGGGAGAAGATCCCGCCCTGGTAGGTGAAGGTGGTGACGATGTTGTCCCAGAGGGCGAAGGAATGGCCGAAGCCCAGCCCGAAGGTGGAGACGAAATCCGCCTGGGTCTTGGTGGAATTGATGACCAACCAAACCAAGGGGAAGAGGCAGTAGATGGCGAAGATGCCGGTCAGGATGGTCAGGCCGACGCTGCGCCGGGGGTTGGACGGATTGGAGAATCCAATCTTCGCCGCCCTCTTGCGCTCGGCTGCCTCGTCCTTGGCGACCCTCTTCTGGCGGGCCTTTTCGGCCTTCCTGGCCGCTTTCTGCTGTTCGTCGAAACTCATGGCGGACTCCCCTGTCCTGGTTCGCTTCTGACCTGTTGATGCTGCGGAAGTGGAAACGGTCACTTCATCTGCTCCTTCATGCTGTTGAGCTGGACGGCGTAAGCGATGACCATGGTGATGACGGCCATGACGATGGCCAAGGCGGCGGCGTAGTTGGACTGGCCACCCAAGAAGCTCAGGTTGTAGGCGTACATGTTAGGCGTGTAATACGTGGTGATCCCGTTGCCAGGGACCATGGCGGACAGGACGGAAGGCTCGTTGAAAAGCTGGAAGGAGCCGATGATGGAGAAGATGACCGTGATGGCCAGAGACCCTTTCAGCTCGGGCAGCTTGATCCTCTTCACGATGTCCCACTCGGAAGCGCCGTCGATGGAGGCCGCCTCGTAGAGGGAGTGGGGAATGGTGGACAAGGAGGAGTAGAAAATGAGCATGTTGTAGCCGGTGAACTCCCATGTAACGATATTGCCGATTGATACAAGAAGCACGTTTGGCGCTAAAACATCAAAGTCCGTTCCCAACCAGGAGTTGAGGGAACCGACCAGACCATACTTGGCGCCGTAGATGAAGCCCCACATGAGGGCGGAGACCACGGCCGGAACCGCGTAAGGCAGGAAGGTGGAGATGCGGAAGAACTTGGTCCCATGCAGCTTCATGGAATCAATGGCCAAAGCCAGCAAGGCGGCAAGGCAGAGCATAATCGGCACCTGGACGATGGTGAAAAGGGCCACCCGGCGGACCGAGGACCAGAAATCCTGATCATGGAAAAGGCGGACGTAATTGGAGAATCCCACGAACTGCTCGCCGCCGATCATCTTGGTCTGGAAGAAAGAGATGTAGATGGCATAGATGATCGGGAAAATGAACACAATAACAAATACGAGCGCAAAAGGCCACATAAACTTCCAGCCTCGCCAGTCAGCCTTGTGCTTGTTGGCACGGACTTCCCCTGTGATGGGACTTGTCGTTATCGCTGCCATGAACAGCCCTCCCCTGTGAGGTCTCAGCCCTGCATGGATCGTCGGACGCCGGTGCCGGCGGACCTTTTCAAACGTGGAAAGATTGCGCTATCCTTCCCATGCAAATGCTTAAGTAACCATCATCGTCGAATGATTGAATGTTTATATCAACATAATAACACACAAATTAACATTTCCGAACACAAGCCGAACGGCATGTCGCCCATAAGGGCACATTTTTACAAAGTGTCCCTCCTTCCAGCCTGACCTAAATCCCCCCCACATACAAAGGCCATCACCCCCTCTCCGGCGTATACAAAACGCGGTTACAGAAAACAGGCCGCCATTTCCAACCCTGTTTTTTTGTAACCGCGTTTCGTATACGCCGAGGGGACAAAATGAGGCAACATTGAGACCATCACGGATGAAAACTAGGGAAATAAGTGGGAAAAAGAGGAAGGGAAAATCAAAAATATCAAAATATCAGGCGAAAATAAAGCCCGGCAAGGTATGAACCTTACCAGGCAATAATCTGGCACAACCCATGTACCAACTAGGCACCAACCAGGCAATGAGTTGCGACCATCCTCTCGGTGGCCAAACTCAAACTGCCTTAGCCTATCTGACTCACGCTAGGCGAGCGGGGTCACATCCATGGGAACGCCGGGATTCATGGTGGAAGCCATGGTCACGCGCTCAATGTAGCGGCCCTTGACGGTGGCGGGCTTGAGACGACGGATCTCATCAGCCACGGAACGGAAGTTCTCCACCAGGTCCTTCTCGGCGAAGGAAAGCTTGCCGATGATGAAGCTCAGGTTGCCGTCCTTGTCCACACGGAACTCGATACGACCGCCCTTGATGTCGGACACGGCTTTGGCCACATCCATGGTCACGGTACCGGTCTTGGGGTTAGGCATGAGGCCACGGGGACCGAGCATACGACCCAAGCGACCGACCTTGCCCATCATGTCAGGGGTGGCCACAACGGCGTCGAAATCAAGATAGCCCTTGGAGACCTTCTCGATCAGCTCGTCATCGCCGACTTCGTCAGCTCCGGCTTCCACAGCGGCGGTAGCCTGAGGACCACGGGCGAAAACCAGCACGCGGGCGGTCTTACCAGTTCCGTGAGGAAGGTTGACGGTGCCGCGGATCAGCTGATCAGCCTTGCGGGGATCGACGTTAAGCACATAAGTAGCCTCGACGGTCTCATCGAAACCGCGCTTGGGCATGCTCTTGAGCAAAGCGACGGCCTGCTCATCGGTGTAAAGGTTATTGCGATCCACCATTTCGGCGGCTTCGCGATACTTCTTGGAACGCTTAGTCATCTGTTTATTCTCCTTGAACCTTTGGTTGATTACTCGGTGACGGTCAGGCCCATGGAACGAGCGGTACCTTCGATGATCTTCATGCCAGCTTCGATGTCGCGGGCGGAAAGATCAGGCATCTTGATTTCGGCGATTTCGCGAACCTGTGCCTTGGTGACGGAACCAACCTTGGTGGTCAGGGCGTTGGCGGTACCATGCTCGATACCGGCAGCCTTGAGCAGGAGGGAAACAGCAGGAGGAGTCTTCAACACGAAGGTGAAGGAACGATCCTCATAAACGGTGATCTCGACGGGGATGATCTGGCCCATCTTGTCCTTCGTGGCATCGTTATACGCCTTGGTGAAGTCCATGATGTTGACGCCGTGGGAACCCAAAGCGGGACCCAGCGGCGACGCAGGGTTGGCCTTGCCTGCCGGGATTTGCAGCTTGATCAGAGCTGAGACTTTTTTCTTAGGAGCCATTATCTGGTTCTTCTTTCTTGTCGCGGTACAGACGATGCAAGACGTTCGCTTGCCTCTCCCGCAATAACCCCGGGCAAGTCTGACGGACAGTCCTCACCCGGAGAAGCTTTTCAATTATGCCAAACCCGCTCGACCAGTGACCAGGCCCGCCCTATCAGCCTTTGTCGTTCGCCTTAGTCGCCCCTCTGCCCCTCTCTTGCCTTAGCCGCCCCTCCCGATCGCTTTCCGTATTTCATTTCCGTTTGTAAAGTCCGCCTAAACAGACGGCGAGGCAGGCCACGAACCAAGCGAGCACAACGGCCGCATCGGTCCAGCAAACAGAGCCGGTCCAAGGGAAGGCGAGGGCCATGATGATTCTATGCATGGGTACAAAAGGCAGGCAATTGTGGAAGACGATGATTTGATGAGGCAGCCGGCTGGCCGGGTAAAGAATAGGCGAAAAGAGCATGGCCAAAAACATGATCGCCTGACCGAGAATCGTCACCACGTCCTGGCTGAACCACAAAGCGACCATATAGCCAAAGGCCAGACAGCTGAACATGCTGGCGATAAGGGCCAGGGCCAGAAGTCCGATATTATGAGGGGCGAGGTCGAATCTCGCCCATCCTGCCAGGATGGCGACAGCCGTCCCCGGAGCCACCACGACGACCCAGATTATCCAGTCAGACAGAAGAATCCCCACCCGAGAAATGGGAAGATTACGCTGATAATCCATGAACCCTTCGCTGATCGACCCCGCCATGGTTTGAGGTGCCAGATTGCAGCCGATGGTGATCAGGCAGAGCTGCCAGACACCGGAATTGACGCTGGCGACGGCGGAGTTCCCCTTCATGTCAAGCATCAGAGTGAGGCCAAAGATGATAGCGAGCGCGAACATGGCTTGAAGGATCGTGTATGAGGTGAAGAGAAAGCGATGCCGAAGGAAGCTCCATCGCATGATCGAGCTTTGGCGGATAATCCCGCGACGGATTTGCGAAACCCGCCGGTCTTGGGAGATTCGACGCCCTTGCGAAACCCGGCCCTGCCAAGCATCCCGGTATATTTTTTCGTTCCTCGGGTTCATGCTGTCTTCTCCTTCCCCACGAGTTGTTCATACGCGTGCTGGATCGTCCCCCGGGACACGGAAAACGAGAGCGAATAGTCGTCCGCGAAGGATCGGCTGAGTTCGGATATGACCAAAGACGAAAAAGCGGAATCGCAGTGGAAAGTGATATCGTTGCCAGCCCGCTCAATCTGTTTGATTGGCAGCGCATTCAGCTTCTCCCCCGGGTATGAATCCTTGACCCTGAAATATGTATCTTGGGACAGGGCGGACAGCTGGGCAGGGGTCGCGGCTTTGACCAGATACCCTTCATCAAAGACAAGGAGGCGGTCCGCAACGGATTGGATTTCCTCCAGATTATGCGTGACCACCAGAACGATGGCGCCTCGGTCGGCCGTGTCCCGCAGCATCTTCCACAAGAGCCTCCTGCGGATGGGATCGACATCGTTGGTCGGCTCGTCCAGCAGATAGACCCGAGCTCGCTGCACCATGGCCATCCCCAGGGAAATCAACCGATGATAGCCACCAGACAACTTCTCCCCGGGAGTATTGGCGTATTCTTCGATGGACAGGGCTTGCAAGAAGTCGGAAACATGACGTTCGCCTTCCTCCCGTGAGAAACCTCGCATCCCCGTCACGCTTGTCAAGGCTTCCCTGGGGCTGACGCCAGTCAGTGGCACATAGGATTGAGGCATGAAAGCGCAGATTTCCCGCGCTCTTTTGGGGTTATGGGTCAGGTCTTGCCCATCATAGAGGACGCACCCTGATTGGGTTTTGACTCCCCCGACGATGGAGCCCAGCAAAGTCGATTTCCCAGCCCCGTTATGTCCCAAGACACCGGTGATGGAACCGGGATGCAACTGGAAGCTCACGTCCTCCAAGGCGTACCTTTTGGCCCTCCCATATTTTTTCGACAGATTTTGGACAGACAAATCGCACCTGGAAGTATTACCTGATTCCTTCTTAAATTGGGTCCTCTGCTTCTTATCTACATCAAGATCATCCGACTTCATGGGGTTCCTCCTTCCTCGAGCATAGATTCAATCAGGCATACAGATATGCAGGCATACAGATGATAGTTATCACAGGTGTCACCGCTAAGACAAGCGTCACAGCATCAGGTTAAACGAAAGGCGATCAGAGCCCAATCCACCCTCCTCAAAAATGAGGACAAAAAAGACCGGGGCTTCTCCCTGGCGTTGTAGAATAAGGGAAATTCAGCTATTCAGACGGGAGGTAGGGCGAAAATGGAAAAAGATCATGAGGCGACCCTCCTTGTCATGGATAACGACCGACTCAGTCTGGCCATCATCACAAGCATCCTGAGCAAGCATCTTCCCCATCCTCATGTGCTGAATCCCATCGATAACGGAAAATTGGCGATCCAAGCCTGTACTGGCCATCATCCCCCGGATTTTCTCCTCGCCGATATCTCCATGACCGACATCAATGGGTTGACCGTCTGCAAAACCATCCGTAGGGATAACATGACCACGAAGATCCTCATGATGTCGTCCTTCGACATAGGCAGATACGCTCAAGCCGCTTTTGATGCCGGGGCTCAAGGAATCATCCATAAAGACAGCCCCCAGACCATCCTCACCGCCGTGAGGCGAGTCGCTGCTGGTCAACCTCTTTCTTACGAAGGAATTCGATTCCAGACCCCGCGCGATTCTTTCCTCAGAATCAAAGAAGCGAAAACCAGGGAGCTTTCTCCCCGGGAAGTGGAGGTGGTGGAGCTTTGGTCCCAAGGCTATTCCTTGCAGGAAATCGGCGAGCGCTTGAGTCTGAGTCCAACCACCGTTCGCACCCATCTCCAACACTCCTGTGACAAGCTGGGGGCCGCCAACAACCGGGCCCTCATCTCCGTATGGATGGCTCGACAGTGAGGACTCAGCATGAATAATCTCGCTACCTCCTTCCGCCTCCATTACGCTTCCCATTCGTGGCTCATCGCCGTCAGCGTCACAGCTCTGATTCTCTCTGTTTTCGAATGCGTGGAAATATCCTCTCCGAATCCGTTCTATTGGATTCTTGATTCCTGCTACATGCTGACCATTCTCGTCCTGCCAGCCTGGCCAAGACAAGGCTCCTGGCTCATGCTTGCTATTTCTTACCTTCTGCCGCTCTTTGAGGGGCCCCGCTACCCTGCCATTCTCCTCGGCGAAATCATCGCTTTATCCGTTCTCGCCTATTATGCCAAGGTCTGGGAGTCGATTCTCGCCCTCCTGAGCGCCTTCTTGGCCCAATCCCTGGTCGCAGACTTTCTTCATCCGGTGGATGTTTTCTCCTGGTTCGTATTCGTGGCTCTCTGCGGGTCAGGTCTTTTACTCGGCTATGTCTTCCGCGAAAAAAGCAGAAGGGAGGAAGCGGAAAAGCGCCAAGCCCAGGAGGAACTGGCGATCGCGCGACTCCAACTCGTTGAAGCGCGCAACAAACTGGCCTTGAGGATACACGACTCTTTGACCAACAATCTATCGGATATCTCCCTCATAGCCCATGAGCATACGGAAGACTCTTTAACCGAAAACCCTGACAGTGATGTGTCTGATTGGCGAACCGTCAGCGAGCGGACCGAGGACTCCTTCAAGCAGATCCATACCATCATCGATCTTCTCTCACAAGACCCGCAGACCAGGCAAAACCCGCAAACCGGGCAGGGCTTGTGGGAGGCCGAAATCAGTTCTTTGGTTACCCGTCTTCGCGAACACCATGATCAACGCGGTCAAAGGGGGCATGTCAGTCTGAAAATAGCCGACGGACTCGACCTTCAGCAGAAAATCAGCCCAGAGGTCCAAGAGGAAACGCTTTCGCTTCTGACGGAGATTTTCGCCAATCTTCAGCGGCATGCACCTTCAGGCGATGACTCCTATGACCTTTTCGTTCAGATTGGCCCGGAAAGGATTCTCATCAGGCAGACCAACGACCTGTCGAATCCTGGCACCCGTCCTCTGCCCGAAGCCGAACGGTCAGGACGGGGACTGGGAATGCACCAGGCCATCGTCGAAAAGCTGGGAGGGACTATGCGAACCCGGCTCCAAGACGGCCACTGGTTGATTTACGTCAGCCTGCCAGTCTCATAAAGACAAACTATCCTTCATCAAACCAAGCGGGTGCAGAAAGACAAGCCATCTCATAAAGACAGCAAAAGCAGCGGAGGCAACCTAGATGATTTTCTCCACCTGGCTGAAGCCCAGCTCAACAGGAGTGTCCCGGCCGAAGATGTTGACCAGGACGGTCAGCTTCTGGGCCTCGGGCTGCAAGTCGGAAACGACGCCGGTCATGGTGGCGAAAGGACCATCGGTCACAGTGACGGTCTCGCCAAGGCTGAAGACCACTTCCACCTTGCGCTGCCTGGCGGCCTTCGGCTGGTCGCCGGCCTCCTTCAGGGCCTGGGAGCGAATCATGGGGGCCATCATGTCCACCACTTCCTGACGGCTCAGCGGCACGGCCTCGCGGTTGGTGCCGACGAAACCAGTGACGCCTTCGGTCTCACGGATGATGCGGCGGGCGTCGTCATCGTCCCACATGCGGATGAGGACGTAGCCGGGGATGCGCACGCGGGTGATGATCTTCTTGCCTTTTTCGGTGTGCTTCTCCACTTCCTCCATGGGGATTTCCACCTGGAAGACCTTGTCTTCCAAACCGAAGTTCTGCACGCGGGATTCCACATTGGTCTTGACCCGCTTCTCATAGCCGGAATAGGTATGCAGGACGTACCAGTAGCCATCCAGGTCGCTGAGGGAGTCTTTGAAGTCCTCGACCGCCTTGTCTCCGGCGTCCTGCTCCTCGGATTCCCGCTCGGTCTGGCCGGACGCTTCCGCCTCGGAATCGGCGCCCGCCAAATCGGACACGGTCTCGTCCACGTCCTCGCTCAGCTTGCCTTCAGCGTTGGCCAAGGCCTCTTCGTCAGCCTCCTGACGATCGACGTCCCCGGAGTCCTCAGCCTCCTTCAAAGCCGCTTCATCGGCCTCGACGGCCTCCTGATCGGTCTGGGCCAAGTCGACATGCTCCTCGGCCAGGTTCATATCAGCCTCGGCGTGGTTGGAGCCATCATCAAAAAGATCGGTAGTGTCTGCCATGATTTCCTTCGTTATCCGTGTGTCTTCCTGCTTGTTCGGGCTTGTAACGCTTCTTGTGTGTGAGGGGGCTCAGCCGAAGAGGAAAAGCATGAGCTTGCCCAGGCCATAGTCGATGCCGAAGGTGAAGAGCATGAGCAGGAGGACGAAGATGAAGACGGCCACCGACCACTTGAAGAGTTCGAAGCCGGAAGGAGCCACAACCTTGCGCATCTCATCGACCACCTGCTTGATGAACAGGCCGATGCGCATGAAGATATTAGGCTTCTTGCCCTGTTTTGGCTTAGCCGAGGATTCTGCCATCGTCTACCTTACCTTTGCTCATGTCGCGCTTACGTCGCTTGACTTTTCGGTTTGTTTCCCGATTCAGTCTTCCGTTCATTTCCGTTCGGACGCCTGATTCGGTTTTCTTGCTGATAATAATCTGCCACCATCGCCCAGGTTCATGGAAACGATGAGGATCCTCATGATTCCACGAGTTTGGCCGATGATGGCTTTCTAGCAGGGAAGGCGGGACTCGAACCCACAACCTACGGTTTTGGAGACCGTTGCGCTACCAATTGCGCCACTTCCCTAGGTGCATTGGCAATTGTACCGGTTGTACTGGATTAAGGACCAGGCGGCCGACACACCAAGGCATTCCCGACCCGGCGGCGGTTTTGCATCCCCTATTCCCCGGCAGCGGTCACCCAGGCCGTCAGCCTCCTCATGCCTTCGGCCAGGTCTTCGTCCGACAAGGCGCAGGAGAAACGGATATGGCCGGGCATCCCGAAACCTTCCCCGGGGACGGCGGCGATCAAGGCTTGGTCCAGCAAGGTCTCGGCCAGGTCGACGCTGGTAGGGCAGACGGTCCGGCGCAGACCCACCGGCCTGCCCAAAAGCCCGGTCACATCCGGGAAGACGTAAAAAGCCCCGCGAGGCAGGTCGCACGAAACCCCAGGCAGCCCGTTCAAGGCCTGGACCATGGCTTTGCGGCGGATGTCAAAGGCGGAGCGCATCCGGGCCACAGCTGAAAGGTCCCCTTCCAGGGCGGCTATCCCAGCCCTTTGGGCGACGTTGTTCACGTTCGAAGTCATGTGCCCCTGCAGCTTAGCAGCGGCGGAGGCGACGGCGGGAGGCCCGATCAACCAGCCCACCCGCCAGCCGGTCATGGCGTAGGTCTTCGCCAACCCATTGAGGACGATGAGCTGGTCTCGGATCTCCGGGGCGACCGCGCCAATATAAGCGGTCTGGGCCCCGTCATAGACCATGTGCTCGTAGATTTCGTCGCTGATCACCCAGATGCCGTGGTCCTTGGCCCAGGAAGCGATCTCAGCCATGGTCCGGGCGGACCAGACGGCCCCGGTCGGGTTGCTGGGACTATTGAGGATGATGGCCTTGGTCTTGTCCGTGCGGGCGGCCTCCAGGCCATCCACGGTGGGCTCGAAACCCCGCTCGGCCCCGAAAGGCACGACCACCGGCTCTCCCCCGGCCAATTTGATGGCTTCGGTGTAGCTGACCCAATAGGGGGCGGGGACGATCACCTGGTCGCCGGGGTTGACCACGGCTTGGAAGGCCTCGTAGACGGCCTGCTTGCCCCCATTGGTGACCACGATGTTCTCCGGATCCACCTGGTAGCCGGAATCCCTCAAGGTCTTCGCGGCGATGGCCTGACGGAACTCGGGCAGGCCTTTGGTGGCCGTATATCGGTGGTTGGCCGGGTCCAAGGCCGCCTGGGAGGCCACCTGGGCGATGGCGGGCGGGGTGGGGAAATTCGGCTCCCCCACGCAGAAGCTGATCACGTCGCTCCCGCTCTCTTTGAGCCGCTTCACCTGGTCATTGATCTGCAAAGTGATGCTGGGGGCGATGAGGCCGATCCGGTCGGCGATAGGTAACTGCGCCATGCCCATCCTTTCCCGTTTTGTTTGGTCTTGTCTGGCCTTATCTGTCTTGGACGATCTTATCAGTCTTCCCCGCCGTCGCTACCCCCTTCTTCCAGGAACTGGTCCAGCCCATGTTCGTCATGGCGATCTTCCTGCCGGGAAGGATCGGCCCAATGGCCGGCTTCCCTTTCCTTCTCCATGGCTTCGCGCACGGCGGTCTTGGCGTCCATCCATTCATGATATTCCCGCCGCCGCTCGGAATTGGTCCGGCGATGGGTGCGGGTCTCCTCCAAAGCGTCGATGCGGGCGTCATGGCCCCGCTGGGCCTGAGGGCTGGAGTCCAGCATCTCGGCCCCGGCGGAAATGGTGGGGTCCCAATCGAAACCGACGGCGTCATCCCCCTCGCCTATGTAGACTTCGTCCCCGATGTGGGCCCCCTTGGCCTTGAGGGCGTCCTCCACCCCGAACCGGGCCAGACGGTCGGCCAGGTAGCCGACGGCCTCCTCGTTGTCGAAATTGGTCTGGACCACCCAGCGTTCGGGCTTCTCCCCCGTGACCACGAACCAGACGTTCCCCTCCTCGTCCTCATTCCTGGTCACGAAGAAGTCCACTCCCAGCCGGCCTTGCTGGCCGCGGCGGTAAGGATGGGAGGAGGACTCCAAAGGCTTGATCAGCACGCGTTTCTCCCGCTTGGCCTGGCTCCGTTCGGCAATCCGCTCTTTGACCTTGCTGACCATGTCCGACAGGAGGAAGGTGAGGCGCCGCAGGCCTTCGTGGGTCGCCGTGGAGACCAGGGCCACAGGAAGCCCACGCTTCTCGAATTCCGGTTTGACGAATTCAGCCAGCTCCTTGGCCTCAGGGACATCCACCTTGTTGAGGATGATGAGGCGGGGCCGGTCTTTGATAGGGATGGCTCCCAGGGGGAGATCCAGCTGGTCTTCGTACTGTTTGAGCTCCTTCTCCAAAGCCTGATAATCGGAGAGGGGGTCGCGGCCAGCTTCCACCGTGGCGCAGTCGATCACATGGGCGACGACTTCCGTCCGCTCGATGTGACGCAGGAACTCCAGCCCCAGGCCTTTCCCTTGCGCGGCCCCGGGGATGAGGCCGGGGACGTCGGCCATGGTGAAGACCTTGTCTCCAGCCTGGACCACGCCCAGGTTCGGGACCAAGGTGGTGAAAGGATAATCGGCGATCTTCGGTTTGGCGGCGCTCATGGCGGCCACCAGGCTGGATTTGCCGGCGCTGGGATAGCCGACCAAGGCCACGTCCGCGATGGATTTGAGCTCGAAGACCAGGTCCCTCTCCTGGCCTGGTTCCCCCAAAAGGGCGAAACCGGGGGCGCGCCTGGCCTTGTTGGCCAAAGAACGGTTTCCCTGCCCTCCCAGGCCCCCTTTGGCGACGACGACTTGGTCGCCCGGGGTCTGCAGGTCGGCCAGGACCTCCCGTTTCTTACCGCCGGTGACGTCGAAGACGACGGTCCCTACCGGCACAGGAAGGATCAGATCCTGACCGATGGCCCCGTCCTTGTCGTCCCCCTTGCCCATGGTCCCGTTCCGGGCCGTGCGGTGGGGGGCGAAACGGTAGTGGAGCAAGGACGTGGTGTTGGGGTCCGCCATCACGATGACGGAACCGCCCCGGCCGCCGTCGCCCCCATCCGGGCCAGCCAAAGGCTTGTATTTCTCCCGCTTGATGGAGGCGGCCCCGTTCCCGCCGTCGCCGCCTTTGGCATGGACCGTGACCCTATCCACAAAATCCGCCATGAGTGTCCTTCGCTTTCGAAAATCTGTTGTCTATCGTTTCCGTGACGGGCGGGGCCAACCGGCTGCCCGGCCTTGCAGTCCCCGCCTCCATACAAAGAAAGCCGCGTGAAAACGCGGCTTCCCTAAGTCATCATAAGCGGATGAGCACACTCCGGCCAGGAGCCTTTCCGCCTATCGCAAGCGGACTACTCAGCGACGACATCGACGATCTTGCGATCGCGGCGGATGCCGTACTGCACGGTCCCGTCCTGCAGGGCGAACAAAGTGTGATCCTTGCCCATGCCCACGCCATGGCCGGCGTGGAACTTGGTGCCGCGCTGACGGACGATGATGTTGCCTGCAACTACCGCTTCGCCACCGAACTTCTTCAGACCGAGGTACTGAGGACCGGAGTCGCGACCGTTACGGGAGCTGGAAGCGCCTTTCTTATGTGCCATTTTCTAATCCTTTCGAATCCCTTACCGTGGCCGGAAACCGCTAGGCGATCTCGGTGACCTTGAGGACGGTGAGCTTCTGACGATGGCCCTTGCGACGCGCAACGCCCGTCTTGTTCTTGAACTTCATGATGCTGATCTTCTCGCCTTTGGCCTCGTCGTCAACGACTTCAGCCTTGACGGAAATCTTAGCCAAATCCTTCGCGGCCATGGTGACCTTGGAACCGTCGACCACAAGAGCGACGGGGAACTCCACGGAATCACCCTTCCTGGCCTCGAGACGGTTGACGACGAATTCGTCCCCGACCTCGACCTTTTCCTGGTGGCCGCCAGCTTTTACAATCGCGTACATAGTTCTTACCTTGCCTGTTTTAAGCTATTGATCTTTCCCAGCAGACGCTTGGGCGCATAAAACCCCTGGCGTCGCCAGACACCAGCTACCTACTGTATACGCACCTAGGGATTACGACCGCCTTCATACAGGATTTATGAGGTTTTAGGACGCGACACGCCGAGACGCATACGGAACTTTTAAGATAGGCGATGCTCTGGACTAATCCTCCTCCTGGGTGTCAGCTTCCTGTGTGCTAGGCTCCCGGGTACCAGTCCCCGGCTTGCCGGCTTTTCCGCTGGAGCTGTCTTCGACGGTCCCGTCGGAGTCCTCCTCGGTCTTATCGGCTTCCGCGGCCTCGGCGGCGGCTGCGATCCGGGCCAAAGTGGCCTTGACCTGCGGGGTGGATCCCTGGGGAGCGTTGCCTTCGATTTCTTCGCCGGCGCCGGCGTGGCCCATCCCATGCTTATTGGTATGGATGAAGGGGTCGCCGCCTTTGAGGGCGTAAGGGTCGTCGAATTTGGAAGAGACCGTGGGCTCGTCATGCAGGATGAAGCCGCGACCGCCGCAGGTCGGGCACTCCTCGGAGAAGGCTTCCACCAGGCCCTGGCCGACCCTCTTGCGGGTCATCTGCACCAAGCCCAGCGAAGTGACCTCGGCCACCTGATGCTTGGTCCTGTCCCTGGACAGGCATTCGACCAGACGGCGCAGGACCAGGTCCCTGTTCTGAGGCATGACCATATCGACGAAATCAATCATGATCATGCCGCCGATATCGCGCAGGCGCAGCTGGCGAACGATCTCCTCGGCCGCCTCCAAGTTGCACTTGGTCACCGTCTCTTCCAAAGATTGGCCTTTGCCGATGAAACGGCCGGTGTTCACGTCGATGGTGGTCATGGCTTCGGTCCGGTCGATGACCAGGGATCCGCCGGAAGGCAGGTAGACCTTGCGTTCCATGCCTTTGCGCAGCTGGGAGTCGATGGACCAGCGGTCGAAGACGTCCTTGCCTTCGTGCTCCTCGGGATCCCACTTCTCCAGCCGATCCTTGAGGTCGGGGGCGGCGACTTCCAGATAGCGGGCGATGCGTTCGTAGACCCCGTCGCCTTCCACGATGAGTTTGTTGAAGTCGTCATTGAAGATGTCACGGATGACGCGGATGACCACGTCCGGCTCGCCCAGCAAGAGATGGGGACGCTTGGAGCTCTCGTATTTCTTGAGATTGTCCTGGACGCTTTGCCACTGCCTGACCAGGTGCCCCATGTCCCTCTTCAGGGCGTCTTCGCTCACGCCTTCCGCGGCGGTGCGGATGATGACCCCCATATTGTCCGGGGAGATGGTGGAGACGATGCTCTTCAGCCGGGTCCGTTCGCGGTCGGGCAGTTTCCGGGAGACGCCGGTGATTCCGCCGGAGGGGACCAGGACCAGGTAGCGGCCGGCCACGGTGATCTGAGAGGTCAGGCGGGCGCCTTTATGGCCGATGGGGTCTTTGGTCACCTGGACCAGAACATCGTCCCCCGGGCGGAAGGCGTGCTCCACCAGGCGGGGCTGGCCTTCCAGGCGAGTGGCGTCCCAGTTGACCTCGCCGGCGTAAAGGACGCCGTTGCGGTGCTGGCCGATGTCCACGAAGGCGGCCTCCATGCTGGGCAGGACGTTCTGCACGCGGCCTTGATAGATGTTGCCGACCGAGGCGACCTCGTCGATATCGGAAATGTAATGCTCCACCAGGACGTTGTCTTCGAGCACGGACACTTGGGAATGATGCCCGTGCTCACGCACCACCATGAGCCGGTCCACCTTCTCGCGGCGGGCCAGAAAGTCCTGCTCGGTGATGAGACCATGGTGGTTGCGTTCACGCCGATTATCGCGGCGGCGCTGGCGCTTGGCTTCCAGACGGGTGGAGCCTTCGATGCCGGTGATCTTGTCAATGTACTGCTGTTTGCGGGAACGAGGAATCTCCTCTTCCTCATCCGTGGCCCCATGACCACGGCGGCGGCGACGACGACGGGTGGTCGTCGGTTCCTCGTCCTCATCCTCATGATTGGAAGAAGAGGAAGAAGCGGAAGAGCCGGGGCCCGAAGAGGATCCAGACCGATTGCGACGGCGGCGCCTGGTCCGGGTGCCGGATTCCTCCTCGTCCTCTTCGTCCCGGGATTCCTCATCCCCGGAACCGGACCTGCCGGAGCCGCGGGAATCACGGGCGTCCCGGGGGGAGTTCCGCCCATGCCGACGTCTGCGGACCCGGGAATCGTCCTCCTCTTCCTGTGTCTGGTCCTCATCTTCCCGGGATTCCCCGTCCTCGTAATCGCCTTCATCGACGATGGGGCGGTACTCGATGTCGTCGTCTTCCAGGTCTTCCTCAATCAGCTCGACTTCAGCGGCCGCGCGGCGTTCCTGGGCGTTGAGACGGCGGTTGGACCGGCGCTCTTCCACTTCGTCGAAGGCGTTCTCGAAGACCGAATCCAGGTCTTCCACGTTGGCCTTGAACCAACGGCGGGACGAGGGCAGCGCAGGCTCGCGTTCCGAATCGTGGTCCCGGCCATGGTCACGGTCATGATTGTGGTCCTGACGACGGTCGTGATCCGACTCCGCCGGGCGACGCTTGCGACGACGGCCCGTGGATTGGTCCAAAGCCTGATCCAGCTCGTCCAGGCTTTCTTCGGCCGAACGCCGGGGGGCGGCCGGCAGGACCGGCTCCTGGAAAAGAAGGGAAGTCATCGGCTTAGCCGGGGGCAGGACGATGTTGGCCGCCCTTTCTTCGACGCTGGGGGCCGAGAAGAGGAAGGAGGAGGGGGCGGATTTGGCGGACGAGGCACGACTGGACGAAGAGGCCCGGATTGAGGGGGCCACCTTGGTGGGAGACTGCGGCTTTGCGGCCGGAGAGGTCACCCCTTTGTCGACGAACAGTTCGGAGGCCAGACGGTCCAAGCGGGATTGACGTTCGCCGCGGTCAGGGGAGTCTTGAGGGCTCTTCTGCTGCGACGAGGCCCCGCCTTGACCGGAACCGGAAGCCGAAGGGGCGGCAGAGGCCACGGCGCTCTCCTGTGCCGGGGCCGCCTCAAGCGCCGGCTTGGTTGGAGAGGCGGAGAAAACGACGGGAACGTCCGCACCGGCGGCGCCGGCCCCCCTGGTCACCCGACCGCGGCTTTTGGTGCTCCTCTTAGGCATCCCGACCGAAGCCCCACTCCGCGCCGCCCCACTCCGGCTGGAGCCGGAAGCCGAACCTGCGGCAGGGGAAGAAGAGGAGGAGGAAGTCTGGGTCTGGGAAGGCTGAGAAGCCTGGGAAGATTGATCCGCGTTCACTTGTTCGCTTGCATCGGTCACGATACACTCCTTAAGAGCGCCCTGCATTGCGCTCGATCCATGTGCTGCGAATCGTCAAGTTCAAGCTACGCCCGAGGCGCCACTGCTCGTGACTGCTGCCGCAGCATCTCAAAAGTCTCTTACACTATGGCGGACACCGACGCGACTTGGTCACAAAACCCAAGAAGGGGATCAACGCTCATATGTTCCTGTGGTATGCAGAACCACTCCCCTAAGTATGGCATACCGCTAAGAGAAATGAACATCCAGCGGTTTCCTTTTCTCCAAGGCATCGAAACGCCTGTCCCCTCCGACTTGGACAAATCGGGAGCATCAAGTACAATGACTTTCGTGCTTTCGCATGCCGCTTTAGCTCAGTTGGTAGAGCGTCTCACTCGTAATGAGAAGGTCACCAGTCCGATTCTGGTAAGCGGCTCCATCGATTCGTCTTCCCGGCCCTTTCCCAAAACCCCGAAGACCATTGATGCCTGGCTCCCCCAGGCGCGAGTGGCGGAATGGTAGACGCGCAGGATTTAGGTTCCTGTGTCTTTGACGTGAGGGTTCGAGTCCCTTCTCGCGCACGCATACCACCCAAAAGACCCTTGGGAATAGTGGCCTTATGGCCGTCATCACCAGCTTCCGGAGGCCCCTCCGCCCCCAAAGGAACCGCCGCCGAAGGAATCCCCACCCCCGGACGAAGAGGAATCGCTCCCGGACGACCAGCCGGAGGACGAGTCACCGGATGACCAGCCGCCGAAGGAATCCCCATCCCAGCCCGAATTCCGACGGTGGGGTCTGAAGGCGAAAAGCATGATCCCGATCATGACGAGGATATCGATGATGACATCGAACGAGATTCCGCTGCTCCGGCTGGGGGCCGAAACGTCGGATTCATCGTCGTACCCTTCCCCGTCCCCCCGGGCGTAGGCGACGGCGGCGGAGACCACGTCACGCACGCCGGCATCGTACTCCTTGTTCTTGTACTTCTTTTCCCCCTGATGGATGATGACGGCGGCGTTGGAATCCGTGATGGTGCTTTCCAGGCCGTATCCCACCTCAAGCCTGTCCTTGTGGTCGCTGACGGCCAGGACGTAGACCAGACCGTTGTCTTTCTCGGCGGACCCCGGTTTGAATCTTTCCGCCAGCTTCATGGAATAGTCTTCGATGCTTGTGCCAGCCGGGAGTTTATCCACCGTGACCACCATGATCTGGGCCCCGAGATCCTTCTCCATCCTTTTGTTTTGTCGTCGGATCCACTCTTGGGTGGAGGAGGCGAGCACATGGGCGGAATCCATGACGTAGATGCCGCCTTTTTCGCTACGATACCGGGCCGGATGGTCGAGCACGTCCACGGCCACCTGCTGACGCGACCGGTTGGCCGAGCAGGCGGTGGCGGAGAAGGCGATGACCCCGATGAGGGTCACCACAGCCAGGATGATGCCGATGATCCTCACCTTTCTGTTGATAAGGGTCGCGCCCACCGTCCGGTTCCGTCCGTCGTCTTTACTTTTCCTCACTCGAAACTCCCTTTGGCGTCATCGATTCAGCGTCCCGCTCAGAGCGGGCGTCAGTCTTCATCCAGATTCACGGATGGGGTCTTCATGCTGGAGGCCGGCGCATGCCATTCTTCCACGGGGTGGAAGCCGAAGATGGAGGCGGCGATGTTCATGGGGAAGCCGGTCACCATGGTGTTGTAGTCCCTCACCTGTTCGATGTAACGGCGGCGTTCCACCGTCACCCTGTTCTGGGAGCCTTCCAACTGGGTCATCAGTTGCTGGACCTGTTGGGAGGACTGCAGATTGGGGTAAGACTCCTGGATGACGTTGAGCAGGACCCCCGATTCCCGGTTCATATCCTGCCCGGCCGCCTGCTTGTCCTTCACCGTTCCGGCTTTGGAGTACGCCTGACGGGCCTTGGCTATGTCATCGAAGACCTTGGTCTCATGCTTCATGCCACCGCGGACTGCGGCCACCAGGTTGGGAATCAGGCTCGCCTGCCGGTCCATGACGTTCTCCACCTGGGACCATTGGGCTTCCATGGCCCTCCTGCCGCCGTTCAGGCTGTTGTATTGACCTGCGAAAATCATGCCGATGACGATAAGCACCGCCAGGATGATCACGGGCGCCAGCCACTTCTTCCCTGGCCCTGTTTGGGTTTTCATTCCGTCTTCGCTCGCCATGGGGGCTCCTTTCGACTATCTTTCATGATATTGCCACCTCAGGAGAGTGTCGCCACTTCCCCAGACCGGTTTAGAATGATGCCCATGAGAAGTTCCCCGTCCGAAGCCCTTCGGCGGCTCTCTACCCTTTCCAACGGCTGAGGAGAAAACATCATGACCCCCTTGATCATCACCGCCATCGTCATCCTTCTGATCCTGCTTCTGCTGGCCTTGAGCTTCGTCTCGGCGAGCCCGAGCGTGATCAAAGTCATTTCCGGCCCCTTCGGGCAGAGGGTCGTCCACGGGCGCACCGGCTGGAGGATCCCGGTCTTTGAACGGGTGGACACCATGACCGCCGCCATGATCAGCGTGGACGCCCAGACCACCAACTTCGTACCGACCAATGATTACATCAACGTGAAGGTGGACGCCGCCGTCAAAGTGCGCATCGGCGTGGAAGACAAGGCCATGTTCATGGCCGCGACCCGCAATTTCCTTTACAAGAAGCCCGAGCAAATCAGCGCCGAAGTCCGCGACACCCTGGAAGGCCATCTGAGGGCCATCATCGGTCAGATGAAGCTGACCCAGATCGTCACCGACCGGGCCACCTTCGCCGAGAAGGTGCAGGAGAACGCCAAGGCCGACCTGGCCGAGATGGGCCTGCAGATCGTCGCCTTCAACATTCAGGGCGTGACCGACGAGACCGGGGTCATCGACAACCTGGGCGTGGACAACACCGAGCAGATCCGCAAGGCCGCCGCCATCGCCAAGGCCCAGGCCCAGAGGGACGTGGCCATCCAGCAGGCCCAGGCCCAGCAGGAGGCCAATGACGCCCAGGTGGCTTCGGAGCTGGCCATCAGCCAGAAGAAGACCGACCTGGCCATGAAGCAGGCCGAGCTGAAAGCCCAGCAGGACACCGAACAGGCCAAGGCCGACGCCGCTTACAAGATCCAGGAACAGGCCCAGCGCAAGACCATCGTCGAGGCCACGGCCCAGGCCGATATCGCCAACCAGGAGCAGCAGGCCCAGATCAAGCAGCGCGAAGTCGAAGTGACCAAGCAGACCCTGCAGTCCGAAGTGAACGCCCGGGCCGACGCCCAGAAATACGCGGCCGTGCAGAAGGCCGACGCCGACCTCTACGCCCGCCAGAAGAACGCCGAGGCGGAGGCTTATGAAAGGACCCAGCGCGCCCAGGCCGACCGTGACGCCATGCTGGCCGAAGCCCAGGGCGTGAAGGCCCAGGGTGAAGCCGAGGCCGCCGCGACGGCCGCCAAGCTGACCGCCGAGGCCCAGGGCCTGGAGCGGAAGGCGGAGGCCATGCAGAAGATGGACAAGGCCGCCGTCCTGCAGATGTGGTTCGACGTTCTGCCCGAAGTGGCCAAGGCCGTGGCCGAGCCCCTGTCCAAGGTGGATTCCATCACCATGTATGGCGAAGGCAACTCCGCCAAGATGGTCAAAGACATCACCGAGTCCCTGGCCCAGGTCAACAGCGGCCTGGCCGACAGCGTGGGCCTTGATCTGAAGAGCATGGTCGGATCTTTCGTGAACGCCAAGGTGGCCGCTCCGGTGGTGGCTGACGCGGTCAAGGACGTCATGCCTTCCGCGGGCCCCACTCCCGAACCCACGAATCCGGCGTCCAAGTAGATTCAAGCCAAAACGGCCACGGGGGCCGGTGGAGGAATCTACCAGCTCCCGGAGGCTCCTCCACCGCCAAAGGAACCGCCGCCGTAAGAGTCCCCGCCGCCTGAGCCGTTTGAATTCAGCCACTCGCTGAAGGAGACTTTGCCGGAAGGGCCCTTGCCGCCCTTTCCCCCGCCGCTTTTCATCTCCCTCCTATACCGCACGTAGGAAGCCAGACGACCGATCAAGAGGATCAGGCCAATGACCACAAGGGCAATGATAAGAGAAAAAACGCTCGAGAAGCCATCTCCCTTGTCCGACTCATCCGCCGGGTCATAAAGCGGGTCGTCCACCCTTCTGGCCAGGGCCCCCACCACCTTGCGGACCCCGGAATCATAGTCATCGTCTTTGTATTCCTCCTCGCCCAGCTTGATGAAGGAGGCCGCATCGGAATCAGGGACCACGTCCTCCAACCCATACCCGACTTCGAGCCGATCCCGGCGGTCGTCTTTGGACAACACATAGACCAGTCCATTGTTTTCCTTGGCCGAACCTGGTTTGAACTTTTCCGCCACTTTCATGGAATAATCTTCGATGGAAGTATGGGGCGGAAGCTCTTTCACGGTGACGACCAGGATCTGGGCGCCATCGTCATTCATCTCCAGGTTTCTGTTCTGTTCGCGAATCCACTTCTCGCTGGATGGAGACAGGACTCCGGCCGCATCCATGACGTAGATGCTTCCTTCTCGGCTCCGATACCGGTCCGGATGCTCCAATACATCGTTGGCCACCGATTGCGGACCCGATTGACGGGCGGTATGAATGGCAAGGGCTCCAACGAAGGTGGCGATGGCCACAAGGACCAGGACGCAGCCGAAGACGATTCCGCGCAGCAGGGGACGCTTCTTCCCCTTCGCCTGCGGGCGTCCCCGTGTCGTATCTCTTGTGTCCATAACCACTTTCGCTTCATTCGGATCCGTTGACAAAATCAACTGCCAGTTTACGACTCAGCCTTCCCTCAGCCAGTTCGAGTTCGGTCGTGACGCCGATCCGATGGAGGAAATCCCGGTTGTGGGAGACGACCAGGAGGGCCCCTCGGTATGAATTCAGGGCTTCCACCAGGTTGTCCACGCTGGGCAGGTCCAGGTTGTTGGTCGGCTCGTCCAGGATCAGGAGCTGGGCGGGCGGGTCCGCCAGCAGCAGCATGGCCAGGGCGGCCCGGAACCGTTCCCCACCCGATAAGGTCTTCACCGGCCGGAAGACGGAATCTCCCCGCAATAGCAGCCGGGCCAGGCGGGAGCGGATTTCCCCCGTGGCCAGCCTCGGGGCGACTTTCACCACATTGTCCACTGTGCTCATGTTTTCGTCGATCCCATCCATCTTCTGCGGCAGATAGCCGACACGGTCCGTGAAAAGCCGGCTATGAATCTCCGCTACCAGGGAAGACGTGTAAGGTGAGGAAGCCTGGTGAGCCTGGGAAGTCTGGGAAGTGGCAGCCTCTTCTTGCGAGTCTTGCGAGCGCAACCCCAGGATCTTTTCGATCAGACTGGTCTTGCCTTCCCCATTCCGCCCCGACAGGCTGACCCGATCCGGCCCTTGCATGATGAAGTGCCCCCCTGGCCATTCCAGCTCAAGGATTTTCTTGCTGGAAGGGACCTGGGGGTCTGGCAGGTCGATGACGATGTGGTCCTCTTCCCTGACTTTCGCTTCCGCCTGGCTCAACCTTTCCCGCGCTTGGGTCAGACGGTCATCAGCAGTGTTTTTGCTCCGGCTGGCCCAGACTTCCGCTTTGGCTTTCATACCGCCAAGGAAAAACCTGCTGACTCCGGCATCGATCGCCTTCCTCTTGCCTTGGGACAGGTTCTTGTCCGTCCTTTCCAAGGAGGCGCTCCGCTGCCGACGGACGACCTTCACCGCCTGTTCCGCCGCCGTTTGCGCTCGGAGGGCGGCCTCCTGCTCGGCATCAATGGCCGGCTTCCACTCGCTATAGCCTCCCGTGAAGAAGCGCAGGCTATGTCCATGGAGCTCGGCGGTCGAATCCATCAAGTCCAACAGGCCGGTATCATGACTGGCCACGACCAGAGTCCCTTCCCAGGCGGAAATCATGGCGAGCACTTGCTGGCGCAGGACGGAATCCAGATTGTTGGTCGGCTCGTCCAGAAGCGTGATGGGGTTCCCTCTCGATCTGCAACCGGCAATGGCCACGACCATGGCTTCGCCGCCAGAAAGGCTGACCGCTTCCCTGTCCAAGCTCAGGCCGGCCAATCCGCCTCCGGCGGTTTCAAGACGCGCCAGGGCCTGCTGGGCCTGGTCTTCGATATCCCAGTCGGAACCGATTGCGTCGAAATCCTTCTGGTCCACGCTGCCGTTTTCAACGGCCCGCAAAGCGCGGACCTTATCGCCGATGCCGAGAAGGTCGGCGACAGTATGCCCCTTGGTCATGGTGATGGTTTGGGGAAGGTAGGAGACCTGGCCGCCGACGGCTACCGACGATGGTGGAGAGGAGGGGGTCAGGAGACCGGCGATGATGGTGAGCAAGGTGGTTTTCCCCGCCCCGTTGACCCTGATCAGACCGGTCTTGCCCGGGTTGAAAGCCCCGGACAGGTCTTCCAAAACGACCGTTCCATCCGGCCAGGAGAAAGAAAGATGATTGAGAACGATAGGGAAACGCGATGCGCGAACCCCTGGTGAATTTGCGGCGAAATTCGCGCCGATAAAGTCCATGGAAAAACGCTCCAACGCTGATGGCCGATCCCTGGCCAAGGGTGCGCTGGCGTGACGCTGCCAACGCTCTTCATTCAAGCGCTGAAAAAGTCAAGGGACTGTTTCCTTCTGTAGGGCCTACCCCGCCTGTCACACGAGATCTTACATTTATGCATGATAGCACAGAATGAAGAATCCAGCGTTTCAGCGAAAGACCTCGCTGAAGTGGGCGACCGTGGCCCGAATGGCGGCGCCACGGTGGGAGATGGCGTTCTTCTGTTCAGCCGTCATCTGGGCGGAAGTCAGGGGCAGCCCTTGATTGGCCCGCTTTTGCTCCTCAGTCACACGGCTTTGATCATCCGGCACGAACAGGGGGTCATAGCCAAAACCTTGCTGGCCCCGGGGTTGGCGAATGATCCGGCCGACCATCCGTCCCTCTTCGACCAACTCACGAAAACCGAAGCCCTCAGCCTTGGATGGCACGACCAGGGCGCAAGCGCAGCAGAAGCGGGCTCCCCTGTGCCGGTCGGGGATGTCGGCCAACTGCTTCAGGAGGAGGGCGTTGTTGGCGGCGTCATCCCCGTGTTCGCCCGACCAACGGGCGGAGAGGATCCCCGGCGCCTTTCCCATGACGTCCACGATGAGCCCGGAGTCATCGGCCATGGCGGGCAGGCCGGAACGGGCGGCGGCGTCACGAGCCTTGATCAGGGCGTTCTGGGAGAAAGTGACCCCGTCCTCCACCGGATCGGGCAGGCCCAGTTCCCCGGAAGTGACGAATTCGAACCTTTGAGCCTGCGGCCCTAGCACGGAGGCCAGAATCCGCTCGATTTCAGCCACTTTGCCCTTATTATGGGTGGCTACCACGATTCGCTGCCTCTCCTGGTCCATGAGGAATTCCCTTCTGATTCGACTGGCCGAACTGTTTCTACTGATTTACCGCCTGGACCAAGGCTTCGGCCTGCATCTTCTGCAGCTCCCGGTTGCCTTTTTCGGCCAGGTCCAACAGGATGTCGAGCTCGGACCGGCTGAAAGGACGATGTTCGGCCGTCCCCTGGATTTCGACGAAATCGCCGGAACCGGTCATGGCCACGTTCATATCGGTCATGGCCTGGGAATCCTCCACATACGGCAGGTCCAGCATGGGGGTCCCGTTGATGATGCCCACGGAGACCGCCGACACCTGGTCGGTGAGAACCTTCTTCCCCGCCTTGATCTTCTTGTTTTTCTTCGCCCAGGAGATGGCATCGGCCAGGGCTACGAAAGCCCCGGTGACCGAAGCGGTACGGGTGCCCCCGTCCGCCTGAAGCACGTCGCAATCGATTTGGATCTGGTTCTCGCCCAAGGCGCCCATATCCACGATGCCTCGCAGAACGCGGCCGATCAGGCGGGAGATCTCGTGGGTCCGCCCGCCCACCTTGCCTTTGACCGACTCGCGGTCGGTCCGGTCAGCCGTGGCCCGGGGAATCATGGCGTATTCCGCGGTCACCCAGCCCAGGCCGGAGTCACGTCGCCACCGCGGGACCCCCTGTGTGAAAGTCGCCGTGCACAAAACCCGGGTGTCGCCGCATTCAATCAGCACCGACCCTTCAGGGGCCTGGGTCCACCCCCGGGTGATTTTCACCGGCCGCAACTGGTCGACCGCCCGGCCGTCGGCCCTGACCGCAGCCAGGATTCCACTGTCTCGAAGCAAATCCTTGATTTGAGCCATCGCGCTCATCCTTCCGTGAGTCCCCTGCCGGGATGAACATCCGTTTGACGGACATCGGTTTGATGAATATCCATTCCAAGGGTACGCACGCCTCGTCACAAATTTTCCTTCACAAATAATCCCCGATTCGCAACAAACGCCCGAGGTTCTCCTCTCTTTCTTCACGACTACCACGTACACTAGGATTAGTGTCTGCGAGGGCAGATGATAAGGAGCTGTTATGTGCGGAATCGCCGGTTTTATCAACGATCTTCCCCCTGTCGAAAAATCCAGTCTTTTGAAGGCGATGACCGACCAGATCGCCCACCGCGGGCCCGACGCCTATGGGGAGCATGTGGATGACCACGCGGCCCTGGGCTTCCGCCGCCTGAGCATCATCGACCTCAAAGGCGGAGACCAACCCATCTATAACGAAGACCATAACCTGGTCATCACTTTCAACGGCGAGATCTACAACTACCAGCCCTTGCGCGAGCGGCTCATCGCCCTGGGCCACACCTTCCGCACCCATGCCGACACCGAGGTCCTCCTCCATGGCTACGAACAGTGGGGGGTCGGCCTTCTGCGGAAAATCCGCGGCATGTTCGCCTTCGTCATCTGGGACCAGGAAAAGGAGGAGCTCTTCGGCGCCCGCGACCACTTCGGCATCAAACCCTTCTACTATGCCATCATGAACGGCAGCTTCCTTTACGCTTCCGAAATCAAAGCCCTCCTCCCCCACCCGGACTTCCACAAGGAGCTCAACAAGGAAGCCATCAAACCTTATCTGACCTTCCAGTACCCCGCCTTGCACGAGACCTTCTTCAAAGGCGTTTTCAAACTGCCCGAAGGCCACTATTTCACTTATAGCCGTGGAGTGATGAAGGTCCACCGCTACTATGACGAGCATTTCCGCGAGATCAGGCAGGAGCTCAAATCTCTGGTGGACCACATCGACCAGACCGTGGAAGACTCCGTGGCCGCCCACCAGATCGCCGATGTGGAAGTCGGCTCTTTCCTCTCCTCCGGCGTCGATTCCTCTTACGTGGCCGCCGTCGCCCGCCCGGAACACACCTATTCGATCGGCTTCGGCAAGGGGACTTACAACGAATCCAAACAGGCCAGAGAGCTGGCCGATATCATCAAACTCCACAACACCTCCAAAGAACTGACCGACGAAGAGGCCTTCTCCGCCTTCCCCCAGATCCAGTGGTACCTGGATGAGCCTGATTCCAATCCTTCCTGCGTCCCTCTCTTCTTCCTCTCCCAGTTGGCCGCGCAAGACGTCAAATGCGTCCTCAGCGGCGAAGGGGCGGATGAGCTTTTCGCCGGCTACATCGATTACGGGGTCCATACGACTTCCAAAGCCATCAAAACCGTCACCCGGTGGCTGGGACATCTGCCAGCCAGGGCCCGGTACGCCATCGCCCACTGGGCCAAAGGCAAGACCTTCCACGGGGCCATGCACCTGTACGAGAACCTGGCCCCCGCCCGCGAGAGCTTCATCGGTCAGGCCCGGGTCTTCTCCGAGAAAGAGGCCGACCGGCTTCTGAAGCCTGCCTACCGCCAGGCCCCCAGCGTGCAGGAGATCGTGGACGAATACTATGACCGGATCGACGACCAGCCCATCTCCGAACTCAAGAAGAAGCAGTATCTGGACATGCATCAATGGATGCCCGGAGACATCCTGCTCAAGGCCGACAAGATGACCATGGCCCATTCCCTGGAGTTGCGCGTCCCCCTCCTGGACAAGGAGCTGATGGCCGTCGCTCAGGACGTGCCCACCAGGTATCTGATCAACGACAAGAACACCAAATACGCTTTCCGCCTGGCCGCCGGCCGCCATCTGCCCAGGGAGTGGTACCAGCGGGAGAAGCTGGGCTTCCCCGTCCCCATCAAGAAGTGGCTGCGGGAGGAGAAGTACTACACGATGGTCCGCTCCGTCTTCGAGCGTGAGTACGTGTCCGATTTCTTCGACCAGAAGGCCCTGCTGACCATGCTGGATGACAATTACGCCGGCAAGACAAACGACCGCCGCAAGATCTGGACGGTTTACGCTTTCCTCACCTGGTACGACATTTACTTCATCCATGACGGGTCCAAGCCGGAGATCACTTCGATGGAGGCCGCCGCCTAGACAATGGTGGTAGCATGGAAAGTGCCTGTCAAATCAGTCCTATTCCAACAGCGAGGTGGGGGATCATGAGTGAAAGAAGTGTCCAGAAAGCGGGCCGGTACGAACCGCGGACATTAAAGAAGCAGACCCTGGTCGTCGCTGTCCTCTTCGCCGTCTCCTTGCTTGCGTCCCTGGCGCTGTTCGCTTTTCTGCATACGACGAACATATCTTTCACGGAAGTTCAGGCGACGCCGGAGAGCGCGACGAAAACGACGACGGTTTCACACCCCACCAACCGTACGACGACAATACGGGAGACTTACACTTTAAGGGTACGGCTGGATGATGGATCCGAAGAATCCGTGAAGGTCAATGATCTTTCCAGGTTCGAGAGGGGACGGAGCGCCACTTTCTACCGCTATAGCAAAGATGGAGCCCTTTACGAGAACATCGATGCGATCCGTTCCACTCTGCCCGGCGCTCGAGCCTCGATTTACGTCAATGCCGTGACCGTTTTATTTTTCTTCACGACTGTGGTCCTGCTGATCATGTGGCAAATCAGCAGGAAAAAGGAGAAGAGCGGGAGAAAAAACGCGCGTCCGATTCGCGCGGTCTGAACGAAAACCATCCCGCGGTCAACGGCGTAAAGCCCGGGCCGCGGCGACCGTGTCTTCCACCAGGACGGCCTGGGCATCGATCAAAGGCAGATCCGGCTGAGGGAAGGCCTCGTTGAGCACGCTCAGCTCCGTGCATCCCAGCAGGACCACATCGCAACGGTAAGGCCCGTGAGGATTCAGAAAAGCCTGCATCGCCGCCAGGTAACGGCCTTCGTCAAGCTTCCCCGACCCTTTCACATCCTGGTAGATGAGAGCGTTAATCTGCCTTTGCAGGTCTTCGTCCGGCTCCACGTAGGTGTATCCTGCCGCCTCGATCTCCTTTTGGTAGACGCCGGCCTTACGGGAGCCTTCCGTGGCCATGAAGCCGACGCGCGAGCGGCGGTCCGCCGGGTAAAGGGAACTCATGCGGCTGACGGCCCTACGAGGCATATGGAAAATCGGAACCGGAGTCAAAGCCTGGAAACGGTCATAAAAATAGTGGGCGGTGTTGCAGGTGAGCACGATGAAGGAAGCCCCGGCGACCGTGGCCTTGGTGATGTCATCAGCCAAAGCCGGGAAAGGGTCCTCCTGGCTCTTGCCCAGGATGAAAGCGGTCCTGTCCGGAACCGAAGCGTCATTGAAGACCAGATAATCCAGGTATTCCTGATCGCTATGCGCCTGACTGGCCTTATTGACCAGGCGGACGAAGGATTCCGTGGCCAGGGTTCCCATACCACCCAGAACGGCGAAAAACGGGCGCTGCATAGGCTATTTGAGCTCCTCTTTGTGGGTGAAATACCGCTTGTATTGCCGGCGGTAATAGAAAAAAAGCCGGCGGATCATCAGCCAGCGGCTGAAGTTCATATCCTCGGACGATTCCAAGGTGGTCCCCCAGTCGCCGGATTGGATCATCTTCAGGCCGCGGTCCTTGTCTTCTCCCGGCCGCACGTAATCCTTGAAAATGCCGGTCGGAATCTCCAACCAGAGCTTGTCCCCCTTGCCGATGAGAGTCCGCCCGTCGAAGGGGGCGTCGTAGACCAGGTCTTCCGCGAAATAGCGGGCCAGGTTGAAACCGTTCAAAGTCACATGATAGCTGGACCGGCCCTGGCGGAGGTTCACTTCGAAAAGCTTGAACTGGCCGTCGCGCTCGTCATACTTCATGTCGAAATTGGCCACGCCTTCGTAGCCGATGTCTTCCAGGAAAGATTTGAGCTTCAGGCAGATCTCCTCGTTGTAGTCGGGGATGATGGCCGCGTAATTGCCCACGGAAGCCGGGGAAGGGTCTTCCAGGAGGGGATGACCCAGGAACATCATGCGGACGCGGTGATGCTGGTCCACATAAGCGTTGAGGACCCGCATGTGGGAGTCGTCTCCGGGGATGAAGTCCTGGATGACCATTTCCGCCTGATAACCGGCATCGTAAGACCGACGGATCAGGGTGTCCAGCTCTTGAGGCGTCTGGATGATGAAAGCCTTCTTGCGGCCGGGGAAATCCACCTTAAGCCAAGCGGCCGAATCCACCGGCTTCATGGCGACCGGAAAGCTGAAAGGCAGGTCCTTATAATCCCCGCGGGCCACGCCGTCCTTGTCGATCACCATGGTCTGAGGATGAGGGAGCTGATACCTCTCACAGAGCTCATAGAAGCTGTTCTTCATGCTCAGCTGATGGTTCAAAGCCGGGTCCAGGGTGTTGAACAGGAAGTAGTCCTGGAGCTGGTCACGGTTATGGCTGAGCAGATTGGCGTAGACGTCCCCGCAGGGGATGAGCAGAAGTCTGGTGCCCGGCCGGGTCTTGCGCATGTACTGGCCATAAGCCAGCAGGTGCTTGCGGAAACCTTCTTCCTGGTCAAAGTCATCGTAGGAATGCACGTCCACGAAACGGCTGTATTTGGTGGGCAACAGCTGGCTTTTGGCGAAGGCGATGGACTTAATCCCATAGGCCTCGTGGAAGGCCCTGGCCATACCGTAGACGTTGATGTCGCTTCCGGTCAGAACCGGCTGAAAATCCGATGTTTGAGACTCATTCACAGTTCGCTTCACAGTTCTTCAGACTAGCATGGGAGGCCCCCGCCTGTACAACGAGGGCCCCTTGTCTTAATGGAAAAATCACAGCCTGCTCAGCGAATAAACCGATTGAGCCATTTGAGCCATCAAATTGAGCGTGGCTCCTCTGGGATCACAGGGTTCTTGGAGTAGTAATCCTTGATGACGGCCTTGGTGATGACGGTTTGGCAAAAATCCCCTGGCTTGCAATCCCCGCGGGCGTCCTTCCAAGGGTCCTCATCATGCGTACGGGCGCTGAGCTCCCTGCCTGTTTGCCTGACCAAAACCGAGCTCACGGCATCGATGATGCTTTTTTGCTCATCGGATAGCTTCTCAGACGAGCCAAACTCATCGAAGAACCCGGGATCGACGAAGAACCTTCCCTTGTGGAGCCGGAAAAGACTGGGGACCACAGGGCCGTTCATCCACGCCTGAAAATCCTCATCGAATAAAGGCCTGCCGGTCATGACCAGAGATTGGGCCTGGGAGTAATAAGCAAGTTTTTGCAGCTTCATCGTCGTCAGGGAACCATATTTGTTGAGGATATATGAAGCCACGTCAACCACAGTCGCCATGATATCCTCCTTCGGCAAGTTCCTTTGATCGAATCCCGCGCCGCTAATTAAGCGCCGCACCAGTGTAGTGAGATTTTAACATAAGCCGCTGGAATATTCCAGACCAGACGTGGGAGTAACATCAAGGGCAACGTCAGGGAATACGAACTCTCCTGAAGAAGTCCGGAAATCCTGAAAAGCAAAGATTCATGGAGACCTCAACGGTTTTGAGGAAAACGGTGAGGCCTCAGGAATAGGAGACCAACGATGACTCATGATTTCAGCCCGGCCATGCTGACCGACATGTACGAATACACCATGCTGGACGCCGCGCTCAAAGACGGGACGGCCGGCCGCGAATGCGTCTTCGAAGTCTTCACCCGCCACCTGCCAACCGGCCGCCGTTATGGGGTGGTCGCCGGTCTGAGCCGCATCCTTGATTACCTGAAGGATTTCCGCCCTTCCGAAAGCGATCTGGCCTATATGAAAGACAACCACATCGTTTCCGACCAGACCATCCAGTACTTGGAGAACTACCGCTTCTCCGGCAGCATCAAGGCCTACCGGGAAGGCGAGATCTTCTTCGCCAATTCGCCGATCCTCCAGGTGGAAGGCACCTTCGGTGAGTCGGTTTTGCTGGAGACGCTGATTCTGAGCATCCTGAATTACGACAGCTCGGTCGCCTCCGCCGCCTCCCGCATCACCTCAGCCGCCGGGGACCGCCCTTGCGCCGATATGGGCGGCCGCCGCATCAGCGAATACGCCGCCGTAGCGGCCTCCCGGGCCGCCGTGGTCGGTGGTTTCGCCTCCACAGCCAACCTGGCCGCGGCCAAGGAGTACGGGATCACATGCATCGGCACTGCCGCCCACGCCTTCACCCTGGTTCATGACAGCGAACGCGACGCCTTCCAGTCCCAGATCAGCGCCTTGGGAGTCGGCACCACCCTTTTGACCGATACTTACAACATCGACGACGCCATCAAGACCGCCGTGGAAGTCGCCGGCCCCGATCTGGGCGGCATCCGGATCGACTCCGGCGACCTGGCTTCCCTGGCTCAGCGGGCCCGTCACCAGCTGGACGCCTTGGGGGCCACCAAGACCACCATCACCGTGACCAACGACTTGGACGAGTACTCCATCGCCGCTTTGGCCGCAGCCCCCATCGATTCTTATGGGGTGGGCACCCGTCTGGTCACCGGCTCCGGCCATGTGACCAACAACATGGTCTATAAGCTGGTCGAGCGCGAAGGCAGGGATGGGCTCATGCATCCGGTCGCCAAGAAATCCTTCGGCAAGGCGACCGACGGCTGGCGTAAGAGGGCCCTGCGCTCTTATCAGTATGGTCTGGCCCAGGGGGAGCTGGTCCTGGCCGGCAGCCAGGAGGCCCTGGACTCGTACCAGATTCCTGATGAATACGGGGAAACCCGCCAGCTGGCCATCACAGCCGTGGACCATGGCGACCTTGACGATTCGCTGACCAGCCGTCAGGCCCTTTTCGCCGCCCGCGACTATCACAAGCAGCAGTTGGCCGAACTCCCGGTAAGCGCCTTGTCTCTCAGCGATGGCGAGCCGGCCATCTCCACCCAGGTGGTCACGATCGACTAAAGGTCGAACAGCTGCAAGGCTGGGCTAGAAGCCGCCTCGCCCTGACCCCATCTGAGCGTAAACCCTTTTGCATTCAGGGCAGACGGGGTAATTCTCCGGGTTCCGCTTGGGAATCCAGACCTTCCCGCACAAGGCGATGACCGGCCGGCCGGTCAAACGGGCCTGTTCCAGCCGCTCCTTGGACACGTAATGAGCGTAGCGGTCGTTATCGCCCGTATCGTCTTTGCGGGTCCGCTCTTCTACTTGCTCTTTTTCCAACAGGGCCGTCCCTGTTCCGGGGCCGGAACCAGAGTCTCCCCCTTGGCCGCCTCCCTGATCGGGGTAAGCCTCGTTCATGATGACCACATCCATCGTTTCTTCATCCATAGCTGCCTCTTCCATGATTCCGTCCATGATCTTTTCGCTCATGCTCTTTGATCCTTGCCCGCTGGAGTTGCTGATGAATTCCTTCTTCACGATACATCGGTCCAGCAGCATCCATCAAGCCCAGCTTGTGACGCCATTCTAGTCCCCCTGCCAGAGGTAAGCTTGTGCCATGACAATTGCAGTTTGCCCGGGGTCCTTCGACCCCGTCACTTCCGGTCACATCGACGTGATTGAGCGAAGCGCCAGATTCTTTGAAAGCATCCACGTGGTCGTGGCCGTCAACTCGGCCAAAAGGCCCCTTTTCAGCGCGGAAGAGCGGGCCAACCTGATCACCCAGGCCCTCAAGGCCGACGGCTGCACCAACGTGGTGGTCACCAGCACGGAAGGGCTGATCACCGAATATTGCACCCAGGTCGGGGCCACCGTCATCGTCAAAGGCCTGCGGCAGAACGGCGATTACGAAGCCGAGTTGGGCATGGCCCTGGTCAATCGCCGCCTGGCAGGAATCGAAACGCTTTTCCTGCCCGCGGACCCAATCAAAGAGCACATTTCCAGTTCCATCGTCAAAGACGTGGCCCGGCACGGGGGAGACATCACCGGCATGGTTCCCGACAACGTGATCAAGCCCCTGCTTGAGGCCTTGGAATATCAGGCAAAAGCATTACTATAGGGAGCATCAACACTTTCCAGGCAGACAACGAGGGTGACCATCATGAGCGACGACTTTTCCCAGAGTTACGACGACCAGGATTACGATGACGACGATACCGGTCAATCCCCGGTCCAGGCCAGTCGTCTGACCGATTCAGGCGATTTTCCTCCCCAGCCGGGCCAGGATCGGCCAGAAGAGGCGAATGACCAGCGTCCGGATGATGACGGCCACAGTGAGGGGGACGACTCGGTGAGCGACCCCGCCCGCGACCGCACCGACGCCGCGCTCAAGGCCGTCCATCAGTATATGCCTGAAGCCTATGCGAATCAGGACTCCTTAGATGACGATGACGACCGGATTGGCGACGAACAGTTCACCCCGGCCTACGACATTATCGAGCATATGGAGAAGCTGGTGGAGGAAGCCAAGACCGGCATCTTCAACAGCAATGTGGCCAAAATCGACAAAAGCGAGTTCCTGGACCTCCTCCATGAGCTCAAGAAAGGCCTGCCCGTCCAGCTGGAACGCGCCTCCGCCCTCATGCGCGAGTCGGAACGGCGCTTGGAGAACGCCCAGAACCAGTCCAATTCCATCGTCTCCGACGCCCGCTCCCAGGCCTCCGGCATCATCCGCGAGGCGAACGAACAGGCCCAGTTCCTGGCCGGCCAGGAAAACGTGGTCTCCATCGCCACCCAGAAGGCGAGGAATATCCTGGATCAGGCCCAGGAGAAGGCCAATCAGCTCACTTCCGGGGCCAACGCCTACGCCACCAAGTCCATGAACGACCTGGACGAGCAAGTGACGGAGATTCACAATTCCATCGTCTCCGGCCTGGAAGTGCTCAAACAGAGGCAGAAGGAAGCCGAAAGCCAGGTTCCCCGTCTCTCGGCCGAAGACTACCCCGATCATCAGTGAGGATTCCCCCAGTAATATGTCACGCGAACAACGCACCCTTTGGTCCTTATCCATTTTCTCCCTCTCCCAACGCCCGGGCCAAACCATGGCCGTGGAAGAGACCTTGCCTGCCCCATCCGGCGTCGGCGACCAGATCGTCGGCGTACCGGAGGGGGCCGATATCAGCCTGACCGGGACCTTGACCAGCATATCCGACGGCATCCTCTTCAACGGGAAAGTGAGCGCCGAGCTGACCGGCGAATGCACCCGCTGCCTGACAGCCGTCCACAAGGAAGTCACCGCCCCTGTCACCGCCTTCTTCACGTACGACATGCCGGCCCAGGAGACGACGGGCGAGGCGGAGCTGGACTCCCTGGAGGAAGAGGAGGATTCGCAGGACCTCTACCCCCTCTCCCCCTCCGCCACCATGATCGACTTCGAGTCCCTGGTTCGGGACAACCTGGCCGAAGCCCTTCCCCTGCAGCTGCTGTGCAAAGAGGATTGCTTGGGCCTGTGCCCTCAGTGCGGAATCAACCTCAACGAGCATCCCGACCACGAGCATCAGGTGACCGACCTGCGTTGGGCGGGCTTGGAGGATTTCAAGCAACGACTGGAATCCCAAGAGTGAGCGCTTCCCCATCCTTCCGTGGATGCGGCCGCCCTTTTTCGAGGGGTCGCACTAGAATCGCATACGCTTAAGCAATATAGTTCGAACGAAAAAGAGGAATCATCATGGCATTGCCAAAGTATAAGACTTCCCGTGCCAATACGCACATGCGCCGCGCCGCCTGGAAAGCGCAGGCCGCTCAGACCGTCGCATGCCCCAACTGCGGAGCTCCCACTCTCGCCCATATGGCATGCCCCAACTGCGGTTCCTACCGTGGGCGCACCTACCGCGCGGCCGTCAACCCCGCTTTGTCCGCCAAGTAGGCACGAGGCGACCCTGGCCGGCATAGTCGGCAACAGCTGGCAATGGCGGACCTGCGGGTTCATGGGAAATCCTCTCGTCGACGAGCGGGAGGGTTTTTTATTGTCTGATAACCTCTAGGCGCCTTACAAGGCCATCCCGGTCCCGCTCCCACGAATTCTCAGGCCAGAGCTAGGTAAGAGACCAAAGTCTCCCCATACTTTTTTTCTTGGATGACCTCCCACCCCTGAGGCGGCTTGACTTCCTCCGTCCGGATGGACCGTTCCAGAACGATCTGGGCCCCGTCCGAAAGGAAACCGCCGAGAGCCAGGTCGGAAAGGGTCCGGTGGCAGTCCTGGCTGCTGACGGCGTAAGGCGGGTCCATGAAGACCAGGTCGAATGGCTGGCCGTCCATTTCGCCTGGTCTTTCGCCTGAAACGAACTTCTCCGCCTTGGATCTGACCACCCGGGCGGTCAGGCCGGCCTCCTTCCATGTGGGCGACCCCTGAAGCCGCCGGATGGTCGCCGTGATGCAGGAGGCCACCTGCCCGTTGGCCTCCACCGCCACCAACGACCGGGCCCCGCGGGAAAGGGCCTCGAATCCCAAGGCCCCTGTTCCGGCGAAAAGATCCAGAACCCGCGCGCCCTCCAAAGCCCCCCAGGCCTCCAGCCTGGAGAAGATGGCCTCCTTGGCCCGGTCCGTGGTGGGGCGGGTCGTACGTCCGTCTTTGGGTGTGGTGATGTCCACGTTCTTGAATCGGCCGGCAATTATCCGCATAATCCCATTATGCCCGACCGCCTGCGCAAATCAGCGAACCCATAAGTCCACGGATGCGCGAATCCTCATGGCGAATCAGCCAGCCTCCCTCAGGAAGAGACCAGGAAGTCCTCGCTCCCTCGGGAGAAGTCCAGGACTGCCCCGGCCAACTGGATATGGTCCGCCTGGGTCAACGCCGGGTCGGCCCGCAATATGCTTTCCGCCTGGGAGCGGGCCCGGGTGATGAGGTCCGCGTCTTTGACGACCCGCAGAAGCTTGAAAGAACTGATGGACTGGCCGCCGGACTGGCTGTCGCCCAAAACGTCGCCGGCCCCGCGCAGGTCCAAGTCGGCCTTGGCGATCTCGGCCCCGTCCGTGGTGGACCGCACGACTTCCAAACGCCGAGCGGCCAGGGAATCCGGATCGGACAAGTCCGCCCGGGTCACGAAGAAAGCCCAACTTCGGGTCCCTCCCCGGCCCACGCGGCCGCGAAGCTGATGCAACTGCGAGAGGCCGAAATGGTCGGAGTCGAAAATGATGATGCAGGACGCCTGAGGAACGTCCACCCCCACTTCGATCACCGTGGTGGCCACCAGAAGCGGGGCCCGCCCTTGCGCGAAATCCTTCATCGCGGCGGCCTTGGACTCCTCATCGTCCCGACCGGTCAGGGTTCCTATCCGGATGCCTTGGAATTGGGGCAGGGCCGCCAGACGTTGGGACATCTCCTCCACGGAATGCAGGGGCTGGCTGGGGTCGGCGGAATCCAAAGGAAGGCCTTCCGGATCGAACCGCCGGGACAGGAGGTCTCCCCCGCCTTGAGGATCCTCGTCCGCCTGGTCTTCGTCTATCCTGGGGCAGATCACATAGACCCTCTCCCCCGCTTCGATCCGCTTGCGGGCGTGGAGGAACATCTGCCCCATGATCCCCCCATCGCCTTCCCTGACGACGACGGACGTGATGGGCTTGCGCCCGGAGGGGAGCTCGGTCAGCCACGAGATGTCCAGATTCCCGAACCAGGTCATGGCGGCGGACCTGGGGATGGGCGTGGCCGTCATGACGAGCAGGTGGGGGATCACATCCGCAGCTTGTCTGATGGTCTCCCTCTGCTCCACCCCGAACCGGTGCTGCTCGTCGATCACTTCCAAGGCCAGGCGGGGGGCTTGGAAACTATGCGAAAAGGCGGCATGGGTGGCGATGACGATGCAGGGGACCCCACTGGCGGGGATCGCCAGGGCCTTGCGTCGGTCAGCCAGCCGCATGTTCCCCGTCAGAAGGACGAGGGGGAGGTCTATCCCCGCTTGGGTCAGCATGGCCCGGATGGATTCATGGTGTTGCTGGGCCAGGACCTGGGTGGGGGCCACGAGCAAGGCCTGGTAGCCTGCCTGGGCCGCCCGCAGCATGGAGGACAAGGCGACCACGGTCTTCCCGGACCCCACTTCCCCTTGCAGGAGCCGGCTCATGGGGTAGGCCTGCCCCATATCGGTCTGGATTCGTTCGATGACTTCTTTCTGACCGGCCGTCAGGTTGAAAGGCAGGGATTGAATGAAGCGTTGGACCAGGTCCTCCTCGCCCGCCTCCCCGGAACAGGCGAAGGATTTGCTTCCCCTCATTTTCTCCCTTTCCTGGAGCAAGGCCGTCTGGGAGACCAAGGCCTCTTCGGAACGCATGGAGTCTATCCCTTTCCAGAATTCCTCCGTGGTTTCCGGCTTATGAATGGCCTTGAGCGCGTCGAAACGGTGGAGCAGCCCCCGCTCCTTCCTGACTTCTTCCGGGATGATGTCGGGGACGGAATCCGAATCCAGCAAAGGAATCAGTCCAAGGATCGATTCATGTATATGCTCGGAAGATATACGGGAGGACGCATGATAGACCGGTTGAGGCTCGGTCAGGCGGGCGAAGCCTTCCTCCGCCGTCGCCACGTCCATCCCTGGCTCTTGCCCGACCATCAGCACCTGAGGATGGGTGAATTGCAGGGAGCCGCCATAGATGCTGGCCTCTCCGGCGGCGACCAGGAGCCGCTTTTCGCGGAACTTGCCCAACAACCAATCCACGTAATGCTTTTTATAAGAGAAGAAGACGAAGCTGGCGGCCGCATCCCCATCGTCGACTTGGACTTCGACCCGATAGCCACGGCGGGAATTCATGGAGCTGGTCCTCACCCGCCTCACCTTGGCGGCGAAGGCCGTTTTCTGCCCTACTTTGATTTGGCGGATGGAACCGCGGGGCAAGGGGTCGGTCACCCGGAAGGGGTAATAGATCAGGGCATCGCCCACAGTGGTCACACCCAAGGCTTTGAGAGCGCCGAGCCGCCGTTTGTTGGTCATGCAAGAAGAGAGAGAGGAGTCAAGAGTCAGACCCATGGGTTCACCGCCTTCCGAACCCGCTTAAACGACAAAACCCCGTTCGAAAACGGGGTAAAGCTTTTAACATGATGAATGATCTCTCATTCATTCCTCGCACTTATGCAACGCGACGCTGTACCTTGCCAGCCTTAAGGCAGGAGGTGCACACGCGCAGACGAACGGTTTCGCCATCTACAGTCGCGCGAACGGCCTGAAGGTTTGGAAGGAAACGACGCTTATTGCGCAGGTGAGAGTGAGACACGGAATATCCAACCTGTGGACCCTTGCCGCAAACATCGCAACGAGCTGCCATAATAACTCCTCAATAGTTACATCTATCTGCACCCGCGACTTGCAGCCCAAAGGACGCACAAGACCTAAGCGGATACGCAACTTGTCCATGATAACGTAACGCTTGTACATGCGCAAGCGTCTGGTGTTGTCAGCTGAAACTTTCCTCCGTCGCTCTCATCACACCCATCAAATCCGGGGATTGACGGCAACGCCTTCATTGAAAACATAAGGCTCGCACTGACCTTTGAGAATCCTTGAAAGATCCTCGTTCAACGTCAGCACGCGTTCCACCTTCCACGTTCTCTTGCCCACAAAATACAGACGCGTAGGAGTCCTCTTCCCCGCCTGCCCATACCTGATTCGCATAATACAATAATAACGATCAGTCGGCAGAAGAACATATTTATACTGTAATTTGTCACCGTCGCTTAAGCCTTTGGGAAGTTTTGTCAACATCACTTGCCTACGAATAATCCCGGTATCCGTATCGACTTGCACTACTTTCCCCGATGCGTCCATGACCATTGTCAGCATCCCGTCATCCGATATTGCCTTTTCGTTATAATCCACCGTTGTGTTGGAGATTGTCAGCTTTTCGCCATTGCTATACCGGATTGGGTAAATTGTTCTTTTATCCGTCCGAATATCCCATTTCAATACATAAGGATTGATGTAATACTCGTTTTTATTCTTTGAAATTATCGTCAGAAACTGAGAATCTGAAAGACAGGCCGTGCCCCGCATACTTTGGATAACAAATCCGCTCTTTCTGACATCGTACGATAAAACCTTCTGCCGCGAGTCGGAATAATTCCTCAAGTCAAGGTACCCACTTCCGGCAAAATCTTGATTCGCACCCTCTTCACGTATTCCCCAAAGGTTCTTTCCACAATATGCGGCGGAACCTAATATGCCTGAATAAACAACTCTCGTTTCCCCGGAAAAAGAGAGAGGAATGAGTTGCAATCGATTATCGGTATCCGTATCAAACCCCATATCAAAAATCCCCATTACGGACTTTTGGGGAGTCTCTAATGTTAGATTTTGGAATAGAGCTTTATCGTTCCTTCTGACATCCCTGCTTTTCTCGCCAATGAAATAATCATTCTTGAAATCCGCGAAATAGAGTCCGTTCCGCGTCCACAAAGGCTGTTGATAAGCCATACCAGCCGTCTTCACAGCCGCATAACTCCCGTCCTTCCTCAAAAAAACAACATACCCACCAGCCCTTCTCACTTCATCCTCATGCTGAGGATTCACCGAAAACACAGCAACCACATCTCTCAACGACACATCCGAAAAACGAACCGTATCAATCCGAGGAGCGCAAGCAGATAAAAACCCTACGAACACAACCAATATAGAACAAACCACGCGAGCCCACACAGAAGAAAACGAACCGCGCCGCAGCGATTCCAAGAAAAGACCGCAGTGCGAAAAATGGGACTCCCGGCAATAATGCTGGGGAAACATTACTTGATCGTCCTCACAACATAAGCTTTTGCAGAGTCCCTCAAATCCCAAGGCCAAACGATATCGTCGTTGTTCTTGGTATCCAAATCGATTTGGCGCCGTACCAATATGAAGCCCAGACAAGCTGGGAGCAGTTCATGCCTCCTCTATCATCCTTATTTCCATACATGAACGCCGAATTATAACCACGGCCTATGTATTTCTTGGACTGATTGGCGGCCTTATTCCTATTGGCGACACTAGTTTTCACACGCATAACCCTAGCACCATGAGCAACCTTCACAGTTTTCGCCCTAACTTGGTGCGCAACTTGCCGGTTACCTGGGGCTTCGACAATCAAGCTGTTGGAAGAATAGATGCCGGTGTGCCCATGATTCAAAGCACCTCCATCCGTATAGAAGTAATCGCCTGTAGTGCCGTCTCCAAGAGAGATCGATCCGCCACCACTTGATGAGGGCGTAACGGACACCGACCCCCAGTGGTTGCTGGAATTCGACCTGTGACGCCCGCAAGCTCGTAATCGAGGATTTATTGCTTGTCCGTCCCCGAGTGTTCAGCCCACTCGCTTATGGCCTGATCCAACTCACTAGGAGTCTTCTTGCCGTCAGACAAACGTGACAGTTCCAGAAGCCCTCCTTCATAAGTCGAATCAGCATCGGCCGCATACGCGCCACTTGTTGGAATTAGCGCCAAAACTGCAATACCAGTTACAAGCGCTTTTCTTATTCTCTTCGTAATATATCTCCTTTGGTACATTATCTCTGTCAAGGATGGCACCATTACCATCCTTGACACAAATTGTATATCTATCACCACTAATGCACAACTTACTTTCAGGCGCTTCTTAAAAAAACCATCAGTCAAAAGTGTAAGCAGTCAGAAAATACTCAGCCCCTTCGCCGCCCTTCCTCTGGAGTCTGTGGAAGAATGACCGTATGCACGCATTCTGGCCTACTCTCGTCGCTTGGATCAAGACGAACTCATCGAAAATCACCTATCTGGCGGTCACCTTCATCGTCGCCTTCTTCCTCATCAAATGGGTGACAAGAATCATCAGCGGGGCCTTCCGCAAATCCAACAAAACCAGCGCCAGCCTCTTCGTCAATATCATCCGCGTCATCCTCTGGTCCCTCGCGGTACTGATAGTACTCAAACCCGTTTTCGGAATCACCCCCAGCACCCTGCTGACCGCATTAGGCGTCGGCGGCGTCGCCCTGTCCCTAGGCATGCAGGATACGATCTCCAATCTCATCGGCGGATTCATGCTCATGATGGGGAAAGTGATCTCCCCTGGGGATACCATTAAAATCAATGATTCCATCGGGACCGTGAAAGACATAACCTGGCGGCATACCATCATCCGGGAACGCAGCGGGAATGAGATCTGGATCCCCAACTCCGTCCTCAACTCCACCCAGCTGGAAAAACTTCCTTCGGCCAACGCCGCTTTCACCACGATCCCCTTCACCATGCGGGGGGACACCGACGTATCCATGGCCAGCAAACGGATCCTGGAACTCGTCGGCCGCGCGACGGCGAATATCAGTCTGAAGAAGACCAATCCTTCGGTGCGTTTCACCGGCTTCACCCCGTATGGCATCTGTGGGGAAGTGGTTCTTTACGCCGCCCATGGGGTCAGTTTCGCGCAGATCTCCGACGCGGCCTCCAGGGCCATCGCCGGCGAGAATTACATCGTGCAGAACGGGAATGAGCAGGCCCAGCCCGGCCCGGCCCCGGTGGAGGATAATCAGGAGACGGTCACCTTGCAACCCCTATCCTCCAAGTCCTCCAAGAAAGGGGACGCTTTCGGCCAAGGAGGGCTCGGCGTGCAAGACTACGGACCGTTGATGCCGAACGGGGGCGAAGGCGTGCTCAGAAAGGAAGACGGCCATGTGACCGCCGGCGGCGAGGAGGCCAACGGGAACCCCTACGTGAACCGGATCCTGAAGAAGCTCGTCTCCATCACGGAGACGAAGGAGAAAGAGCGCCCAGCCGAGCACGGAAACCCTTCCGGCCTGGCGGACACCAACCCTGAGGTCGCCCGGCAAATCGGGGTGAAGGCCAATCCGGAAAGCGTGGAAGTCGTTCCCACGGAGGAATTCCGGATCCGTCGGCGGCATCACCACCATTCGCAGGGGGGATCCGGGCAAAGGAAAACCGGCGATTCCCACGGAAAAGGCCGCGAAATCACCGGTCGCGAAGGGCGGAATTAGCTGGAATCGGACAGAACTAGCCGGAACCTGAATCGAATGCCAGTCGGTCAGCCGAGAACCCCTTCGATCAAAGTGGCGATCAGCTCCCGATACGACACGCCCGTCGCCTCCCAGGCCTTGGAATACATGGAGATGGGGGTGAAACCAGGCAAGGTGTTGATTTCGTTGACGATCACGGTCCCTTCCTCGGTCACGAAAGTGTCCACCCGGGAAAGCCCGTCCCCGTCCACGGCGGTGAAAGCCCGGGCGGCAACGCGGCGGACTTCCTGCAGGGTCTCTTGGGGAAGCTTGGCGGGGACCTCCACATGGGAGGCCGAGGAGTCCATGTACTTGCTGTCGAAATCGTAGAAAGCGCCGTTCCCGGGCTCGTCCAGGACGATCTCGCCAGGCCAGGAGGTCCGGGGTTTGTCCCCGTGCCGGGGGGCCAGGACCGCGCATTCGATTTCCCGAGCCTTGATCCCCTCTTCCACCAAAACCCGCCAATCATGCCGGGCGGCTTCATGGACGGCGGCGGCCAAATCTGCCTGCCGCTCAGTCGCGTCAGCCTTATAATCCACCTTGGTCACGCCGAAGGACGAGCCGGCCCGGGATGGCTTGACGAAAAGGGGATAACGCAGGCCCGCCTCATCCACCAAGTCGCACAGAACCTTGCCCTGAGGGGCGAAGCCTTGGGCCGAATCGTAGGAACGGGTGTCCACCGTGATGCCAGGCGCCACCGGAATGCCGGCCGCCTTGAGCAGGACTTTTGTATAATGCTTATCCATGCAAGCGGCGGAAGCCAGAACCCCGCAGCCGACATAAGGCAGGCCCATCATCTCCAACAGGCCTTGGATGGTCCCGTCTTCGCCATAAGGGCCATGAAGGACGGGGAAAACGGCGTCCACATGGCCAAGGGATTCCACGGCTCCGGTCCGCCCATCGCGGGCCAGGAAACCATTCCCTCCGGCGGACACGTCCAGGACCACCCGGCGGGAGCCAGGGACCTCTTTCACTTCCGGCAGCTGAGCGCCAAGCTCCCACTGACGGGGGTCCACCCCGTCGACGATCCAGACCCCCTCCTTGGTGATGCCGATGGGGACGGCCTCGAACTTCTCCTGGTCCCACTCACGCAGGACCGACCCGGCGGAGATGCAGGAGATGGGGTGCTCGTCCGCCCGGCCCCCGTAGAGGACGACGATTCTCTTCCGCCCTGAGGCGGATGGGGTCTCGGCGCTCTTGTTGGTGTTTTCTGCTGGTCGTGATTCAGCCATGTCGCTCTTTTCCATGAGATGACCTATTGAATTTGGATGATTGTCAGAGTGATCGATCGGGGAATTCCCGCCTATTCCACCACTCCGTATCCCGTACTTCGCTGTTCCGCGATTTCGCTGCTCCGTTATTTCGCTATTGCCTTACTCCGCGACGATGCCCTCGGCGAAGATCTCGCCCAACATCTGATCGCAGGAGATGCCTTCGTTCAGGACGCGAAGCATAGCCGAAGCCAGGGGGGTCTCCACCCCGTACTTCTTGCCCAGAGCGACCACGGCGGCCGTGGTGGGGACGCCTTCGGCCACCCCATTGCTCACTTTGGTGGCCTCATCCACGCTCATGCCTTTGCCAAGGTTGGCGCCGAAAGTATAGTTCCGGCTCAAAGGAGAACCGCAGGTGGCGATGAGGTCGCCCACCCCGGCCAGGCCGAAGAAGGTCTGGGCCTTGGCCCCGGCGGCCACGCCCAAGGCGGTCAGCTCGGCCATACCCCTGGTCTCGATCATGGCGGCGGTGTTCTCGCCGTAGCCGGCCCCGCGGGACATGCCCACGGCCAAAGCCACCACGTTCTTCAGGGATCCGCACATCTCCACGCCAATCACGTCGTTCGAAGTCAGGATCTTGAAATATTCGGTGGAGACGATCGCCGCCACGCGGGTGGCCACCTCCTCCTTGCTGGAGGCGACCACGGCCGCCGCCGGCTGCTTCAGGGCGATTTCCTTGCTCAGGTTCGGGCCGGACAGGCAGGCGAAGCGGTCGGCCGGAAGATCCAGGGCCTCCATGACCACCTGATCCATGCGTTTGTCCGTGGACCGTTCGATCCCCTTCATCAGGGAGACCACAACGGCCTGGTCAGGAATCAGGCCTTTGAACTCCTCCAAGGCCTGACGGGCGAACTGGGCGGCGATGGTGACGATGATGACGTCGACCTCGGCCACGGCCTTACGCCTGTCCCCGGTGGCCGTCATGTTCTCGGGAAGTTTCTCCACGATGGGCAGACGGACGGGATTCTGGTGGAGCGTGTTGATCGCGTCCACGATTTCCGGCTCGATGGCCCACATGGTCACCTCGTTGCCTGCATCGGCCAAAACCTGTCCAAAAGCAGTTCCCCAGGCTCCAGCGCCTAGAACCGTTACATTTGCCATTTCATATCCCTTCAGCCTTGCGGAGGATTTTTCTTACCCCTATATTTTACCGGCCTTACTGGAAACAGGCTGGCAAGCCCCCTGTGAATTCACCATATCCGCTTTTCAGGGCCGGCTCCCATCATCCGGCAAGGCGGTCAGAGAGACGTCCCGGGTCAAGCTGGGACGGGGTTCGCGGGACATGGTTCGGTAATCCCACATGCCTTCGACCGGGGGCTCCTCCCCGCGGATCTCGGCCATGACGTTCTCCATCCGCTGACGGACCCGGTTGGTCAATTCCCGGACGGCCTCCTTCGGCGGCTCCTGCCCCCAGGAATCCGTATCGGTCAGAAGGTCGTCATAAGGAAGACGGCTATCGAAGCAAAAGACCACGTTTTTGCGGGGCCAGGGCCAGAAATGATTGATGCTGGCGGCCCCCCAGGTCACGGCGCAATAAAGGGGGACCTCATGGCCCAGCCTGCGGGAGGTTTCCAAAGCGATGTAGGCCATGCCCGGTTTCAGAGTCATCGGCCACTTTTGGGGATCCCTGGTCAGCGTCCCCTCCGGCCAGATGGTCAAAGGCCGGCCGGAAGTGAGGATCCGGATGGATTCCTCTTCGATCGCCCTGGCTTCGCCCTTGCGCCGGTGGACGGACTGCATGCCCACCAGCCGGAACCAGCGGCCCAGGATGGGCAGGCTGGACAACTCGGCTTTCGCCATGTACCGGGGACGACGGCCCTGATAGAAGATGCCGGCCATGGGGACGAAGACGTCGAACTGGGTCACGTGGGTGGCGGCGGTGATGAAGACCCCCTCTTCGGGAACCCGCTCCAGGCCCCAGGATTTCACCTTCATCCGCTGCCTCATGACGGCCGCGACCGCGTTCAGAAGCCGCATGGTCGCCTTAGGGTTCTGGTCCTGGATCTCCGCCTCGTTCACCTTCCGCGGGCCCGTCGGCAAAGGACGGGTGGAATCCACCAGATGATGACGCCGGCCCAACCGGGCCACTTGGGCGTCGGACAAGGCGGGCACGCTTTTACGGGATGAAACTTTTCCAGGAGAAGACATACCCCCTATTGTGCCCCGATCAGCGGAAATCCCCAACGGACGAGATCTTCGAGTCGAAGAGATCCCTTAGTCGATATCGGCGCCGAGCGCGGCAAGCTTGCCGCGGAAATCAGCATAGCCGCGGTCAATCAGGGAGATTCCCCGCACCTGCGAGGTCCCCTGGGCGGCCAAGGCCGCGATCAGGTGGGAGAAACCGCCTCGCAGGTCCGGCACGTCAATGTCTTGCCCGGTCAAAGGAGTGGGCCCGAAAATGACGGCCGAATGCTCGAAATTGCGCTGTTTGAAACGGCAGGGCAGAGAGCCCAGGCATTCCTTGTAAAGCTGGATGGTGGCCCCCATCTGGACCAAGGGCTTGGTGAAACCGAACCGGTTCTCGTAGACGGTCTCGTGGACGATGCTCAGCCCGTTGGCCTGGGTCAGGGCGACCACCAGAGGCTGCTGCCAGTCGGTCATGAAGCCGGGGTGGACGTCGGTCTCGATGGCAACGGGATGCAGGTCCCCGCCCGGATGCCAGAAGTGGATGCCCTCGTCGGTCACGTCGAAGGCCCCGCCCACCTTCCGGTAAACGTTCAGAAAGGTCATCATCTCAGACTGGGTGGCCCCCTTGATGAAGACGTCGCCGCGGGTGGCCAAGGCGGCGGAGGCCCAGGAGGCGACCTCGATGCGGTCGGTCAAGGCGGTGTGGGTGTAGCCCTTGAGCTCTTTGACCCCTTCGATGCGGATGGTCCGGTCCACGTCCACGGAGATGATGGCCCCCATCTTCTGCAGGATGGCGATCAGATCCATGATTTCCGGCTCCACGGCGGCCCCGGACAGCTCGGTCTTCCCATCGGCCAAGACGGCGGCCAGGACGGTTTGCTCGGTGGCTCCGACGGACGGATAAGGCAGGTGGATCTTGGCCCCGTGAAGGCCGTTGGGGGCGGTGATGTGGATGCCGTCTTCGTGCTCTTTATCCACGTCCGCGCCCAGCTTGCGCAGGGTCTCCAAATGGAAGTCGATGGGCCTGTCCCCGATGCGGCAGCCGCCCAAAGTCGGGATGAAGGCCTCTCCCAGACGATGCAGGAGGGGGCCGGAGAAAAGGATGGGAATGCGGGAGGCTCCGGACAAGGTCTCCACATCGGAGACGGCCGGCATCTCCACATGTTTGGCGTCGATGGTGACCACCCCGGTCTCCCCGTTCACATCCACTGAGACCCCGTGCAGGCGCAGGAGGTCGGAGACCACTTGCACGTCGCGGATTTCAGAGACGTTTTTCAAAACGGAAGTCCCCGGCGCCAGCAGCGCGGCCACCATGGCCTTGCTGACCAGGTTCTTGGCGCCCCGCACCTTGATCGTACCGTTGAGAGGCTTTCCGCCTTGGACTCGCAAAACGTCTTCCTCTGGCTTGACAGCGTTCACTACTACTCCTTAACTACGGCGGACCGTTGGAAACAACTGCTGTTCGCAAGCGTAAACTCGCGGTCCTTCCTCGCTATTCCCTTGAGCGCCCCCGGCACTCCGACAGCGAAAACCGCGAACACATATATGCCCTTATCTATTCTGCCATATGCCCTGTGCCGACATGGTGAAAAGACCCGTCCAGGAATCGGCTTTCTTTCCTGGCACAATCTTTCATCCGTCAAGAATTCGTCCATATACAGGACGATTGTCCGTATTATGAGACACAATGATGGTAGTTGGGGTGCTGAGTGCACAGATACCGGTTTTGCGACGAATGAGGTAGCAATGAGCGACGACCAGAACTCGTTTCAGGACGACCGCGCGGACAAGGAAGACAAGGGCGATCGGAAAGCCGAAGAGGCCGTGAATCCCCAAAACGCCAAGGCTGCCACGGAAGCCACAGGCGGCAAAGACCGCGATAAGGACCGCTCCGCCGTGCGAAGCCTGCGCCCCAATACGACCAGCTGGTCGATCCCTTCCACTTTCGTACCCGTCTACGAGCTGCATTTCGCCTCCGAAAACAAGGATTCCCAAGGCGGAACCGGCGACGCCCTCTCCTACAGCACGGACAGGGCCGATTCCAACACCAGCATGTTCGCCCCTCCGGTCAGGACCATCCCCGCCTCCTTGGAAGAGGAAGGCGAAAGCAAAAAGCCGGGCGCCGGGGGCCGTCCTGGTTCCGGCCGGGGCCACAACCAATCCAAGTCCGCCTTGTCCGTCTTCCAAGACCCCCGTCAGGTCAAACATGGCGACACCAAATCCGCCACGCTGAACCCGGCCACCAATGAGGACACCATCGCCCTCGCCCAGGCGACCCATTCGAACGTAGGGGTGATCGACAAAGCGGCCATCGTCCTGGCCTCCCTGGAGGCGGGTCCGGCCACCCTGGTCGAGCTGACCTCGCGTTCGGGCTTGTCCCGGCCGACCGCCCACCGCATCGCCACCGCCTTGGAAGCCCATCATTTCGTCAATCGGGACGACAGCGGCCGCTTCATCCTCGGGAGCCGTTTCTCCGACCTGGCCATCGCCGCCGGCAACGACCAACTGCTCTCGGCCGGCCTGCCCATCCTCCAGTCCCTGCATGACCGCACGGGCGAATCGGCGCAGATCTACCGTCGCCAGGGGAGCCAGAGGACCTGCATCGCCTCGGTGGAAAGGACCACCGGTCTGAGGGATAGCGTCCCTGTGGGCACTTCCCTGTCTTTGATCGCCGGGGCCGCCTCCCACGTGCTTCTGGCCTGGGAGAACAACGACGACATCCACGACATCCTGTCCAAAGCCCATTTCAGCGCGAAGACTTTGGGCGACGTCCGCCGCCGCGATTGGGCGGAGTCGGTCAACGAAAGGGAGATCGGGGTGTCTTCCGTGGCCGCCCCCATCCGCAACGCGGCCGGCCAAGTGATCGCCGCCATCAACCTCTCCGGCCCCTCCGAACGGATGGGCGGGCATCCGGGTCACCTGTACGCCCCTGTGGTCTTAAGCGCGGCCAAGCATCTAAGCGACGCCATCTCCCATCATAATTTCCGCTGAGCTTCAGCTTGCCCCTAGTCGTCGGTGCCGGCATCTGGCCAGTAGCGAATGGCCTCAGTCCAACAGCATCTGGCCAGCGTTGAACGGCCTCAATTCTGCTTGTTCTGCCTGCGGAAGAAGGCCTTGGCCGCCCTGATGAAGCGTTCCCACCTGCTCAGCGGCCTGACCAGGTCGTACTCCTCCTCCCCGGCCTGGGGCACATAGTTGGCCCCGAAAGAGTAGGACTTCTTGGATGAGGCCTTGCCCACCAGGTCGCCGAACTCCAAAAGCTGGGTGCGGGGCTCGTAAGGATGCCGCAGGTCGAATTCCAGCAAGCGAGCCGCCCTCTTCGTCGGAGCCGGCCCATAAGATCCGAAGCCGCAGGTGGGGGTGGCCATGAGCATGACCCCTTCCAGGCTGCCGGCGAAACCATTACGGTGGTCGTGCCCGGCCGAGATGGCGAAATAACCTTGGTCCCGGGCGATGGCGAACTCCCCCGTGTCTTTGTCCGGGCAGGAAATCCCTTCGCCCAAGTAACTGCCAGGGACGGTTTTCTCGGGATCGATCTCGTAATAAGTCTTGGAAAAAGTCCGATACCCCTCCACGGCATGGGCCCGAGTGGGCGGGACGGGCTTGAGCAGACGGTAATACTGGGGCAAAGGGATGTTCTGGAAGATGATCCCCTGGGCGTCCAGTTTCTGCGGCTGGTCTTTGAGGAATTCGCGGGCGTCCACGCTCAAAGACCCGCAGCCGCCTTCCAAGGCGTAAGTGCCGGAATGGAGGAGGACGATCAGGAAGACCACGGCCCCGTCTTCGTCATGGACAGGCAGGCAGAAGGTCCCCGGCTCGCAGGCGTAGGCCACCTGGCCTTTCAAGCCGCTGGAAGGCAAGTTCTGGGCCTGGGCCGGGTCAGCCGAAATGGAAGGAGGATTGCAGCAGCCGGGCACTTCCCGGTACAAGGCGTCCAAGACGGACTCGTCCAGGCCGCACTGGAAGTCATGGTTGCCGTAGGTGACGGCGAAGGGGATCCCCCGGGAGACCAAGGGAGCGGTCGTGGTCTGGATGTTCTTCTTGACCAAGGCCCTGGTCGCGTCCGTGGCCGCCTGTCGGTCGGTTTCGCTCAGGCCCAGGTCCCAGGGGCTGGACCAGGGTCTTTTGGTGGCCGTCTGGGAGAATTCGGAATCGTAACCGGCGACCTGGTTGCCGGAGAAGACGACCAGATCCGGCCGGGAGGCGTCGCACGCGGCCTCGATCAGACGGATGGTATCGGCCGAAACGGAAGAGCCGTCCTGGATGTCGGACAGCTGGAGGATGCGGAATTTATCCGACTTGTGGAACTGAAGACGACCAAGGGTGGCGGAAACCGACAAGGGAGCAAGGGGCCCCGGCCCGGATTGGGCTACCTGGGTCGCCTGCCCTATCTGACCCGCCTGATCCGTCCGACCGGTTTGGTCAGCCTGGGCCACCTGCCCAGCCCGGCCTGCTTGACCCGCCTGATCGTCGTGGCCGGAACCGACTCCCGTGTCACCGGCTTCTATATCCGTATCGCCCGTCATACCTTTTAGACTATCAAAATCAGAGTAATAAAAAGGCCTCCCGGAAGGAGGCCAAGTCATCAATCTTGATGGAGATCTTAACTCATGGCTGGGGTACCTGGACTCGAACCAAGAACGGATGAACCAGAATCACCTGTGTTGCCAATTACACCATACCCCAATGGCTTGCACCTTAAGTTATAGACCTAAGCCTGTACAAGCTTGGTACCCCCGACCGGATTTGAACCGGTGTTAACGCCGTGAGAGGGCGACGTACTAGACCGCTATACGACGGGGGCGTTTTCACTTTTCGCCGCCCAAGCGCAAGAGGACTCGCAACTCAAGCAACGAAAAGCGACTATAGCACACCTAGAGGTTCTTTTGCAAATTGGCGAGTCGCGCGAGTGTCAACTCCTTGCCGATGATCTCCATGGACTCGAACAAAGGCGGGGAAACCCGGCGGCCGGACAGGGCCACTCGCACAGGTCCGAAGGCCAGACGGGGCTTGTAGCCACCCTCCTCTATCAAGGCCTTGTTCAAGGTCTCATGCAGGGTATCGGTCTTCCAATCGGCCGGGTCCACGGCCTGCAAAGCAGAAATGGCGGCGGCCAGCACGTCAGAGGCGGACTCCTTCAGCTGCTTGCGGGCGTCGGCGTCGGGCTCCAGATAATCGGCGGAAGACAAAAGACTGCCCGCCATGCCGGAGACTTCGCCCAGTAGGCGCACCCGGGTCTGGACCAGGGGGCCGGCGGCGGTCAGGATCTCCTTTTCCCGCTCGGTCAGATCCTCCCACTTATCGGCGGAGACCACCTGGTCGCGGAAAAGGTAAGGGACGGAACGGTCGAGGAAGTCCTGGGGCTCCAGCAGGCGGATGTGTTCGGCGTTGATGGCCACGGCCTTGTCCAGGTCGAAGCGGGCGGGATTGGCCTTGACGTCGCGCACGTCGAAGTGCTCGATCATCTCGTCCATGGTGAAGACGTCGCGGTCGGGGGCGATGGACCAGCCCAGCAGGGCCAGGTAGTTGAGCAGACCTTCGCGGATGAAGCCGTTGTCGCGGTGGAGGAAAAGGTTGGACTCCGGGTCCCTCTTGGACAGCTTCTTGTTGCCCTGCCCCATCACGTAAGGCATGTGGCCGAAGATGGGCATCTGCTTGGCCAGGCCCAGCTCCATCAGGTAGCGGTAGAGGACGATCTGGCGAGGGGTCGAGGACAGGAGGTCTTCCCCGCGCAGGACCACGTTGATGTCCATAAGGGCGTCATCCACCGGGTTGGTCAGCGTGTAGAGGGGGTCCCCGTTCGGGCGGACGATCACGTAGTCCGGCACGGAGCCGGCCTTGAAGGTGATCTCCCCGCGAATCAGGTCGGTGAAAGTGACGTCTTCATCCGGCATCTTGATGCGCAGGGCGGGTTGGCGCCCTTCCTGGCGGAAGGCTTCCTTCTGCTCTTCGGTCAGGGTCCGGTCATAGCCGTCGTAGCCGAATTCGGCCGGACGGCCGGCGGCCAGGTTGCGTTCCTTGGCCTCCTCCGGGGTGGAGAAGGATTCGTAAGCATAGCCGGCCTCCAGAAGCTTGGCGGCCACATCGGCGTAGATGCCCAGGCGTTCGGATTGACGGTAAGGCCCATGAGGACCGCCCACGTTGATGCCTTCATCCCAATCGATCCCCAACCAGTTGAGGGATTCGAGTATCATGTCGTAGCTTTCCTCGCTGTCGCGGGCATTGTCCGTATCCTCGATGCGGAAGACCAAGGTCCCCTTGGTATGACGGGCCTCGGCCCAGTTGAACAAGGCGGTGCGAATCATGCCCACATGAGGGATCCCCGTGGGCGAGGGGCAGAAGCGAACACGAACGTTATCAGGCATCTGAGGCTTACCCTCATACTTTTGAGCCATAATCAGTTTTTCATCCTCTATCAAACGGGTTTGTTTCGACTTAGCGTGTGACTTCGCCTTCGACTTCGCCTTTCCAGCCAAAGTCCAGCCAATAGACACGGTCCCTATTCTGCCCCCCTCTTAAGACGAATGTTTACCGATTTTTATATAATCTTCTCCATAAACTGACGACCTTACGGAGAAGATCCCTCCTCTGATCGCCCGCCAGCCGAGGGCAAGACCAGGCAGGCAGGATATCGATTTGGAAAAGCCAGGCGAAAAGGACAATCATGACTTATCAACAAGACCCAACCCCCGCGGACTTCACGGATCCGGCGCCTGAAGACGGATCGCGGCAAGCTCCCTTCGAAAACCCCGAGCCTGCCTCACAGCCCGCGGCCCAGTCCGCGCGCCCCAATGACGATCAGGCCTCAGGAGCTCCCGCTGGGACGGGAATGCCAGTGGCGCCAACCCCTTATCCTTCCGGCCGGGCCTTTGACGTCCCCTTGGGCCTGCCTTGGTACGGGGTGCCTTTCGGCAAGGCGATCAAGCGCTTTTTCAAGAAGTACGCCACCTTCTCCGGCCGGGCCTCCCGCAGCGAGTACTGGCTCGTCGTCCTTTTCAACGCCCTCGTCTACGTCGGGACGATCATCCTCTTCTTCCTCCTCTCCTTCGCCGCCGGAATGACCTTTGACAAGGAAACGGGCTCCAACAACGTCTTCGTCTCCTTCATCATGGTCATTCTGGCCATCGCCTTGGTCGTTTACTCCCTGGCCTGCCTCGTCCCCTCCATCGCCATCATCGTCCGACGACTGCACGACTCCAATCACAGCGGTTGGTGGCTCTTGGGGTACGTCGTGGCGAAAATCGTCATGGGGATCACCGCTTCCATCGTCTTCATCAGTTGGATCACCTCTTTGATGCACAAATACGGAGCCGAACTGGAAAGCGGGATCGACACCAACGCCCTTCCCTCAGGGGTGGAGGCCGATATCGTCAACAGCCTCATGGGCTTCCTAGGGACTTACGCCATCTTCGGCATCCTGGACCTGGCCTTGGGCATCACCTTGCTTGTCTTCCTTTGCCTGCCTCCTCGGATTGAAGGCCAGCGTTTCGACCGGCCGGAGGACAACCCCAATTTCTTCATCCAACAAACCCAGATGGCTTATCAGGGATTCCAGCCCTATCAATACCCGGCGCAAGGCTATCAGCAGAATGGCTACCAGCCAAACGGATATCAGGCGGGCGGCTACCAGGTTGATGGCTACCAAGCCAATGGGTACCAAGCTGACGGCTATCAGGCCATGAACCCTCCCTATCAGGCAGCCCCAGTCCAGCCTTATCAGGCCCCGCAGGCCTCCCCCTACCAGCAGACGCAGCCGGTCCAGGGGACACCCCAGACCAATGGCTTCTCTTCCGATTCCTCTTTCCCGTCCGCCGACGGTTTCTCCTCCACTATGGACCAGCAGACCTGGCCCCCGCAGTCCAATCCGGGAGAGGCGCTTGCAGCCCCTGAGACTCCTCAGTCCCCCGAAGTTCCCCAAGCCCCTGAGACCCCACGGTCTTCTGATACACCTGCAGCTCCTGAAACCCCTAGCTCCTTCAACTCGCCGGAGACCTTCCCTGATGAGGCCTGAACCACAGGCGGGCGCAATCAACGGTAAAAGGCATCGCGAAGGGGACCTGGTCCCTTTCAAGGCCACGTCGCTTCCCGCCGACGCCCCTACCGCTCCCAGGAAAGACCAGCCTTGGAGGGGAATCCCCTTCGCCTATGCGGTGAAACGCTTCTTCTTCAAATACGCCACCTTCTCCGGCCGGGCCTCCCGCAGCGAATTCTGGTGGGCCTTCCTTTTCAACGCCTTGGCCCCCTATGCCTGCGCCGTGCTCGTCGAATGGTTCATGCGTTACACTGCCCTCGGTTACGGTTTGAACGGCCAGATCTCCCCTTTCGCCGCCATGACGGCGGTGATCCTGACCGTCACCCTCATCTCCTTCTACCGCTTGGCCACCCTGGTGCCGACCCTGGCCTTGTATTCCCGGCGGTTGCATGACGCCAATCTGGGCGCCGCTTGGCTGGCCGCCTACTGCCTGATCCAGCTCGCCCTTTTCTTCGGGCTCATCATCGTCTTCGCGAATTCCGCCAGCTCCGTCCCCCATTGGCAGGCCATGATCGACTCTTTCATGGACCGGATCCCCTCCTCTGAAGCCTGGATCTTTCTGCTCAATCTGATGGAAGGGTTCCTGGTCATCTACGGGCTGAGACTTCTTCTCCGCATCGCCTTCCTGGTCCTCTTGTCCTTGCCGGCCCGGAAGGAAGGCAAGCGTTTCGACCAACTGACGGTCCTGGTCCCCGCGGAGGGTCCCCTTCCTGATTCCGACGCGGATCCCAAGGAGAACCTCGCTGCCACGATGACTTATGCGCCAGCGCCGGCGACTGCGGTCGGCGTCAACTGATGCCAAAGACACGGCGATTCATGACTGAAAACGACCACGGCCGCCCACAGGGGACAGCCGGAAAGAAAAAGCCGGGGATGGCCATCGGCTCCTGGCTTCCTTGCGCCATCACCGTTCTGGGCCTGCTGATGGTCTGGCAAATCGGGGTGATGGCAAGCAAAGCCTCGGAAAGGATCATCTCCTCCCCTAGCCAAATCTGGGACGCCTTGGTCTACAACTGGCCCCAGCTCTCCCTGAGCGCCTATGTGACGGCTTTCGAGGCCATCAGCGGCTTTCTCATCGCCATCGTGGTCGGCATCCTGCTGGGGGTCGGGCTCTTCCTATCCAAGATTCTCTATTCCTCCCTCTACCCCCTCCTGGTGGGGGCCCAGACCTTGCCGATCATCACCATCGCCCCCTTGTTCGTCATCTGGTTCGGCTATGACTCTCTGGGAAAAATCGTCCTTGTGACCGTTTTCAGCCTCTTCCCCATCGCCGTGCAGACCTGCCGGGGGCTGGAAGCCGTCCCCCGTTACTTCCGTGACGTGGCTTTGACCTGCGGGGCGACCCCGGCTTGGTCCCTCTGGCATGTGCAGCTGCGGGTGGCCGGACGTCAGATTTTCTCAGGGATCCGCATCTCCGCCACCTATATTTTCGCCACGGCGGCGACGGCAGAATACATCGGGGCCAAGGCCGGAATCGGGGTGTGGATGCAGGCGGCTTACAATTCCTTCCAAACCCCCATGGTTTTCGCCGCGACTGTGGTCATGGTGGTCCTCACCGGTCTGGTCATGGCCTTGGTCGCCCTCGTCGAGCGGATCCTGCTGGGGCCGGCCAGCGAGGATTCCATCGATTAGATTCCGCCCCTAGGATGAAGCCCCCGGAATCCCACTTTGAAATCCCGCTCCCCTCAAATTCCGCCGCTGGCTAGCTCTTAAAGCTCGACCGGAGGCTTGGTCGGATCGTCTTTCACATGCTCGAACTTCTTGGCCAAAGCAGCCTTGCTCTTGGCCTCATCCTCCTCCTTGGCCAAGCGCTTCGCCTCGGCCGGATCCCACAGGACATCCGTCCTATGCCGGTCCCATTCAACGGCGGCCGCTTGGGACAAGGCGGACCACGATTCGGCGGAGTGCATGAAGGGGATCATCAGATTCTCATGTTTGACGAAGAGGCGGGGCAAAGACCAGCGCTCATGGAACTCGTTGAGGAAGAGGACCGCCACCAGGCGGGCGATGTTGTCCGCGGTGAAAGCCGCCACGCACTGGCGGACGCGGGTGTAGGAGTAAAGGGAGACCGCGAATTTCGCCGCCATCAAGGCGACCGGATCCGGGGAGGACTCCGCTGGCCGATCCGTCTGCCCGTCGCCGGTTTGAGAACCGCCGGCCGGAGAGCCCCCGGCCTGGCCCGCCTTGTCCTTCATCAGCTGATCGCAGTCGGAAATCACCTGGTCCAGGGCCTCCTTGTTCGAATCATCCAAGGAAGAGCCCATGCGCTCGATCACCTGATGGAAGACGGCCGGGTCGCATCCCTGACTGAAGTCAGCCACGTCATCAATCACGTCGTTCGCCAAAATCAAAGCGTCCACCACTTCCTGAGGCCGGCCCGGAATGTCTTCAGCCCCTTCGTAGACGTATTCGGCGTCCGGCAGGGTCACGTCGAAAGCGCGGATCAGGACCTGGGCGAACTCCCTCGTCTGCCGCACCCGCAGGTTCTCGTTGTACTTGACGTCGTTGTCGAGCTGCAAACCATCCTTCAAAGGCCACAAGGAGACCAAGGCCTCCCCCATCTGAGCCGCGGCCACGAGGTCTTTGTCCGCAACCAAGGCCTCCAGCAATTGGTCACGCTCTTCGTCCGTCAAAGCGGCGATATCGTTTTCTCCGAATCCTGATAATACGTTCATCATCCGTTTCCCCTCCAAATCAATCAGCGCCTTCCGTTCCTTCGGCGCCTTCCGCCTCTCCGGCACCTAGGCTCGCTCCGTCTGAGCGACCTTCCGGACAACCGACCCTAATCCGCCTGAGCGGCCGGGCTGGCGTAACTGATGTTGACCAGCTCATAGCTTCCCGTCTCGAAAGTGAAGGAGGTGACCGAAGCCAAATCCGTATGGCGCAGGAGCATGTTATGCTCGGCGTGGCCGGTCTCCAATAGGTGACGGAAGCTCCAAATCGGAGACTCATGCGAGACCACGATCAGGTTCTGCCCCGGGTACTGGTCCACCTTCTCGTACACGAACTGGCCGACCCGCCGGGCGATGGACCGGTAGCTTTCCCCCCAACTGGGTTTCCACAAATTGAGGACCAGCCGCCAGTTCCCCCTGCGCCACAAGGCTCCGTCCCCATGGCCGATGCGGGTCCCGCGGAAGTTGTTCCCGGCCTCAATGATGCGGCGATCGGTCTGCAAGACCAACTTATCCCCCTCGTCCCGACTGTGGTTGATGGCTTCCAGAATCGGCTGGGCCGTCTCCCTGGTCCTTTCCAAGGGGGAGCTGAAGATGGCCACCGCTGAGGCCATATCCGGCTGGGAAGCCATGTAATCGGCGGTCGCCCGGGCCATTCTCCGGCCTTTGGCGGATAGGTGGAAGCCGGGCAGACGCTCGTAAAGCAGGTGCTGAGGGTTGTCCACCTGACCATGGCGGACCATGTGAACGGTGGTATAGGCCATCTTAGAAATTCCCGCCGTTCCAGCCCCAGTCAGGGGTCGCCGTGAATCGGACGTACATGCGGTCCTCGGAAATCCCCAAGACCTCGTGGATGGCCGTCTGGATGGCCTGTCCCAACTTCTCCCACCGCTCGCTGTCCACGGAAGAACCAAAGACGTTCACTTCCACATACGCGGCGGGCTCCTGGTCGCTTCCGGCGAAATAGATGGGCATGGAGTCCTCGAAGGGGCACATGAGCCAAGATTCCGACTTCCCAGGCAGGATGGAGATGGCTTTCCCGTAAGCCTCTTTCAAGGCCTGACGCTGCTCTTGGCTGGTGGTGACGCTCACATGGGTATGGATGACTGGCATGGCGAAACTCCTTTATTTCCTTGAATCACGCTGGTCCATGACTAGCATTTCATTATACAGCCTGGACCTGTTCGGCACGAGGGGCTTCGCTCTGGGGCTGGGCCGCGGGCCCTTCCGGCCGCTTTCCTTCTTCGTGATCGACAATTTTGCCGGCAGTCTTGCCGACAACTTCGCCGGCGGTTTCGCCGATAGTTTCGTTGACAACTTCGCCGGCAGCCTGCCCGGACATTTGTCCTGACGCTTGTCCATCGGCTTGATTGGCCGGATGGCTGACCGTTTCGGCGGCCCGCCTGTCGACCGATGATTGCGGCCCATGGTTCAAAGACCAGATCCCTATCTTGTGGGCCACCGAATTCTCCTTGATGGGCGTGCCCGGCTTGGGGGCGTCCAAAAGCCATTTCCTGATGAGGAAGGTCCAGACCATGACCACGACGGTGGCCACCAGCTTGGACCCAATGGTATAAATTTGGTATTTGGTCGGGTCGCTGGTCTGGGTGCCGGCCGGGAGCATACGCCCGGTCCCGATCCAGATGATCCAGTCATTGATTCCCAGACCGATGACCGACGGGACCACGAAAATCAGGATCTCCATCCACTGGGCCATATCAGGCCGATGGACGAAGACGTACCGCATGGAGGCCAGATAATTGAAAATCAGGGCGATGGTGAAGGAAATGGTTCCGGCCACCACCGCGTTCATGCCGAAATGAACCAGAAGGTTCAAGAGGCCGAAATCGATGAGGAAGGCGATGACGCCTACAATCCCGAATTTGATTATTTGCTCGATTAGTCTTTTCATAAGCCCCATTTAAGCATGGGGACCTTAGAAGAGCCTGAAAGACGGCGGAAAATCAAGGGAAAAGAGGGGGAAAGAAAGGGAAATGAAAGGGAAAATCCGGAGAGGGAAATGAAAAAGAAAAGAGCCGGAGCCTCAGGCCCCGACCCTGCTTAAGCAACGGTGATTGATACCGGATGGCGATGAAGCCGAACCCGTCTCTCCCGGGGAACATAGGGACTTGGGAACTTAAACCTTAAGAAACCTTAAGAGCCCAGTTCCCTTCCCCGGGAGACGACCCGGACTACTCGGCGACCACCTTGACGGTGAAGTTGGCGGAAATCTCCGGATGCAGCTTCACGGTAACGGGATATTCGCCTGTGGTCTTGATGTTCTCCACAGTGATGCTGCGGGCTTCCACGGAACCGGCTTCGACCACGGAAGCGGCCAGTGCCTGGGCGATCTTCTCGGCGCTGACGCCACCGAAGAGCTTGCCGGACTCGGACACCTTGGCGGAGATCTCAACGACCTTGCCTTCGATGGCGGCCTTGGCGGCGACGGCATCCTCACGGTTGGCCAGAGCCTGGGCGCGACGGGCGCGCTGCATCTGCTCGATCTGCTTGCCGGCCTTCTCGGACCAGGCGAAAGCCTCGCCCTGGGGGATGAGGAAGTTGCGAGCGTAACCGGCCTTCACTTCCACGGTGTCTCCCGGCATGCCGAGGTTGCGGACTTCCTTGCGAAGAATAACTTTCACGTTCTTAGCCATGCGATCACCTACTTGGAAGACTTGGAGTTGCGGGAAGGACGGCCGGTGGTGCTGTAAGGCAGCAGGGCCATTTCGCGGGCGTTCTTGATGGCGCGGGCGATCTTGCGCTGCTCCTGCACGGAGACGCCGGTGATGCGGCGGGAACGGATCTTGCCGCGGTCGGAGATGAACTTGCGCAGCAAAGCCACGTCCTTGTAATCGATCTCGGTGACCTTGGCCGTCTTCAACGGATTCGGCTTCTTCTTAAAAGGCTTTACTGGAGGCTGAGGCCTTTTGCGTGACATATGCACACTCCTTGTAAAAAAATAGACTGATTTTCGCTTGAATTCTTATCTTGATTCTTGTCTTTTTCGATCAGCTCGCCGATGGCGACGTTTCCGCTTGGCCCGATTAATTCAATCGATTCAATCGATTCGATTTATTCAATCGGTCCAGCCGGACTGATCGGTCCGATCAGAACTCGGGATCGCCGAATTCGTCGTCGGAACCGAAATCGCCGTTGCCGCCAAAAGCGGCGCCGGAGTCAAAGGATCCGCCGGAATTGGCCCAGGGGTCGGTCCCTTGAGCGGCGAAGCCACCGCCATTGCCGCCGCGAGGGACGGAAGCCCCACCTTGACGGGAGGATGAAGCGCCGCCGGCCTGGGAAGCCCCACCTTGATAGCCACCCCGGTTGCCACCGGAATAACCACCGTTGCCGCCGGAACTCGGGTTCCGCTGGACGGAAGCGGTGTTACGGCTCAAAGCCGGACCGATTTCGTTCACGCGCACTTCGAAGACGGTACGGTTCTCACCGTTCTGCGTCTGGTAGGAGCGCTGGACCAAATTGCCTTGGGCGATCACCCGCATCCCTTTCGACAGGGATTCGGCGATGTTCGAGGCCATGGTGCTGTACTGGGAATCCCAGCAGGAGCAGCGGAGGAAAAGGGCTTCCCCGTCTTCCCACTGGCCGCTGTTGCGGTTATAGGTCCGGGGGGTGGAAGCGATGGTGAAATTCACCACGCGTCCGCCGTTGCCCGTGGTACGAAGCTCTGGGTCGGCGGTAAGGTTGCCAACCAAGGTAATTGGTGTTTCTCCAGCCATGTTATGCCTCTATTGTTCTTGATCTTTGAAACGGGCTGATTCCCGGCAGTCCCGGGAAAAGAATGAAGATGAGGAAGATTTACTTGACGTCCTTACGAAGAATCTTCGTACGGATGATGGATTCGTTGAGGTTCAGCAGACGGTCCAGCTCGTCGCTGGTCGCGGGCTCAGCCGTGTAGTTGACCACGGCGTAGGAGCCTTCGTTCTTGCCATCGATCTCATAAGCGAGCTTGCGGCGACCCCAGATATCGATGTCGTCCACAGTGCCCTTCTCATTGGTGACGGTTTCCAGATACTGATCCACCAACTTCTTCAGAGCGCGGTCATCCAATTCTGGATCAGCGATCAGCATGAGTTCGTATTTATGCGCAGACATCACCCACCTCCTTCGGACTATAGGCCACGGACTTTCCGCGACAGAAGATGTGTTTACGCGCGCCGGAGGCCTCCTGCGGATGCGATGATCCGACAAGGCGTAGTCCACCACGGCGACTCACCCACTATAGCGGCAGAACTCGACCGGGCTCGAAGGCCGCAACCGATTCGCCAACCCATCAACCCATCAACCCATCAACCCATCAACCCATCAACCCATCAACCCATCAACCCA
>ERZ773028.20-NODE-20-length-162109-cov-10.482111_pt1 | contig 162109 bp, 124 predicted proteins | sample MGYA00511123_ERZ773028 | MGnify/ENA primary metagenome ERZ773028 (study PRJEB29015, sample SAMEA2738134) | human oral metagenome | biome: human oral; feature: human-associated habitat; material: saliva | place: China | collected 2206 ... | reverse complement strand
GGATCACCCCCACGTGTGTGGGGAATACACGCCCGATGAGGGCTGCCAGCAGGTCCGCTGGGGATCACCCCCACGTGTGTGGGGAATACCCACAAAATCGACTGCACCGGCCGGGTCAAAAAGGATCACCCCCACGTGTGTGGGGAATACACGCCCGATGAGGGCTGCCAGCAGGTCCGCTGGGGATCACCCCCACGTGTGTGGGGAATACCCACAAAATCGACTGCACCGGCCGGGTCAAAAAGGATCACCCCCACGTGTGTGGGGAATACGGATGAGAGCCTCTTCGGAAAGGCGCTGCTGGAGGATCACCCCCACGTGTGTGGGGAATACCTGAAGTTGATGACCGTCCCCGTATACGGGTCGGGATCACCCCCACGTGTGTGGGGAATACTCCAACACCTGTTTTCCGGTCTGGTTTCCGACGGGATCACCCCCACGTGTGTGGGGAATACCATAGTGGTGGAGGTGGACGAATGCTGTCAGGAGGATCACCCCCACGTGTGTGGGGAATACGTCGACGACCTGCTGGAGGCGTTGGCCCAACAAGGATCACCCCCACGTGTGTGGGGAATACTCAGCGGTGTTCGCCTTGCTCCCGTCCACGTCAGGATCACCCCCACGTGTGTGGGGAATACACATCGGCATCACCTCGCAAAACCGGTCCTACAGGATCACCCCCACGTGTGTGGGGAATACGCAGTGACCGTCGTCTCCTACGCTCACGACCTGGGATCACCCCCACGTGTGTGGGGAATACCCCGCCTGGGCTATCCGGTCGATCTCATCACTGGGGATCACCCCCACGTGTGTGGGGAATACGGATTAGAAGGGGGGTGTGGTTTTGCATGCTTGGGGATCACCCCCACGTGTGTGGGGAATACAATAGTACGTAAATCACTGTGAACTTGATTTTAGGATCACCCCCACGTGTGTGGGGAATACCACAACTTGTCATTCGGAACGCCCAAGCCGCTAGGATCACCCCCACGTGTGTGGGGAATACTAAATCACTGTGAACTTGATTTTATTCACACTAGGATCACCCCCACGTGTGTGGGGAATACTGATTTTTCCACTGATGCTAAGCGTTCTAAGTGGGGATCACCCCCACGTGTGTGGGGAATACGGCGGCTTTGGCCCGCTCGATTTCGGCGTTAAGAGGATCACCCCCACGTGTGTGGGGAATACGAATCCCGCTGATTTGGTTAACGGCTGTGCTGGAGGATCACCCCCACGTGTGTGGGGAATACACTTGACAATCCTCAAAATTCAGCCATTCTTAAGTTAGAATTTCAGAAATTTCATTTAGTTGAATCGCTAGTTCCAGTGTCGCTCGTGCATCGGACACTGCATCATGAGGATGGCTATTCTTAATACCATATTCTTTCAGCACCGTAGTTAATCGATAATTATCCAGAAACTGTCTTTCCTTCTTAACAACCGGCATTAAATCAACCACCTTATTTTTGAGCTCCGGTTGACTATTTTTTCTATATGCTGTTTGTAAGAACGCAATATCAAATATTGCGTTATAACTAACGATGACAGCATCCCTAAGATAATCTTTTAAATCGTTAATCGCTTCTGCAATATCTACGCCATCTTTTTGAAGCATGAAATCAGTAATCCCTGTCAATCTCGTGATTTCTATAGGGATTTTATTGTCGATTCTAATGAGCCGATGGAAGCTTTGTTCTCCTTCACGCACTTTTCGAACAGCCCCAATCGAGATGATAGAGTGCCTTACTCGATCTATCCCAGTCGTCTCTATATCCAGAGAGACCAAATCCACATGTCTATTTGTGTGATCCTCAGCCGGATGGAATTTTTGCGTGCGTCGAATTTGATGGAATTTTGCAGCATTGCTGAAACCATGCTTGATGATAGGCGTGTTGTTGAGCTGCTTCATCAACGGAATACCATCCAGGTACACTACTTCTTTTCTTAAACTGGTTGTTCTGAATTCATATCCAATCTCATTATTCACGCTATACACCATGGTAGCTTCACCGCCGCCGATATTGTCATTGATTCTCGTCCAAAGTTGCTCACGAATTCTTGCACTGAAGCTTCCAACGTATACTCCCGTTTGAATCTCCTGACACCATTTAGTCAAATCACCCCGTAACGAAGGCGGGACTTTTGATAGAGTTATGACAATCACGAGTTTTCTGCCCCAAGTTCCTAATATTGTACTCCAAACTGAACTAGACCTTCCTTGTCATCCCATAGATGCAGTACCTCAGCATCCGTAGAGATATCGTCCACGCTTAACAGGTATTTCAGATCTGCAACCATCTTGATAACTAACTTATCCTGTCGGAATGCCTCCCTCATCGCCTGACGTGTGCGGCTCGCGATATCATCATCACCATATTCAGATACAACTTCAAAAGCGATTGGAATAGAATACTTAGCTTTGTACAAGTCCGCAAAATCATAAATAAATGCCAAGTCATGCCCCGTATGAACAAATCCCAACCCGGGAGAAGCACCAAGCGCAGATACAACACTGTAACTGAGACCATACAAAGCTTGATGACCCGCCGTCAATGCCTTGTTAATCGGGGTCCCTGAATCAAAGTCATCAACATTGTACTCCCGTCGACTCCAGGCAACTCCAGTCTTTTTTGACTGCTCCCGATAAACTCTTCTAACCCTTGCGCCTTCTTTCCCCCGGAGCTCTTCCATGGTCAACTTCGAAACATCTTCATTGGGAAATCTCATTTGATACATTTTCCGTGCTACCTGAATCCTGCTTTTGCTATTCGAGACTAGCTTCGCTTGGCGTTCCAGCAGTAAGGAAGAATGATTAAGACATCTACCATGAGCGTATTGCCGCACTCCATGCTCTCCAACCCAGACGACTGCAACACCACAGTCACCAAGTAATTCCATAGCACGATGAGTGATATCAACTCCTGGGCCAAGCATTAAGACATTTACCAGTGCAGCTGGGACAAAAATAACCCCTCGACTATCCATCACCTTGACCGCGCTGTCTTGCCGGTTGACAACAGCATGCTCTAAATACAAAAAACTTACTCGATCATTGACTCTACCGAGCTCCTGAAGTTTCGGTTTTTCAGCACCGATTTTTTTCATCTTTGTTCTACTTCACAGGTATGACAGTTAGAAGCCCCATACCATAGGATTTCTCTCTTCCCAAACCCTTTATCAGAGTATCCTTGAATTTCTCTAAATCAACGATTCGGAGCACTCCCTCAAATGTTACTCTGCTGAGCTTAACCCTCCTATGATTCTTATATAAGATAACGAACTCGCGGTTAACAATATCAAAATCATCCTGGTCTAATGAAAAACCAGCGCCTTGAGCCTTTTTCAGCAGCCACGTTTTTTGTTGTTCAATCGTCACATGAGGAAAGACTATGCTCTTCCCGTCTTCGTTCCTTGTTGATCGATAAGTGGGATTCGCCGTCAGCCTGAAGCGGTAAATATCATCTTTCGTCAATTGTCCTAAGAATTGATCATAATCTTTGGTTTCGGCGGTCCCAACTACCCCATACCTTGTTAATTCGCTCAAGTCGGGCTTGTCAGCACTCAATACTAAAAGATAGCTCTTCCCCCTGAGCTGATCGATGCGCCACAAATGGCGGAATCGTTCACCGGCGGCTATCTCCAGGGGGAAAGATTTCTCCACCCAGTCATGATAAGCACCGAGGTGTGTCAGTTTTGAAATTTTTCTTCGATTCAGCGTATCAATTTCTACTCTTGATAAGTACATGATCCCCTCGTTCTACAAGAAAGACATAACGTCGTAATCATCACTGGATAGCTGAACTTGCGTATGCGCAACTTCTCGATAATGATGGTAACGGGACTTTTGGTTAAAAGACCCTACCAGATCTTTAGTCATTACACTAGGAACATCCGGTAAAAGCGCAGCATCCGCGAATAAATCAGCAGTATACTTTCCATTAACTCGATTTTGAAACCAAGAAGAAGCTTGCCAAGGTAACCTTTTGGTCAAAATCTCAATCACAGAAGAGCCTTCAAAAGACTGCATTTTCAAAGGGCCCGCAGGCGGATTCGATCGACGTCCTAAGTACAATTGAAATTTTGGATGAGCGAGCGCTGCCTTGATCTGCTCAATCAGTTGATCATCATCACTGGAAAGTGCCACGACATAGATGAAGTCCTGGAGATAATCTCTATATGTCAACTTCCTTTTATGCTTATCAGGGTCATATTCGACAATCTGAAAATCTGTCAAAATAGACCCGACTTGATCAACTCGTACCGCGAAATAAAGACGATTCAGCTCTTGAATCCTTGCATCATTCCTGCGATAGCCTAAAGCGGCGGCAATCATACCGAGGACTGCGCTCTTTGTCGGCTGAAAATCGCTCGGCCGTCTGTCAAAAGATGCTTGGACTCCATACGACTGCATGGGAGAAGCGAGTCTAATCGTTAGAACTGTCATCTGAAATTTCTTTCTCCAACAATTCTGTTACTTTTTTGAGAAGTTCATCCAGCCCGTCTGTCTGCTCACCAACGGCGCTTTTTTTCGTTGTAATGACTTCTGTCAACAACGGTTCTTGAACAAACCGCAATGAGTCGGTGAATTCCTTTTCGAGTTTACTGATAGAAGGATTAATATAACCATTTCTTGACCTGACAGGTTCTTCAAATGCAGAAACAAGGTTCACTGGGGTATCCTGCCTGACAGCAACCATGACATATTGAGGAAGAGTCTTGTTCGCAAACGTATTCTGTTTACCCGTTGGCATTGACATAACGAAGTCTTTGATAAACAGATTCAGACCTTTGATAGCTAAATCGCGCCCAATATTATGTACAAGCTCATTCATATTGACATTAGCGTATCTGTACAACGTGGCAGAATTATATTCAATCGTCCCTATCATTGCGGAGCCAGCATTTTCAGCAATTTGATCGTCATCCAGAGCAGTATAATAATCAAATTCTGGGACTATCTCATGTGTGGATATAGCATGCGCAACTTGGGCAGAAGCATCAACGTTGAGTTCCGGATCGTCAGCGACCATCCTTCCAAAAAGTGCTAAATCAAGCGACTGATCACCATTAAGGATCTTCTTCAAATCTTTGTCTGCTTCATCAAGCCCTTCATTGTCCTTGGAGAATTCGGCAAGTTTATTGAGTTGACCATTGCTCAGTAAAAGTAATGCCCCGGTTAGATATTCGCCAGTCTTCTTATCTTTTGAAAGTTTGATTCCAGCTGTGCTGAAAATGCTTTTCGATTTTTCCAAAGCTGCATCTTCGTCTACCAAGGAACTATCCGTTTCAAGCAATCGGTCCGCAAGAATTTGAACAGCTTTTTTGGTCCGATGACTATTCAGCCATTCATCCTTATTCGCCTCACGGAAGGCTTGCCGCACAGCTCGCTTCCAGCTCTGCGATGACACCCTTGCTCTAGTTACGCCACCGTAAACCGCGGTTTTCGGGGACCCTGAATCGTCACGATTGATATTTGACGACGGAACCGTTTGTAGTATGTTGATATCAACATACAAATTCTGATTACTCATTGTCTGATACCTCTTTGTTTATGTTTTCCTTTGATAGATGATAGTACTGCCGGCCCCATTTTAAACGAATTTGATTCGCTGCTTCAAAACTCTTTTGAAACTTATACAAATCTTGCGCCAGTTGAGCAAAATCTATTTTCAAATTTAAACCGCTTGATTTTAGAATTCTAACCAGCTGAGTAACCGCCTTGATAGTACTAAGAAAAGCTCGGCTACTGAAAAGGTTCTGCAATCGTCTGTCTAAAGCGATTTCCATATCTTCATGTGTTCGTAGACTTGCTAAGGCTGTGAAAAGAGGCTTACCAGTTGACTCTGGCCCGATAGACGACTCGTAGACGATGGACTCACTCCCCTGTTGGTAGATAGCATAGCAACGCAGAGCGGTATAAATCGCTGTTTCCGCCCAGGTCGGTCGTCCATCAGGACTACCGCTAAGATATCGGTCATCCAATTTTTCAAATAAAACAGGCCAAACACTTTCGGCACGTTTACTATCAATAGTTTCTGCTTCTCGCAACCCAGACAAAATTGCTTTGTCCGGATTTCCATTTCCATATAATTCTAAAATGATACTATGAGTTATTGTGGCTACGCTATCCACCATAATCGCTCCTCTTGCCTAGCTTAACTCTTGATTAATTGAACGCTGAAAATCATTATAGAGCACAAAAATATTCGTGACTTTTCGATCGTCACTTCTTTGCCCAATTATTTCTTTTGGCGATGCCGATTGCAGAACTTTAGCAGCGGAATTAATTACGAGTTCTCTTAATGTCTTCTTCCATTCATCAATTTTATCATCTCGTTTTTGCTCAGCTCTTAAGCTTGAGAGCCATTTTTTAAACGGTTGATTGAGCTCAAAATAAAAATTTGAACTCAAGATGAGGGAAAACTTCTTCGCTCCGCTTTTGGACAGTCCACGTAGTTCACCTGTGCGCCTAACAAATTCCATGAAATAATCCGCCACTTTCTTTGTCGTTTGAATCGTATCCTCGATCCTCGCTGGCCAGTACATCGCTGTATCTTTGTCAGAGTCAAATAATACAGCAGCCTCAATTCTCATATTATCGTAGATTTCCGCAACCGGAGATCGGGAAAATGATTTACCATCGTTGAATAACACTACTGTCTCTAGATTTATAAGAAGACTATCATCTAATATTCCCTCATCCTTCAAATAATTTAGCCATTCTACTATGCCGGGCATATGAAAACCGGGGACATTATTTATACTTACATACTGCCCAAAATTCCGCCACATGCTCTCCCCAAGTGACGTCACTTTCCTAGAGACTGGACAATAATTATCTTGAGAATATTCCCAAGTAGTCATTGGCTCAATAAAAGCATTCAGGCTAGATATCCCCGGTAACTTAGCAGAAAATAGGGTTGGAGTCCTTTCTTCCCATTTGATATGCAATATCCTCGACCAAATCGTATATAGCTCTGCGATATTAGTCGGCGTCTGATTGCCCAGATGTTCTTGAACGTAATCTTTTACGCTTGAAAACTCCCATACCGGGCGTTGGGTGATTTCTTCTTCCTTTTTAACATGCAGCACTAGATTTTGCATCAAGCTCTCAAAAAGGTTGGATCCCTTGGCAAAAACCGGATTGATGCTATACAGCCAACCGTAAGAGATTAACGCTTCACTTTTCTTATCTGACGTCTTGAGTTTGATTTTAGTCTTATCTGTTGCTCCAGTATAATTCTGATAAGTTATCAGCCAGCGAGTCAATTCATCTAATGGAACTATATTTTTGCTGCTCTTCGTTTTTGGAGAGAAAATTGAAGGCGAATTGTTGCTTTCTGAAATCAAACGGTTAATTTGTTTAATCGCTACCGTCCCTATACCTGTTGCAATTCCCTTCTCAGCAGGAACTAAGCTATCGAATTCTTGAGATGTCAATTGATAAAAAGGATGATTGCCGAAAAGATTAAATTTATCTTCTTGCTTATGCAAATAGTCTATAACTGTTTTTGTAAAGGCACCTTCTTGGTACAGACTATTCCATGTCTCAAGGAGTTTATCGTTTATATAAACTAAATCAGCCTGATCCTCATCTAAAGTCGCAGTCCAATTTCCTTCATCAAGTTGAATCCAATCGTATGCATCCCCATTCGCATCAAAACGACTGTAGACAGTTGTTAAAATCGACAATAAAAATCGGAAAATCGCCAAATCCTGTGATCTCATCTCACCGGCTAATTCACGATAGTTGCTGGTATTTTCGAACAGTTCCAACAACGAAATCATCGTTTCTCGGCTATCCTTATTGCTGATAACTTTGATCCAAGGTTCAGTGAGTAAATTGAAATCATTCTCGGTCACTTCGCTTCCTCCTTTTCATAGCTTAAGCCTATTTTTGGCGAATATTTAAGCTTCCACCCGTTGAAACTAGTTTCAAAATCCTGATTGAGAACTAAGGCTAAAGAACCTCTCAACCAAATACTTGACTGCCAGGTACCAAAATTCCGAACAGTGTTGGTTTCAAGTTTATCGATAACCGAGTCGATTTGCCATTCTGGAGTAAGAGCGGTCGGCAAACGGATTATTTGAGCAGCAATCTCACGATCCCTGTCATACTCGGGAAGATCATCGATTCTTCGGCCATCCAGCAGATAATATTCGTCTTCCTTTTTCATCAACAAAATCATCTCAACCGTTTCCTGGATATCGCGTACTGCGGCAGCGGCCTTGTTCTCGTCTTTATCAAGCCCAAGTTGCTCTCGATCCAGCCATCCATGAATGGTTTTAGTAAGCATAGGCGAAGCAATTTGAAATATTCTTGCTTTTGCTCTTAATTTCTTACGACGCCTGTTAAATTCTGATTTTGATTCTTCCAAATCCGAAATTCCCGCATCAACGCTTTGGTCATAAACCTTTTGAACTAGGGTGGGAATATCTCTTGGTATCGAAATTGAGTCCTTGAGAAAGTAATCAGTCTTCGTCAGCAAGTATTTTTCATAAACAGCTTCATTCGCATTCCCGTATTCTCCATATGAATTCGCTCCCATAACGTAGAGGAACGGTTTTGAAAGATTACTAGGTCTCATATGCTTATGCCTTTGGAGACGTCCAGCCCGTTGCAAAATCAAATCCATAGGAGCAATATCAGTAAATAAAACATCAAAATCAATATCCAACGATTGCTCCAGTACTTGGGTTCCTATCACAACCATCTTGGATGGTCTCTCCCCATCCTTTCCGATAAGTTTTTGCAACTGTTGCTCAAGGTCTGCGCGATCGGTTGCGAGAAAAGCTGAATGTAAGACTATTGTTGTTACATCACTCGGCACTAGACTTGCCAATGCTTGGGCTCGCTTCACTGTATTAACAATCACGCCTGCAATACCGCCATCTCGAATACTGCCTAATACCGATTGAATAGTGCTCTGTTCATCACCATTGATTCGGCGGACATCAATTCTTTTAGTAGGCTGCGAATCAAAGTCGGATGTTTGAATCAATCGACCGCCATCAAGTATGCTCAGGAGAGGATACGCCTGATTGTCTGGCCAGTCTTTTTTCCTTTTATTAAACTTCCCAAAAAAATAGGCTGATAGCAATTCATTCCGTCTTGATATGGGAAGCGTCGCTGATAGCACAATTACAGGCACATGATAAGCTCCAAGCCATTCAAGCGCTTTATCAAGGTATGAAGTCATATATACGTCATATGCATGAACTTCGTCTATGATAACAACCTTACCGCTAAAACCTAGGTGTTTTAAAAATAAATGTCTCTGCTTTAGGCCCATCTGCAATAAGTTATCAATTGTTCCAATAGTAAATTCCTCGAGTATTGATTTTTTCCCGGAAAACCAGGAATTTACTATCACAGAGGAGTCAACGTTTTCACCAATATTTCTAGCTCGACTTAACCGCATATAGTCAGTATTAAATCTGGCTTTACCATGCATGAGTTTAATCGCCAGATTCTTTTCTTGCTCAGTACCCAGGCTTTTTAACCAGCCCTTAACTCTGGAAAACATAGCATTACTTGTTGCCTGAGTAGGAAGTCCCATGAACAATCCAGACCGGCCAGTTTTTGCAGCAAACTGTTCAGCAGCGGTCAAGGCAACTTCAGTTTTCCCAATGCCCATGGGGGCTTCAATAATAACAATCCCCGGGTCATTAGCTAATCCTATTTTTTCAGACATTTGCTTTTGAACTGGCTTTGGTGTGAAGCCCCACCGTTTTTTATATTGTTCAGGGATACCTTCGATTTTGTGCGGCTCCCAAGTATCCTCATTTTTCCAGGTTAAAATGCCTTCTTGATATCGCCTTACCGGATCTAAATCAGAAAACCCTTTATCCAACGGAATCAGTGGGAAAAGTGGCTTACCCTTATCATCATCCAGATACTCGCTCGATGCAATCCAATCTGCCATGATAACCATCCCGGTTAAAATGACTGCTTGTTGCTGTTCCGCCGAGGGAATCTCCTCAAGACCGGAGAAGCCACATTGCCGCAATCCAAAATCTATGAGTTCATGCTGAATTCGTTTCCACTCATCTTGCTCATTTGATGGTAGGTCGGTCTGCCAATAATTTGCTGTATAGTCATTTAACTGTTTTCTTGGAGGCCTACTCTCAGGTTTGCCATGATGCCCACCTATAATCGCAGCAAGACTCAAATCCAATCCAAAATTTTCTAGAATTGCTTCTCCTGCTCGATTATGGGGCGATTTTTGTGGGCTAGCGAGTTGTAAACTATCAATCCCGCGAAAATCTTTCCTCACTAAGCTTTCTAATATATCCTGGTCTAAAGAATCATTCCGGTCATATGACCGTTTAGTTTGAAACGCAGGCGTCGCCTTACCAATGTCATGAATGAATCCAAGAAACTTTACTCGATTCTGAGATTCTTCTTCTGCTAATTCCCCTTGCAATAAGAACCTTTGCCCATCAGACAACCAGTGGTTATAAAGCCAGTTGATGACGTTCTTCGTATCAATCATATGAGCGATCAGCGGGAGCCATAGCTCTTGTCCGTCTTCGACAGTCTTTTTGCCCCATAAAGCCAAAGCCTTATCGCTCAGATTAAGTCCCAACTCCGTTTTGATCCTTTCAGAACCAATAAATCCAGTATAGGCGTCCGCTTTGCTATGTTACCATTATCCATGGCGAATGGCATCCCGCTAAGTTGTGAAGAACACAGCCACGCCTGCCAGCCCGTACCCGGATATGGTGATACACGGCCTCTAAATCAGTCATCTGATAATATCATTTGGCCGCGCACAGCGATTCGTTGCTCCATGAATTCGTGCTCTGAATCCAAACATCCCATTAGCAACATATTCTCTGGCACATAAGTACAAATGCAGCTACAACTGCCTCGGTCTTGTCTCGATCCTACTGTTGGTCGGCGAGGGCCGAGTACTCCGTACAATTCATGGTAATCAACCATGTGCGGCATATCAATTCAGGCAATCGGGCAGGGAATCCACATAGGAAAATGTGCTGAGGTAAGAACCGTCAGCTCAGCCAAGGCACCGCTTCCCAAACCGATTGACGTAGCAGGCGGGAGGGTAAATCCTTTTGTTCGATAAATCGAGCAAGGTTTCCATGGCGACATCAGCACCCAGACGCCTCTGCGCAGGGACAAAATCCAGATTCACCGGATTCAGCTCCACCTGATGGCCTTGTTGGCTCATAGCTTGGGCGATTCGCATCGCGGGATTCTGCCTCTCCCCTTCCCCGATATCCCTGCCGATGTAATACGCGCATTGCCGCACATCGTCCTGCCAATCCCTCATTTTCCTCTGCGAGATATGCTCAAACCACTCATAATAATCGCCTCGTGATTGAAGGATCCAGCCAGGCCATAAAGCCTGAAAAGTCGTTATATCCATATCCTCATCGCACAGAGACCACCGTTGGAAAGTCCGTTTACGGAAATCGATGAAGACTCCCGTCATCGGATTGCCTTCGCGCTCTTGCGTATCCCACAGCTGCTCACAACACGTGCTGAACATTCGAATACCCTTCTTGTCCATCTCATCCCGCACGCGAAAAGCGAGCGTATGAATGTTCTCCGGTCCGAAACTCACAAGCTCGCTGACATCCTGCCGCCAAAGCAGATGGTCATCGTTTTCGAGCGCGACCATCAAGGCATCCTCGGGCTCGATTTCGTCCCAAGGCCCAAACCAAGGGCTATCTTCCAAACTCCAAGGAACCTTACCATCCTCCGGTTTGAAGATGGTGTTGGGATCAACCCCTGCGGCGCTCAAGGTGCTGTAAGTCCCCTCGGCTGACCAGTAGGCTTTCCAGCCCGGCCAGGTTTTCTCTATGAGGGTATTGATGATCCTTGGCAAATAGAGACCCTCGCTTTCCTCCGCCCAATAGACGCATTTCTCTATCAGGTCGATATAAAGGGTCCCTTCCATCCAATCCGCGTCCTTCCAGTCCGCAGGATCGGAAACGTCGAAACGGGTCATAGCGCGAACGCGTTCAAGGGTCTGGTCGCAGCCGTCAAGGGCCAGATCCGCCCCAACGCTCTGAGCGGCCCAATGGTCGTAATAAACCTCCCAGCCCTTCTCAGTCCTGACGATCGTCCCCAGCCGAGAGCCCATGTGACGCCTCCCTGCGCACCTGCGTATCCGCGGTCCCCGGGTTTCACGGTCTGCGCGTTTTACGCGTATGGATGAAATTATGAATGAAAACAGAAGTGGGGACGCAGGGGCTTGAACCCTGGACCGAACGATTATGAGTCGTTTGCTCTAACCGACTGAGCTACATCCCCGGAGATCGCGCGACGTGAATCGCGAAATGCGAAATCGCATGACCCGCTTCCCGATAGTAGCAAACAGAAGCGAAGACGACATGGGCGGTCAGCTCCTCCCGATAAGATGAGAGGCGTTGTCAAGGCTTGAAATCACAGGGAAAAGACCCGGAAATCCAAGAGACACAGACAGCCGGCTTTGTCGGCGACATTTCACATAATTTCAGATAATCAGACCAAGAAAAGAACGGGGTTACATTGGCAGAATTCATTTATCAGATGATCAACGCCCGCAAGGCCTTCGGCGACCGGGTCATCCTCGACAACGTCACCTTGAGCTTCCTGCCCGGAGCCAAGATCGGCGTGGTAGGTCCCAACGGCATGGGTAAGTCCACCCTGCTGAAGATCATGGCCGGGCTCGAGACCGTCTCCAACGGCGAAGCCAGCCTCACCCCCGGCTACACGGTCGGCATCCTCCAGCAGGAACCCCCTCTGGACGAGAGCAAGACCGTCGGCGAAAACATCGAGATGGCTTTCGGGGACATCCAGCAGAAAGTCCGCCGTTTCAACCAGATCGGCGAAGAGATGGCCAATCCCGACGCTGACTTCGACGCCTTGATGAAGGAGATGGGCGAGCTGCAGACCGAGATCGACGCCGCCAACGGTTGGGATTTGGAAAGCCAGCTTTCCCAAGCCATGGACGCTCTGCAATGCCCCGACCCCGATACCCCCGTGACCGTCTTGTCCGGAGGCGAGCGCCGCCGCGTGGCCTTGTGCAAGCTCCTTTTGGAAGCTCCCGACCTGCTTCTGCTCGACGAGCCCACCAACCACCTGGATGCTGAGTCCATCCTCTGGCTGGAGCAGTTCCTGCATACTTATAAGGGCGCCGTCCTGGCCGTCACCCACGACCGCTACTTCCTGGATAACGTGGCCGAGTGGATCTGCGAAGTCGACCGCGGCCAGCTCTACCCTTACAAAGGCAACTACACCACGTACTTGGAGACCAAGGCCAAGCGTCTGGAGATCCAGGGCCAGAAGGACGCCAAGCTGGCCAAGCGGCTCAACAACGAGTTGGAATGGGTCCGCTCCTCCCCCAAGGCCCGTCAGGCCAAGAACAAGGCCCGTCTGGAACGTTACGAGCAGATGGAGCAGGAGGCGCAGGCTTCCAAAAAGCTTGACTTCTCCGAGATCCAGATTCCGCCCGGGCCCCGTTTGGGCTCCAAGGTTCTGGAGGCCTCCCACATCCACAAGGCTTTCGGGGACCGCGTGCTCATCGATGACCTCTCCTTCACTCTGCCCCGGAACGGCATCGTGGGCGTGATCGGCCCCAACGGCGTCGGCAAGACCACCCTCTTCAAGACCATCGTCGGCTTGGAGCCTTTGACTTCCGGCAGCTTGGAAATCGGCGACACGGTCAAGATCTCTTACGTGGACCAGAACCGGGCCGGCCTGGATCCCAACAAGAACCTGTGGGAAGCCGTTTCCGACGGGAATGACTTCATCGAAGTGGGCGGGGTGGAAATCCCCACCCGTGCCTATGTGGCTTCCTTCGGATTCAAGGGTTCCGACCAGCAGAAGCTAACCGGGGTCTTATCTGGCGGCGAGCGTAACCGCCTCAACCTGGCTCTGACCCTCAAGCAAGGCGGCAACCTCCTTTTGCTGGATGAGCCTACCAATGATTTGGATGTGGAAACCTTGGAAAGCCTGGAGAACGCCCTGATCGCCTTCCCCGGCTGCGCCGTGGTCGTCTCCCATGACCGCTGGTTCCTGGACCGCATCGCCACCCACATCCTCGCTTGGGAAGGCGACGACGAGAACCCGGCCAACTGGTACTGGTTCGAAGGCAACTTCCAGGCCTATCAGGAGAACAAGGTCCAGCGTCTGGGCGAAGAGGCCTCCAAGCCTCACCGTCTGCATCGCAAGCTGACCCGCAGCTGAAATCTCACGGATTTCGTCAGACGGTTTTATCGGATGGCTTCAGCGGACCCTCTCGGGGGCTATGTGGACTAAACTGTCCCCTATGACTTCTGTCAATCCTACGAATCCTACGGATCGGGGCAACGAAAGCAAGGCGGCCCCCATCTCTCCCATCGACCGTATCGTGGGGGTCCTCAAGCTGGGGACCCCCACGACTTCCCTGAATCATACTTATGTCAAAGGGGAAAGCCTTTACTTCCCCACTGGCCGTGTTTATGGCGGTCAGGTCATCGCGCAATCCGTGGTGGCAGCGGCGCGGACGGTCGAAGAAAGTCGTCTGCCTGAATCGATTCATGGCCTTTTCATCACGGCGGGGGATATTGGGCAGGATATTCTTTTCGATGTGGAAAGCCTGCGTGACGGACATTCCTTCTCTTCGCGGCGCGTCAACGCCACTCAGAAAGACGGGGCCATCTTCACCGCCATCTCCAACTTCCAGGAGAAGGGGCAAAGCGGCTTCCGCTACGAAGATCCCATGCCTGACGACCTGCCCGAACCGCAGAGCCTGCCTTCTATGTATGACCTGATGAGCCCTTACCAGAAGCAGTCCTCTTTCGCCGATTACTACACCAACCAGTCCCCCTTCGATATCCGCCACATCACGTCGGTGGTCCTGATGCATCGGGAGAAGGATGAGCAGGCCCGGCAAGACAGGCAAATGGTCTGGTTGAAGGCCGATGGGCATGTGGAGGCCGATCAGGTGATTCACAGGGCGCTCTTGGCCTTGGGCTGCGATCAATTCATGATGGAGCCGATCATCCGCCGCTCAGGCTACAGCTTCCTGGTTCCCGGGATTTCTTTTGCCTCGCTCGACCATTCCATGTGGTGGTATGAAGACATCGACATGAACGACTGGCTTCTCTTCATGCAGGAGACACCCAAGGCCGCCCACAGCCGGGGGCTGAGCCAGGCCAAGGTCTACGACCGGTCCGGTCGGCTGGTCGCCGCCATGGTTCAGGAAGCCATGGTCCGGATACCCGGCGAGTACCTGTCAGAGCGGACTGACTGAAATCCCCTGTCGGAGCCAGCGCCGGGGACGACCGGGAACGCCTTGTCGTGATTGTCTTACGTCAGATTTTCAGCTCCTGGACGTTCAAGGAAAGGATGCAGGCCTTGTCCGCTTCGAGAACCAGATCGGATGAGGCGTCGGGAGAGGACGCCTCTTCGTCCGCCGCGCGGCCCTGTTCTTGGATTGACGCGGCGTTTTCGTCTGTTTGCGTCTCTTCCCGGCTCCTGTGAGAGGAATCGAAAAGGATCGTGGCGGCGTCTTCTCCATCATTCAGGAAAAGTTCGCAGACGGTCCCATCCATAAAAACCTCAATCCGGCGGATGGAATCAAGCGTCGATTCCATGACGACCGGGTCGGATGGCAAGCCTTCCGTTCTTACGGAGAGCCTCCCCTGCCGCAGGTAGCAATGAAGCGCCGCCCCCGAGCGACCCGCCAGAAGAAAATGGCAGTCGGAAGCGACCGACTGGCTCTTGAACCGTATGTCGGCGTAATAAGGGAGCCCCCCGGTGCGAACCCTGCCATGCCGCGAGTCTGGCGCCCACTCGGCTTTTCGGGAAGGGCCAAGAAGGTTCTGATAGACTTCTTCAACCGGATGGCTGTAAAGCCGGTCGTCTTTGATCGACAGCTGCCGGGGGTAGGTCATGGCCCCGTTAGCGTGGCTGGTCGACTTTTGGCGGATATCGTAATGATCGGATACCCAGCCGATGACGATCCTCCTGCCTTTCTGATCCAGGAATGACTGAGTCGCATAATAGGAATCACCGAAGTCGCACCAGCCCGAGTCTTTCTGCGCGAATCGAGGATACCCCTGGCACTCCTCCCACTCCCCCATATACCAGCGGACAGGCTGGAATCGCCCTTGGGAGTCGCGATAATGCATCAAAGCCCCGATAATCACCACATGCCCATCCAGCTCAAAGACATCGGGACATTCGAAAGTCTTGGAAATCCCATGCCGATAATCCATCAACAGGGGCCCCAGATACCGCCATGAACCAGGGTCCTCCATGGGCTGGCCGGGTTCGCGCAGATAGCCGACGATGGAAGGGATCCGGTCAAGGCGGATGCGCTCCCGCTGGAGTTGATGCCCGGCGACCGCAGGCGGTTGGGCAGGCCCAGCGGGGGGAAGGTCCCGTGCAGCCTGGCAGGAGAGGCCAGCCGTCGGCTCATTATCGCCGCCGGAATCCGCCTGCCCCCAAGCGGTCGTCACGAAGTCCCCCTGGTCGCCCCGCATCTGAGCGAAGTCACAACCAGAGACCTGCTGGTTTTTCAGGAAGAACCGGCAATCAGCTTCCCGGACAGCGCCGGAAAGAAGATCCTCCTGCCCGCTCCTGGCAGGCAGATTGGTGGCGACGGCCATGAGGGCCGATCCATGGGGAGATTCCCGCCATGAGGATAAAGCGGTCATATCGACCTTGGGATCGCGGAAGTCCACGGCCAGCCCCTGCCGATCGCCAGGGACGAGAACGGTCTGTTCTGAAACATGAACCCCGTCTTCGCACAGGCAGGTGGTCTGGTATTCGGTCTGGTGGGCATTGTCGCCGATGCGTTCCTGATGCCAGGTAAGGAAAAGCCGGATGGCCGAGGCCCGATCGCCGGGGCAGGCATCCCCTGACTCGTCGACCGTCAGGGCGGAACCGGAAAAAGCGCCTCCTGCCAGGGAAGGATCCCGGTAAAGGGACTCCTGAGGGTCGATTGCGACAGGAAGGTGCGTCCAATGGACCAGGTCCGCGCTGACCGCGTGCGCCCAGTGCATGGGGCCCCAGTTCCAATCAAAAGGGTTGAACTGGTAAAAGAGATGATACCGGCCCTGGAAACGGCAGAACCCGTTCGGATCGTTCATCCACTGGCTGGGAGGTTCCAAGTGGGTGACGGTCTGTCGGGAGCCGACAGGCGTGATCCTTTTAATGCCTTTATCCAGGATATCCGGACATTCGCTCAGATAGGCGAAAGTTATACGGACCCCTTGAGCGCTGACCCGATAAGTCCGTCCGGGCGTCACTGCGACAGAATGATGCGTATGGATGGCACGGGAATCGATATCCAGGGTGAGACCCCCTTGTCCCTGAGAGCCATCTTCCACGGTTTCCAGAAGAATGCGCGGAGTCTGTCCTGTTGCCAGCCCAGAGGAACTGACATTCCCGTAGAAATCAATCTGCCGATAATCATCGCTGGAAAAAGCCAGAACCTGTATCTGCTGATTCAACGACCGCATTTCGTCTCCTTAAGAATCCATCGTCTCGGAAAAACATCGAGGGGAATCCTTACCAAGCCGTAAAGGATTGTCCACCATTATGGAAATGTTTACTGAATATGAATAAAGATAAATGTCAATAAGAATGCCCCCTGCCCGGGAGGATCTATGTCTTCCAGCAAGGGGCATGCCTTATTCACATGAGAGCGTCCAACCCTTGTGCTCCTCTTATCATCCCTTCACGGCGCCGGCCGTCACGCCAGCGACGATGAAGCGCTGCAGGAAGAGATAAAGGATGAGGATTGGCAGCATGGCCAGGACCAGGGCGGCCATGACAAGGCCGATATCCGTGGAATAGGTCCCATAGAAGACCTGCGTCGCCACAGGGATGGTGTAAAGGCTCTTGCGGCCCAGCACCAGGGAGGGAAGCAGGTAGTCGTTCCAGAAGGCCATGGCGTCGATGATGATGATGGTCGCCGTCATAGGCCGCAAGAGCGGGAAGACTATGGTCCAGAAGGTGCGCCATTTGGAGCAGCCGTCGATCTCCGCCGCCTCTTCCAAATCGATGGGGACATTCGTGCGGATAGCCCCGTGATACATGAACATGGCCATAGACACCGAGAAACCGGTGTGCATGAGGATCAAGGTCAAGCGGCTGTTCAGCACATGGAAAGCGCCCCCGTAAACCGACACCAGCGGAACCATGAGCACCTGGAAGGGGATGACCATGGAGGCGATCATCAGGGCGAAGATAAAGGCGCAGAACTTCCACCGAGGATTCCTCGCGACCACGTAAGCGCACATGGCCGAAAAGAGCACGGTCAAAACGGTGGCGCTGATGGTGATGATGCAGGAGTTGGCGAAGACCGTCCAGAAGTCCATGGATTCCATGGCATGGGGGAAGTTCTCGACCGTGAAGCCATTGATCTTGCCTACCAGGGACAAGGGGTCCATGGTGATGTCCGCCATGTTCTTGAAAACGTTGACGAGAACGATCAGGAAAGGAGCGATGAAGACGAAAAACAGGATCAGCAGGACGATCCATGTGATCACATGCATGACGAGGCCATGACGAATCGCTTTATCATTCGCCTCGCTGTTGACGCGAGGACTCATTGTAGCGGCGGTCATTATGCCTCCACCTCATCTTTCTGGCCGATATAGACCTGCAGGAAGCCGATGATTGCGCAAATGACGAAAAGGATCAAGGCTTCCGACTGTCCAAGGCCATATTTCTTATTGACGAATGCCGTGTTGTAAACGTGCATGGCAGCCAGAACCGTCGAGCCGAAAGGATCTCCTTTCGTCAACGACAGGTTCACATCGTAGACCATGAAGCAGCGGGTGGTGCTGAGGAAGATGCAGGTGACGAACGAAGATCTCATCAAGGGGATGATCACATGCCGCATCGCCTGCGACTTGGTGCAGCCATCGATGAGGGCCGCTTCCTTAAGGCTCTCATCCACTCCCATGAAGCCGGCGACGTAAATCAGCATCATGAAACCAGCGTACTGCCATACCGACACCAGGATGAGACAGAAAAGAGCCCCGTTAGGCGTGGAAAGCAGCGAGGGGACATCATGCCCGCTTATGGCGGTCCCGATGGCGACGAAGGCGCGGTTGAAAACGAACTTCCACACATAGCCGAGCACGATGCCGCCAATCAGGTTCGGGATGAAGAAGCCAGCGCGGAAGAAATTCTGCCCTTTGATTCCGGAAGTGACCAGATAGGCCAGGAAGAAGGCGATGACGTTAGTGAGGATGACCGCGATGACCGAATAAACCACCGTGTGCCCCAGCGAGGTCCAGAAAGCCGTGTCAGCGAACGCGTCGCGATAATTCCGGCCTCCTACGAAAATCTTCTGGGCGGCTACCCCATCCCAGGAGGTGAGAGTAAGATAAAGGCCATAAAAGAAGGGAATGACGACCACGGCGAAGAAGAGGATCGTCGCGGGGCCGCCAAACATCATAAACTGGCCGAGACGGTAATAAAACTTCTTTTGTTTCATAATTTCCCGTTCCGTATGTATAAGGGTTGATCATTCCAGGGAGGGACCAGTCACTCCATCGACAGGCCCTGCCCTCGCCCCACCCATTTTCGCGAGGAGGGCAGGGCCTGTCGATGGATCAATGCGAAGGTCCGTTCTCTGGCAAGTCTTTACTTGCCGGGGCCGGAGATCTTAGCGGTCTTCCAGTACGCTTCCACCTGCTTGGCGAAGTCGGAACGGCTTTCCTGGCCCGCAAGATACTTCTGCATGTTCGCCCCCAGAATGGAGTAGTGGTCATCAGGCAGATAGTTGTATCCGGGAAGGAGACCGTTATTGTCGGCGAACTGTTTGACGGACTTGCCCAGGGGGTCGGACACGGAAAGCGTGTTGTTGCTGAAGGGGGAAACCAGGTTGCAGGTATCGACCACGAACTTCTTGCCATCCTTGTTATAGACCATCCAGTTGAGGAAGTCTTCAGCCGCCTTCACTTGCTTCGCGGAGGTGTGGGACGAGTGGTCGATGAAGAAGTACTTGGATCCGCCGCCGAGGAGCTTCTCATTCGCTTTCAGGGCGGGGTTATCCTGGGGAACCGGCATGACGCCCATGTTCTTGGAAGGATTGTACTGGTTCAGGACGGACCAGTCCCAATTGCCTCCCCACATGAAGGCGATCTTGCCCTGGGCGAGTTTCTGCTCCGTGACTTCGCGTTCCGCGGAGATGGCCGAGGTCTTGGCGTAATTATTGTCACGCAGGACTTCCCACGTATCCATCAGCGATGTGAACACCGGGTCCTGGTTCAGGTTCACTTTGCCCGCGTGAAGGGATTCGACGAAGGCCTGGGTGTCCTTGTGCTCCTCATATACCTGAGGAAGATAGTGGCCGGCCAGGGACCAGTCTTCCTTCTGCAGGCCGACCGCCCCATCCGGCATGCCCTTCGCCTTGAGTTCGGAAAGCAGGGTCTTGAACTTGGCCAAAGTCTTGTAGTCGGACGGCTTGAATTCCTTGCCGGTCGCCTTCTTGATCGCGTCGGCGTTGTAAATCAGTCCTCGGGCCTCGATGGAGACAGGGAAACCGTAGGTCTTCCCGTCGATGGCGATGGCGTATTTGGTGTCTTTGACCCACTTCTGATTGCTCATATCCACGGCGTGCTCCTTCGCCAGGGAGTAGACGTCCTTGGCGTCCACCATGGAAAGGGTGTAAGGCTCACCGGAGGCATACTTGGTGGCCAGGTGGGAGGAGACCGTGTCGGAGGAATAGTAGACGGTCACGTTCACATGATGACTGGCGGAGTATTCCTTGGCCATCTGCTGGAATTGCCTCTGGATCTCCGACTTGGAGTTGAAGATGGTGATGCTGGTCTCACCGTTGTTCGCTGTGCCGGATCCACAGGCGCTCAAGGCGCCCACCATGCCGAGAGAAGCGATTGACGCCAATGCGGCGACACCGATCTTTTTCAAAGAGAGCTTCATAATACGCCTTTCATTTCCACTCCCAGCGGGCCGCAACGCCCGCAGAGAAGCCACACCAGGCCGCGGCGACACGACCCGATGCTGTTAGTTTGCTAACATGTGTCAGACTAACATCAAACGCTTGACTTGACAAGTCAAATCATTGACTGGAGAGTTGGCCGGAAAGCACCCCGCATGCAGGAAGACGTCCGGTTCATCGTCCCCCTTCGATGAGGCGGAACATGGGAACGTAAAGGAGGGCGCAGCAATATTGGGGCAGGGAAAACCCCAGGAGCACGAGAAAAGGCACCGCATAAACGAGGAAACGCAGATAAAGGAAAATCGAAGCCGCCCAGATCACCAGCATGCCCAGGGTCCTGGGCAGATACGCGACGGACGCGATCGCAGCGTTTTTCATGGTCGTGGAGGATGAATCCCGGTAGCGGCAGAGGAAAATATAAAAATACTGGAAAAGGACCAGACACACTGCGGACAAAACAGCGGTCGTCCCCAGGAAGATCCGACGATAAGCCCCATGGAAAAAAGTCAATGTCCCATACAGGTCGACCGCCAGGATGCAGCCGAGGAGAAGGAAGACGAGGAAAGAGAGGACCCCTTGTCTGAGGTTCTTCCTGAATGCCTGGAAGAACTGCCGTGACGGATACGCTTCCTCCCGCATGACGATTCTGGCGAGGGAAGCATCGGCCGCGGTCACCGCGGCTCCGATCGTCACAATCGGCAGACAACACAGAAGCGTCAGAAGATTGATGACGATCAGGCTGAAGGCGACGTTCATGGCTTTGAAAAAAGCGTTGTCGTTATCGAAGAGGCGTTTCATCCCGCCTTCCTCCTTTCAGCGACTCCTTTTCTATCAAACGGCAATGGATCAGCGCCGGAGGGGCCGATTCCAGATCGGGCAGGGAAGCCCAGCCCTTCTCCTGGGGCAGACGAATCGGTTCCCCCTCCATTTCCTGGACCAGGCGGTTCACCGCCCAATACCCCATCTCATAATGCGGCAGTTCCACCGTGGTAAGGCGGGGAGACAAGGTCTGGGAGAACATCCGATGATTATCGACCCCTATCACGCTTATGTCCACTCCGATCTTCAGATTCCTGCCGGCGGCAGCGAGGTAAACATGAAGCGCCCGCGCGTCATTGAAGCAGAAGAACCCGTCGGGACTTTTCCTTTCGACAAGGGCGTCGACCGCCTTCAGAGCCTCGGAATTCTCCCCGATCTTAAGATCCAGGGCGGAATCGTAAGGCAGCCCGGCGTCCTTCAAAGCCTGGCGATAGCCCGCCCTTCGACGGACCTGGGCGACGGTGGGGTCGGGGAAACCCAGGTAGGCGATTTTCCTGCATCCGGCACGGGCCAATCGGCAGGTGGCATCATAACCGATCAGGAACTCATCAGGTTCAATGCTGGGGATGCGATGCCCGCGGTCCGAACAATCCACCAGAACCATGGGTTTATCCGCAGGGGCCGGCGGATCGAAGATGCAGTTGGACATCTTCGCGTACAGGAAACCGTCAACCCCGTACTGATAGAAAACATCCATCACACGGCCAAGGTTGTCGGAAGGGGCGTCGTCGAACCGGCCGGAATCGACGTTGGCGCTGAAGAGCGCATAACCGCATTCATCCGCCGCGTCCTGGGCGCCGAGAATAAGACGGCTGGCGTAGGGGGTGGTCGCGACGTTCTCGCTGATGAAGCCGAGGATGCGGGTCGAGCTCGTCTGCAAAGACCTCGCCAGAAGGTTAGGATGGTACCTCATTTTCCTTGCGAGCGCGCGAATCCGCGCGGCGGTCCGCGGAGCCACCCTGCCTTTGTCCCGATTGTTGAGAACGAGCGAGACTGAAGATATGGAGACGCCTGCACGTTCGGCTATTTCTTTCATAGTCGCCATACAGACATCTTAGCCCACCCCGGTACTTGACCGCCTGCCACCGCCGGCTCCTCCCCGACGTGATGCTGGGGGACAGCCGGGGAAGAAACGAACTTCCCGGATGCCTGGCCTCATCCCGGGCGTACGGGGAACACGACTGTACGGCCGTATGCCTGCATGCCCGGGATGGGGGGAAAAACCGGTCAGCCTTTCACTCCGGAAGCGGCGATCGAGCTGACGAACTGCTTCTGGAAGAGGACGAATATGATGATCACAGGAACGGTGATGACCGAGCTGTAGGCCATGATCTGCCCCCAGGAAGTCGTCATCTGCTGGAAGTACTGGACGCCGATCATGACCGGCCTCAAATCTTCCGACTGGACCACCATGAGAGGCCAGATGTACTGGTTCCACATCGGCAGGAAGCTCAGGATGACGACTGTAGCGGTCGCGGGGCCGGACAGGGGCATCACGATGCGGGAATAAATCCTGAACCAGCCTGCCCCGTCGACGCGGGCGGCCTCGTCCAGATCTCGGGGAATGGTTTCGAAATACTGGATATAGAGGTAAACGGAGAAAGCGTTCGCGACGAAGGGGATGATCTGCACCCAGAGGGTGTTGGTCCAGCCTTTGGTGAAATAAAGGCCGAACTGGTCGACCTGGGCCTTGGGCAGCTGGTTGACCCACCAGAGCAGGGGGATGGCGTAGGTTTCAAAAGGAACCATGAGGGTCGCCAGAATGAAAGTGAAGATGATCCCTTTCCCTCTGACCTGAAGACGTTGGATGGCGAAGGCCGCCATGGAGTTGACGACGACGCCCAGGGCGACCGTCACCACCGTGATGATGACCGAGTTCAGCAGGAAACGGCCGGCGGGGACCCGGGTGAAAACCTGGGAGTAGTTGTCCATGCTGATATGGCCCACAGGCAGGAAAGCCTTGAGCGAGCCCAGGTCAGACATGATTTCGTCATCGGGTTTGAAACTGGAGACCACCATGAAGATGAGAGGGAAGGCGAAGATGATCGCGAAAAGAATCCTGACGATCCATCCCCAGACGCTGAGATGGTTGCGTTTGTATTCGCTTTTCCTGATTTCGCTAGAAGCCTTCCTCCTGGCCTTTCGGTCGGAGCCGGAGCCAGCGGGCTGAAGTGTTGTTTGAGACATGATAAATCCTTTACTTGTTACCGGAAATGCCTGACTAAGCGTATCGGGTCATTCGCCGCTGGATTCCGGAGATGATCATGATGATGACGAAGAAGACCAGAGCGATGGCCGATGCGTATCCCATCTCCTGCTGCTGGAAGCCTGAACGCACGGCTTCATACACGACCGTGGTGGTGGCGTCGCGGGGGCCGCCCTGTGTCATGACGTTGATTTGGGTGAACAGGCTCATCGCGGCGATGGTGATGGTGATCAGGATCATGTTCCTGGTGGATCTCAGGCATGGCCAGGTCACGTTCTTGAACTGCTGCCAGGGGGTGCACCCGTCCAGCTCCGCGGCTTCATAGAGTTCCCCGGGAATCGTCTGCAGACCGGAAAGCCAGATAAGCATATGCTGGCCGACAGCCTGCCAGATCGACATGACGATGATGGCCCCCAGGGCGGTTTGCGGGTTGTTGAGCCAGTCAACCGCCTGCCAGTGCCCGAAGGTCAGTTTCGCCATGACCTGGTTCAGCATGCCGTCATTCTGGTAGATGAACATCCACAGGAGGGAGACCACCACCATGGAAGTGATGACCGGCAGGAAGTAGACGGTGCGGAAGAAGACCGAGCTGCGGACCTGCTTATTGATCAATACCGCCAGGAGCAGGCCCAGACCTGCCTGGACAGGGACCACCACGATGGAGAAGATCACGATGTTGCGTAAGGCGTGCCAGAAAGTGGGATCGGAGAAGAGACGGGTGAAATTCTGGATTCCGATGAACTTAGTGGGGTTGGGGCTGATGGTCCTGGCGTTGGTGAAAGAAAGGCCGAAAGCCAGAACCATCGGGATGCCGATGAAAAGAAGAAGGAGGATGCAGGCGGGCAGAAGCATTCCCCACCCGACCGCGTTCTGATGACGGACCTCGTCGGAGACCGTTTTCGTTTTATTCGCTGCTGCCATTTCTACCTCCTACTTGCTGGCTTTCCGGTAATTGTCGGCACCGGCGATATTGCCATCAATGTGGTTGACGGCTTTATTCAGCCAGGAGTCAGTGTCAGCGCCGTTCATGATGTCACCTATGGTCTTCCTGAATTCGGTGGAAATGAAATTATAGGCAGGAGTCGCCGGCCGCATGGTGACGTACTCGCGGGAGATTCTGGTGAAGACCACCATGTCCCCTCCCTTGGCGAACTGCGGGACCATCTGCTGAGCCCTGGCCGTGGCGGGGATGTTCATGCCCGCCTTGGCCATCTGGGCGACGTACTTGTCCTGGAGGGAGAAGCGGATGTAGTCTTCCGCGGCGGCCTTGTTATTGCAGGTCTTCGTCACTCCAACGGTCCAGGACCCGCCGCCGGCGACCGACCCATGGCCGAAATCGGTCAGGGGCATGGCCACGATATCCTTGTAATCCTTGGCGTACTTCTGGAAAGTGCTCATGGACCAGATGCCGCCATAGAGCAGCCCGGACTTGTTGTTGACGAAATCCAGGGCGGTGTCGCTGCCTCCCCGGGAACTGATGTAGCCTTTGACGACCAGCATCCTCATCCAGTTGGCGAACCGGTGGCCGGCCGCGCCGTTCAGATAGCCATCGGAGCTGGTATAGGTCTTCCTGTTGACCAGGTCCCCCCCGAAGGATTGGAGGATGGGGGCATAGGCGTAAGCGTACCATTCGCTTTTATTGTCGGCGGTGCCGATTTCGAAGGGATACTGCCATCTGCCGGTTTTCTTCAGCTTGGCCAGGGCCTGGTTCATCTCGTTCTCCGTCCAGGGCTTGTCCACGGTCGCGATGCGGATTCCCAGCTTCTTCAGAACGGATTTGCGGGCGAACAAGGCCGTGGTGGCGTCAAAATAGCCGACGGTATAGGTCTGATTCCCCCACTTTCCGGTAGCGGAAGGCATCAGGTCTTTGATTCTCCTCGCAAGCGCAGGAGTGGTCAGAGGGGCCAGAATATTGGCCCATGCCCAGTAAGGGGTGTTAGGTTGATCCACGTCGACCATGCAGGGCAGATTCCCTGCGGACGAAGCGGAAACGACGGAATCGTTATAAGAGCTCTGAGGGAAAGCCTGGATCTTCACTTTCGCCTTTCTACCGGGCCAGGCGTTATAATCGGCGACGATCTTCTGGACCGTCCCCAACTCTCCTTCCGACCCTGCCGTGTGGGTCCATATGGTTATTTCGTTGGCGTTGGATTTGGCCTTGGCCCGTTCCGCTTCACCTCAGGCGGACAAACCGGCGGCGCTGGTCACGGCCATGACGGCCGCGAGCAAGGCGGTCACCGCTCTCTTCGTTCGAAACAGCATCGTAGCCCTTTCGTTATTTTTCTTCCCGCTCTTTACACCACCGTAAACAGCAGTCACTGACTTTGTTATTCATGCTCAATGATGAGATTGAAAGGAAAACCCGCGCGAAACCTTCTTATCCAGAACCCTCGCTGCCAGGTTTTCCACTCCCCACTATATGATGTCAATCGATTGACGTCAACCTGGCGTTTCCCTCTTCCTCTCCCCTTTTCCAGCCGTTTCCAGATCCATTCAAGCGCCGCCGGAGACGATGGACCCCTTTTCGATGAGGGGGCAGGGCAAACGAACCGGACTGGCTGAATCCAGGGGAGGCAGAGGGAGGAAAGGCCCCCTTCCGCCCTTCGCGTGAATCACGTCCGCGAATCCGGCCTCCCGCCTTGGGATCGATGAGGCTGATCACCTTGCTGACAGCCCAGTAGCCCATTTCGTAATGCGGCAGACCGATGGTGGTAAGACGGGGGACGAGGGTCTGCGCGAAGACCTGATGGTTATCCACTCCGATGACGCTGACGTCCTTGCCCACGTACAATCCCCGACGCGCGGCCTGAAGGTAGACGTAAAGCGCACGGGCATCGTTAAAGCAGAAAAAGCCATCAGGCTCACAGCGATCCCACAAATCCCCTACGGTCCGATAGTCCCCTTCGTCATTATCCACCGCCACCTCCCACTGGGGGTCAGGGGTCAGCCCCGCCTCCCGCAAAGCCTGATGGTAGCCCCGGCGGCGTCCTTCCTCGGCGATCATCGGTCCTGAACAACCGATGTAGGCGATCCTCCTGCATCCCGCTTCCAGCAGGCGCCGGGTGGCGTCGTAGCCGATGCGGAACTCATCCGGAGAGATGCTAGGGACCCTGTTCCCATCCGCATCCATCGCGTCCACTAAAACGGCTGGGCAGGCACGGATCTCCTGAGGAAGGTGAACATAACGGTTATACATTTTCGCATAGAGGAAACCATCGACCCCATAGCTTTTCAAGGCGTCGATCTCCTCCTTCTCGCTGGATCCGCCATCGGTGTTGACGGTCAGCATGACGTACCCGTTTTGGCTGGCGGCATCCTGCGCCCCCAGGATGAGCCGGCCGGCGAAAGGGGTGGTCGCCACCTCCTCGCTGACGAATCCCAGGATCCGGGTCTTATTCGTTCGCAAGGACCGGGCGAGGGGGTTCGTCTTATAGCCCATTTTCTGAGCGAGCTTGCGGATCCTGACCGCGTCCCCGGCCTTCACCCGCCCGCTGTCTTTACCATTGAGGACCAGGGACACGGTTGATACGGATACTCCCGCCTTCCGGGCTATCTCACGCATAGTAACCATGATTCCACTTTATCGGCTCAGCCTTACCTGGCGACCCTCCGCTTGTTCAGCGAGCGTAAACCATGCACGTCGAAAGAGGCGAAGCACTCCCCGCCATGGACGATTCGCAAACCCGTCTGGCCGGACGAACCGGAGCCATGGGGGTCATCGAAAAGAACCGTGGCGGCCTCTTCCCCATCGTTGAGGAACAGTTCGCATACGGTCCCGTCCATGAAAACCTCCACACGACTGACTGCCGGCAGATCGATGGCCAGGTTCAGGCGATTGGTGGGCAAACCATCGGTGGCCAGCCGTATCCGCCCTTTCCGTCCGAGCAGATGCAGGCGGCAATCCCCTTTGGATGCCAGGATCAGGTCGAAATCGCCGCGGAAGACCGCAGCGTCACCGGTAAAAAGCCGCAGATCCGCATAATAGGACCGCCCGGTCTTCTCAGCAAGATTCCCGTCATCGGCGAAAGCGATCGACGGCCCCAGCAACTCTTCGTAGACTTCTTCCACCGGGTGGCTGATCAGGCGGCCTTGCCGCAGATGCAGCTGACGGGGGTAAGTCATGACGCCGTTGGCGGGACTGGTGGCCGGGTTACGGATGCCGAACCAGTCAGCGACCCATCCGATGGCGATGCGCCGGCCGGAGTCATCCACGAAGGATTGAACGGCGTAATAAGAATCACCGCCATCGCACCAGCCGGACGAAGCCACCCGCATACGCAAGCACCGACCCGCATCGGCCGCCGTGGCGATGTCCCCGACATACCAGCGGACAGGCTGGAAACGACCGCCTCCATCCCTGTAATGCATCAGAGCGCCTATAGCGACCCACCGCCCGTCGAGCTTGAAAAAGTCAGGACATTCATAGGTCTTGGACACGCCATGCCGGTAATCCATCAGCAGAGGGCCGGCGTAATGCCAGCTCCCGGCGCGGGACAGATCGGCTCCTGCGACAGCCGTATAAGCAACGATGGCCGGGACCGATGAATGGTCGGCCTCCCATTCGCCTTTCCGATCCCAAGGGTTTGGGGCGAACCAGCCGCCATCGCCGCTCATATGCACATCATCAAGGCTTTCCACCCCCTGGGCCCGACGAAAATCCTCCCCGAGCCGGGCGGGGAGATTCGTGGCGGCCACGATCACCGCTCGCCCTCGGGAACCTGCGCCTTTCGGCTCCAGCGCGGTCATATCGATCTTGGGATCGCGAAAATCAGGGGCGAGTCCGGGAGCCTCGTGGCCGATGACCAGGGACGGCTGACTCAGATGGATGCCGTCAAGGCTCAGGCAGGTCGCCTGGTACTCCACCTGATGGGCGGGATCCCCGTTTTTCTCCAGATGACAGGTCAGAAAAAACCGGATGGCATGGGCCCTGTCCCCCGGGCAGGGCCGACCCTGCCCATCAACGGGGATGGCGGAGCCGGAGAAGGCGCCGCCCGCATAAGAGGAATCGGAATATATCTCCGCCTGGGGATCCATGGCGAGAGGAAGATGGGTCCAATGGATCATGTCTTCGCTCACGGCGTGCCCCCAGTGCATCGGCCCCCACTTCCATCCGAAAGGGTTGAACTGATAGAAAAGATGATAACGTCCCTGGAACCGGCAGAGACCGTTGGGGTCGTTCATCCATCGGCAGGGGGGCTCGAAGTGGGTCGCCGTCTGGGAGGGGGGGTCCCCCGGGATCCCCGCGCCTTCCCTTGCAGGAGACATGTCGATGAGCCGGATGCCCTTCTCCAGGATATCGGCGCACTCGCTCAGATAGGCGTATGTCACAGTCAGCCCCCGGACTTCAAGCTGATAGGCGGCGCCTTCTTTCAGTTGAGCCCACAGGTGGAAATAGACGTTTTCCGCCGGGGCTTCAAGGAGGGTCCTCTCCCCCGTCGATGAGTCGGTCATGACGATCCGAGGCCGGGGGTCGGCCCCGGGACCGATCCCCGTGGACAAGGGGCTGTTCCGAAGACCGCCATCGCCAGTGTCGGGGCGCTTGTCCACAAGTCCGTAAAAATCGATCCGGCTGTAGTCCCCGCTGGTTATCCGGATGGAAAACCGCGTATAAGCTGCTTTGTGGCTTGGTTGCGACATGATGAATCCTTTAAAAATGAAACGGTAAGGCTCCGGCCGTCGGCGTCCCCTTCGCTGAAGCGGGCGGCCGGATGCGTCAGCGATAAGGACAAGAGTCCCTTTTTATGAGGACGCAGTCGATCACAGTCTGGTGGGATGAGACCATTCTGGCTTTCGCGCCGCTGGGGAAGGTCATCGGAAGTCCTCCCATCCGCTTGCCTTCGATCTGTGAAACCATTGTGTCAACGGCCCAATACCCCATTTCGTAATGCGGCAGTTCCACAGAAGTCAGTCCCGGGTGCAAGGCTTTGATGATCAGAGGCTGATTGTCCACGCTCACGACGGTGATGTCCTTGCCGATCCGGAGCCCCCGCCTTTCAGACTCAGCGTAGATATATGTAGCCCTGATGTCATTGAAGCAGAAAATCCCATCAGGCTTCACGCGGTCGAACAGCTCGGCCGCTCCACGGACGAGGTCTTCATCCGTATACTCGCTGTACAGCGATGCGCCGGATAGAGCATCCTTCGCAGGAAGGCCGGCCTCCCGCATAGCCTTGAAATAGCCCTCGGCCCTGAGATGTTTGGCTTGGATGTCATCCCTGGTATTGAAGAAAGCTATCCTCTTGCGACCGGCTTTGAGCAAAGCCTTCGTAGACGAATACCCGATTCCCACCTCGTCGGGGGAGACCGCGGGGCAAACGCCTTTGCGGTCGGAGCCATCGATGATGACGGTCGGATATCCTTCCAGGCCTTCAGGCAGGTCCACCACCTGGTTGAACATGCAGGCGTAAAGGAAGCCATCGACCCCATAACGTTTGAGAGTGTCGATTTCTTCCCGTTCCAAGGTCTTGTCACCATTGGTGTTCACCGTCAGGATCAGGTAGCCCGCCTGCCTGGCCGCCTCCTGGGCGCCAAGGATGATCCGTCCCGCGAAAGGGGTGGTCGCGATGGAGTCGCTGACGAAGCCCAGGATCTTGGAACTATTGGTCTTGAGGCTACGGGCTATGAGGTTGGACCTGTATCCCATGGACCGGGCCTTGTCCCTGATGGCCTGGGCCAGCGCGGGATTGACCCTTTTCTTGTCTTTGCCGTTCAGGACCAGGGAAACCGTTGCGGCGGAAACCCGAAGCTCGCGGGCTATGTCTTTGATGGTTACCATACGCTCCATTTCCTCCAAGTGTATCAGCCCTTGCAAAAGATACGGCTCAAGAAATCACATGTCCTTCCTCTTCTGAGTCAGGCCGTTTTCAGGGGCCGGGCCTTCTTCGCGCTGACGGGCGGCGAAACCCGGCAGATGGCCAAAAGAGTAGATCACCGCCTGAGCCGAGAAGATCGTCAGGGACAGGCCGAATCCCACAAAGACCCCCGGCCATTGGACGCAGACCCACCCGATCAGGAAGAAGACGGCCAGCAACATGAGGCTGCAGAGAGGCCGGGCGACGACCATGCCCAGGGACGTGCGCAGAATCCACCAGAGGCTTTCCTTGAAGTGGACGAGCATCACCCATGATACAGCGCAGAAGAGGAGGAAGACGACGATGATCACGACGAGAACGCCTGAAACCGCCAGGCCGGCCATGCCTGTGCGAAGGTTCCAGTTCACGACCCAGTAGTCATAGGCCAGAAGGAGCCCCAGACCGAGCTGAAGATACCCGATCGGCTGGGATTTCGCGAGACTGGCCTTCCACTCACGATGGAAGACGGCCCAGGTCTGGCGGACCTTCCATGACCGGTCGTCTTCCAACAACCAGATCCGGTACGTGGCGTTGGCGGCCGCTATGGAAGGGAAGAGGCCGATGATGACGAATCCCATGACCGTATGGACCAGTATGGCCACATTGACCACGAAAACGGTCAGGATCATTCGGCAGAAACGTTCGTACAAGGTCGCGAATTTCGCCATCGTCAACCTTTGACCGCTCCGAGCATCACGCCCTTGTTGAAGTACTTCTGCAGGAAGGGATAGAGGACGAACAAGGGAACGGTCGCCACGATGATGATGGCGAACTTGATCTGATCCGCCGCCCTGATCTGGTCGAACGTCCCTGCGTTGACGGTACCCGCCGTCTGGTTCACCAGCAGAAGCTGCTGAAGGATGTTCTGCAAAGGCTGCTTGTTCCAGTCGGTCACATAAATCAAACCGGTCATGAAGTCATTCCAGTGCCCGACGAAATAATAGAGGCCGATGACCGCGAGGATGGCGGACGACAGAGGAAGGACGATGCGGATGAAATATCCCATATAAGACAGACCATCCAATTTGGCGGCATCAAAAAGCTCCTCCGGAATGGACGTCTCGAAGAAGGACCGGGCGACGATGACATTATAGACACTGACCGCGCCTGGCAGAATGAACACCCACATCGAATTGAGGATCCCCATCTGCTTGAAAAGCAGATAGTTGGGGATGAGACCGCCGGAGAAAAACATGGTCACCGTGAAAAGGAAAAGGATGACGCGGCGCGGCTTCCACTCGGAACGGGAAAGGGCGAAAGCGCAGGGAATCGTCACCACCATGTTGACCAACGTCCCCAGGATGCAATATATCAGCGTGTTCTTATAACCATTCCAGATCTGACCATTCTCGAAGACCTTCCGATAGCCGCCCCATGTGACGCCCTGAGGAAGGAGCTTGACCTGCCCGTTGGCTACGGCGCTGGGATCGGAAACGGATGAGACAAGGACGAACCAGAGAGGATAGATCATGGAGATCACGGTCACGATCAGCAGACCGTAAATGATGATGATAGCGACCCAATCGGAAGGCTTCTTTTTGTAATGGACCTTCGGATTCCATGGGATGTCGGCCGATTCTGTGGCCGTCGACCTGGCGGCCTGAGGCAGGCGGGAGGGGGCGTCCTTTTCAGGGCCCATCCCCGGTTCCTTCTTTCTTTCGGATGATGTCATTGTTTCTCCCTAGAAAATGCTGGCCTTGGTTACCTTCTTGGACAAGAAGTTCGCCGTGATCAGGAAGAGGAAGTTGATTACCGTGTTGAACAGTCCGATCGCCGTGGAGTAGGAAAACTGACTGTTCAAGATGCCGATCTTGTATGTGTATGTGGAGATGACTTCCGTGGCAGGCAGGTTCAGGGAATTCTGCATGAGGAAGATCTTGTCGAATCCCACGCCCAGGACGGAGCCCATGCTCAGTATGAAAAGCACGGTCATGGTGGGCATGATGGCGGGGATGTCGACATACCAGATAAGTTGGAAACGACCGGCCCCGTCGATTTTCGCCGCTTCGTACAAGGAAGTGTCCACGGATGACAGAGCGGCCAGATAGATGATGGAATTCCATCCCACATGCTGCCACACTTCGGAAATCCAGTAGACGGCCGTGATCCAGCGCATGCTGCCCAGAAGGCTTGTGCTGCCGAAGAATTGCCCGAGGATTCCCGACCCCGGGGCCAGGAAGATGTTGAGCATGGAGACGATCACCACTACCGAGATGAAATGGGGCATATAGGTGATGGTCTGCACAAACCCCTTGATTTTCGCGGAAGCGATCTGGTTGATGAGCAAAGCGAGGATGATCGGGGCTATGAAACTCATGACCAGGGTCCACAGGCTGATGCGGATGGTATTGCCCATGATCTCGCCGAACAGGGGGCTCTGGAAGAATTTCAGGAAGTATTTGAAGCCTGCCCAATCGCCTCCGGTGAGACCTTTCTCGGGATCGAATTCGCGAAAGGCCAGCTGGATCCCCCACATAGGGATGTAGGAGAAGACAAGGACGAAGATGAGAGCGGGGGCGGCCATGATCCACAGGTGCCAGTAAAGCCGGAAATGGCGGCCGATCCGCTGTGGTAAAGAAAGTCTGCTTGTGCGTGACATTGATGTCCTTTTGGATGAAGGGACGGGACGGCCGATTGTCGCGTCCCGTCCCTTCGGCGGCGTTTCAAGGCTTATTTGACGGCCTTGTCGTAAGCTTCCTGCCAGATTCTGATATTGTCCTTAAGCCCGAGAGACGGTTCGGAGACCTTCTTCACGTACTCGTCCCATTCCTTATCGACGTTGCCGTTCTGGAACCATGATGCGATCTTGTTGTTCGCATAGTTGGAAATGGAAGTGTTGTTATCGGAGAGGGTGTCCAGCTGGGCGCTGGTAGGCTGGGTGTAGATCGGGATGACGTCCCTGGTGGGATCGACATGCTTCAAGGCCTCCTCATCGGCCTTATTCGCATCCGTGACCGCATCGGCATTGGTGTCGTTCTTGATGGTGATGGTATCCGGAATCCAGCCGGCGAAACGATCCTGAGCGGAGATCTCACGGGTGTCCACATACTTTTCGTAAACCTTGTCGGAAATCGTGTACGTGCTGCCGCTCTTATTCACATACTTGCCCAGGTCGCCGTAATACTGTTCCACCGAAATCTCCGGGTCGTACATGGCGTTGACCACCTTCCATACGGCCTGCTTATTCGGAGCCTTCCTGGAGACGGTCAAAGCGTAGGCGAATTCGGTCCAATTCTGGCTGTAATCCCATTTGACCTGGCTGTCAGGCATGGAGGCGCTTTCCTTCAGGGGAGGAACGGAAACGTATTGGTTGGAGAGTTTGCCGAAAGCGTTGTTGGCCGTCCAGTCAAAGACGAAACCGGTCAGGGCGGTCTTCCCGTCGCTATTGGTCTGGGCGGTGTACCTGGAACTGTCGCGAGTGAGGGAATCCTTGGGAATCAGCCCTTCGCTCTCCAGCTTATGCAAGTACATGATGCTCTTTTTCAACGCGTCACTGGTGTAATAGCTTTTGACCTTGCCGTTCTGCACATAGTAGCCCTGACCGGAAGCGGACGACCCCATGAAATTGGTCGCCACTCCGGAGGAGTTCATAAGGGTCAGAGGCGACCAGATGCCGAAGTTGAGGCCATGGATGTTCATAGGGACCTCGTCCGCTTTGCCGTTGCCGTTGGGGTCTTTGGTCTTGAAGGCCTTGAGCACGTTCTCCAGCTCGTCCCAGGTCGCAGGCATCTTCAGACCCAGTTTGTCCAGCCATTTCTTGTTGATGAACATATGGGTGGCGGAAACGCGGTATCCTTTGCCTCGATCGGAAGGAAGGATCTGGATCTTTCCATTATCCTCCACCATCTTGCGCACGATCGGCTTGGCGGCGAAAAACTTCCTGACATTGGGAAGTTTGTTGAGAGAAGGCTCGATATCTTCGAATTCCGAAGAATACTTGGAGATATCGGTCTTGTCATAAAGAGCCAGGCCGATATCGGGGAAATCGCCGGCGGCCATCTTGGCGGCTTTCTGCTGGCCCCAGGCGTTATCGGTAATCTCCGTCCATTGGATATGGCATTTGCAACGGGTTTCCAGCTGCTTCGCCCATGCCGTATCCGCGAGCTTCTGAGTGGTCGTATTCCGACGAACGGTGATGCGGACGATAGGTTTGCCGTCCGCATCAGTGGCCGAAGCTCCGGATCCGCCGCATGCGGCGAGGCCGATGGTCATGGCGCCCGCGCAAGCGATCGCGATGAGTCTGCCGATACCACTCTTCCTATGCGTTTGAACCATTTTCTTCCTTTCGTATGACTCCCCGGTCATCACTGACCGGCTCCGTCATCGATTGACTATTCCGGGCTATTGAACCGCCCGATTGACATTATCGTGTGTTAAACGTTTAACGTCAAACGTTTAACACACGGCGTGTCGTGAAAATGGCGCAAACGGATGATCAACGTGCTCAGGCGCTTGGAAAGGAATCAGCGAAGCTCATCTTCGTTTCCCGGTCGCCTCCGTTTGCCGGCGGGAAAGCCCTTGGAAAACCCTTGCGCGGAAAAACCTTCCCAACGAAGCGTCGGGCGATTTCCTCATAAGTTTCCGTACTAGGATGAAGGCCATCAACCAGGGCGAGTCTCTCCACGTCTTCCGGCCCGAAGAGTTCCAGACCGTTTAAATAGGCAATATTCTCACCGCGAATGCGCCGTCTCCGGACGACCCTTTCGACTAAGAAGCGTGATTGCCCCAATGTCATGGCTCCTTTGGCTATGTCAGCTTTGTCCCCATAGCAGTAGCAGGTCATGGTTCCGTCCTCATGAAAACGGATGTCAGCGGGCCCTGGGACATCGTCGCTTCCCGGCCAGTAGATGGATGACACCAGCAGGATCGGAGTATCGGGATGACCCTGCCGTATGATGTCCAGGAAGCCATGAAGCGCAGGTTCGAAAACCCGCCGGTCCATGGCTCTCTCCCCGACGATGTTGACCCCGCAGGAGATGGAGATGAAATCGGCGTCAGTCTGGGCTATCGCTCGCGCCACAAATGGATCCAGCATGCATTGACCGGAGAAGCCCAGGTTGGTAACTTCGATGTCCACCTGGCAGGCTGCCGCGACCGGCCAGACGGACAAAGGCGTTTCCGCCTGGTAGCAGTCGCTGATAGAACTCCCATGATGGATCCATGCAGGGCGACCTGATTCAGGTGCAGGGGAAATGGGAGCATCGACCTGCAGATAAAGAAGTTCAGTGGAAAAAGACTGGGGCAGCCAAATCGTGACCGTTTTATCCCCCTGTGGTAAATCAGAAAAAACCACACGGGATTCCTCGCTGATCCGCGTCAGAGAAACCAGATTCCCCTCTTCATTGATAACCCGGATGATGTTGACCGGGGCAGGCACATCAGCGAACTTTCGGCCATCTACTGTGCAGGAAAACCGTTTTTCCTCCGGAGGCCCGCCTTCGAAATCGGTTCTGGTACAACGGACCCCCAGACTGACCCTTCGCGCTGTTATGCGGAAGGCAAGGCGAATCCCAGATCCGCCGCAGACCACAGATTTGACGGACTCATACATGAATTCAGCGAATTGGCCGAAAGCCTGTCGAGGAAGGCGGATTGGCATAAGACCAGGCTTGCCGCCATTCTCCCCTTGAGTCGGGATGACATCCAAGGCGCCAATCAGACGAACCGGGGTTCCATCAGGAAGAGCGATGATTTTGCTTGTTTCCCGCATCTTTCCCATCGATTTCCTCCTATGCCAACTGTTTTCCGAGAAAATCAGCCGCGTGTTCGGTAACAAACTCCCTGTCAGGGACGGAAGCCCAGCCATGATCGGCGTCTTCACGCACCAGCAAAACAGCCTGCTCGCCCCACATGTCTTTATACCTCCGAGCATATGAAAGCGGGACGAAATCCCTGGTCCCATGCATGAGCAGAACTTTCCCCTTAAACGGCTGCGCACGCCGATAAACATCAATCGAGGATGCGTCATCCACCATGGCAGGGCCCATCTTCATCCCCATGAAATCAAAAGACTCCCCAGCCTTGAAATTCGGCAATGGTTTACCTTGGATAAAGCCGGAAGCGATTTCATCGACGAAGAAGGCGGCGGTTGAACACATGACCATGGCCTTGACGGGAATCTCACTTTCGGCAGCCACGATGCTGCAGATGACCGCGCCGAGGCTAAGCCCACCGAGGGCGATTCGATCCTTATCCACATAAGGCAAATCCGCAACAGCTCGTAAAACCTGGCAACCTTGGCGAACATCCTTGGAAACACTTGTATCAAAGAATTCACCATCGCTCTCCCCATGACCCGCGCGATCGTAGGTCACAACTACCAATCCGCGAGCAGCGAGTGCCTTAGCCATTTGCACAATGAAACAGGAAACATCCACACGGTTTCCGCCGAATCCATGAAAAAGCACTGCTGCGGGATAAGACTGGCCTTCGTCAATGCCTCCTTCTGGCTCATAAACGGCTCCTCGAAGGGTCTCGCCTTCCACTTCACAAGAGAACGGACGCAGCTTCATTTTTCATCCTCCTTTCTGGAAATCAGAATATCTTGATCCGCTTCCTTCGCGTTGTCCTTGCGCTCTTCATCGAAAGTGTTGATCGCATCCTTGTGGAATCCGAGCCAGCCGATGAAGAAGCCGACTGCCGCGAGAACGGTGACGCAGATGTAAAGAGCGTTGATGTTCAGGGCGAGGAGGGCAGGGGTGACAGCGCTCAGAATGGCTGCTATCAGCCGAGAGACTGCATAGATGGCTCCCTGAGCGCTGCCTCGGAGCATGGTTGGGAAGGATTCCTGCGTCCACACCTTCATGATGGTCTCGTAGCAGAAAGCGCCGGCAAAGGTTGCGATATAAGTCAAAGCCGCGAGGGAGTAGATATTGAATCCAAAAATCACGGGAATCGCGATGGAGAAGGTGACCAAGACAGATCCAATGACATAATAGGGCATGCGCCATTGAGTATCGGTCACGGCCATGAACCAGGCGGCGCCGACGATGGCGAGAGGCATATCGACCAGGGTGACGGCAGAATAGGTGGACACAGAGATATGGGCGATATTGTAAGCCACGTAGGTACCAAAGCTGGAAGCGAGAGTGATGGAAATGCCGACTAGGGCGTAATAGATGACTAAAGTCAGGAAAGGTTTACGATAAGGCTTCTTGAAAAGATCGGACAAAGCGGCGTTGTCCGCTCGCTCAGTGTGAACGCCGGCGGCCTTCTCCGCATGGGCCCGGAGCCAGGAATCGGTTTCTGGAATAGTCAGACGAAGCAGAAGGGTGATGACTGCGACTGCGCCGAAGGCGGCGAAAATGATTTTGCCGCCGAATACTCCAGCGTTGCCAAAGAAGATTCCCAGCAGGACTGACATCAGAATGCCAAAGCCGCCAAGCAGGTTGGAGAACACCAGGATCTTTCCACGGTTTTTATCTTCAGCGGTCTCCGAAATAGTCGCCAAGGCCACAGGCAGGTCAGCGCCGACACCAATGCCCAGCAACAAAATTGCCGGGAGTAAAAACCCGAAACCGGTGTTGAACAAAGGAAGGAAAGATCCAATGACGATAATGCCCATAGTGATGGTGAAGATATGACGACGACCAAAGCGATCCCCTAGACGACCTCCGAGGAGCGAACCGATGGCGACGCCGATAGTCAAAGAAGCGGTCAGGAATCCGACCTGATTACCGGTCAGACCGCCCTTCTGGAAAAGAACAAGAGCAGTGGCCACACCAGTGATGGCTGCTTGATCGACGAAAGTAGCCATGCCACAAACGAAACCGACCCACCATGGGTTTGGTTTGCGCTGGATTTGCGCGTTTGGACTAGTAGAAGACATCTTTATCCTCCAGATATGTTTTCCCATTCCCCGCATCCATGCGAAGGGAATGACTTGATTCTTGAAATTGAGATTTTGCCTGAATACTTGTTGAATCGCGCCAACCGTTCATCGTCGATTTTCTGTTTACGGCTACTGCGATTCCCACGTTGATATTTGTAAAAAAGCTATCCTTGGGTTGAGGTTGTGGCCGCCTCCTTCCGTTTGAGCAAGCTCTCCTTGATCCCTTGACACAGGAAATCCAAGGCGTGCAAAGATTCCGGCAGTTCAGGGGTTGGATACCAATTGAAGAAACCGTGCAGCATTCCGGCCGCCTGGTACGAGTGCGTTGGAATTCCTTCTGCTTTCAAAGCCCTGTCGAAAGCGAAAGTCATACCCGCAAGGTCATCCCATTGGCAAGCTATGAGCCAAGCGGGCGGGAAATTCGACAAATCCCCTTGACCAGGGATAACCAAGCCCCGATCCTTTTCCAAAACCACGGAATCCAACCCACAGTAGTCCCGATACATGGTGAGGCAATCCTGGTCCGTGAAGCGCAAAGGGTCTGGAAGCAAAGCAGCCAGTCGGTTTTCATAATCGCCTTCCAGACTGGCCAATCTGCAGAAGAGCCCATAGACGCTGAAAAAACCCTGCGGACTTTTCAGCCTGGTCTGGCCAGCTAGTCTGTCCTGATTGATTTTCAGACATGCGGCCGCTGCCAAATTCGCTCCCGCACTTGCCCCTCCAAGAAAGAATGACGCCTCTTGGCTCAAGTTGCCAAGCTCATTTTTGCTTAAAGAATCACCAGCCCACAGCCATGCGGAAACCACTTGCTCCAACGCTTGCGGGAAGAGTCCTTCCTCTGCGTCCAACCGGGACAAGGCGTAGTCAAGATTGAGGCAGCTGATTCCGGTGCGATCACAAATTTCCGCGCAAACAGCATGAGCTTCCGGCCAGAGTGGCGAGCCTTGGCTGAAGCCACCTCCATGGAGCCATAGCAAAAGGGCGTCTCTCGACCCCTTGCGTCGCTCATGTACTGGACGGTAAAGTTTCGCAGATACGGATGACAAACCCCTCTCCCCCGGAATACGGATGTCGGATATCTCCACCGACTCAGGACTGTTCCACTTACCTGCCGACCGCATAAAATCATCAGGAAGACTTCTTCCAGTGGGATCATTCTTATAGATTTCTACCATTTTCCTGGCAAAGAAAGGCGCGAGACCAAGAGAAATCCAGTCTTGTTCCCTGGAGGTATCCATCACGTCATTCACTGCCATAGTCCTGACTTTCGTGTCTACAGCTTTGCTAAATGCTTTTAGCAAAGCTAAGAACTATTATAGCATACATAATTGGAATTGTCAAAAAGAGTCACATACGAGGGACCGCGACGGAATTCCCTTCGATCAAAGGCATGGAAATCAGAATGCGCCTTCCCGACGAAGATGTCAGCCTTGTCTTGTCTTTCCCCAACAAAGCCCTGACGGCCTCGGTACCGAGCAATTGATGCGGTAGCTGAAAAGAGGAAATCTGAGGTACCGCGGCCTGGGCCAGCTCACTGCCATCAAAAGAGACAAGTGAGATATCCTCAGGGACGCGAATCCCTTGGGACCATAAGGCCTGGAAAACACCCACAGCCAGTTCATCATTCGCGCAAATAATCGCTGTCGGCAGCTGCCTCCACCCGCAAACCTCCCGGCCAATCGTACGCCCGCTTTTAATATCCCATTCATCACTAGTTATAAGCTTCCACAAAACATGACTAGCTTGCGCCATGCTTTCCTCAATCCCAGCGAGACGTTCCTGTAACGCCAGGGAATCCATGCCTTTCCAAATCCTCCCCTGGTAAACGCCTCGAGAGAAATTCCCAGCGAAAGCGATGCGATCCGTATGCCCATGGTCAAGTAACAGTCGCGCAGCATCCCGGCCCGCCTGCTCCTCATCCGGAAGAATCGAGACCAGGCTAGGATGACTATCATCGACACAATTCAGGAGCACCAGAGGAACCGTGGAAAGAATGTCGGGAACTTTGACTCGCCTTGTGAACATGGTGGCGAAAACAATCCCATCGACCTGCCGATCCAAGAAGGACTGAGCCAGCTGAGTCTCAAGTTTTTCATCACCTTTGTAATCCGCAGCCATCAAGAGCTTACGGAATTCCCTTGACTCGTCAATCGCGCCGGAAATCATGGCGTTAGCGTGGGAAGTGGAAACCAGGTAATCAGAAAGGAGACCGATGACTTCGGATTTCCCCGTGCGCAACGTCCGAGCAAGAGGATTTGGACGGTAGCCCATTTCCCTTGCGATCTTTTTCACCCTGGTCGCTGTTTCTCGCGAAATCCGTTGGTCATCGCGCCCGGACATGATGAAAGACGCTGTAGTCAGGGATACGCCTGCGGCTTGAGCCAGCTGGGATAGCGTCACTTTGCCATGCGAAGGCCGCTTATGATGCGTCCTCTTCCCCTTATCCTCCACCATCTAGCTCCTGGGCGCGATGACGTTGGCAAAGTGGTTGGCCCCCATCGTCGAGGATTCGGGCAGGAAGGCAGGGTCATCCGGGTCCATCTGGGGGTCAGGAACCGTATGGACCTCCACCGGGGTGTCGGGGAAAATCTCCTTCCCTTTGCCGGCGTTGTCGCGGATCAAGGCTGCGAAGGAAGCGTCATCATGGAAGACGACCATATTGGAGTCATCCAGGAAGGCGGCGATTTCGCCGAAAGTCGGATAGTCCAGATTCTCTTTCGCGGCGGTGACGGCGGACGAAAGGGCGGATGAAACCGTGGGAGCATCTCCCCCCATCGTCTTGGCAGAAGGGCCTCCGGCAGCCAGGACCGGTGCGGCTGGCATAGTGCTCGACCCGCCCAAGTCGCGGGCCAGAGCCTCCCACCCCCGATAGGCCACGAAAGCATCCTTGCGGCTGTTCGACCGCCCGAAGACCCGGCTGACATACCAGGCCCGGGGATCGCAAGTGACGTCTTTGAAAGCCTGGTTTTTCTTCCAATTGGAAGCCTTACGAACTTTGACGATGGGTGCCGCCTGCGGGGTGACGATGCGGTCCAAGACCAGTTTGCGCAGCCTGGTCCACAAATCCCGGGCGTCCTTGAAGCGACGGGCGTTCCCAGAACCATCGGCGGACCGGCGGGAAGCGTACTGGCACAAAGCGGACAGGTGAACGACGGTCATCTCCCCCGACAGGGAAGCCTTCTGCGAATCCTGTGGTTCCCGAGAATCCCCCGAATCCGCGGAATCCTGCCAATCCTGCGGAAAATCAGCGAAATCCTCGACCGTCAACCGGTTCCCTTCCAATAAGTCGGCCACATCAAGGAAGACATTGGGCCGGTCCTTCAGGAAACGGTCGGCGCCCAGGGGGTACTGCTCCTGCGGAGGATAGGTGTGCAAAAGGGCGGCCGGGGAATCAGAGCCGACAGTGGAGTCATATACATAAAGCGAGATGGGTTTGCTTCCCTGGCTGGGGGATGAGGGAACGCGCAAGAGATAATGCGTCATAGGGCACCTTTCACAACATCGTGGCTTGAATCACCGTCGCCAGCGCAGCCACTTCCAGTGTAGCATGAAGACGCCGCCGGGCCCGGCGGCCTTTGGCGCTTCGGTGGTTCGGCGCTTCGCCGTCAGCGGTCCCTCCCCTCCTGAGCGGCCACGGGCGGCTGATAGGAACGAAGGGGATCCTTATCCTTCTGAGACGGATTCTCCGGCCCATTCTCAGGGGGACGCTGGCACCAATGCTCGCCGATGATGCCGAAGACCACATCCAGCAGGCAGACCACCACGGCCGAGGCGCACTGGATGACGGCCGTCCGGTAATAGTCCAGCTGGATCCGGGGCAAGGCCATGACCAGCTGTCCCGCGTACCAACCAGCCAGGCCGGAGCACGACAGGCTCAAGGCTTTGCTCATGATCAAGGCGTTGACGGCGACGTTGGGGTTGATCTCCTTGCGGTCCCCCCGAGTGTAGCGCCGGACCTGGTAGGCGAAGAGAAGGATGACCAGGCCGGTGACGAAAAGGATGACCAGGATGTACCAGGGCACTCCCAGCAAAGAGACCCCTGACCGTTCGGTGATGAATTCCAGGACCCCTCCCGCCAGAAGACCGATCAGGAAGATGATGACGAAATACCACCATGGGGTGAAACGCGCTTTCATGCTGTACCTCCCAGAATCCACACGTCGGAGACCCTCGTGACCGCATCCCGGTCCGGGGCCCGCCGAAGCAAATCGATGATCGGCCCTCCATGCTCCCCCGGCAAGACGGCCTCGGGAGCGATGTCCGCCCAGGGGGCCAGGACGAAAGCCCGCTGCCAGGCGCGGGGGTGGGGCAAGGTCAGGTGAGGGTCCTGTCTGACCTGGCTATCGTAATCGATGATGTCCAAATCCAAAGGCCGCGATCCCCAATGCACTTCGTGACTGCGCCCATGAGCGGATTCGATCAGCTGGAGGGAAGACAGGAGCGAGTCGGGAGTATGGACGGTCTGCAGCAGGACGATGGCGTTGGCGAAATCGGGCGTGCCGTCGGGCATCCCCCAGGGCCGGGTGCCATACAGGGGCGAGATGCCGGTCACCTGATTGCCCGGGATGGCGTCCAGGGCGACCACGGCTGAGCGCAAAGTCTGTTCTTTGTCCCCCAGATTGGATCCCAGGGAGATGACGGCCTGATGGATTGTCTCCTCTTGATGGCCTTTTCCCCGGTCTTCCTGCCGGTCCGCCTGGCCATTCCCGCTTGTTGCGCCGCTGGATTCCTCGCCGCCCGCCGCACTGGCCTGACCTCCAGCCTCGCTGGCCGCCGCCTCGCCGGCTTCGGAGATCTCGGTCCTCTGGTTGCGCTCGATGGTCACGCTGACGTCATCGAAATCCACGGCTATGGGGGCATGCGGCTTATGGACGGTCACGCGGACTCGGTTCACCCGGTAGGAAAGGAGGACGGAATCGGCTATTTTCTGGGCCAGACGCTCGATCAGATCCACATGCTCCCCTTGGACCACGGACACGATCCGGTTGGCGATCTGGTCATAGCTGACGGTATCGGTCAAGTCATCGCTGCGGGTGGCGTCGGACAGGTCCAGGTACAGGGTCACGTCGATGATGAATTCCTGGGGCTCCTCATGCTCGGCTGCCAGAACCCCATGCCGACCCTGAACATGCAATCCGGTGATGGTGATCTTATCCATGTTCCTCCCCGCCTCTTTCATTTGACTTCGTTCCGGGTCTTCCGCCGGTCGTATTCCCGCAAACGGGCCCCGGCGATAAGGGCTCCCCGGTTGCCGCTTATTTCATGGACCCGCACGGCCCACGCCCCCCCCTCGGCGATCAAAGCGGTCAGGCCAGCCGTGACCGCGTCCCTGTCGGCCAGGGTCAGCCCGGTTTCGGGCATGGCTGCGGACCCCCCGAAACGATCAGCCATATCGACGATGAAACGTTTACGGGAAGCGCCGACCAGCACCGGATATCCGCTGGCTTGAAAGAGATCCAGAGCGGCGATCAGAGGCAGGTTGGTCCCCTCTCCGGGTTTGGAGAAGCCCAAACCAGGGTCGATGATGATCTGGTCCTGACGGACGCCTGCGGCGAGGACGGCCTCGACTTCCCGCCTGAGTTCCTCGCGGACCTGCTGGACCAGGTCGGGCTCGTGGTCAATCCGGACCGGATCCTGGCCGTTCTGGTTCTGGCTCTGGCTCATCCGCCCCTGGACAACCTCCCGCCTGGCCGAAGACGCGCCGGCACCCGTCGTCAGCCAGCCCCTCCAATCCTGGACGATGTAAGGGCACCCGACTTGGGCGACCAAGGCAGGCAGGTCCGGGTCCAATTGGCCGCCGGACACATCATTGATCACATCTGCCCCGGCCTCTAAAGCGGCCCTGGCCACCGAGGCCCGGGTGGTATCGATGGACAAAGGCAGCTCGAATCCTTCGGAACGCAAGGAAGAGACCACAGTCCCGATCCGCTCCTCTTCCAAGTCGGCTGGGACGCGATGGGAGCCGGGGCGGGTGGACTCGGCCCCAATATCGATGAGGTCCGCCCCCTGCTGGGCCATGTCGAAGGCGTGCTTCACGGCCGCTTGCGGATCCAGCCATAAGCCCCCGTCGGAGAAGGAGTCTTCGGTGACGTTGAGCACCCCCATCAGCAGGGTGCGGTCTAGGCCTTCGCCGGCCTTCCCCTTCAGGCCCAAACGGGCGTTCATCGCAGCATTTGCTGACATCCCGTCGGCCGCCATCTGTGCTGTCTTGACCATCATTCCTCGAAAATCACTTCCTCGCGTTCCGCATACCGACTACCGCAGCTGCGGAGCGTCCAGGATAAGCCGCAGGGCCTCGGCCCGGGTGTCGGATTGACGCAGATAACCGCGCACAGCCGAGGTGACGGTCCGGGCTTGGGATTCTTTGACCCCCCGCATCGACATGCACATATGCTCGCAATCGGTGATGACGATGGCCCCTTTGGTCCCGAGCTCATCCATGAGGGCGTCAGCGATCTGCTGGGTCATGCGTTCCTGGATCTGGGGGCGATGGGCGAAGACCTGGACCAGGCGGGCCAGTTTACTCAGGCCCACCACCCGGTTCTTGTCCGGAATGTAGCCGATGTGGGCGAAGCCGTGGAAAGGCAGAAGATGATGCTCGCAGACTGAATAGAATTCGATGTCCCTGACCACGACCAGGTCCTCGGTGGTCACGTCGAAACGGGCGCCCAAAACGTCCTGAGGCCCCTGGCTCATGCCGGAGAAAATCTCCTGGCTGGCCCGGACGATGCGATCCGGGGTGTCTTTGAGCCCTTCCCGGTCGGGGTCTTCCCCGATGGACCGCAAATACAGGCGGACAGCCCGCTTGACCCCGTCCGCGTCAAACGGACGGGATGATTCGGCTCCCTCAGTCGTTTCGCTCATCGTCATCATCCTGTGGATTCGGAGTCATATCCGGAGCCGTCGCCAAGCCTGCCACCGGATTCATCGGTGGATTTCCCGGCTGATCCGTTGGCAAATGGGGGATCATCGGCTGAGCCGGAATCGTCGGCTGACCTGGTGTCCCTTGCGGATTCGGAGCCACCAGCGAATCCGGAGTCCCTTGCGGATTCGAGGTCCCTTGTGGGCCGGGAGCGCTCTGGGGAGCGGACGCCGTCTTCGCGGACGTGGCGTCCACGGCCACGGACGAGCGCAGATTCTCAGGAATCGGCACCGGAGGCAGATCCGAATCCGGCCTGTTTTGGTCGGACAGCCACAGCTGGCGTTCCGGAGCCTTCTTCAGATGGGAGAAGATCTCATCCAGCTCTTTCCGGTTGAGGGTCTCCTTGACCAGAAGCTGGCGGACCAGCTCATCCAGGACGTCCCGATTATCGGAGATGATCTTCCAGGCCTCGGTGTGAGCGGTCTCCAGAAGGGTCCGCACTTCCTCGTCGATCACCCGGGCGGTCGCCTCGGAAATCCGGCGGCCTTTCAAATCGTCCAAACCGCCTTCCTGCTGGGAATCTTCCCACTTGACCGAACCCAGGCGGGAGGAGAAGCCGTATTCGATGACCATGGCTCGGGCGATCTGCGTGGCCTTCTCGATGTCGTTGGAAGCGCCGGTGGAAGGATCATGGAAGACCACCTCTTCCGCGGCCCGGCCACCCATGGCGTAAGTCATCTGGTCCAAAAGCTCGTTACGGGTCTGGGAATAGCGGTCTTCGGTAGGCATGACGGCCGTGTAGCCCAAAGCGCGTCCACGGGGAAGGATGGTCACCTTGGTGACCGGGTCCGTGTAATGCAAGGCCGCCGCGACCATGGCATGGCCGCCTTCGTGATAGGCCGTGTTGCGCAGTTCCTTCAGGGCCATGCCGTTGGACCGGCGACGAGGACCGGACATCACGCGGTCGATGGCCTCGTCGATGGCCCGGTTGTCTATCAGGTCCGCGTTGGAGCGGGCGGTCAGCAGGGCGGCCTCGTTCAGGACGTTGGCCAGGTCAGCCCCGGTGAAGCCGGGGGTGCGGACGGCCACGGTGTGCAGGTCCACGTCGGGCACGAAAGGCTTGCCTTTGGCGTGGACCTTCAAAATCGCCTCGCGACCGGCAAGGTCCGGAGCCTCCACGGCCACCTGGCGGTCGAATCGACCCGGGCGCATCAGGGCCGGATCCAAGACATCAGGCCGGTTGGTGGCGGCGATGACGATCAGGTCGGTATCGTTGCTGAAGCCGTCCATCTCCACCAGAAGCTGGTTCAAAGTCTGTTCGCGTTCGTCCACGCCCCCGGAAGCGGAGGAGCCACGACGGCGACCGACGGCGTCGATCTCGTCGATGAAGATGATGGCGGGCGCGGTCTTCTTGGCCTCGTCGAAAAGGTCACGCACACGGGAAGCGCCCAAGCCGACGAACATCTCCACGAAGTCGGAGCCGGCCATGGCGTAGAAGGGGACGCCGGCCTCGCCGGCGATGGCCCTGGCCAGGAGGGTCTTACCGGTACCGGGCTGGCCGTATAGAAGAACGCCGCGAGGAATGCGGGCGCCAAGCTTCCGGTACTTCTGCGGGTCTTTGAGGAAGTCCCGGATCTCCTCCACCTCTTGGACGGCCGCCTCTTCCCCGGCCACATCGGCGAACTTGGTCTTCGGCACTTCGCCTTGGAGGAGCTTCTTGTTCTTGGGGCTGCCCAGGCCCAGCATCTCGCCGGCCCCGTCTCCCATCCGGCGGAAGAGCCACCACATGGCCAGGAAGAAGAGCACCAAAGGCAGGAGGGAGGAGACCAGGAGGGCCACCAGGTTGTTGTCGGTGACGGTGGTGGAATCGAAGCCGTTGACCGACTGGGACTTCTGCACGGCCTGGAGGACCTGCTCCACTTGTCCGGCGACATAGTAGAACTTGACGTCCTTCCCATAATTCCTGTTGACGGTGATCCTGTTGGACTTGGGGTTGTATTCCTGGGCGATGAAATCGCGGTCCAGCCAGATCTCCACCGAGGGGGACGTGCTGTTGGTCACCTTGACGTAACGGATCTTGTAAGGGGTCTCGACGACGGCCTTCTTGCCGTCTATGGTGGTGCCCACCTTGCGGGTGCTCTTGCCTTGCAGGATGCTCAGGCCCTGCTCGGTGGTGATGGTGCCGGCGTTGTTGTTGCTTCTGTTCATGAAGTAGAAGCTGGCGATGACCAGGACGACCAGCAGGACGATCCAGACCACGCTGTTGGTCCACCAAGGGCCGGACCCCTGGGGGTTGCCTTGGTCGTTCTTGTTCCCCTGGTCATTCCCCCGGTTGCCGGGGTTTCGAGGATTTTGGAAGGGATTCCCCTTCGGGTCTTGACCATAGGCCATTGGCACACTCCTTGACTAGCCGAAAGTCTTCTGACGCGAGGCTTTCGGAAAAGCGAATCTCTAATCTATCGTGAAAGGCTGAAACCCGTCTGAGTTTCAGCCGAAAGCTGTCTTCTCCCTGACGGGTCCGACGGTTTTCTTCCGCGCTTTTCCTGTTTCCTTATCGTTTCATTTGTTATCGTTCTCTTTGTTCTTGTTTCGCTTATTCAGCCTGGTTCGCCTGGCTCCCGGTCGTCCGCTTCTCCACTTCCTGATAGACGGAAGGTTTGAGGACGGCGATGGAGTCCAGGTTCCGATACCGCTCGTCATAATCCAACCCATACCCGACCACGAACTTATCGGGTATTTCGAATCCCTTGTATTTCACCGGGACGTCGAACGCCCTGCGGGCCGGTTTCTCCAGCATGGCGAAGATCTCCACCGAAGCCGCTCCCCTGCTTTTGAGCTCGTTCACCAGCCAGTCCAGGGTGAAGCCGGAATCGATGATGTCTTCGACGATGAGCACATGACGGCCAGCCACGTCTGTGGACAGGTCCTGACGCACGGTCACCTTGCCGGCCGACTGTGTGCCCGATCCGTAGGTGGACAGGCTCATGTAGTCGATCTCCACCGGGATGGTCATGGCCTGGGAGAAGGTGGTCATCACGTTGGCCGCCCCTTTGAGCACGGCGATCAGCAGGGGGTTCTTCCCTTCGTAGTCCTCGCTGACCCTGACGGCCATCCGCCTGATCTTCCCTTCAAGAGCCTCATGCGAAATAAGCTCTTCCGCGATATCGTCCTGAACGTCTTTGATTTGCATGCGTTCATTGTCTCATGACTGACTGACCTTGGAAAGGTAGGCGTAAATGTCGCTCGGGGCCTTCTGCCTGCGTACTTTGACCAGGGTCAGGCGCCAGACTGCGCCACCCGGCCCAGGCAAGAGGCCCGACCGGCGCGGACCGGTCAGAAAGGCGTCGGCCTGAAGGATGAAATTCTCCTCGATCGGGGACCCCGACCGCTCCAAAAGGCGGTAGAGGATCCGGGTCCGCAAGGCCCGGTGGTAGGAGGGATAATTCACCAGCCTGGCCACGGCACCGGCGCCAGCCCCGGGCAGTTCAGCAAGTTCGGGCAACTTCGCCTGCTCCGACAGTTCAGTCTGCCCAGTCAGCTCCTCCAATTCAGGCAGATCCGCCAATTTCGCCAGCTCAGCTTGCTCGACCGCCTGGCAACAGGCCTGGAAGGCGGCATCCGCCTGCGATTCCAGGTAATCGAAGTCCTCCTGATTCCTTTGTGTGGCCCCCGCCCAGACCTTGACCATATCCGAACCGGCGAAAACGTTCAAAGCGGGGAAGAAATCCTGCCGGATCCGCGAGCGCAGGGGATAGTCACCAGGAAGCGGCCCCAGTGAGGCTTCCCCGTTGGCGGGGTCGTCCCACCAGGCCAGACCGGCCGCCCGGCAGATGGCCTCTGTATCCTGGCGGGAGATCGCTTTCAGGAAAGGGCGGAGGATGAGGACCGCGTCTTTCTCGGTCTTCGCGGGGATGCCGGCCAAGGCCCGCAGGTCGGGATGCCGCAAGAGGCCCAAGGCCACCGTTTCCGCCTGGTCCGTAAAGGTATGGGCCAACAGGAGGCAGCGGCTCCCCTCGTGGCGGGCCAGACCGGTCAAAGCCTGGTATCTCGCTTGGCGGGCGGCGGCCTCCACCCCCTGTCCATGAGGGTCCTTGACCTGCACCTTCTTCACGACGACGGGCTCCAATCCAAGTTCCCGGCATTGCTCGGCCGTCCGCTTAACCACCTGGCCGGAATCAGCCTGGAGCTGATGGTCGATGATCGCGGCCCCGCAGCGAATCCCCCAGGAAGCGCAGACGATTCGGGCCACATAGGCCAAGGCCAAGGAATCCCTGCCGCCGGAGCAGGCGACCAGGACCAGAGGGGCGTCCGGGGCGGGATCATGCCGCCCATGGGAGGCGAAAAGCCGGGATTGCAGTCCCAGTCCGGCGTGAGCCAAGGAATCCTTCACCGCCCCGATCGCCTTTTTCAACTGCGGGGAATAGACCATCGTCAGGCCTCCATCTTGGCCGCTTGGGAGGTCGGCACCCCCTTATGGGCGATGGGCTTCCATTGGGATTTGGCGAAGATGGCCACGAAGGCGATGGGCACGTAGGAGAGCATGAAGAAGGGGAAGCTGAGGCAGTAGGCCACCAATTCCTTGTTACTGGCCTGGATCTTCTTCCTCTCCAGGATGCAGACGAAGGCGGCCAGGAGGATGAAGCCCACGATGGTCGTCAGCAGGGTCAAGCCGTAGGTGGACAAGCTGGCCACCTGGCTCTGCCAGGAGACGTAGCCCAAGGCCGAGTAGACGGCGGACAGGCCGTAGCGGATCAGGGAGATGATCATGAAGGGGCAGATGGTCAGGCTGAAGTCCACGGCCGACAGGTCCCTTTCCCTGACCGCCCAGCGGATCAGGCTGAGGCCGTAGTAGCGGAAGACCTGCAGGAAGCCCTTGCTCCAGCGGACCCGCTGGTCCCAGCTTTGCTTGAAGGAGACCGGCTGTTCGTCATAGAAGACGGCGGTATGGCAGTATCCGATGTGGTCCCCGTTGAGGATGCAGTCCATGGTGAATTCCACGTCCTCGGTGATCAGATGGAATTTCCAGCCGGCGTTGCGTTCCATGACCTTCCTGGAGAACATGAAGCCGGTGCCGCCGATCCACCCATTGTTGCCCAAGACGGAACGGCCAGAGTTGAGCAGGCGGGATTGGAAGATGAACCAGAGGGCCGACCCGGCGGACACCCAGTTCTCGGAGGTGTTGGTGGAATTGCGATAGGAGGTGACGGCGTCGAAGCCTTGGTGGAAAGCCTTGTTCATCTCGCTGACGTAGTTTTTGTCCACGATGTTGTCCGCGTCGAAGATGAAATAGGCGTCGTAGACCTGGTCGAGGCCCGCGGCCCGTATATGGTTGAGCATGTATTTTAGGGCGTAGCCTTTGCCCACCTGTTCCTTGTTGAAACGTTCCAACACATGGCATCCCAGGTCCCGGCAGACTTGGGCGGTCTGGTCGGTACAGTTGTCGGCCACCACCCAGATGTCCACCAACCGCGAGGGATAAGTCTGGTTCTTCAAGGATTTCACTAGGTTGCCGATGACGGCTTGCTCGTTGCGGGCGGAGATGAGGACGGCGTAATGTTTGTCTTCCGGGGCATCGGGATAAGTGACCGGCTTGGCCAGGAACCCCACGACGAAATAGAGGGCCTGGTAGCCGAAACTCAGGATTCCGAGGATGAGGATGATGACGTCAAGAAATTGCAGCAGGATCATGAGGTCCACTTCCCCCTTGGCCCGCGGCCGGCCGAGCCCGACGCCTTGTTTTTCCTGGCCTTTGAATCGGCCGGGGCGGATGCCTCTTCCTCAGACGGCTTTCCCCTGGACGGTTCTGCCTTAGATGGTTCTTCCCCAGGCGACTTTTCCTCGGAAGATTCCGTCGCGGAAGGCTCTTCCTCGACGCCGACGATCTTCTTGCCGGTCCTTTGAGGCCGGTTCTGCGGGATGGCCACCGTCTGCGACTGGTCTTCCTCGGCCATGGTCTTATAAACCGGATAAGACCCTTCTTCGAAAGACTCCTTCGAAGAAGCCTCCTCATCCTTGACCTCCACCTTCCGGCGCAGGTCCATGACCCGCTGGGCCATGACATGGGAGGAGGAACCCCGCGAAGTCCGGGGCAGCTTCTCGGACAAGGGGTTGATCACGTTCTTCTCCAAGGCCTCCGCCCCGGTGACCAGGCCGGACTTCTTGACCGGCTTGGGGTCATCCATGAGGTCGGAATCGATGAGGTCATAAGAGCGCATGTAAGCCTGAAGCAGAGCCTGGATGCTGGCGGTGATGGGCAGGGCCAGGAAGGCTCCCAAAGCCCCGAACAGGCCGCCGAAGAAGAAGACGGACAGGAAGGCGACCGCGGGGTTGAGGTCCATCGTGTCTTTGGAGACCCGAGGCTGGAAAAGCATGTTCTCGATCTGCTGGTAGACCGTGATGTAAATCAGCAGGTAGACCGCATACTGCCAGCCGTTGGTCCCCCACGCGGAGATGATGGGGATGACCCCGCCCAGGTAGGTCCCGATGGTGGGGATGAACTGGGAGACCAGGCCGCACCAGATGGCCAGAGGAAGCCAGTAAGGGATTTTGAGCAGGATCATGAAAAGGGCCAGGAAGGTCCCGTTGAGGATGGCCAGGATGAAGCGGCTGTAAAGGTAATTGGAGATTTGGCCCTGCACCGTGGTCCAGATCACGATGAACTTGCGCTGGGACCTGCGAGGGATCCATTTGCAGACGCTGCGCCTGAGCTTGGGCCCGGCCGCGGAAATGTAATAGGCGACCAGGAGGATGGTCAGGATGGCCATCAGGCCCGAGACCACGGACGAAACGGTCGAATAGAGCTGGCCCAGATAGCCTTGGCCGTGGCGGGAGAGCTCCCGCAAGGCGCTGGCGCTCAAGTCGTTCATCTTCGGCAGCTCATACCCGGTCCAGGAAGAGATGGAATTGCGGATGTCGTTGTAGGTATTGGGGATGGTGGCGATGAGTTTGGTCGCCTGCTGGACCAGCATGATGCCGAAAACCGAGAAGAAGGCGATGACCACGACCACGAAGCCGATGATGGTCACCCCGGCCGCGGCCCCCCGCTTCCAACCATGCTTGACCAGGCGGATGATGAGCGGTTCCAAGGCCAGGGAGATGAAGAGGGCGACGATCACGTAGAAGACCACTCCGGAGATCTTCGGCCAGGAGTTCCAGACGAAGATGCCCAGGAAAATGGCGATGACGGTATAGAACAAACCCCGCCCCAGCCATTCCGGCGGGCGGCGGGAGTCCCCTTTGGCGGGGAAAATCGTGGCCAGGTCAATCCGTCGGATGGCGCTGGTCTCAGAAATGTTGACGGTGTCCTCGTCTTTATCGGCATCCATCTGAATCGCCCCCAATGCTTTTTAGTAGGTCCATTATCGCATAGCCATCGAAGAAAGCGGCGGCCAAGGGCCAAGCGGGGAAACGGCCGACCGAGGGGCGGGGGCCGATGGCGAGGCCCTGCCTATAATGGGACGCATGGCATCTGTTTCGATTATCATCCCCGCTTGGAACGAAGCGGATCGCATTGGCCAGTGCCTGCTCAATGCGACCACCCAGACGGTTCCGGCGCATGAGATTCTGGTGGTCGACAACAAATCCACCGACCAGACCGGTGCCATCGTCGAAGACTTCATCTCCCGCAACCCGGACAGCCGCGTCCGTCTGCTTCACCAAGACCAGGTCCAAGGCCTCATCCCCACCCGCAATTTCGGCTTCAATCATGCCACCGGGGACGTTTTGGGCCGTTTCGACGCCGACTGCATGCTCAAGCCGGATTGGGTGGAGGTGGTCGGCCAGCTGTTCGACCAAGATCCGGAGGTGATGGGGGCCACCGGCCCCTGCACCTACTATGACATGCCCGGCAAAAGCATCAGCCTGGCCGGGGACAACAAGATCCGCAAGCATATCTACGTGGCCGACGGCAAAAGGCAGCTCCTGTACGGGTCCAACATGGCCATCCGCCGCAGCGCCTGGGAAGTGATCAAGGACGAGGTCTGCCTGGATCCCCAGGACGTGATGCATGAGGACATCGACATCTCCCTCCACCTGTTTGACCACGATTTCGAGACCGTCTACAGCCCCCAGATGATCACCGCCTGCTCGGCCCGCCGCATGGACACCTCCCTGCCTTCCTTCCTCAATTACATGAAGCGCTTCAAGAACACCTTCGAAGCCCATCCCGGGCATTGGCGCACCAGTAAACCCGAATACACCCTGACCGCCCTTTACCCGGCCATCCACCTCTTCTACCCCACTTATCAGAAGCATCTGGAAAAGCATGACATCGACGCGGCCGAAGAGATGTGGATCAAGGAATGGATCGAGCTGGCCGAGCAAGACAAGATGGACCTGCCCGACCAGGTCTTCCCCGACGACCAAGAGGAAGGCTGACCCCGCGATCAAGAGGAAGGCTGATACCATCCGGCGGAATACTCGCCCCGACCGACGGAATCCAGCGATGGAATCATTCGTATGTCTTCCATCTGTGGATTACCGGGCGAATCAAAAAAGCCGGTCACATGACCGGCCGTATTTGTACCCCCGAAGAGAGTCGAACTCTTGTTGTCAGATTGAAAGTCTGGTGTCCTAACCGTTAGACGACGGGGGCGCACTTGATTAGAGTATACGAACGGCTGGATTTGCGCAAACGTCGGGACTCCCCGCGTGTTGTGCCGCCCCGTTTACCGCCTGTTTGCCAGCTACCTGCCGTCTGCATGCTGCCTACTCGCCGTCAATTTCCGTCTAGTTGCCGCCTATTCGTTATCTACTCGCCACTACCCGCCCCCTACTTGCTGATCCGGTAAGTGAAGTCGTGGATGACCCTGCCTGCCTTGATCCCCTTCTTCTCGAAATTGGTCAGGATCCGCCCCTCGAACCGGTGCGATTCCTGAAAATCGGCATGAGGCAAAGCATAGGCTTGGTCCGCCGTCCCCTTGCTCACGTGTTCGATGGGCAGACTGACGGTCAGGGTGCCGGTGTTGGAAAAATCATCCCGCCCATCCATCATCTCATGCACGTGGAGGGCGTAATCGTCGATGTCGGTGGCGATCCGCCAGACCCCGCCGGACGCCAGGGCCTCGCCCACATGGGAGATGAGGGGCTCCTGGACGATCCTTCTTTTGTGGTGCTTGGTCTTGGGCCAGGGGTCGGGGAAGAAGGTCCAGACTTCGCTGATGGATCCGGACTCGGTCCGCGCGAAAAGCTCGGGTGCGTTGACTTGCGCGATGCGCAGGTTGGACAGGCCGTTCTTGCCGGCGAGGAGGAGGGTATGGGCGACACCGGGCTTGTAGACTTCCAGGGCCAGGTAGTTGACGCCGGGATGGGCAAGGGCGGCGGCGGCCGCATTCTCCCCCTGCCCGCTCCCGATCTCCACGATCAGGGGATGGTCGTTCCCCCAGGTCTGACGGATGAGGTCCGCAGAAAAGACGAAATCCTCGGGGACCCCCAGCTCGTGGTCCGCCTGGCCGAAATCGAGCAGATGGTCAGGGGCGTAATCCTTCCAGGCATGTTCCAAACGCTTATCCAGCCGGGACGACCTGCGCACGAAGGAAACGATCCCCCGGCCAACGAAACGGCGGGGAGGTCCTTGCCGGTCATGGTCGTCGGCGCCTCGGCTTTGATCACGGTCTTGGCTTCGACCTTGGTCCTGTTTGTGGCCTTGGCCTTGGCCTTGGACTCGGCCTTGGCCTTTTCCTTCATCCGAGATCGAGACGGAAGAAGAAGATTCGTCTGTAGTCATAGGGGTATTCTAGGGGATGGAGAGGAAGAGGAAGGCATTTCTTACATTTTCGAACACGCAACGAACATTTTCTAACATTTTTTCGTCAAGGGAGAGTATGATGCGAAGTGTCACTTCAAGTTCAACGATTGGAAGAATTATGACAGTTCTCGTCACGGGTGGCTGCGGTTACATCGGAGCCCACGTCGTTCACGCTCTTCATCGGGCCGGTCAGGAGGTCGTCGTCGTCGACGACCTCTCCTACGGTAAGCCCTCCCGCATCGAAGGGGCCCGTCTCTACGGCATGGACATCGCCGCACCCGGCGCAGACAAGCGCATGGCCGAAATCATGAAAGAACACGAGGTCGATTCCGTCATCCACTTCGCCGCCCGCAAGCAGGTGGGCGAATCCGTGGAGAAGCCCCTCTGGTACTACCAGCAGAATCTCAACGGCATGCTGAACGTCCTGTCGGCCATGAAGGAATCCGGGGCCAGCAAGCTGGTCTTCTCCTCCTCCGCCGCCACTTACGGCGTGCCACCGGTGGATGTGGTGCCCGAAGACGTGGTCCCCATGCTCCCCATCAACCCTTATGGCCAGACCAAGCTCTTCGGCGAGTGGATGGCCCGGGCCTGCGAGAAGTCCTTCGGCCTGCGCTTCTGCGCCTTGCGTTACTTCAACGTGGCCGGCTGCGGCCCCGTCGAATTGGAAGACCCGGCCACCCTCAACCTGATCCCCATGGTCTTCGACCGTCTCAAGCGGGGCAAGGCCCCCGCCATCTTCGGCGCGGACTACCCCACTCCCGACGGCACCTGCGTGCGCGACTACATCCACGTATCCGACCTGGCCGACGCCCACCTCGCCGCACTGTCCTACCTGGATCGCGATGAGCGCAAGTACGACGCCTTCAACGTTGGCACCGGCGAAGGCACCTCCGTCCGCCAGATCGTGGATGAGATCAAGTCCGTGACCGGTCTGCCTTTCACCGAGTCCATCGAAGAGCGCCGGGCCGGTGACCCGCCGCACCTGATCGGCTCCCCCAAGCGCATCAACGAAGAGATGGATTGGCACGCCAAGTACAATGTCCATGACATCGTCGAGTCCGCCTGGGCCGCCTGGCAGGCCAATCCCGACCACCATATTGATGTGGCCACTTGGAAGCAGGTCGACTAAGCCGCCAAGACAGGCTGAAAGGCTGGACCGCCCAGCCGGGCTTCCCGAGCTGTTCCGCTAAGGAAGACGGCCAGGCAAGGCAGCCAAGCCATCAAAGCGAATCAAAGGGGCTGGAATGTATTTTCCAGCCCCTTTCCCTTACTATTCCTTGACTTTTCAAGGTCTCTCCAAATTCATCGCAAATGCGACATGCCGATACTTGCGCCTGGGCTGGGCCTCCTGTATAGTTTCTTTCTGGTTGCTGATGCAACTGTGGCTCCGTAGCTCAGCTGGTTAGAGCGCCGCCCTGTCACGGCGGAGGTCACCGGTTCAAGTCCGGCCGGAGTCGCTTGGAGTGAAAACCCGGTTCATCCGGGTTTTTTTAAAGCTCCTTGGCTCTGTAGCTCAGTTGGTAGAGCGTACGACTGAAAATCGTGAGGTCAGCGGATCGATGCCGCTCGGAGCCACCAGAAAATGACTTTTAAGCCACGCTAAGGGGCTTTTATTTTGTGGATTAAGTGGCACAAATCGCAAGTACGAAATGCGATATGGCGGAATTAAGCCACTCTTAATTTTTTTTACTTGCGTTTTGTGTCACTTTCTTCACTAGACTCAGCCCAACTGCCGGCGCACCCAACCCACGATGTAAGGGGCCACCTGCTCGATCTGGTCCATGGCGATCTCGAAATCCTCCGGTCCCCCATACCAGGGGTCCACCAGGTCGATCTTATATTCCTGCCCAGGCTGGGGAGTCGGCAGGCTGGGGTCGAACGAGCGGTACATATGAACCTGGCCCGCCTTGGACGCCGGGACCTGACGCAGGAGGGAGCGCATGTGCGAGGCGGTCATGGGGAGGAAAAGATCCGTCCGTTTGATTTCGTCAGGTGTGATCCGGTGTGCGAAATGGCCGCGGGGCAAGGAGTAGCCCCGGGCCGTCAGAACCCGGCGGGCTCGGGGATCGATGGGATTGCCGTATTCCTCCGAACTGATCCCGCTGGACTCCACCTGCACCCGACCGGACAGGCCGGCGTCGTCGAAGAAGGCGCGTAGGACGATCTCCCCCATGGGCGACCGGCAGATGTTCCCCGTGCAGATAGTGGAAACCGTGTATTTACCGGCTGTGGTCATGGGTTATTCGCCTTTCAGGCGGTCCGCCCGCGCAGCCTGGTCGTGGTCGCGGTCGCGGTCATGATCCCGGTCCCTATCGATCCGGGTCAACGTACGGAAACGGTAACGGGATATCCCTTGGTCCTTCTCGGGCTTCTGCCAACCGCCATCCCAGCTGCATTCGAAAACGCCTTGGGCCAGGAGGCCATCCACGTCGGGGGCGAAGGCGTCCGCGTCCACGATGGCGTCCACATCGGTCAGATAGATATTCTGGGCGTAAGGAAGCATGGCCTGGTAGATCCGGGCCCCGCCAATCACCCAAATCTCGCCCCGGCGGATGCCGTCATCCGGGATGGCCGGCTGGGAGGCGATCCTCAGGGCTTCATCCACGCTGTCGGCCACGGTAGCGCCCGGAGCCTGGTAATCAACCTGGGACGATATGACGATGTTGTCCCTCTGGGCTAAGGGCCGACGTTGGAAGTTCAGGGACTCCCAAGTCCTGCGGCCCATGATGACCGGGTGGGAGATGGTCAGCTCGCGGAAACGCTTCATGTCTTCGGCCAGATGCCAAGGCATCCCCCCATCGATTCCGATGGCCCCAGGCCGGCCGTCAGGCGTATGGGCCTGGGCCCAAATCAGATTGATACAGGGAGAGGAGAAATTGTCGGCATCGTCATCGATGGCTTCTTCCTCCCATGCCTCCTCGGCGAATTGGAATCCTGCTTCATTGTCAAGAGATTGGTGGTAACCACTGCGGCTACTGTCATGCTCCATATCGAACTAACTCCTTGTAACGAATAGTCCCCATCATACACGATGGGGACTGATAAGCCGAGGGGAAAGTCAAGCCGGGGGAAGACCGGCCGACCAGTCTAGTAGCCGAATCCAATTGCCGAATCGGGCGCCTCAATCAAACGGACAAATCAGACGCCAGAATCAGACGGCCGAATCCAACTGCCAGATCAGACGGCCACGGGAGCGGCGATCTTGGCCCCATGCTGGTAATTCAGCACATGGAAGTCCTCGTACTGGTAGTCGAAGAGGGAATCGGCCTTGTCCATGACCAGCTGGGGGTAAGGATAAGGCTGACGGGACAGCTGTTCCAGGAACTGGTCCACATGATTGTCGTAGATGTGGCAGTCTCCCCCGGTCCAGACGAACTCGCCCGGCTCCAGACCCGTCTGCTGGGCCATCATGCAGGTCAGCAGGGAGTAGGAGGCGATGTTGAAAGGCACGCCCAGGAACATGTCGGCGGAACGCTGGTAGAGCTGACAGGAAAGCCTGCCATCGGCCACATAGAACTGGAAGAGGGCGTGGCAGGGAGGCAGGGCCATCCTCTCGACTTCGGCGGGATTCCAGGCGGAGACGATCATACGACGGGAGTCGGGGTTATCTTTGATCATCTGAAGCACATTGGCGATCTGGTCAATGGTGCGATGGGGGTCGTCCTTGGTCGGCGCCGGCCAAGACCTCCATTGGACCCCATAGACCGGGCCGAGCTCGCCGGTCTCCGGGTCGGCCCATTCATCCCAGATGTGCACCTTGTTCTCCTGCAGCCAGCGCACGTTGCTGGAGCCTTTGAGGAACCAGAGGAGCTCATAGGCCACCCCTTTGAACCAGACGGATTTCGTGGTGATCAGGGGGAAGGAGCGGGAGAGGTCGAAACGCATTTGTTTGCCGAAGAGGGAGATGGTCCCGGTGCCGGTCCGGTCCGATTTGAGACTGCCGGTTATGAGGATCTCCCGGGCCAAGTCTTCGTAAGGGGTGGGGACGTCCGACTGGGGACGGGCGGGGACGCAGGCGCGGATCGCTTCCAGTTCTTCTTGTGTCAAAGCCATGGCTCCATCATATGGTCAGTCTGGGATAGAGGACTCGGCCGCCGCCGACTATTGAGACCGTTCCGCTCTTAGCGACAGGGGCAAATGAATGAGCCTGTTGTAGAGTTGTAGCTGAAAGCCGGCGGAGCCGATGGCTCCGGCCAAGGCGGCGGTTTTGGTTGCTCCGGCAGATCCGTTGCTCCGGTTGCTCCGAGAACCCCGGTTGCTCCGACGAAGAATATAAGAATATACGGAAAACACGAAAGATTCGGAAAACAAAACACGGAAAAGAGGTAACGATGGCACGTTTATGGGTGGACCGCAAGGCTGATGGAACCTGGGTCGGACACAAGGAAGGCGGGGCCGAAGTGGTCTTCGGGCACGGGGACGACGTCTTCTCCCCCGGCGATCTGATGAAAATCGCCCTGGCCGCCTGCGCTGGGCTGTCCAGCCAATTCGCGGTCGAATCCACTTTGGGAGAGGGAAAGGGGGCCATCATCGTGGTGGATGGCACCTACGATGACGCCACCGACTCCTACCTCAACTTCAGCGAGCAGGTCGTGGTGGACGCGACCGACGCCAAGATGGACCAGGCCGCCGCCGATAAGCTCAAGGAGCGGGTCATCCGTCACATCAACAAGGGGTGCACCGTCAAGCACACCTATCAGCAGGAGACCCCTGTGCGTATGGATGTGGCCATCCGCCACTGATCACGATGCGGATGCCGCGGCAGGTTCCATTGCGGATGCCACGACCGCTCTGACTAGGAAAAACGAAAGGCCGGGGGGCTGACCCCGGCCTTTTCCGTATTCCCTTTTGAGAAGAGGGATCCCAAGAGGTCCTGAAAGATCCTGAGAGTCCCGAAAAGTCCAAATCCTACAAGGACTGGGCGCTTTGCGGGTCGATGGTGGACGCGACGTCGGCCGCCACGCCCTCATCCGGGCTTTCCAGCGACACCTGCCGCACGCCTTCCACGGTCTCCAAGGGGACGGGGGGCACGTCGGCGGCGGAGCGCGGGTTCTCGTTCATCTCGGTCTCAGCGGCCTCCACATACTTGCGTGGAACCACATAAACCGGACCCACCGCATGCTGAATCAGCCCTTGACTGACCGACCCGAAGATCAGGCCGGTGAATCCTCCTCTGCCGCGGGATCCGACCACGACCACGTCGCTGGTCTTGCTGGCCTTAGTCAAAGCGTCCACGGCGGACCCTTCCAAGACCTGTTCCTCGATCTGCAAATCCGGATATTTCTCCCGCAGAGGCTGGGTCCTCACCTTGAGGTCATCCAGGTAAGAGGCCATGATGTTCTTCTGCTCGTCCTCATCCAGTCCATTGGCCCCCACCGGGGTGATGCCGGTCATGGCCGGGACGGCGGAAAGCACGGTCAGCTTCGCCCCCCATTGGTTGGCGAATTCGGCCGCGATCTGGATGGCCCGGATCCCCCACTTGGATTCGTCTGCCCCCACCACCACGTTCTTGATGGTGTTGCTCAGGTGCATGACATTGCCTTCGTCGTCGGTGTAAGGGATGACCACGACCGGGCAATAGGCCGCCGCCGGCAGGCTGGAACTGGTGGTCCCCAGCATGCGCTCGGCCAAGCCGCCTTTGCCTCGGTTACCGATGACAATGAGGTTGTAGTTGTGGGAGAGCTCGATGAAGACGCTGGCCGTGTCCCCGGTGACGATCAAGGTGGTCGCCTTGACCCCCTGGGCTTCGGCTATGGCCTTGGCCTTCATGAGGATGGTTTGCGCGTCGTTATGCGCGGCTTTGTCATCCCCCATGGAGGTATAAGTCACATCGAAGGAGACGGCCGCGTAAGACGGCAGGGAATATGCGCAGACGATATGCAGGGTCAGACCGGCGTGATGGGCGTAATTCGCAGCCCACCACACGGCTTTATAGCTGGCGTCGGAGCCATCGACTCCGACCAGGATGGCTTTGTCGTACTTTGCCACGATTCCTCCTTTGGAACGCACGTCCACTTTCCTTCAATTTTACGCAATTTTCATCGACTTGCATAAATGACAATCAGGAAAGGCGTGTCCCAAGAGGACAACCTGCAAGAAATCCCCGTGGAAATCCCTATAAAGAAACCCTCTATGGGAATCAGCGGAAAATCAGCTATGGATGAACTGGAAGTTGCTCGGATTGCTGATGGTACGGATGTGAATCACGCCCTGCCACACGGCCCCGCATTCGGAGATGGTGACGGTCCCATCAGGATTGACGGATTCGACGATGGCCACGTGCCCGTAAGAGGGGTCGGAGCCTTCCTGGCCAGGGGCGAAGACCATGACATCGCCCACCTGGGGCTTGTTGTCCACGGCGTAACCCATGCCACGGGCGGAAGCGGCCCACTGACCGCCGTTGCCGAAGTGGGACCCCACCGGCAGACCCAGCTGGTGGCGGCGCAAGTAGGCCCACCAGGTGCACTGGGAGAATTCGTAGGCATTGCCGGAGTCCCCGGTCGCATGGTTGACCTTCATGGTCTCGGCGGCGGGGGCGGTGTAAGAGAAGAGGGTGGTCGGCTTGGAAGTGGAGTCAGCCTGGGAAGCGACGAGGGCGGAAGTGGACGGCTTGACGACGGATTCCACTTTGGCCTTCTGGGTGGAAACGCTCAACTTAGCCGTGTCCACATTGGAGGAGTTCGTATCCAGGTTCCAGCGGGCGGAAGAATCCTCGGTGACGGAAGCGGTCTCAGTGGCGGAAGGCTGGGATTGGCGGTCTTCATGACGGCTGACGGAGGAGGAGCCCAAGGACTGGCTCTCCACCACTTGGGAGGAGGAAGAGCCGTGGGCGGCCAAAGTCTGATTGGCGGCCGAGGCATAAACGGTCCCGATGGTCCCCATGAGCATGGTGGCCGCTGAGGCGACCATGAATCGCCCGCGACGGGCCGATTTCTGTTCCATCAGGCGTAGGTCTTTGCGGGTGACGGGGGCGGAATTCAGCTTCTCCAGCAGGGCGAGGTCCAGGTCATGCCGGACGGCGAAACTGGGGGCATGGGCGGGGGTGGTGTCTATGAGGACGGCTGGCGCCAGATGCCGGCCGGGCTTGGGTCTGTGGGAGGTCACGGAAAGGGAGGATCCACCAGTCGCGAGATCGACGTGTTTCCCAGCGCCGGAAGCCTTTCGGCTTGCCTGCGAGCGCATGGTATGGCGCGACGAGGGGCTGACGTGTGCTCCATGTGACATAAAAGGTCCTCCTTGATAGACCTCCACCACCATAACAAGGCCGATAGAGAAATTCAATTTATTTGTGAAGATTTCTCCCGAATCGTGGAATCGGGCGGAAGAAACACGTCCAAAATTGTCCACCAGTCGCCTGGGAATCGCCTGACGAATCCCCCTGTCAGCGAAAAGCCCGTCATGGCTCCCGTCGGAACCATCCCTCGCGACCGGCCAGGCAAGGCCATCACAAAGCGCACGAGGCCAGGATGTAGGATCCGGGTGCGGGACTCCCTCCGCTGACGGTCACCGATTTTTCGCTGGCGGGGATGAAGGCGGCCTCCCCCTGTTTCAGGTCGAGCACCTGGCTGTTGGTCCGGCAGCGGACGATCCCCTCCAGACAGACGATCACGCGGGGGCCGCCTTGCGAAGCCAGGACATGCTGGGGGCCCACCGCTTGGGCGAAGCGGGCCTGGGCCTGGCGCAGGCGGTCGCTGACCGCCCACCAGTGGTCCGGCTCCTGGCAGCGGGGGTCCACATGCCCGTACGCCAACATGAATTCCTGCAAAGTAGGCCGGTAAGTCACCACATCGGCCTGGAGGATCATCTTGATCAGGCCGGAGGAAGGGTCCAGAGGAGGGGCCGGCCGACAGTCCATGTTTTCCAGGAAACGCGGCAGGTCTTTGTACTTCCCGGTCAGACCGGCCCGCAGAACGTTGTCGGAATTGGTCATGATCTCGGCCCCCGTCCCTGACAGGTAGGCGTGCACGATCCCGGTGGGGATGAAAACGGATCCGCCCTGTTGCAGTTCCACCGGGTTCATCATGGCGATCGCCAAGGCGCTGCGGTCAGCAGGAAAAGCTTCGGCCGCCCGGGCCGCATGGGCCAGGGGACTCCCCGGGTCGCATCCGAAGGAAGCCCGGATGATGGCCTGGCTGACGGAAGGGTCCCCTTCCCGGCAGGTCCCGTCCTCTTCCCAGCCCAAGGCTATGCGAAAGGCCTGATTGACGGCGTTCCAGGCCCCGGTCTTGCCTTTATCGGCCCCGGCCAAAACCTCCACCATCCTGTGGGCCAGAGGATGCTCGACCATGCTCAAGGCCGCGATCTGCTTCCTGAGGGGCAGAAAACCGACCGAAGCGCTGAAATCCTCCAAGGCCACCACCATCTCATGCTTGGCCACAGGGTCTTTGAAAGTCCGGCAGGGGTCCGACAGGTCCAGGCCCGACTCGCTCTCCCTGGCGAAGCCTTCCCTCGCCCGGTCCAGCGAAGGATGCACCTGCAAAGACAAGGGCACTTGGGCGGAGATGATTTTGAAAAGGAAAGGCAGGGAGTCCCCCCACCTCTGGACCACCTCGTGCCCCAACATGAATTCAGGAGCCCGGTCGATGGCCTCCGCCAAATTGATCCGGTCCCCGTCCACATCCAAGACCGAGGGGGATTCGGGATGGCCGCTGAACCATAGTTCGGCCAAAGGACCCGGTTCGTCAAGATGGAAGAGACTCTGCAGGCGCTGGGTGGACCCCCAGGCGTAGTTTTTGCGAACCGGCTCAATCCGATACATATGGCCTCCTTAAAGCCCCATCAACATCATAGCAAGTCCCGTGCGGTTGGCGACCTCATGAGTACAATGGGGGACGTGAAACTCGCGCCTATTTACGATCCTGAAGTCCGCAAGCCAGCCCCCCATGCGGCGCAGGTGGATTTGCGCGTTCTTTTTTGGGTGGGGACCATCCTCTGGGTCATCGCGGCGGTCGTCTACGGCATCCTCATGCTGCTGGGCCATCAGATGCGCAGGGAACTCCATATCTGCCTTTTCGGCGTCCTCATCGGGGCCCTTCTGCTGGTTTGGGAATTCCTCAACCGCAAACAGTACCGCCTTTTCGCCCTTTTCCCGCAGAGTTGAGGGGAGCATCAGGCCAAAGGCAGGGCCACGGTGAAGGTCGATCCTTGGCGAGGGGCCGACCACACTCCCACCGACCCGTGATGGGTCAAAGCCACATGCTTGACGATGGCCAACCCCAGGCCAACCCCGTCAGCCGTCCTCTCGTTCTGGTTCTTGCCCCGATAGAAGCGCTCGAAGATCCTCTTCTGATCCTCCTTGTCCATCCCCTGACCGTGGTCGATCACGCGAATGAGGGCGGAACGGCCGTCAGGCGACCGGCTGGAAGTGAGGACCACATCGGAATGGAAGGGCGAATACCGGATGGCGTTGTCGACCAGCTTTTCCAAGGCGGCCACCATCTCCTCCTTGTCCGCATGGATGAAAAGGCCTTCCTGGCAGCGGACGTCGATCCTGATGTTCTTGGTGGTGGCCGACGCTTTCAAATCGGCCGCGGCTTCCTGCAGCAGAGGAGCGACTTCCATCCGGTTTTCAGGCGATGGGACCAGGTCTTCCTGGGCCTTGAGCAGAATGAGCAGGTCGGCCACCAGATGGTTGAGATGCTGGCTTTCCTGAGTGACGGTCCGCGCGTCTTTCTGGAGGATGGCCTTGTCCATCTTGCCCTCTTCGATGTCGCGGTTCAGGTCGGCCCCCAACTTTTCCAAGGCTTGAGCGGGAACTAGGAGCTGCTGGCTGATGTTGGTGACGAAATCATCGCGGATCCGGGCGAAACGGCGTTCCTGGCTTTTGTCCTGGACCAAGACCAGGACCAGGTGGGCGGAGATCTGGCGCACGGTCACGGTCAGCCAATTGCGCCTAGCCACAAGCTGCAGCTGCCTGTCTTCCTCGGACAAGTCGGATGGGGCGAGGGCGGCTGGCGAGGCCTCCGCACTGATTGAGGCCGGACCTTTTTCCCCGCCTATGGCAGGCAATGCAGGCAAGGCGGCTCCCACCCGGGCCGGCAGGGCCATATCGTCCGGCGTATGCGTGACCAGGTCGAAGATCTTCCTCTCCCCGCTGCCCCTTACCTGATGGATGGCCTCCAGCAGCTCCTCGTTGCAGACAGAGTCATTGCGGGCCAGCCCCAATTGATACACCTGCGGGGAGGAACGGACGATGTCGTCGTCTTCATCCACCACCATGGTGGCCGCGTCGATGGTGCTCAAAATGGTGATGGCGGACGGGGCCAGATCGTCTTCCTGCTTTCCTCCCGGCCTCTCGTCATCATCGGAATCATCGTCGAAGTCATCGGAATCGTCATCAGGGCCATCGCCCCGGCCACTGCCTCCCCCTCCCCTACGGCGATGCTTCCGGTTGTGCTTCCACCACCAGACGGAGTCGGACAAGCTACGTCGGTTGGTTGGCCGACCGCGGCCTTCCGTCTGCGCCTCCGCCTCCGCCGAGCCCTGTCTCGCCCTGCCCCGGGCCGAAGCGGCCAAGGAGCGGATCCACCGGATCAGGAAGTAGGCCACCGTCCCCAGGCCGATGGCGAGCATGACCAAGAGGATGGACAAGGCGGAAAAGGCGAAGGCGTCGAAATGCATACTCCCATTGTGACACAGATATGGCAAGTCCGCCGGCCCGGGCCCGGAATTTATGGCCGATGCTTTACCATAGAGACCATAAGGAACGACAAGGCAGCCGGACAAAGGATGGGACAGCGATGCGAGTTATCTTCACCAAGGAATTGAAAATGGTCGCCGATGACCTGGACCGTCTGAGCAAGGGCGTGCATCTGGCGATCGACCAAGCCGGCAAGGCCTTGTTGGACAGCGACATAAATACGGCCCAGGCGGTGATTGACGGCGACGCGGCTTTGGACAAGCTGGAGAACGACATCCTCAACCACTGCGTGACCCTTCTAGCCCAACAAAGCCCGGTGGCCACGGACCTGCGCGTGGTCGTCTCCACCCTGCGTCTGGCGGCCACCTTCGAACGCATGGGCGACCTGGCCCGGCATATCGCGGAAACGGCCCGCCGCGCCTACCCCCAATGCGCCATCGACGATTCCGCCCGCGAGGTCTTCGAGCAGATGCAGCAGTTCGTCTCCCACGCTTCGGCCCAGCTGACCACTATCCTGGATACCCGGGACGTTCGCATGGCGGAAAGGCTCATCATCAATGATGACAAGCTGGATGCCTTGCACGAGAAGACCTTCGAGCTGGCGACCAGCGACGCCTGGCCGGCCAGCCGGCAACAGATCATCGATCTGGTCCTCCTGGGCCGCTACTATGAACGCTTCGGGGACCACGCCGTTTCCGTGGCCCGGATGCTGGTCTATATGGTCTCAGGATTCGACCCCACCAAAGAGCCTCAGCTGGAGAGGGACCAGGAAGTCTCCTAGCCTCTTTTCCCCTCTCCCCCACTCCTTCCCCCTATAAATAATATCTATTCCTCGTTCAGAATCCCCCGAATCCTCTCTTGCAAGAGGGGGATCACTTCCTCCTGATACCAAGGGTTCTTCTTCAACCAGAGCTGATTGTGCCAAGACGGATGAGCCAAAGGCATGAATTCCGGCAGGTAGCGGTCATAGTCCCGGATGATGTCCGTCAGCTTGACCGAATTCTTCTGATGCAGATAGGCGTGGACCGCGTACGTTCCAACCAGAAGGCTCAGCTCGATTTTCGGCATGAGCTTCAGAAGCCGCGGATGCCATTTTTCGGCGAAACCCGGCCTGGGCGGCAGGTCGCCGGATTTTCCGGCTCCGGGGAAATAGAAATCCATGGGCATGATGGCTATGCACGGGGAGGTGTAGAAGGTCTCCCGATCCACCCCCATCCATTCCCGCAGTTTGTCTCCGCTGCGGTCGTTCCATGTCTGCCGGGTCTCTTGGGCTATGCGTCCCGGGGCCTGGCCGATGATGACCAGCCGGGCTTGCTGATTGACTATATATAAGGGATCGATTCCCTGTCTGGTGTAGTCGGCGTTCTGTTCATCGGCCTTGATGTCTTCGAAGATCTTGGGGAAGGAATCAGTCATGCTCGTTCACCGCCTTGTTCTCGTCTGTCCTCATGGGTCCTGATTGGCCTGGATTGGCTCTAACCGGCTCTAACCGGAGTTAATCGACGCTCTGGCAGGAATCCGGGTACGAAAAGGTCCTCTGACCTATCGGACTAGAGGACCCTGCTGAAAAATCAGCTGCTTTTCGCTTGGCGGCTTTGCTCCGCCGAGCCTTAAGCCTTATTCGGCCTGCTTTAGCCTACTTCTGGCCTTGGGCGGCGACGGCGGCTGCGCCTGCCGCGGCGGCTTCGGGATCCAGGTATTCGCCACGGGGCTTGATGGGCTTGAAGTTCTCATCCAGCTCATACAACAGCGGAATGGCAGTGGGGATGTTGACCTTGGAGATCTCTTCCTCGCTCAGGTTATCCAGCATCTTGACGATGGCGCGCAAGGAATTGCCATGAGCGGCGATCAGGACGGTCTTGCCGGACTTAAGTTCGGGGACGACGTCGCTCTCCCAGTAAGGGGTGACGCGCTCGACCACGTTGGCCAAGGCCTCGGCTTCGGGAACCTCGGAAGCGGTGTAACGAGGGTCGTGAGCCTGGGAGTATTCATCGTCAGGGTTGATGTCAGGCGGCGGTGTGCCATAGGAACGGCGCCAGATCATGAACTTCTCGTCGCCGTACTTTTCGCGGATCTCGGTCTTGTTCTTGCCCTGCAGAGCGCCATAGTGACGCTCGTTCAGACGCCAGCTGCGCTTGACGGGGATCCACAGGCGGTCTGCCTCATCCAAGGCGTAATTGGCGGTGTTGATGGCACGACGCAGCAAAGAGGTGAAGACGATGTCAGGCAGGACGTTCTTCTCCTTGAGAAGCTGACCGCCACGCTTGGCTTCTTCCACGCCCTGCTCAGTCAGAGGGACGTCAACCCAGCCGGTGAACTGGTTTGTCTTATTCCATGCGCTCTGACCATGTCGGAGCAGTACTAATTTGTAAGTCATGGTCCCGATTTTACCCACCGGCTCAGACGAGGACGGGCGCGCATCAGGCCTCAAATCAGAGGCAGGAAGGCGAAAGGAAGGAAGGAAATGGCGGAAAAGCTGATGGCCGCGGAGACCAAAGTCAAGGCTCGCCGGAAATCCCGCCGATGCAGACGAAGCCAGAGCGAAACGTCCATGACCGATTGGATCGATAAACCGGTCAAGCAACAAACTATCATGGTCGCGAGTGAAGAACGGGGCGGAAGGGGGTGGGTCCCGGATGCGATCAGAGGAATGAAGGGAGAGGATACAAGCAGGAAAAAGGCTCCGGCCTGGGCAAGGAGAAGGGCCCCGAGGCAGATGGCAAAGACGGCCTCCCCCCTCTTCCTGCCCCAACGAACCATGAGCGTCCTTTTGCCATGGAATTCGTCATCATCGATATCGCGCAGATTGTTGACCATCATCAGACAGGCGGAAAAAAGCCCGGGAATCAGGCAGGCGAGAAAGGTGAAGACGTAGGCGAATATACAGGTACAGGTGAAGACAGGCTGAGCCGATCCGGATCGGACGAATCCGGCCGGAGGGCAAAAGGGCCAAGGGGAGCCAAGCACGCAGTCCGTCCCCAACACGGCGACAGGGCCGAAGAAAAGAAAGGCGGCGACTTCCCCCCAGCCTGCCATCCCGTAGGGATGCCGGCCACTGGAATAGGCCCAGGCCGCGGCCAAGCATACGACGCCCACCGCCATCAGCGCCCACAGGCCGGTAAGGGTCACAACCACCAACCCGGAAAGGCAGGCCAAAGCCAAAAAGCCCACAGCGACGGCCAGAGCCGCCTTAGGCCTCACTCCGGAAGCGACCAGCCGGACAGGGCCGGAAACGGGGCCATCCTCGCGGTTCGCCTTTCTGGCCTCATCGCGGCCCCTGGTCCCATCGGAGTAATCATTGAGGAAATTCACCCCGATCTGCAGGTTCAGGCTGACCAAAAGACAGAAGGCGGCCAGCAGCCAGAACCGCGGCCATCCATCGGCAGATCTGGGAAACCCCTGCAGACGGGCCAGGACGGTGGCGGTCACGACGGGGAGGAAGGCCATGGGCAGGGTCCGCCAGCGAAAGCCGGCCATCCACAAGGCCAGCCTCCGCCGTCGCTCTTTTCGCCCGTCCATGGGAAAATCCTTCCCGCCCGGTCCCGACCATCGAATCGGCCAGGAACCCTGATTTTAAGCCTGAAGAGGTTTGACCAAGGGGAAGGTGATGGTTTCGCGGATGGTGGCGCCGGTCAAGGCGATGAGCAGACGGTCGATTCCCATGCCCATGCCGCCGGCCGGGGGCATGCCCACGCCCAAAGCTTCCAGGAAGTCCTCATCGATATCCATGGCTTCGGAGTCTCCGGCCAAAGCCATCTTGGCCTGGTCCACGAAGCGCTGCCTCTGGACGACCGGATCGTTCAGTTCGGAATAGGCGGTGGCGAGCTCAAAGCCGCGCACATACAGATCCCACTTCTCCACCTGTCCGGGAATAGACCGGTGGGACTTGGTCAAAGGCGAAGTCTCCACGGGGAAATCGCGCACGAAAGTCGGCTCCCACAACTGGCGGGGATCCTCCGTATAGAAGTGTTCCCACAGGTGTTCCACCAGTTTGCCGTGGTTCTCCACCTCCTCCCGTTCCACGCCCAGCTTGTCGGCCAAAGCGGCAAGGTGTTCCACGGAAGTCTCCGGAGTGATCTCCTCCCCCAGCTTCTCGGACAAGGAACCATACATGGTGATGGACTTCCACTCCCCGCCCACGCTGTAAGGAGTACCGTCAACCAGAGTCAACTCGGTGGTGCCGAAAGCGTCGATGGCCGCCTGCTGGACCAAGGACTGGGTCAGTTTGGCCATGGTGTCATAAGTGCCGTATGCCTCGTAGGCTTCGACCATGGTGAATTCAGGCGCATGGGTGCCGTCCGCCCCTTCGTTGCGGAAGTCGCGGTTGATCTCGAAGACCTTATCGATGCCGCCGACCAGCATGCGCTTGAGGAAAAGCTCAGGAGCGATGCGCATGAAAAGATTGATGTCGAAGGCGTTCATATGCGTTTCAAAAGGACGGGCGGTGGCCCCGCCATGATTGGTCTGCAGCATGGGGGTCTCGGCTTCCAGGAAGCCACGCTGATCGAAGTTCCGACGCAGGGAGGCCACCACTTTGGCCCGGTTACGGACCATGTCGCGGGACTTCTGGTCCACGATCATGCCCAGATAAGGCTTGCGGGTGCGCTGCTCTTCGTTCAGCTCCTTGTGCAGGGCCGGAAGCGGGCGCAAAGACTTGGAGGCGATCCGCCACTGGTCGACCATGATGGACAGCTCGCCGGTCTTGGAAGCGATCACCCGGCCATGAAGGAAGAGGTGGTCGCCCAAATCCACCAGCTGCTTGTAAAGCTTGAGGGAGTCAGCTCCGACTTCCCGCTTGGAGACCATACCTTGGATATGGGTGCCATCCCCGGCGGCCAACTGGACGAAGCAGAGACCACCGCCGTTGCGCAGGAAAAGCACGCGGCCGGCCAAGCCGACGAAATCGTCGGTTTCGGCCCCGGCCTCTAGAGTGGATTTGCCTTCCTCATCCGTATATTTGGTTACCACTTCCTCGATGGTGGAGGTGATATCCAGCTTGACAGGATAGGGGTTGATGCCTTCTTTCAGCATGAGGGCGCGCTTGGCCACGCGCATCTGCACCTGTTCGGGATGGGCGCTGGGGCCGAATTCCTTGTTGGAGACGTCGATGGCATCATCCAGGCTGGAGCCGGCATCGATCCTGGCTTGGATGGCCGCGTCCTGGTCCTGGAGCATCTCCGCATGCTTGATGGTTTCCAGCCCCCGCTCGGCTTGGTCTTGATCGGCCTGCAACTGGGCCTGATCATTGGCGATGGCGGCGTTGAAAGCCACATCCTCGCTCACGTCTGTCATTTCCCCTGCCTATCTGCTAACTAAAACTTACTCCGCCTTAGTTTACGCAAAGCCCACTACCGCTTTCCACCTGACGAATCGGACTGATGACCCCGCCGTTTGACCTTGTCCACAAGCTTGCGCACCACGTGTACAGGCAACCAAATGAAAACGCATATCGCCAGCGCGGGAAGCACGATCATATAAAAGGGGATGGTGGGGTCGCGCAGGACAGAGCTCGCCACGGCGATGGACAAGCAGTAGACGGAGGCCAGTTTCAGGCCATACCTTTTTACTAGGTGACGCATGCCTGCGGCAAAACCGCCGGAGAACAAGGGCTCCTCCTCATTCCCTTCATCACCATCATCATCCTCTCCTCCGCCCTCACCCGCATAATCATACCTGAATTTCCGGCCCCTGAGCCGCATAGTCGCTTCGTAAGAGAACTTCACGAACATCTGTCCAAGCAGATACGAGGACACGGCCACCAAGATAATGCCTAATACGCTATAAGTCACTAACCCCATGAGGGCGGTCGCCACGATGCCGATCACGAAGGCGATGTCCTGCTCTTTCATCTGGTCTTGAAAAGACTTTTGGGCGGGAGGGTCCAACTCCTCATCAGACAGCGTCTTCTTACGTCTGCTCTTACGCTTGAGCCGATGATGCAAGGCGAAAGCGTTCCACCCCATGCCAATCACGAAGGCGATGATGGTAAAGACCAGCACCACACGCCACCTATAGGAGGAAAAATAGACTGATAGGTCCGGCTGCGACCGCATGGCTTCGACAACGCTCAGGCTCATCCCTAAAACCACGGAATCAAAATCGATCAGGAAAGTGTAAAAGGCCACCAGGACCCCGGAAAACCGAGGACGCTTGATCAACAGGGCCATGATGGGGGTCATCTCAGCGCAGGCCCAGCATAGGGCGAAGAAAACCGTGACCGCGCCGGCGAAATCCCCGAGGAACTTCCACTTCGGCATAGCGTCGGTCATATCCATCGCAGCCCAATTATCCAGGGCCCCGATAATAAGGCAGAATGGCGAGAGGGATAAGAAGTTGGGAGAGTCGTCCAAATCGATATAGGAGCGAAAATACCAGGGAAGATTCGCGTCCCGAGGATTCGCGCCTCTTGTCTTCTTTTTCCTTGACATACGCTCGCTTGGTTCCTTTTGCTCAGACTGGAAGGTTGGACAGGTACCATTCTAAGCCCTCTTTCGATACCGTTGGATAGCATGAGAACAGTAATCGGATAATCACCTCCAAGCAGCCACGATAGGACAGCAATGGCACGACCACTGACAAAAACGCAATTGAAGACTCTGAAAACCATGGCTATGCCTCTGAAGCCCTTGCTCATCATCGGCAAGAACAACGTGACCGACGCCGTGGTCAAGCAGGCGGCCGGCCTCTTGGCCCAGAAAGAACTGATCAAGATCCAGGTTCTGGCCGATACCTCGGAGGTTACGGTCAAGGAGGCGGCGGAAGACCTGGCTGGTCAGCTGGGGGCGACCGTGGTGTCCGCCATGGGCAACCGGGCCGTGCTTTTCAAGCGTTCCAGCCGCAAAGACATTGAGCATATCAAGCTGGGAGCTTGACACACGGATCACCCTGGCCGATTTGATTTCCGAGCCTTGGGCTAGTATCTTCTGTGTTGGTAACGGGCTGTAGCGCAGCTTGGTAGCGCGCTTCGTTCGGGACGAAGAGGCCGTGGGTTCAAATCCCATCAGCCCGACCAAAAAGGAGACCCCGCTTCATGCGGGGTTTTTCTATATTCCGATTATATTCCCCTGCTCTGCGGCCGTATCTGGCGGCGAACCCAACGGCTTCCTTCAGCTACGTTCATCAGTCATGCTTTTCACCAGCCATGCTCAATCGGCTGGTTTGGCCTCGGGATGGAAATAATGATGCCGGCAGACGGGGATGTAGGTCTCGTTGCCGCCGATCTGGATCTGCTCCCCCTCATAGACCGGCCGGCCGTCCTCGGTCCGCAAGACCATGGTCGCCTTTTTGCTGCAGAATTGGCAGATGGTTTTGATCTCCTCAATCTTATCAGCCAATAAAAGCAGATGGTAGGACCCTTCGAAAAGCTTGTTCTGGAAATCGTTTTTGAGTCCGAAGCACATGACCGGCACTTTAAGGTCATCCACCACCCGGGCCAGGTCATAGACATTCTTCTTCGACAGGAACTGGCATTCATCCACCAGAACGCAGTAAGGCTTCGTCTCCAAACCTTGGAGGAAGGCGACGATGTCGGTATCGGGATGGATGGGGACGGCCTGCCGGGTGAGACCGATGCGGGAGGAGATGTTGCCGTAGCCGGAGCGGGTATCGACGGCCGAAGTCATGAGGACCACCGATTTGCCTTGCTCTTCGTAGTTATGCGCGACCTTGAGGATCTCGATGCTTTTGCCTGAGTTCATGGTGCCATAACGGTAATAAAGCTGGGCCATTGTTCTCCTCCTTAGGACGACGATCGGAAGGGCGAGCCGTCATCAATTCTTACCACGAGATGATTACCGGCTTGGGAGGGGCCCGACACACATCGCCGTCGGCCCGTCTCATATAGAGAACGGGCTTCTCCCTTGATTTTCCTTGTCATTCCACGCCGACGGGCGGTCAAATGGCATCTTTGTGTTTTATCTCACTTTCTCAGGGCTTGCCCTCCATCAGACCCGGCCGATACCATGAAGAAGTTGTCTCAAAATGAAGGAGAACTGTTCAATGAGCCCTCTCTACCTAACGCTCAACATAGTGGGAATCCTGGTCTTCGGCTTCGTCGGCTGGCTTTTCTCCCATGACCGCAAGCACATCGCCTGGGGATCGATCGGCGTCATGGTCGTCCTCAACATCTTCATCGCCTGGTTCCTCACCTCGTTCTCGTGGGGGCGGGCGGTCGTCAGCGCGACCGCGGCCGGCTTCACCCAGATGGTCAACGCCGCTTTCAAAGGCATCAACTTCGCCTTCGCGAACTGGGTCGGCCCCAATGGCATCAACCCTAAGCCGGTGAATTTCGTCGCCTCCTCCCTCCTGCCCATCCTCCTGGTCGTCCCCATGTTCGACATCCTCACCTACATCGGCTTCCTGCCGTGGATCATCAAGTGGGTCGGCCGCGCCTTGAGCTTCATCACCAGGCAGCCGAAATTCGAGACCTTCTTCTCCGTGGAGATGATGTTCCTGGGCAACACCGAAGCCCTGGCCGTATCCAAGCTGCAGCTGCAGAAGATGAAGCCGGCACGGAACCTGACTCTGGCCATGATGTCCATGAGCTGCGTGACCGCCTCCATCCTGGCCTCCTATATTCAGATGGTCCCCGGCGAATTCGTCCTGACCGCCGTCCCCCTGAACTGCATCAACGCTTTGATCGTGGCCAACCTCCTCTACCCCGTTGAGGTTTCCAAGGAAGAGGACACCATCGCCACCCTGGCCGATGAGGCCGAATCGCAGGCAGCGGCCGCAGCCTCCGCCGACGCCACCAGCGCCGAGGCCGCCGCCCCTGCTTCCGCACAGGTCGTGGAGACCGCCGCCGAAATCGAGACCGTGGCCGAAGCGGTCGAGCCCGCCGAAGGCGATCAAACCGAAAAGTCCGTCTCCTCCTGGTTCTCCAAGGTCTTCAAGCGCAATAAGAAAGACGGCGAGCAGAAGGCCGCCAAGCCCCAGCGTGAGCCCTTCTTCTCCTTCCTAGGCGATTCCATCCTGGGCGCCGGAAAACTGATCCTCATCATCACCGCCAACGTGATCGCCTTCGTGGCCTTGGCCGCCCTGATCAACATGCTGCTGGGCCTGATCAACCCCAACCTGACCTTGGAGCGCATCCTGGGCGTCTTCCTCTATATCCCCTCCCTCCTGCTGGGTCTGGACCCCGGCACCGCCTGGAACATGGCCGGCTATATGGGTATGAAGCTGGTGACCAACGAATTCGTGGTCATGAGCGAAATCACCAAGACCATCGGCACCTTCGCCCCTCATTACAAGGCCGTGCTGACCGTCTTCCTCACCTCCTTCGCCAACTTCAGCACCATCGGCATGGTGACCGGCTGCTTCAAGGGTCTGGTGGGCAAGGAAAAGAACGACCTGATCGCCAAGAACGTGGGTCGTTTGCTCTTGTCCGGTATCCTGGTTTCCCTCTTGTCCGCCGGTATGGTCGGCCTCTTCGTCTGGTAAACCATCAATAAACCAGCCAATCACAAGTGAATATCAAAAGGCCCGGCGAATGACCGGGCCTTTTCCTTACTTTTCCTTATCAATCAAAGGCAAAAGCTAAGCGAGCGAAGTGCGGCGGCTGGCTAGAAAGCCTGGACCCCTTCGTAGCGCTTGCTGCGCAGTCGGTCGAAATCGGACTGGCTGAGGGTGCCCACTTCCACCATGGCGGATTCGATCTTGTCCAAGACCTGGTTGCGATGGTCCTTGTTCTCGGCGAAGTCGAAATGGTTGCCGTCTATGGTCACCAAAGCGGAAGACTTGTAGTTGTCCTTCCAATCGGCGTAATAGTCGATCAAAGTGCTGTAGTACTCCTTGAGAGAGGGATCCTCATCCACCTGTTCAAAAGGACGGCCCCTCTTCTTGACCCGGTAGAGCATGGTTTCCAGGTTCACGTCCACGAAGATCATGAGGTCGGGGGACTTCTTTTTGGCCGCGTAAGGCAGCTCTTCCAGCATGTTGTCCAGCAGGGACTTGTAGATGTTCCACTCTTCCTCGGTGGCGTGGCCCTGATCGGTGTTCATCTTCATGAAGATGGAATCCTCGTAGATGGACCGGTCCAGGATGTTGTTGTCTTCCTGCATGGCCTTCTTGATCATGGCGAAGCGACGGTTGAGGAAGTAGACCTGGAGCAGGAAGGCGTAAGGATTGGTTTCCGCCTTGCCTTCTTCCACCAGCTTGTTGCCGTGGTAGAAGAGAGGAAGAACGGGATTGTCTTCTACAGGCTCGAAGAAGGCCTTGGTCCCCAGTTCATCGGACAGGATTTGCGTCAGCGTACTTTTTCCAGCGGAGATGACTCCAGCACAAGTCAACAAAATTCGACTCACCCCTTTGCATGCGGTCTGCATGGTCTTTGAAATTATCGCGTTTTACGGTCAAGGTTTGCCGGTCTTCCCGGTTCCGACCGGTGGCGAATGACACCGGTGAAACTTGCTCGCTAGGCAAGCCTAGCAGTCGGGCCCCCTCTCGTCCAGCCCTCCGAAGTCGTGGATCCGGAAGGTTATTTAGGGGGAAGAGGTGGGGTGGAATGACCTTCGTTTCCCTATGACGATGGTCGTGAAAGACCGGTTTCCATCCCGCGAATCGGCTTGGGGATGGAGGATGGACTTGCCCTTTTCCGGTTTGGAAGAGGAGGATGCCCCTTTCTGGGATATCCCTATATTTAGGGGGAAGGTCAAGGCAAGCGTGTCATATCTACCGCTTTTTCTAGAGGAAATGTGGCCTATCTCTCATTTCGACCCATAGCATGTTTCCTCTTTCGCCTTCTCCCCTTTCGCCATCGCCCCCTCCCCTGAACAGGGATTCCTCAGAGCTGAGATTTCGCTTCTTCCCCATAAGATGGAAGCATGACCGACATCACCGATGATGATTCCCCCATAAACACCGAAACCTTCCTGACCGGTCTGGACGCCATCTACAGTCGCCATACCGGGGCGAGCGAGGCCGAGCCTTACATGCTCGACGCCCTGGAGACCGCCGCGGAAGCCGGGGATGACGCCGCCCAGCTGACCATCGTCAACGAGCTCATGGGCTTCTACCGGTCCCAAGGCAGGCATGAGGACAACACCCGGCTGGCCCAGGCTTCCCTGGAGTTGGCCCTGCGGATGGGGCTGGAAGGCAGCGAGGAATGGATGACCGTGCTCATCAACGCGGCCACCGCCATGCGGGCGGCCGGCTATTACGACCAGGCCCTGGCCTTGTATCAGCAAGCCCTGCGCGCCAGTCAGGACCTGCCGAACGCCTCTCCAAGGGACAAGGCGGCCTTGCATAACAATCTTTCCATGCTCTACTCCGAAACCGGAGACCTGAAAACCGCCTTGAGCGAGCTGAAAACGGCCTTGGACCTGATGACCCAGGCCAGCACGGACCCCGAGAACGACATCGACCTCGCCACCACCCATACCAACATCGCCCTCCTCCTTCTGCAAACGCCCGCGGAAGAAGACCCCGCCGCCCTGCCGCAGGCCTTGGAAGAAGCCAAAAAAGCCTTGGATATCTACCACCATGACCCTTCGCTGGACCTGACCAACTCCGCCCATTACGCCTCGGCCCTGGCCGGATACGCCCAAGCCCTCTTGCTCAACGGACGTCCGACTGAGGCGGTCTCCTATTACGATCAGGCCCTGGCCTCGATTTCCGAGACCTATGGGACCGACACCGATTATTACCGCACGACGGCGGCGAACGCCCAGGTGGCCCGCCAGGCAGCGGCAGGCGGGAAGGCAAGCGGGACAAAAGACAAAGCATCGGGCAGGACGATGAACGGGACAAGGAACGAATCGGCGGACGAATCGGCCGCAGCCTCCCCGGCTAAAACCCGAATGGATCCGCCGTCCGCATCCCCAGCCACGACTTCGGACACTCCCCAGACCCGGATCAAAGGACTGGCCTTGGCCCGCAAATACTGGGAAGCCTATGGGAAACCCCTGATCGCCGAAAAATACCCGGCTTACACCGGCCGGATTGCGGCGGGATTGGTCGGCCACGGGTCCGAATGCTACGGCTTCGACGACCGTTTCTCCCAGGACCACGACTTCGGCCCCCGCTTCTGCCTCTGGCTGACCGAGGAGGACTACCAAAGCATCGGCGACGCCCTGCAGGCCGACTACGATTCCTTGCCCTCGGAATTCCTGGGCTACCACATGAAGGCCAAAACCGTCCGCTCCCAAGGGGAGAGGAAAAGGGCCGGGGTCTTTTCCATCGACTCCTTCTTCGAATCCCTGACCGGCCTGGCCGCTCCCCCAAGCGAAGACGAACTCATCCTCTGGCTCAACCTGCGTGAAGACACTCTGGCGGCCGCGACGAACGGACGGGTGTTCGCCGACCCTCTCGGCGCCTTCTCCTCCCGCCGGCAGGCTTTCAAAGACATGCCGGATGACATCCGCTTCTGTCTGATCTCCCGCAGGCTGGGGATGATCAGCCAGGCGGGTCAGTACAACTTCCCCCGCATGCTGGCTCGGAAAGACCGGTCTGCCGCCACCCTCTGCCTGGCCGAATTCGCCGACGCCGTCTCCTCCTTGGTCTTCCTGATCAATAATCCTCTGATCGTGGGTTACGCGCCATACTATAAGTGGCGCTTCGCCGCCCTGCGCCAACTTTCCGCCCGGCCGGCCACCCGCCTGAGCCAAGTCTGCCCTTTGGTGGAGGAGATCCTGGCCAACGGGCCGCAGGCGGAGACGACGGAGCTCATTGACCAAGTCTGCCACTTGATCGTCGCGGAGCTGAAAAACCAAAGCCTGACGACCAGCCCGGAGGAATTCCTGGAATGGCAGCGGCCTTTCATCGAAAGGCATATCTCCCCCCGGCATTCCTTCCTGCGCAGCATATGAACATCTGAAACAAGGCGAAACGGCCAAGAACCGTTGAACGGGACAAAAGACAAAGCAAAAATCAGGCGAAGTCGAAGCGGCCGGAAAACGGAAACCGAAAGGAAAGATGATGACCGGGCACAACAGCGACGGGGAACCGGAATTGACGGACAGGGAGTTCCTGGACCTGGCGGGAAAAGTGGTCAGGCATGAATGGGACCAATTCCAGAAGGTGGATAACGAAGGGGGCCGGGCCTTATGCCAAGGGGATTGGCCTACCTTCCACCAGATGCGGCTGAGCCAATTCCTCACCTGGACCGCTCCCCTTCTCCTGAGCTATTCCCGGGACCTGGATCAGGCCGACCGCGAAGGCCGCAATCTTTTGACCGAGAAATACGCCCTGATGATGGAGTCGACCGACCGGGATTACTATCTGGCTCACCTGCGGGCCTTCCTGCCGGTCCTTAGCCAACGGCGGCTGGACCAGCAAGAGGGAATCATCCGGACCCAAGTCGAGTGGGCCCGCGCTTTCACGCAGGACCATCCCCGACTGGGGTCCCGGATGCGAAGATTGACCAGCGCGGAAGACCGGCCGGACAGCACCAGTTTCGAGACTTATCTGCGTGGGGAGCTGGGAACCTATTCCCAGCGCACCCTGGACCTTTACCAGGCCTTCGTCTCCCATGCGAAAGAGGAGGGGATCAATCTCACCCAGCAAACGGTCGGCTGGACCGTCCGCATGTCCGGATTCTCCAACCTGGCCGAAGCGGAAGCCAGCCCGGCAGAGTAGGAAACCAGTCCGTCAGAATCAAAGACTATTCACAGAAATTTAAAATGTGAGACAAATCGTCTTAGTATTCAGACATTGGGATAGACTGGAAGCCGGTTTCGCCTTTCGCTTACGCCGACCGAAGCGGCCGTCCGCAGGCGGACGAACCGAGGAAAATCAAATCAAGAGCAGAATCATAGAAAATGACAGCGAGTAAAGGAAACGATATGGCTTTTTCCAACGCCTACGTCCAGCGCGTTTACGATCAGGTCGTCCAGCGCGACGGCGACCAGAAGGAATTCCTCCAGGCCGTCCGCGAAGTCTTCGAGACCCTGGAACCAGTGGTCGAAGCCCATCCCGAATACGAGGCCAACGGCGTCCTGGAACGCATGGTCGAGCCGGAAAGGGCCATCAAGTTCCGCGTGGCCTGGGTGGATGACCAGGGCAAGGTCCAGGTCAACCGCGGCTACCGTATCCAGTTCAACTCCGCCATCGGCCCTTACAAGGGCGGCCTGCGCTTCCACTCCACCGTGACTGAATCCGTGGTCAAATTCCTGGGCTTCGAACAGATCCTCAAGAACTCCCTGACCGGCCTGCCCATGGGCGGGGCCAAGGGCGGTTCCGACTTCGACCCCAAGGGCAAGTCCGACGCCGAAGTCATGCGCTTCTGCCAGGCCTTCATGACCGAACTCAACCGTCACATCGGCCAGTTCACCGATGTGCCCGCCGGTGATATCAACGTGGGCGGCCGCGAAATCGGCTACCTCTTCGGCCAGTACAAGCGTCTGCGCAATGAACATTCGGGCGTCCTGACCGGTAAGGGCCTGGAATTCGGCGGCTCCCTCATCCGGACCGAAGCCACCGGTTACGGTCTGTGCTACTACGTGCAGAACGCCCTCCAGTCCTTGCGCCAGGATTCCTTCCAAGGCAAGACCGTGGCCATCTCCGGTTCCGGCAACGTGGCCATCTTCGCCATCGAAAAGGCTCAGCAGCTGGGCGCGACCGTGGTCACCGCCTCCGATTCCAACGGTTACATATATGATCCCAACGGCATCCAGCTGGACGTGGTCAAGGACATCAAGCTCGCCCATCGCGGCCGCATCAAGGAATACGCCGACCGCGTCCCTGGCTCCGAATACCACGAAGGCTGCTCCGGCGTCTGGACCGTCAAATGCGATATCGCCCTGCCTTGCGCCACTCAGAACGAAATCGACGAAGAATCCGCCAAGACCCTGGTTGTCAACGGCTGCACTGTAGTCTGCGAAGGCGCCAACATGCCTTCCACTCCGGAAGCCATTGAAGTCTACAAGGCCAACCACGTCCTCTACGGCCCGGCCAAGGCCGCGAACGCCGGCGGCGTGGCCGTCTCCGGCCTGGAGATGAGCCAGAACTCCCTGCGTCTGTCCTGGACCCGGGAGGAAGTGGATGACCGGCTCAAGGGCATCATGAAGACCATCGTCGATAATTCCCTGGCCGCCGCCAAGGAATACGGCCATGAAGGCGACCTGATGATGGGGGCCAACATCGCCGGCTTCACCAAGGTGGCCGACGCCATGGTCGCTCAGGGAATCCTCTAAACCCTCAGGATTTCCTGGAAACATCAGAAATCCCGGAAAACATCACAAGGCCCGGCCAGGAGCGATGAACTCCCAACCGGGCCTTTTCATATGTCCCTATGCTCAACTGCCCGGCGAATCACCAGCGGGGAGAATCCCCCAACCGCCGGTAAATCCGCTCCTGACCTTCCACCCGGTCCAAGATGAAGGGATTGGTCTTGTCAAGTAGCTGCCGGGTCGTGGTGAAATCCTCCGGCCCATAAGGGACCACGTCTTGGAAGACCCGCTCGTAGGAATCGATGGCGAGCTTGAACCGCTTGTCCAGCATGGCCCGGGTATGGTCGCTATGGAGAACCTGACGGAAACCCGGGCGCAAGATCCCGGAGAAGAATTCGCCGACAGCACCGGACCCGTAAGAAAAGAGGCCGATCCGATCCCCCTCCTGCAGACTGGGGTCGTTATCCAGAAGAGAGAGCAGGCCCAGATACAAGGATCCGGAGTAGATGTTGCCCACCCGCCGGGAATACACGGTACTCAGCCGGTAGCGATCCCGCAGCCGGTCAGTCGGCTCCTTGCGCAAAGAGCCAGAAGAGCCTTCATCCAGAAGCTCCCAGGCATCCAAAACCGGCTTGAAGGCCTTCATCCCCATCTTGGTGTAAGGCAGATGGAAGCAGAGGGCGGCGAAATCGGCCAAAGTCCTGCCGGTCTCCTGCCCATAACGCTTCCAGACCTTGCCGAAGAAATCCACGTATTGCTCGGTCGAATACTTGCCCCGGGCCAGGGCCATGTCTGTGTAAACCGGTCGCCAGAAGTCGCCGATGCTGGCCGAGTAGGCCGTGCTATGCGGTTCCAGAACCATCAGTCGCGGGTCCCGGGAGACCACCATGGCCATGGCCCCCGCCCCCTGGGTCACCTCACCGGGTGTATCAAGCCCATATCGGGCTATATCGGCGGCGATGACCAGGGCCTTCTTATCCGGATGGGCTTTCACATAATCGTAAGCGGTCAGGAGGGCGGCGGTCCCACCAAAGCAGGCCTCTTTGATCTCCAGGCAGCGGCACCAGGGCGTCAGGCCAATCAGGTCATGGACGAAAATGGCCGAGGCCTTGCTGGCGTCCACCCCGGATTCCGTCCCCACGATGAGCAGGCCCACGTCATGGAAACCCGCGGCTTCGGTCTCTCCGGAAAAATAAAGGGCTTTGAGGGCGGCGGCGGCCCCCATGGTGACTATATCCTGGTTGGAAGGAGCCACAGCCTGCTGGTCTTGCCCGATGCCGTTGGTGAACTTATCCGGGTCCACTCCCCTCTTCCGGGCCAGCTCCACCAGGTCTATGTAAAAAGCGGGGGTGTAGAGGACCAGGGAATCGATGCCGACTTCGGCGTTGGCCGCGATGGGATTTTCGGTCACATTCTTAGTCATGTCAGTCATGCTTGCTCCTTGTCCTCTCTCTGATCCTTATACTCGTTCTGATTCTTACGCTCCCCACGCTCTCTCTGATCCCTCTGGTCCCTGATTCCGGCCAGCAAAACCTTGGCTCGAGCCAGGGATTTATCATCCTTCTGCAAAAGGTCGGACACTTGTTCGATCTCTTCCCCTTGGGCTCCGGCGGCCATGGCCAAAGACCGGGCCTGCAAGGCCATATGCCCTTCCTGGATTCCCGGTCCGGCCAGAGCCCGCAAGGCGGCCAGATTCTGCACCAGGCCCAAGGCGGCCAGAAGGCACTGGAATTCATCGGTCGACTGGCAAGCCAGCATTTTCTTAGCCAGGCCGGCCAGGGGCAGAGAGCTGGTCGCCCCGCCCACCAGACCTACTTGCAGGGGAAGGGTCAGTTGCCCGCACAGTTCCCCTTGGCCGTTCAGACTCCACTGGCTCAGGGGCAGATAAGTCCCGGTCCTGGCGGCGAAGGCGTGGGCTCCGGCTTCCACCGCTCGGGTGTCGTTGCCGGTGGCCAGGACGGCGGCGGAGATCCCGTTCATGATGCCCTTGTTATGGGTGACCGCCCGATCCGGGTCGGATTGGGCCAAATCGGATAAGAGGGCTATACGACCGGCGATCTTCTGGCCAGCCATGGTTTTCGTGGCGAGCGTTTCCGGAGCCAACTCCACGTGAGCCGTCACCGCGGCGGCCAGGGGGGAATTGTTGGTCAAAATCGCCACCAGCCGGGGCCGGCCCGTCCAGGCTTCAGCGGCGTTCGCCACCGCTTCGGAAATGGTATTGACGATGTTGGCCCCCATGGCGTCGCAAGGGTTGACCAGCAAAGACAGTTTGACGAAATAGCCGGAGAAGCCGCTTAATCTCGAAGGCCCCAAAGGCTTCAAAGGCGCCGAAGACCCCAAAGGCCCCTGAGCGGGAATCAGGTCCACCCACAGGTCGGTCAGGCCTCCCCCATAAGAGACGATGGAAGGATGGGCGGCGGCGGCCAGAGAAAAGACATCCTCCCGATGCGATTCCAGGATGGTCTTGACTTCCTCGGCCTGTGGGCCGGAGTCAGCGCAGAAAACGACCTCGCTGGTGACCAGTCGCTGGGCCGGACTGGCGGCGACCCCTCCGTTGAGGTTGGCGATGCGGGCCCCGTTGGAAGCGGCGGCCACCACGGACGGCTCCTCAGTGACCATAGGCACCTGGTAGGTCTTGCTATTGACGGTCAGGTTCCGGGCCACCCCCAGGGGCAGGGAATACTGGCCGATCACGTTCTCAATCAGGTTCCGGGCCACATCCGGGTCCAGGCCACCAGTCCGGCCCAGCTCTTCCGCTTGCTCAGGCGTCAAGACCCCTTCCGAGACCAAGGTCTCCCGCCGCCGCTCAGGATCCATCTGATGGAACTTCATGCGAAAACGCCTCCATCCATGGCCACTTGCATGGCCACCCCGATCCCTCCGCCTACGCACAGGGCGGCCACCCCGGACCTCTTCCCGCGAGCGCGCATGGCGTAAAGCAAAGTCACCAGGATCCGGGCTCCGGAAGCGCCAAGCGGATGGCCGAGGGCGATGGCCCCGCCGTTTACGTTGAGCTTGCCTTCGGGGATCCCCAGCTGTCGGGAGACGGCGATGCTCTGCGAAGCGAAGGCTTCATTGATTTCGAAGAGGTCGATCTGGTCGAGCTGGGTGCCGGTGCGGTCCAAGAGCTTTTCGATGACCCGCTTGGGGGCGTATCCCATGAAATCGGGGTTGATGCCGCCTTCGGCGTAGCCGGAGATCTCGGCCAGGTAATCGATCCCCCGCTCCTGGGCCAGGTCTTTGCACATGAGGATCAGGGCCGCGGCCCCGTCGTTGATGCCGGAGGCGTTCCCCGCGGTCACCGTTCCCAAAATCTGGGTGGTGTCCCCGACCGACTCCCCTATATGGCCGCCGAAAGGATCGTCGGGATCGACACGGTCGACCCCCATGACCTTCCCCCGGTTATCGGGGATGCTGGAAGAAGCGATGTCGGCCGCATCCACCCCGTCGGGCACGAAGACGGTCCGCAGGCGACGCAGCTTGTCCAGATTGGTGTCGGCCCGGGGTCCGTCATCCTCGTCAATCAGGATGTCCCCCTTGCGGGTGCGGATGGTGACGGGGGCTATTTCGTCGTCGAAATTCCCTGATTTCTGGGCCGCCACGGCCTTGACATGGGAGTTGAGGGCGAATTCGTCCTGCTGATGCCGGGTGATGCCGAACGTGCGGGCCACGTTCTCGGCCGTCATCCCCATGGGCTGGCCGGTGAAGGCGTCGGACAGGCCGTCCCGGAAGATGCCGTCCACGAATTCCACGCTCCCGTACTTATGACCGAACCGCATGCGGGGGGCGTAGTAAGGGGCTCCGGACATGCTTTCGGTCCCTCCGACCAGGACGATGTCGGCGTCCCCCAAGATGATGGCGGCCTGCCCCAAGCGGACGGCCTTGAGACCCGAGCCGCAGACCTCGTTGACGGTCATGGCCGTGCTGGAGGTGTCAAGCCCGGATCGCAAGGCGATTTGCCGGGCCACGTTCTGCCCGTTGTTGGCTTGGAGGACATTGCCGATAATGGCCTGGTCGATCTCGGCCGCGTCCAGACCCGACCGGGCGATGGCGGCCTTGGCGGCGACGGTCCCCAGTTCCACCGCCGTCACGTCTTTCAGCGAGCCCCCCAAGGCCCCGATAGGCGTGCGGGCGGCGCTTACGATTACAACGTCAGTCATCATTTCCCCTCGAAAGAGTCAGAGTACGGCACGAAAATACCATAAATCCCACGGGATTCCCCACTTTATCCCTTTTCCCGCCGATCATTTGGGCCAAGGGCGCATTGGGCACAATAGTTTTACGGCTGGAAGAGGGCCTGGGCCGCCTCGATCCTCACGCCTGAATCCTCGCCTCAAGCCCGAATCCTCACGTCTAAAGCATGGGGAAAAGATCCGCGGCCGAATCGGCCTCCACCTGCCCGGCCCAGCCGTCCACCGTGGATCTGGCCGTTTCCAAGGCGGCTTCGTCTTGATCCCTGAAGGGGTCAAGCAGGTCGACCGTCAGATCGGGGCAGGAAGACAAAGGGGACAGGATGGTGCAATGGGTCCAATCGCAGGACCAGGTCAGGTTATGGTCCTGGGCCAGGCGGATGAGGGCCGCCCTCATCCGCGCCCGGGTGGACTGGGGGGCATGGTCGCGGAAGAAGGCGACCTGGTCGTCCTGGGCCTGTCTGCGGACCACTCCCCGGTCCAGCAAAGACCGGTAGACCAGGTCCTGGGCCAGGTCATGATAGGCCTGGTCCATCTGGATCAGGCGGAGGAGGCCGGGACGGGACCCTTGCGGGAAATCTTGGACCGGCCGACCGGCGACCTTCTCCAACAGCAGCCTTTTGGCGGCCCAATCGACCCAGGGAACCAGTTTGAGCCAGGCTTGGGAACCGGGATCCTCCTCCATGCTCAGGAAACGGTCGATGGTCTCTTTCCACAGGTCCAGCAGACGGCGATAGGCGGGCTCCACCCTTTCGATCTCCTCCTGATGCCTGTCCGCCATCGAGCAGATCCGGTCCCAGTAAAGGCCTTGGATCCGCGCGGCTGTCAGGCGCCGCCCATCCTCCAGAAGAATCGGGGTCTGGCCAAGGCTGTGACTGATCTCCCTCATGGCCGCGGCAGGGTCCGTCAAGGCGAAGGACCGGCGGAGGTCGTCCAATCGACGGTCGCCTTTCCCCTCCCCCTCTTCGTCCTCTTCCCAAGCCTCCTCGATCAGGCACAGGACCAGGTGGGTGATGGCCGCCTTCATCCAGGTGGCGGTCTGGGAACGGTTGGATTCGCCGGCGATCACATGCAGACGCCGGTAGAGGCGGGAATCGGCGTGGGTCTCGTCCCTGGTGTTGATCATGGGCCGGGAATGGGTGGTGGCCGAGGAAACCGCCTCATCCAGGAAATCGGCCCGGGCGGAAAGCTGGAAACCGTTCTGATCCATGTGACCGGTGCCGGTGAAGATCTGCCGGGTGACCAGGAAAGGGATTAGGGTTTCCTTCAAAAGCAGCAGGCCCAGGCCCCGATGGATCAGGTAGTTTTCATGACAGCCGAAGGCGTTGCCTTGGCTGTCCACATTGTTTTTGAAAAGATGGAAGATGGATTGAGGGCCGTAGGACCTTTCCACTTCGGCCTGCGCCTGATGGCAGAGATCTTTCATGAGGGATTCCCCGGCCAGGTCCGCCACGAGCAGGTCACGGGGGCGGATGGCCTCGGCCGTGGCGTATTCGGGATGGGCCCCCACGTCCAGGTAGATCCGCGACCCATTGGGCAGGAAGGTGTTCGCCGCCCGGTACCGCCTTTGGACCGGCCGGAAGAGCAAGGCCGCCAGACTCTCCGCGCTGGGGTCCGGCCTTTCGCAAGCCGCATCCGCCACCTGCCCGGTCAGACCGGCCAGACCGGTCAGGCTAAGCCCGTACTCGGTCTCCAGACCCATGATCCGACGGAAGAGGGGCATGGCTCACTGGCCGCCCTTCTGAACGAAACGGTTGACGTATTCCTCCGCGTTCTCTTCGAGGACGGACTGGATGTCATCCAAAACGGCCCCCATGGCCTGGTCCAACTGGTCCACCTCTTCCTTGGCCGCGCTATCCACCGGCTTGAGGTCTTCGTCCTGGTCCTTCTTCGCGCTGGCTGAGGCCTCGGCTTGCGAAGCCTGCGAGACGATCCTTCGATGTTCGTTCATCGTAACCTCCTATTCACGGCCCACCTGGCCGGCTACTCGTCAGACCAACCAGCCGTCAGGCCGACCAATCACCCGTCGGACCTAGCCGCCGGATCTGGCCGTCGCTTCGGTCACAAGGCCAGATAAGCCTGCAATTCATCGGTCAGCAGCCCGTTCGTAGCCAAAATGTTGTTCTTCTGATACCAATCGATTTCGGACCCATCCCACTGCCTCAGGCTGGCCCCGGACTCCCAGACCACGATGCTGCCGGCGGAGACGGCCGGGATGTCCCAATTGTGCAAAGAAGGCTCGAAATAGGCGTCATAGGTGCCATCGGCCACCTTGCACAGGTCCAGGGAGGTGGGCCCCATTCGCTTGATATCGGCCGGCAGCCCGGCCATGGAAGCGACGGTGGCGATGGCCTGTTTGGACTCCTCCGGGAAGTAGGACATGCCGAAGGAGACCACGGAACCGCGCAGGTGCTGGGTCATGGAAGGGACGACCGGCTCCCGCTTGAGGCCGACTTTGGAAGGGCGGATCCGGATGGCCCCCTGTTTGCGGGCGGCCAAATACGTGGTCTGCAAAGCCGGGGCGTGCACGATGCCCAGGATGGGGTAAGCCTGACCCGTTTCGTTGAACTCGAACAAGGAAACGGTCAAAGTCCACTCAGCCAGGTTCCGGGTGAAATTGACGGCCCCATCCACCTTGCCCACGGACCAGTAGCGGCCTCCGGGATGGCGATCGGAACCGACCTCCTCCCAATAGCCGTCGAAGGGGGCGATGGACTCGATCTTGGCATGCAGGAACCTGAGGACGTTGTCGTCGACGGCGGATGTGACCAAGGCGCTGTCGACCCCGCAGGAATCCACGTCCAAAGACTCCTTGGAATTCCAAGTACGAGGCGAAATCTGCACCTGCAAGGCATGCTCGCCCGCCTCCACGACCGCTTCATAGAGATTCTTGGCGATCTCACGCAGCTCCATGGCCGCTCCTTTTGATACGTCGTCCGTACGAATGGCCCCTAGCGATGGTCCATACGAAAATGCTGATTGGAAGTCCACCTATATCCCACCGACAATGCAGGGAATGGACTATGGTCCCGTTTTCAGGTATCTTACCTATGCTCGGAGACGATTCAGGGGTGAGAAACGCTGGGATGACCGCTGGGTGAACTCAGCCGATCAAGGACCTGATCTTCTCCTCCAGGTCATGCCCGGTTCCGCCCTCAGGAAGGAGGGGGTCGGGGAGGCGCAGATGATGAGCCCGTCCTTGAGAATCGACCAAAGTGGCCGACTCCCACGAGAGGGAGGCCAGGTTATGCGGATGGTTTTTGATCAGGATGGCGCGCAGGACCGCCCGGGTCCCGGCCGGGGGCTGATTGGAGGCTTGGATGACCTGCTCCGGCGTGGTCCAGGACCAGGCTTGCGGCATGGCCCGGGAACGCAAGGACTCCGGCCCCAACTGGGCCCACTGCAGGTCCGCGGCCCGCAGACGGCGATCCGACCAAGAGGCCTTCCACCGTCTGCGCAAGGATTCCAACAAGCGCCATTTGGCGAACCATTCCAAGCGCCCGGCCGGTCCGTCCAAGGCGGAAGAGAGCCGCTGACCGTCATCGGCCGTCCGTGCGACCAAGGCCAGGTCCCGCAAGACCTGCCCCCACAAATCCACCACCTGCCTGGTCTCCTGATCCGGCCACAGGGGCAAGCCGGTCGGATCCGTCCCATACAGGCGGGCGCCGCAACGACAGACCGCCGACCGCAACCTCACCTGCATCTGCCAAGCGGTCAAGTCCTCCCCCGATTTCAGGCGGATCGGCCGGCGTAGGGTGAGGTCCCGGGAGACCTGCCGCAAGGCGGCCACAGGGTCGGGCGGAATCAGGGAGTCAAGAAGGAGGCGGACCTGGTCCGGCTCTTCTTCCTCAAGGAGCCAAAACAGGAGGCTGCTGGTCCCCAATTTGAGGACTTCCGGGCATTCCATGCAATTGGCGTCGCCGACGATGACATGGAAACGTCGGAAATCATCCCGGTCATGGGACTCATCCCTGCTGTTGACGATGGGCCTGTCGAAAGTCGTCTGCAGGCCGACTTCCTCCTGACAGTAATCGGCCCGTTGGCTGATCTGGAAACCGGCTGGGGAGCCGGGACCGACCTCCTGGCCGAGACCCCAGCGGCCGGAACCGGTGAAGATCTGCCTGCTGACGGCATGGATGAGGAAGATCCGGGCCAGGTCTTCGAAGGAGACCGCCCTTTTGATCCGATAATTCTCATGCGCTCCCCAGGCCGCTCCCCTCCCGTCGCAATTATTGCGATAAAGGATCAGGCCCGCCTCCTGGGCGGCCTCCTGCATGAGCCGGTCGCCCGCCTTGTCGTAAAGCAGGGCCTGAAAGGGATTGGTCGTCTCCGGGGCCGAATATTCGGGATGGGCGTGGTCCAAGTAGATGCGGCCTCCGTTGGGGGCCATGACGTTGGTGATGTTCAGCCGGGGGTCGTCGGTCAACAGGCCGGGATGGGCCCGGCTCCGGGGGACGTGAAAACCGCGGGCGTCCTGGGTCGGATGCTCCGTGGCGTAATCCCAGGTGATGGGAAGGGAACCGGAACCACAACGGCCGGCGGCGTCCACCAGCCGTCGGGAGAGGAGGACTGGGTCCGGGACCGAATCCGGGGCTAAGGCCGCGGCCGGAGCCGAAGAGGAGGTTGAAGCGGAAGACATGGCAGGGACGATCCCGTACTCCGTCTCCGTCCCCATCACCCGGCGCACGGTCACCAGAGTTCCTCCTCCAGGTCGGCCACGCGGGCCCGGCGGTCAGACCCGGTGCGACGCCCATGGGGCGAAGGCTCGATCCGGCGGATATCGCCCACGGCGATCCCGTTGACCCGGGCCCACTGCTCCACTGTGGTCTGCGAGACGGAATCCACCGTCTCCACGTATTCCTCTTCCACCGCGTCCATGATCATCTCCCGGGAGATGGCCACGGTCGCCCGCTTGTCTTCCGAGGCCAGGGAAGCCTTGACCGCCTTGGTCTTCACCCGGTCCACGATGTTGCGCAGGATGGCCCCGGAAATCAGGTCGCTGAAATAGACGGGGGAAGCGATGCCCTGGGTGTTGATGATGTCGCAGACATGCTTGGAATCGCTGCGGGCGTAGGCTTCGTCGGCCAGGAGGGCGATCATGTTCTCCGCCTTGTACCCCTTCTCCAGGGGCAGGTCGGCCGTCAGATAGCGGGAGAGGATGGATTTGGCTTGGGGCAATTCAGGCCGGGGCACTTTGATCTTCACATCCAAGCGGCCGGGGCGTAGGACGGCCGGGTCGATGATGTCGATCCGGTTGGAGGTCCCGATGACGATGACGTTGTTCAGCTCGTCTATCCCGTCCAGCTCGGTCAGGAACTGGGGGACGATGGTGGTCTCCATATCGGAGGAGACCCCGGACCCGCGCGTGCGCAAGAGGGAATCCATCTCGTCGATGAAGACGATGACCGGCACGCCGGACGCAGCCCGTTCTCGGGCCCTATCGAAGACCTCCCGGATGATTCTTTCGGCCTCGCCCACGTATTTGCTCAGGAGCTCCGGTCCTTTGACCGAAAGGAAGACCCCTCGGGCCCCGGGGATGCCGGGGGCGCTCGGGTCCGTCTGCCCATGCTCGTCGGCGAAGCCCTGGGCCAGGGAATGGGCGATGGCCTTGGCGATCATGGTCTTGCCGTTGCCGGGAGGTCCATAAAGGAGCACCCCCTGGGGCGGTTTCAATCCATACCGCTCGTAAAGCGACCGGTGGAGGAAGGGAAGCTCGACCGCGTCTTTGATCTCCTCCACCTGCCTTTCCAGGCCGCCGATGTCCGCGAAGGAGACCCGGGGGACCTCTTCCAAGACCAGTTCCTGTCCATCGGTCGGCTCGACCGCTTCCAAGGCGAAACGTGATGTCGGATCCACCAAAACCGTGTCTTCGGCGTCCAGTTGGGTGTCCAATAAAGTATGGGCCCTCCTGACCACCATCTTGTTGCCGGCGTTGTCGGCCACGACCAGGCGGGACCCGGGCAAGGCCTGCTTTACGGTGTAGATCTGCCCTTCCGTGGCCACCCCGGTCGCTTTGACCAAAAGGTTCCTGTCATTGAGGTAGACCCTCTGCCCCGGCTCCAGACGGGCCGCATCCAAGTCGGCGGACACGGGGACGATCAGGCGGCGGGAGCCGACGGAAACCAGGGCCCGGGCCTCTTGTCTGCGGCTGCGGGCGTCGAAAAGGGAGGACTCGATCTTCACGAAGACGGCCTCGGTCAAATCCCCTTCCTTCATGCCGGCCAAGGAGGCCTTCATCTTGGTGAGCTCGTCGCTGGCCCTCATCAGGGCCTGGTTGAGAAGCTCGTTCTTTTTCTCCAGATCGTCCCGGGACTTCTCGGGGCTCGTTTCCTTGCGCCTTTCCTGGTCCGCTTCCCGCCCCACTGTTTGATTCATCCCCTGGCTGCCTGCCCGGGCTTCCTCGTGATCCATGGAACCTCCCCGCTACGGTGTCAACCGGACCAGCCGATCTGATTCAGCACTTCCATCTTAGCCAAAGCGCTTATACAGCCGTCCGCAGGCGTTTTGGACCGGCCGCTGCAGGCCCCCTCCCCTTTTTGGGTCCAAAGGTAAGCTTACCGGGAAAATCCCCCAACGAGGCCTTCTTTATCCCTGCGGCTTCGCTATGCTGGGGGAAGCTACGGAAAGGGGCATCATGATCGATCAGACCAAGGACCAGGCAGGCCGGCAGGCCGTCTACATGGCTGGAGGCTGCTTCTGGGGGATGCAGGAATACCTGAGACGGATCGACGGGGTCCTGGCCACCGAGGTCGGTTACGCCCAGTCCCAAATGGCGGACCCTTCCTATGAGGAGGTCTGTTCCGGGGCCACCGACGCGGTGGAAACGGTTAAAGTGGTTTTCGACCCGGCCCGTGTGGCCTTGACCACCGTGGCCCGGCTCTATTTCGATGTCATCGACCCCTTCTCCCTCAATCGACAAGGAAACGACCAAGGTCGCCAATACCGCACCGGCCTTTATTTCGACCCGGCGAGCCCTTGGGCCGGCCAACAGGAAGAGGCTTTCCGCAAGGTCATGGGAGAGGTGGCGAAATATCTTGGACGCACGCCCGTCGTCGAAGTGGAAGCGCTGAAGAATTTCTACCCCGCCGAGGACTATCATCAGGATTATCTGGAAAAGAATCTGGGCGGCTATTGCCATATCAGCCCGGCCAAAATCGCGAACGTCGCCACCCGGCAGAAATTCATCGACCGCGTCTATACCCTCAGCCCCCTGCAATTCTCCGTCACCCAGGAAGCGGATACTGAGCGGCCCTTCGCCAACGAATACGACCAGACATTCGACCCTGGGATTTACGTGGACATAGTCAGCGGCAAGCCTTTGTTCGCCTCCACAAGCAAGTATGACTCCGGCTGCGGCTGGCCGGCCTTCGGCAAGCCTATCAATCCCGACGACCTGGTGGAGATTCCCGATCACCAAATCCCCGGGCGACCGCGCACCGAAGTGCGGGTCAAGGATTCAGGCATCCACCTGGGGCATGTCTTCACGGACGGACCGGCCGAATTCCACGGAGTCCGCTACTGCATGAACTCCGCTTCCCTCCGTTTCATCCCCCTCGCCCGCATGGAGGCCGAAGGCTACGCTGACTACATCAGTCTGGTCACCGATCAAGGCGAAGCTTAAAAACAACAAAATCTCGAGCCCGCTTGTCATCCCCTCTCCGTTTACAATGGACCCTATGAATAATCAGGTCATCGTATCCACTGACGGCAGCGCCTTGGCGAACCCCAACGGACCCATGGGATGGGGATGGGCGGAGCATGTTCCCGCAGGGAGGAAGCCGATCGCGTCCACCGGACAGGATTGCGACTGCGGCGGGGCCAGCAACGGGACCAATCAGATCGGCGAGCTTTCCGCGGTCCTCCAGGCGCTGCGCACCCACCGGGGCCCCTATCCCCTGCTCATCGAAACCGATTCCCAATACGCCATCAACTGTTCCACCAAGTGGGTCCATGGCTGGAAGAAGAACGGGTGGAAGAATTCCAAGAAGGAGCCGGTCAAAAATTCGGACCTGGTCAAGGCCATTGACGCGGAAATCCGCGCCAGGGCGGGAAAGGTGTCCTTCACCTGGGTCAAAGGGCACGCCGGGGATTTCTACAATGAAAAGGTCGACGACCTGGCTCGCGGTTTCGCGGAAAAGTGCCGGGCGGGCGAGGTCAGCGGCTACATGCCTTACGAAGGATGGCTGTCTTTGATCAATTCCGGCTATGGCCGCGGGATGGCCATGCCAAGCGATCCGGTACAGGCTCCACGGAAAGATGACCCGGTTTTCGACGCCCAGCAGACAGGATCCCTGGCCACTGACCCGGTCGCCGCATCCCCGGCTACTCCTGACTTGGCACCTGCCGCTCCGCAAGACGCCGCTCGTGCATCCGAGCAGCCGGTCGGCGGGCAGCAAGCCGCCATCTCGCAAGCAGCAGCCCCTGCCGGACGGCCGGAATCCTTTGGATTCCAGAACCAGCCCCTCTACCCCGACAGTCCGCAAACGGTCACCACCGAGCTGGTGGCCAAGCTCAATGAAGCCACCGCTCAATTCAATCTTGCCGCCCAGCGACTGGAAGCCGCCAGCCAGCACATGGACCAGGCCGTGGCCAAGCTTGACGAGGCCATCCGCCGCTTTGACGATAGCAGTTGGGATAATAACCATCAGGAAACATTGTTCTGACACCGCCTGTCGGACTCTGTTTCGATTTCATTGAAACTACAATCATCTTCACGATCGAAGGAGCAAATGATCATGGATAAAGCAACTCAGGACGCATTGAAGAAGGCAGCCGGCGTGCAAGCCGCCCAGCTGATCCAGGACGGGATGATCGCCGGTCTGGGCACCGGGTCCACCGTGCGTTTCCTAGTCGACGAGCTGGGCCGCCGCGTGCAGGAGGAGGGCCTGAAGTTCACCGGCGTCACCACTTCCCGCCGCACCCAGGAGCAGGCCGAAGGCTACGGCATCAAGATCGTGGACGTGGATGATGTGGACCAGATCGACATCACCATTGACGGGGCCGACGAAGTGGACAAGAATTTCGACGGCATCAAAGGCGGCGGCGCCGCCCTCCTCTGGGAGAAGATCGTGGCCACCAATTCCAAGAAGATCGTCTGGATCGTGGACGAGTCCAAGGTGGTGGACACCATCGGCAAGTTCCCCCTGCCCGTGGAAGTCATTCCTTTCGGGGCCGGCCACGTGGTTAAGCGTTTCGAGGAACGCGGTTACAAGCCGGTTCTGCGCTTGGACGCCGAAGGCAAGGAAGTCCTGACCGATGAGAAGAACTTCGTGGTCGACCTCCACCTGGACCGCATCGAGCATCCTCAGGAGCTGGCCCAGGACCTGATCACCACCGTGGGCGTGGTGGAGCATGGTCTCTTCCTCAACATGGTGGACACCGTCATTGTCGGCGACCCCAATAGTCCCCGCGTCCTGACCAACCCCAATAAATAAGTCCAATCAGGAATCGGTGTATACGAAAGGCGGTTACAGAAAAGAGCCCTCTATTTGGAAGGGCTCTTTTCTGTAACCGCCTTTCGTATACACCCTTTAAATTTTTACCTTAATTCTTACCTTTTTTGGGCCATACCCACCTTGGGAACCATGCCCCATAGGTCATACCCATGAAACCAGGCCCATACAAGCCCACTTCACTCCTGAGGAATCTCCAAGAGCTGGGCCCGCTTGTTGAAATAATTGCGGTGGGCCAAGTAACCAGCAATCACCGCCCCCAGGCCGGTGGCGGACAGCAGCATGAAGGTGACCATGATCTGGTACTTGATGTCGTAAACCGGATCCACCCCGGCGAAGATCAGGCCGGACATCATCCCCGGCAGACTCACCAGGCCCACGGTCTTGGCCGAATCGATGGTAGGCTGCATGGCGGTCTTGATGCTCCGCCTCAGGATGGACATGCTGGCCGCCTTGACGGGAGCCCCGAGGGAGAGCTTCTCCAAGACCTGCTGCCTTTGGTCGTGGAAGCTGGAATAAAGGGTCTTGTAGCACAGGCCAATGGCCACCATCTCGTTGCCGGCGATCATGCCGGTGATGGGGATGATCTGGCTGGGGGTCATCTTGACCGTGCGGGTAATCAGCAGGATTCCCAAAGTCACATAGGTGCCGATCAACATGGCCACGATAGCCTGCCAAAGCTGCCTGCGGCTGTTGGGATCGCGCTTGTTGGCATTCCAGGAGGCGTTGAAGATGATGAGGAGGGTGATGGCGATGGTGAAAAAGACGTTGTTGACGTGGAAGATGAACTTGAGCGCGTAGCCGACCACGACCAGCTGGATGATGGCCCGGGCCACGCTGAAAAGCACGTCTTTGGCCAGGCCCAGCCGCTCTTTGGCCGAAATCCCCACTGAGACCAAGACCAGGGCGAAGGCCATGAACAGGGACCAATCACTGACTTGAAGGTTTTTCATTCCTCCACCCTCCCTTCGACGATATGGATGATCCGCCCGGCTTCCTCAAGCTCTTGGGCGTCATGGGTCACTTGGACGATCGTCACCCCGTCCTTTTTCACCGAGTCGATCAGCTGGTGGACGATGCCCTTGCTCGCTTCGTCCAGGCCGGTGGTCACTTCGTCCAGCAGCAGGACCTGGGGCGGGAAGAGGAGGTTGCGAATCAGGGCCATCCGTTGCTTTTCCCCTCCGGACAGCTGGCTGATTTTCTTATCCATATAGGAGGCCGGCAGATCCACCCGCGAGAGGAAGCTTTCAGCCCGGACGGGGTCGAACTTCTCTTTGCGGATTTCGAAGGGGAAAGAGAGATTGTCTTTAACCGTCTCCCCGAAAAGGACCGGCTGCTGGAAACAGTAGGAGACCCGCCTGCGATAGAGGGCCGGATCCATAGTGGAGATGTCCGCGCCTTGGAAGAGGGTCGTCCCGGAAGTGGGGGAAATCAGGCCTGCCATGATCTTGAGGATGGTGCTTTTACCGCCCCCGGATGGGCCGGCCAGAGTCAGGAAGTCGTTCTTTTCCACGGAAAAGCTGACTTCGGTCAGGATGTTCGTTCCTTGGTCAGCCACTCGATAAGTGACCTGACTGATGTCCATATACGCCATGAAACCTCCTGGAGGGGTTGGCTGATAATGCCGGTTAAGGATGAAAGCCGATTAAGGGTGGAAGAAGGGGATAGGGGCTGAAGGGAAGGAAGGAAAGGAAAAGGAAAGGAGAAGTAGGGGGACTGAGAATGAAAGGTCAAGGATAAAAATGGAAAGAGAAAGGAAGGATGAGGGAAGAGAAAAAGCCCGGCGCCTTCAATCCTTGGGACGAGGTGCCAGGCTTTTTTTCAGGGTCGAAGCCCTGTCACGATTGCGTGAGTCGCACTACTTGCGCTGATGACGAGTCTTGCGCAGCATCTTGCGGTGCTTCTTCTTACTCATCCGCTTGCGACGCTTCTTGATGACAGATCCCATCAGAGCCTCCGTTTCCTAATGAACACAACTTTCGACATCCTACTCCAGCGAGAGGACACAGCGCTTGGCTGATCCCCTTTGGCCTACTTGGCTGCGTAATACTTGGCGAAGAAGTCGGTCATCCGGTCTTTCGGCCCGGTCATCTGGAAGAGGGCGGTGGCGTTCTGCTCCACGGCGACGGCCCGAGAGGGATCCTTGGCGTCCTCATGGACGGTGTAGGATCCGGTCTGACTTCCGTTGACCACGACGTTGCCGGTCGCGATCTGTTTGCCCGTGAGCTGGCCGCTGATCGCCTGATATTGCTTCAAGGCGTAGTCGGACGTGGACCACTGGGCCACGGTCACGGTCATCTCCTGCCCTTTGACTCCATTGGAGTAGGTGGCCACATACTCTTCAATGGGTTGGGAGGATTCCCAGACCTGGGTGACGGTCACCGATTGGCGGCTATAAGTCCCGGAGGAATCCGGCAAGACCGCTTTGACCAAGGCGGAAGCGTTGGATGGCAAAGGCTGGGGCGGGATGGTTGGGGTGGCGTTCGCGCTGGTCGTAGCCACCTGGTTGGTGGGCATGCCGCCTTTCTTCTTCAGGGCCCAACCAGGCCAAAGGAAGGCGGTGACCACCGCGGCCACGATCAAAAGGATGGCGATCAAGGAGACGATCAGCCGATTGCGGTGGGACCGGCTACGGGCCGCGTCCTCTTCCTGCGGCTCCGGGCTTCGCTGACCTTCAGACTCCTGCTGGGAGGCCTGGCCATCATCCTCGGACTTCCCGTCTTGCCTCCCGCTGTGACTGCGGCCTTCCCCGTTGCGACCATGGTCCATGGAATCCGGCCCCGGGACTGTTTCCTCTTGATCCTCCCCTGCGGTCTCTGGGGGAACCAGGCTGGCATCTTCCCCGCCTCGCCGCACTCTGCCCTCATCCTTAACGACGCGGCCCCTCATGGGCATATCCGCGAAGGGGCTGGTCTCCTGTTCCTGTTCATCGGTCATACGCCTATTTTCGCATGCCTTGGGGACGCCTGCGGCGCTTGTCTTCAATCTTCGATAGCGTGCCAAGTATGGCGAAATCAAACGTTCAGTATGTATGCTCGGACTGCGGCTGGAACGGAGCCAAATGGTACGGCCGCTGCCCCAACTGCGGCCAATGGGGAACGATCGAGGAGTTCCACGAAGCCAAGATCTCCCCTGCCTCTTCGCGCGCATCCTCCGCCAAACCTCTCAGTAAGAAAGAGAAAGACCGGATTCTGCGCCCCGTCACCGATGAGGGGCTGGAGGACGTGGTCCGCATCCCCACCGGTTTCGGCGAATTCGACCGGGTTTTAGGCGGGGGCATCGTCCCCGGGGCCGTCATCCTCATGGCCGGCGAACCAGGAATCGGCAAATCCACCCTCCTGTTGGAGACCGCGGGAAATATAGCCCGGTCCCTGGTCTCCACCGGAAAGCGGGTCCTCTACATCTCCGGGGAGGAATCGCTGAGCCAGATCCGCATGCGGGCCCGGCGCATCGGAGCGGTGGTGGACAACCTGCTTCTGGCTTCCACCATGGACCTGGGAACCGTGGTCTCCCTGATTCAGGAGGAAAAACCCGCCCTGGCCATCGTGGATTCCGTCCAGACCATCTCCAGCCCGGACGTGGACGGCATCCAAGGAGGCAACGCCCAGGTCAGGCAGGTGGCGGCGGAAGTCATCGACTGCGCCAAAAGCCTGGATATCCCCGTCATCTTGGTCGGTCATGTGACCAAGGATGGGTCTATCGCCGGCCCCCGTACTTTGGAACACTTGGTGGATGTGGTCTGCCAGTTCGAGGGGGACAGCCAGACCGCCTTGCGGCTTTTACGCAGTCTGAAGAACCGATTCGGGCCGACCGACGAGGTGGGGTGCTTCGACATGAGCGGGGAAGGGATCGAGGAGATCACCGACCCCAGCGGGCTCTTCGTTAGCGCGGCGGACCAGGCGGCCGAAGGGACCTGCATCACTTTCATCGTGGACGGGCACCGCAGCCTGCCGATGGAGATCCAGGCCTTGACCACCTCTTCCGCCCTCCCCGCCCCGCGGCGGACCACCAATGGGGTGGATTACAACCGCCTGGCCATGATCATCGCCGTCCTCTACCGCCATGGCCGCATCAGCCTGCTCAGCAGCGACGTCTACGTGTCCACCGTGGCCGGGGGGTCGGCCCGCGAGCCGGGCTGCGATCTGGCCATCGCCGCAGCCTTGGCTTCGGCTTCCAAAGGCAAAGCCATCGCCCGGACCACCATAGCCATCGGGGAGATCTCCCTGACCGGGCAGATCCGCCCCGTTCCCCGGATGGTCAACCGCTTGAGGGAAGCCGCCCGGCTGGGCTTCGCCACGGCTCTGGTCCCCGTCCATCGGAAGGGTTCCTCCTGGCAGCAGGTGGAAGGGATGAAACTGGTGGAAGTGGCCACGGTGAAAGAGGCTTTGGCCGCCTTAGGGATTTAGAATTTCAAAGCCGGGACGGCGGAGACGGTCACGATGACCGGAATGGCCGGGAAAGCCAAAGGGCCAGAAGGGCGGCGAAGGCCTACCGGTTGTTGCCGTTGGCCCCGCCGTTTCCATTAGCCTCGTTGTTACCATTGTTACTGTTACCATTGTTGCCGCCGTTGCCGCCTTGGGAACCGTTATCCCCCTTGTTCCCGGTCGAATCCCCGGATTTATCGGCCGAATCCTTGGCCGAAGGGCTGGGGGCCGGAGGTTGGGTGATGATGAAGGGGACGGTCGGCGACCTCAGGGCCGGGTCGTCCTTGATGTAGGTATAAGCGGTGTAATTGCCCGGCTGCACCGTTTTCAGGTCGTGGTCGGCCTTGCAGCCATCCGTGGAGGCTTTGGTGTTCCAGGCGATTTGTTGGCTGTCTTGGTCCTTATCGGTCATCAGGAGCATGCGGGCTTGGCTGTCGCATACATCGGTCCGGTAAACGACGGTGTCCCCCGAACTGATGACCAGGACGCGCGAGCCGTCGCTGGCGTCGATCAGGCAGTCCTTGGACCCTTTATGTGTCAGGTTCGCCCTGAAAACAAGGGTCTTGCCCGCCTCCACCGTGGTCGGGTCCGCGGTCAGGCCCAGGTCAAGGTTCTCGCTGGTGCAGTCGGGGATGCCGGAAAGCTTGCTTTTCTCCGACCGGGAGCTGGATTCAGCTTGTTGCCCCTTCCCCGCTTGTCCCCCTTGGGCTTGATTGCCCTGTTGGGAGGCTTTCCCCGATGGAGAAGCCGAAGCGGACGTCGTGGAGCCGGCCCCGGCCCCCGGACGGGCCTTCCCTTGGGAGCGGCGGGCCAGGCCGATAGCCAGGCCGACGATGAGGGCGACGGCCAGCAGGAGGATCAGGAGGGCGATCAAACGGCGACGCAGGTAGACCTTGCGCATGGTCGCCTTACCGCTCTTTTCCCTCGAGACACCCCGAGCGGACCGGGGGCTTGCCTTCCCGCGCCGGTCAGCCGAATCGGAGTCGAACGAAGAGGGTCTGTCTTTCCACTGAGCCATGGGACCAGTCTAACCTTCCGAAAAGAAAATGACCACGACGGCGCGAACGGCATATAAAGAAACGGACGAAAGAAGCTCAGACAGGCAGGCTGAGGGACTGATCCTGACCAATGACGATGAGGCCATCCTGATCCAGACCGATGACGCACTCGTCCAACTGCCCCTGGTCCTTCCACAAAGACCTGACTTGATCCGGCCCCAGCCGGTGATCGGGCGCCCGCCGCAAAGCGTCGATGATGATTCCCCTCACTTGCCGGTTGGTCCCGACGAAGGACTGCTTCGGCCTGGTCCTTGTGGACCCGAGGCCGGGACGGCCGACGGCCAGGAAGAGGCACTTCTCCTTGAGTGGGCATCGGTCGCAAGCGGGCTGGGAAGCGGTGCAAATCAAGGCCCCCAGCTCCATCACGGCCTGATTCCATCTGACCGACTGAGCGCGGTCGGCAGGCAGGAGGCTTTGGGCCAGGTCCCTCTCCCCCTTGGTCGTGGACCCGCCCCGGGATTCCTGGCCGGTGAAGGCCCGCACCAGGACGCGGCGAATGTTGGTATCCAGGACGACGACCCTTTCCCCATAGGCGAAAGAGAGGATGGCGGAGGCGGTGTAATCGCCGATGCCCGGCAAGGCGACCAAAGACTGGTAATCGTCCGGCAAGCGACCACCGAACTCCTGGCTGACCACCTGAGCGCATTCCTTCAGACGCAAAGCCCGTCGGGGGTAGCCCAACCGTCCCCAAGCGGCGATCAGGTCCCCGGTCGAGGCCTGGGCCAGATCTTGCGGGGTCGGCCATAGGCCCATCCATTGGCGCCAGTAAGGAAGGACCCGGCTCATAGGGGTCTGCTGGCTCATCACTTCCGACAGGAGCACCCCCCAAGGGCTGGTCCGGCCGAAGCGCCAGGGGAAGTCCCGGGCCGCACTCCGCCACCAGGAAGACAGGCGGGAGAAGGCCCAGGCGGCTTCGTCGCCAGCCCCATCCCCTTTCCCGGTAGCCCTGAATCCTTGGTCCATCCGCTTTGGCGCCCTGTCGTTCATGCTCTTTATTGTTGCAAATATGAGCGATAATTCCTCCCAGAGCATCCCCACCAAGGCCTCCCGGAACACCCCTGCCGCCCCTTCCCCGCAGGACCCGGCCTCCCGGGTGCAATCAATGTTCGAATACGGCTACCGGAAGTCCTCCTACGGGCCGGACGAACTGGTCACCGACGCTCACGGCAACCCCATCTCCGTGACCGAAGCCATGCTTCAGCCGCAGGAGGCCCGGCTCCAGCAGACCTCCACCCCTCACCTGTGCTTCTGCTCCCCCAGGATCCCGGGCAACACGGGCTCAGCCATACGCCTGTGCGCCATCACCGGGTCCGTTCTCCATCTGGTGGAGCCCTTGGGCTTCAACCTCAAAGACACCAAGCTGCGCCGGGCCGGCTTGGATTACCATGACATGACCCACGTGGTCATCCACCCGGATTTCGACAACCTGATCGAATCCATGCCCGACTCCCGCATCATCTCCTTCACCGCCCAGGCCACCACCCTTTACACGGAAGTCGAATACAGACCGACGGACATCCTCCTTTTCGGCCCCGAGCCAGGGGACATCCCCGACCCCATGGATATCATGGCCGGGCCTCATATCTACCAGCAGGTCCGCTTCCCCATGCGCCCCAGCCTGCGCAGCCTGAACCTGGCCAATTGCGCCTCCATCGCCCTCTATGAGGCCTGGCGGCAGATGGGCTTCCAAGGCGGAGTCTGACCTTCGAAACGGGCGGCGGAACCCGTAGAAGCGCTTCGATACAATGGGCCACAAACATCCATGCCCGTATCGGCTTAAGGCTACGAAGGAGTACCATGCGCAAGGCAGTCATCACCGTCGTCGGTAAAGACGCTACCGGCATCATCGCCCGGGTCTGCATGGCTTTGGCAGGCAAAAAGGTGAACATCCTGGAGATTTCCCAGACCATCATCGACGGCTTCTTCAACATGATCATGGTCGTGGATTATGCGGCCATGGAGGACGATTTCAGCGACATGGTCAGCCTTCTGGACTCTTTGGGCGAGGAGATCGGCGTTTCCATCCGCTGCCAGCGGGAGGAGATCTTCACCTCCATGCACCGGATTTAAGGAAGGCCAGCCATGACCGACAGTTTGGAAATCGACGAGACCATCTCCATGATCACCCAGGAGAAACTGGATGTGCGGACCATCACCATGGGCATCAGCCTTTTGGACTGCGTCAGCGACAACCTGGGGACTTTGAGGGACAAGATCCTCCGGAAGATCACCACCAAGGCCAAAGACCTGGTGGCGGTGGGCCGCCAGCTGGAAGTGGAATTCGGCATCCCCATCGTCAACAAACGGATCTCGGTCACCCCCATCTCCTTGGTGGCGGCCGGGGCGGCCAAGTCAATCGACGATTACGCGGCCATCTGCCGGACTTTGGACCAGGCCGCCGAGGAAACCGGGGTCAACTTCTTAGGCGGCTACTCGGCCCTGGTCTCCAAGTCCATGACTCCTGCCGACGAACTGCTCATCCGCTCCCTCCCCCAAGCCCTCTCCTCCACGGAAAGGGTGTGCGCTTCAGTCAATGTGGGCTCCACCAAGACCGGGATCGACATGGATGCGGTGGAGCTTCTGGGCCATGTGATCAAAAAGGTTTCAGTGGCCACGGCCGATCATGACAGTTTCGGCGACGCCAAGCTGGTCGTCTTCTGCAACGCCCCGGACGACAATCCCTTCATGACCGGGGCCTTCCACGGGGTGACCGAGGGGGGACGCGGTCATCAACGTGGGGGTGTCCGGGCCGGGGGTGGTCTCCCATGCTTTGGACCAGGCCCAGGGCAAGGATTTCGAGTTCCTTTGCGAGAGCATCAAGAAAACGGCTTTCAAGATCACCCGGGTCGGCCAGCTGGTGGCCCAGGAGGCTTCGGCCCGCTTGGGGGCCCCCTTCGGAATCATCGACCTGTCCCTGGCCCCCACCCCGACCCCAGGCGATTCCGTGGGCGAGATCCTGGAGAAGATCGGCCTGGCCCAGATGGGCGGGCCTGGTACCACGGCCGCCCTGGCCCTGCTCAACGACCAGGTGAAGAAGGGCGGGATCATGGCCTCGTCCTATGTCGGCGGCCTGTCCGGAGCCTTCATCCCCGTCTCGGAGGACAAAAACATGATCGAGGCGGCCGAGAAAGGCAACCTGACCATCGAAAAGCTGGAAGCCATGACCTGCGTCTGTTCCGTCGGTCTTGACATGATTGCCATCCCCGGGGACACGGCCGATTCCACCATTTCCGGAATCATCGCCGACGAGGCCGCCATCGGCATGGTCAATCAGAAGACCACGGCCGTGCGCATCATCCCCGTCATCGGCAAAGAGGTCGGAGACCAAGCCGAATTCGGCGGCGTATTGGGGCGGGCCCCCATCATGCCGGTCAACCAGACCGATTGCTCCGCTTTCATCTCCCGCGGCGGACGGATTCCAGCGCCTATACACAGTTTTAAGAACTAGATATACATATTTTTAAGAACCTTCGTGAGAATATTCTTGCCTCGCCCTAAGATGGTCCCCACAGGGTGATTCGCCTTGAAGACGGGTCCCCCAAGGGTCAATCTGAAAGGAACATCATGACAGAAGAGAAAACACAAGACCAGCGGACGGAAGGATTCGTCCAGGATGAGATCGACCCCGACCTGGTGGCCCAACAAGGTCCTTTCGCCCTCAACCACGCCCGGATCGTCCGCGCTTTCGCCGGAGAAGGCGGCCTGGGGCAGCAGGAGGGAGCGGTGGACGAGGACCAGACGGTCCTGGTCGACCCCGAAGGAAAGATCGAAGCCGTTTTCCCCTCATCCGAACAGGACAGGGTCTCCCGCATCCCGGCCGACTACCGCCAGGTGGACGTCCGAGGGCGATACCTCATGCCCGGCCTGATCAACGTCCATGTCCATCTTTTCAACACAGGAGAAAGCCTCCCGTCCAGTTCCATGACCAAAGAGGCCCAGGCCGAGCAGAAGGCCTTCATGGACTCCCCCGAAGGCCATCGGATGCTGCGGTCCATGACCCGCAAGATGGCCCGCGAGCTTCTGCTGTCTGGCGTGACCAGCTTCCGGTCCGTCGGCGACGTGGCCTTCGACACGGTCGACCTGCGCGAAGACGTGAAGGCCGGCAAGGCCCTGGGAGGCCACATCCTGGCTTCCGGCCCCATGATCGCCGCCCCCAACGGCCATGGAGCCCCCCTGCTTTCCATGGAATGCTTTGACGCGGACAGCACCCGGGCCAACATCACCAAGCTGGTGAACCAGGGGGTGAACGCGGTCAAGATCGCTTCCACCGGCGGCGTGACCGACGCCCAGAAGGTGGGCGACGCCGGCAACCCCCAGATGACCGAAGAGAACATGCGGATCATCTGCCAGATCGCCCATGAGAACGGGATCATCGTGGCCGCCCACGCCCAAAGCCTGGAAGGGGTCAAACGGGCCTTGCGGGCCGGAGTGGACACAATCGAACACGGCTGCGACTTCGACCAGGAATGCATCGACCTCTTCCATGACAATCCCCACAGCCTACGCGGCTGGTCGGCCGTGGTCCCTACCCTGTCGGCCGTCCTGCCCCTGGTCAAGCTGGACCAGGAAGTGACCGAGCTGAGCGACGTGGTCCGCGCGAACGCCACGATCATCGGAGACCGTCTGATCGCCGGGGCGAAGAAGGCCGTGGAAGCCAAGCTCCATCTGGGGGTCGGCACCGATACGGCCATGCCATACGTCACCCAATACAACACCTGGCGGGAGCTGGACTACCTGGTCCGCTACGCCGGTCTGACCCCGGCCCAAGCCATCTACGCGGCCACCCAGGAGAACGCCTTGATCTTGGGCCTGGACCAGGTGACCGGAGACATCCAGCTCGGCCTGGACGCCGACCTCCTCCTGCTGGATGACAACCCCTTGGATGACCTGCGAGCCTTGAGCAAGCCCGTCATGGTGGCCGCCGGCGGGATCGTCATCGACAACCCCCAGCCGCACCGGTTCGAACAGGTCGACAAGGCTTTGGATACCTTCTGAATTTCTCACTAGCGATTCTCGCCGTCTGATTGCGGTCAGACGGCCGCGGTCAAAAAGATTCCAGTCAAACAATTCCGGCCTGAAGGGGAAGAGAACAACGACAAACCAAAGGAGCCATATGGAGATCACCAACAAGTTGGCGGACCTGTCCGCCCGGATCAAGGTCACCGCCCCCGCCAAGCTGAGCACCGAACACGTGCCTTTCGTCATCCACCATGCCAATCTGGTGCGCACCCTCAAAGGCATCGACGGCTTGGGGCTCAGAGAGGGATCCATCGCCGAGGACCACAGCCTGGCCATTGACGCCCAAGGCCTCATCGAAGACATCTTCCCTTCCAGCGACCAAGCCCGGGCCCAGGCCCTGAGCGACGGCCACAAATCGATCGACGCCCAAGGCCGCTACATCCTGCCCGGCCTGATCAACGCCCACGCCCACGTTTTCGGCAGCGGCAAAGGCATCCCCTTGGGCATCAACACCAAGGACTCCCAAGCCATGGCCAAATCCTTCCTGCAGACGGTTCCTGGGCAGGTCTTCCTGAGGAAGATCACGGAAAGCAACATCCGCCAGGCCCTGCTGTCCGGGGTCACCACCCTGAGGACCGTGGGCGACATCGCTTACGACACCGTGGCCTTGAGAGACCGAATCAACGATGGCGAGACCGTGGGCCCGCGGATCCTGGCCTCCGGCCCCCTGCTGGCCATCCACGGCGGACACGGGGCTCCCCTGATCGCCTTGGAAGGAGACAGCGAGGAGGAGATAATCTCCAACGTCCATCAGCTCCTGGACCACGGGGTGGATGTGATCAAGATCGCGGCGACCGGTGGCGTGACCGATTCCCAAGTCCTGGGAGAGGCGGGGCAACCTCAGATGACCGAGGAGAACATGCGGCTCATCTGCCAGGAAGCCCATAAGGCCGGGGTCATGGTGGCCGCCCACGCCCAGAGCCTGGAAGGGACCAAACGGGCCCTGAGGGCCGGAGTGGACACGATCGAACATGGATCCACCCTGGACCAGGAGGTCACCGCCCTCTATCGCAAGAACCCCAACAGTCTGCGCGGCTGGTCGGCCGTGATTCCCACCCTGTCGGCCATGCTGCCGACTGTCTCTCTGGACCAGGATGAACTGGGCATGTCCGACGTCGCCCGGTCGAACTCGGCCCAGGTAGGGGAAAACCTGCTCACCGGCCTGAGGGAGGCCGTGGCCAAGAACCTCCATGTGGGGGTGGGCACCGATTCAGCCATGCCATACGTCACCCAATACAACACCTGGCGGGAGCTCGATTACCTGGTCCGCTACGCCGGCATGTCCCCGGCCCAAGCCATCTACGCGGCCACCGGGGCAAACGCCGAAATCCTGGGCCTGGATCAGGTGACCGGGTCGTTGACGATTGGTTTGGCGGCCGACCTGCTGGTGGTGGAAGGCAATCCTTTGGATAACCTGCGGGCCTTGGACAAGCCGGCTCTGGTGGTGGCGGGCGGAATCCCGGTCTGGAGACCGCACGCCAAGCATTTCCCGGCCGTGGATCAGGCTTTGGACACCATCTGAGGAATATGAAACGGCAGCCGCTACGACGAGGTAACGGCTGCCGTCTTTTCCGGGCCGATCAAGCCACCCGTTCAGCCGGCTTGGCGGCGACAGCGGCCAAAGCGCGGGGCTGGTTGAATCCCTTCCGAGCAAAGCGATCGGCGATCTTCTGAGCGATTTCCTGGGACCGGCCGGCATCCACCAAGGCGATGATGGACCCGCCGAAACCTCCACCGGTCATCCGGGCCCCGTAAGCCCCTTCCTCCCGGGCGGTGTCCACGGCCAAGTCGAGCTCGGGGACGGTCACCTGATAATCGTCCCGCAACGAATCGTGGGAGGCGTTGAAAAGCCGGCCTGATTCGGCCATGTCTCCGGCGGCGAAGGCCCGGACGAAGTCGGTCACCCGCCAGATCTCGGTGACCACGTGGCGCACGCGCTTCACTTCCACAGGGTCTGGCAGACGGTCCAAGGCCTCCTGCAGTCCCTGCCGCCGGGCGGAGGGATCGTCGCCAGCCGAAGCCGCGATGATATCCGCCGTTTGCCGCAGGTTCTCCACGCCCAACTTGGCGGCGGCCTGCTCGCAGGTGGCGCGACGGGCCGCGTATTGGCCGTCGTTCAGCTGGTGGGGGGCGCAAGTATCCACCACCAGGAGTTCCAAGCCCCGGGCGGCCAGGTCGAAGTCCTGCTGGGAAACGTTCTCCAAGGGGGTCAGACCCGGCTTGCAGTCCAGGAGCAGGGCCTTGCCCGCCTGGCACCGCATGGAGGCGTTCTGATCGAGGCCGCCCGTGGAAGCGCCGGCCATGTCGTTCTCAGAGGCGATGGCCATGGAGATGAGGGTGACCCGGCCTTCGTCGCTGGACCCATACCCCAAGGAATAGACGTCATCCAAGGCCAAGGCGGTGGAGCAGGTCATGGCGGCCGAAGAGCTCAAGCCCGATCCCAAAGGCACGCAGGAGACGAAGGCGGCGTCGAAGCCCTGGACCGGCAGCTCAGCCTGACGCATGGCCCAGGCCACTCCCACCGGATAGGCAGCCCAGCCCTTGACCCCTCCGGCTTCCAGCCCTTCCAGTTCGGCCGTGGCTACGGAACCGGGGTTGATGGAGGAGACCACCCGCGCCTGGGCGTCCTGGCGGGGGGCCAGGGCGATGAAAGTGCGATGAGGCAGGGCGATGGGCAGGCAGAGGCCCGCGTTGTAATCGGTGTGTTCACCGATGAGGTTGACCCGGCCGGGGGCGTCCCAGACGCCAGCGGGCTGGTATCCGTAGGTTTTGGCGAAAAGCTCGGTCGCTCGCCTGGCTCCTTCGCCATCAGGGATGGAATCGATGAATTCCACGGCATTCTCGTCTGCCATTTTCCCACCTTTCTGTTGTATTCTGTTCCTTGTTCGTTTCCGATTGGCTTATTATCCCCGATCGGTTTGTTCGTTTCCGATCGATTCGTTTAGTTCCTGCCGGCTTGTTCGCTTCCGACCGGTTTCGTCGGTTTTTGTCAGTCGTCGATGTCGATCGGACCCAACTCGTGGAAGCGGGCGGCGATCTTCTCGGGGGTGGTGTCGGAGATCCAAGCGGCCATGCCCGACTCGGACCCGGCCAGGTACTTGACCTTGTTGGCCGCCCGACGGAAGGAGAAGAACTGGAGGTTGAGCCGGTAGTCCTCCCGGCGGGGGTCTTTGACCGGAGCCTGATGCCAGGCGGCAATGTAAGGCAGATCCATCCCCTTGCCATCCCCCTTGTCGAAGAAGGCGTTCCCCCGCTTGAGCAGGGTCGAGTACATCTGGGCCAGGCCCCAACGCTCGTCGTCGGTCAGCTGGTCCAGAGTCAGGACGTCGTCGCGGACCGGTTGCGCATGCACTTCCAAGGGCCAGCGGGCGGCGGCGGGCACATAGGCCATCCAGGTGGAGTTGCGCATGATCAGACGCTCGCCGGCCTCCACCTCGCCTTTGAGGATGTCGCGAAGAAGGTTGCTTCCCGTCCGCTCGTGATAGGCCTCGCTTTGCCTCAGTTCCTGTTCCATGCGGGGGGCGATGAAAGGATAGCAGTAGATCTGCCCATGGGGGTGGGCCAAGGAGACGCCGATCTCCTGCCCATGGTTCTCGAAGGGGAAGACCTGTTCTATGCCGTTGATGGCGGAGAGTTCAGCGGTCCTGAAGGCCCAGGCCTCCACCACCGTCCGCAGGCGGGATACCGGCAGGTCCGCCGGCAGGGAGGTCTCGCCCGGGTCGAAGCAGACCACTTCGCAGCGACCGACGGCGGGGCGCTGCTCCCACAGGGGATTGCCGTCCACATAGGTCACCTGGTCAGGCACGCCGGGGATGCGGTTCATGGAGGGGAAACGGTTTTCGAAGACGACCACGTCGTAATCGCTGTCGGGCACTTCCCCATCCTGATAAGGGTCTCCCGGCTTGCGGGCGGCCAAGGGATTACCGGTCGCGGTGGCTCCAGGGCCGGCCGTGATCGGCCGGTTCATGCGGGCCGTGGCCATGGGTATCCAGTCCCCGGTCAAGGGGTCCCTCCTCATCTGCGGGGCCTGGACCGGCATGGGCTTGCCTTCCCCGTCAATCCCCAGCTCGAAGCGGTTGGCCAGATGGCGGGGGTCTTTCAATTTGCGTCGCTTTTCGCCTGACACATAGTCAGGATCATCGTCCAGATAGAAGAATTGGCGGCCATCGGACAGCTCCGTTTCGGTGATCCTGATGTTTTCCCGGGCGTATTCGCCGGGGGCATAATGGCTGAACTCAGTCATCGCGTTCCTCCTGTCGTTGACTTCTCTTGTTCTTGTCAACTGTCGATTGAATTATGAACCTATGCTGGCCATCCTAGCAGGCATGTTCGATTTTGTTCGTTTGTTCGTTTTTCTAACACTCGATGACAGGTCAGCTGCCAGGCAAGCGTTCATCCTTATGCAATCATCCATCCTTATGCGAGCAAAAGCCTTTTGGCCACCTGTTCCGTTTCCCGACGCAGGTCCATCTCCAGCTCGGAATCGGTGATGATGGTGTCCACCTGGGAGAAATCGGCGAAAAGGGAAAGGGAGGCGCTCTCCCACTTGGTATGGTCAGCTAGGACGATGCAGGTCTCCGTGATGGAGATCAGGGCAGAGTTCGTAGCCGACTCCAGGGAATTCGGGGTCAGGAACCCCCGCGGGACCGAAACCGAATGGGCGCCCAGGAAGAGGGTGTTGACCCGCAGTCCGTCGATCACCTTATTGGCGATGGGGCCGACCAAGGAGTTGGACCGGGTGACCACTCCCCCGGTCATGATCACTTCCACGTCGTTGGCCGTATCCGCCATCTGGATGAGCTGGGCCACGGGGATGGAATTGGTGAGGATGGTGGCCCCTTGGCAGCGCGGGCTCTCCAACAGAAGCTGGGCGAAAGCGTAAGTGGTGCTGCCGCCCCCGATGGCGATCACATCCCCGGGGGAAACGAAATCCAAGGCCTTCTTGGCTATCTTCTCCTTCAAAGAGGTCTCCATGCGGGATTTGACCGAGAAAAGCGGCTCCACCAGAAGGGTGCTGGAGGAGACGGCACCCCCGTGCACGCGCCTGAGCAAGCCTTTGCCGGCCAAGTCCTCGATGTCCCGCCGGATGGTCATCGCCGACACATCCAGCTTCCGCGATAAATCGCTCACCCGGACCGCTCCCGTTTCCCTCACCTGCGAGAGAATGTACTGCTGTCTCTGAGTAGAAATCATATGAACATTATCGCACATGAACGTACATTTTTCAGGGACGACTCGCACATTCCCCTGAATTTTCTAGTCTTTTTCAGCCTCCTGCCCGTCGCGCAGATGGTCCGCGGTCGCTTTCCTCTTTCCTCCCAGGATCCTTCTGATCCCCCAATCGGTGACCCGCCACATGGCTTCCAGGACGATCCCCGTACCCATCTTTGATTCGCCCTGGGTCCGCTCCACGAAAAGGATGGGGACTTCGGTCACTTGTCCGCCGGCGTACTCCACCCTGCGGGTCATATCGACCTGAAAGACGTAACCATTGGCGTGGATGCTGTCCACATGCAGGCGGCGCAGGGCCTGACTGCGGTAGGCCCGGAAGCCGGCGGTCACGTCATGCGTGGCCAAACCCAAGGCATGCCGGGCGTAGCCGGACCCGCAACGGGAGATCAGGTCCCGGTACCAGGGCCAATTCTCCGTTCCCCCGCCGGGGACCCGTCTCGAGCCGATGACCACGTCGCAAGCCGGGTCCGCTTCCAAGGCGTCCAAGATCCTCTTCAAGTCGGCCGGCCGATGGGACCCGTCCATATCCATTTCGCAAATCACCTGGTAGCCGTGCAGGAGGGCCCATTCGAACCCGGCCACGTAAGCCGGTCCCAGGCCGCGTTTGATGGACCGGTGGATGACGAAAACCCGGGGGTCGGCGGCGGCCATCTCTTCGGCCAGGTCCCCGGTCCCGTCCGGGGAGGAATCGTCCACCACGAGCACGTTCACCTGGGGGCAGTAGGAGAAGATCCCCGATAAGGTCGTCTCCAGATTGTCCTTCTCGTTATAAGTGGGCATGACGATCAGGGTCCCGCCGTCGCCGCCATCTTTCCCTTCGCCACTGTCAGCCATGAAAGCTTCTTCATCCCGAGTGTCGATCATGGGTCATCATTATAGACATGCTGGCAGAGGAAAGAAGGAGGGAAGAGGGAAATCCGCCCTCCCCCTGGTCAGGCCTGGGCTTATGATGAAGGATAAGCTGCGCTTTCCGAAGAACGACCTTCGGGGGCCATGTCACGTACACGACCAGATGAGTACCAGATAGGACAGCAAGGATGTCAGCACCGCAAAAGCACAGGGAGATAGACCCTGAGACGATCTTGCTCCACACGGCTCTTTTCCGCCAGGTCAAGCCTTCCGACGCCGACCAGCTCATCCCCCACCTGCACCAGCATTTCGTAGACAAAGGCGAGGTCATCTTCCGCGAAGGGGATGACGACACCCGCATGTTCATCCTGGAGGAAGGCCGGGTCAAACTGACCAGGACGGCCGGGGATGGCCGGGTCCAGCTGCTGAGCATCCACGGCCCCGGGGAAGTGCTGGGGGAGATACCGGTCTTCGACCCGCGGGGAGGACCGCGGACCGCCTCGGCCATAGCCATGCGCAACGGCACCATGGTGGTCTCCCTTTCCCATGAAGCCCTTATGTCCTGGCTGGACAGCCACCCCACCGTGGCCGTCAGCATGCTCCAGGTCCTGGCCAGACGCATGAGGCGGAACAACGAACGGATCAGCGACCTGGTCTTCACTGACGTGCCCGGCCGCCTGGCCAAGACCCTCATCGATCTGGGCCGCCGTTTCGGGGAGCCGACCGAGCGGGGCCTCATGGTCCCCCATGACCTGACCCAGGAGGAACTGGCCCAGCTGGTGGGGACCTCGCGGGAGACGGTCAACAAGGCCCTCATGGATTTCACCAACCGCGGGTGGATAGCCCGCGAAGGCCGTTCCATCCTCATTTATCGGCCTGGCAAGCTGATTTTGCGCTCACAGCATTAAAGGGCCCGCTCCTTCCAGACTCTCCTGAACTCCCCTCCCCTAAGCGCCGATGGCCCGGATGGGCATCGGTAGACGCTTGACTCTAAAATAGGGAACATGTCTGGTGAGAAAGCAAAAAAAAGCGCAGGTAAGGTCTTCACGCTGATTTTGGCCTACATCGTCTTCTGTCTGGCCGGCGGGATCGTCGTGTCCGGCTTCCTCCTGCCTGGGGCCCTGGCGACCTCCAAGGCGGCGAGCAAGGCCATCCCCTCCTTGTCCACGACGGAGAACATCGATTTCAACCTGTCCGACCTGCCGCAACAATCCCGCATGTACGCCTCGGACGGCAAGACCCTCATCGCCACTTTCTATGACCAGAACCGGATCAACGTGCCCCTGAGCAAGGTGTCCAGGTATATGCAGCAGGCCGTGGTCGCCAGTGAAGACCGCCGCTTCTTCCAGCACAACGGCGTGGACCCCCAGGGGGTCCTGCGCGCCTTCCTGCGGACTTACGTCTCCCGCGGAGATACCCAGGGCGGATCCACTCTGACCCAGCAGTACGTGAAGAACATGCTCATCGACCAGGCAGAGGATTCCAACGACCCCATCGAGGCTTACTACGCCAAGGAAGACACCATCGCCCGCAAGTTCCGCGAGATGCTCCTGGCCCTCCAGATTGAGAAGAAATATTCCAAGGCCGACATCCTGCAAGGCTACCTCAACATCGCCCAGTTCGGCCCCAACACCTATGGGGTGGAGACGGCAGCCCAGCATTACTTCTCCAAGAGCGCTGCGGACCTGACCCCGGGTGAAGCGGCCACCATCGCGGCGGTCACCAAGAACCCCGCCCGCTTCGACCCCACGGTGAACGTGAAGGACTCCCAGACCCAGCGCAACGTGGTCCTAGGCCTCATGGCCGACGTCAACTTCATCAGCAAGGACCAGGCGGCCAAAGAGAAGGCCATCCCCCTGGAGAAGGAGCTCAAGATCAAGGACGTGCAGGTGGGCTGTCAGGCGGCCGGTTCCGCCGCCTATTTCTGCGACTTCGTCGTCCGAAAGATCCTCAATTCCTCGACTTTCGGCAAGACCAGCGCCGACCGCAAGAAGCTCCTTTACGAAGGCGGCCTCACCATCACCACCACCATGGATGTCAACGCCACCAAGGCCGCATGGGAATCCGTCCGCCGGGTGATTCCCGAGAACGACCCGTCCGGCTTCGAGTCCGTCCTGGCGGCCATCCAACCGGGGACCGGCCATGTGCTGGCCCTGGCCCAGAACCGCACTTACGACGCCACCGCTCGGGCAGGGGCTACAGCCACCTCCATCAATTACGCCGTCGACCAAGCCGATGGCGGCGGGTCCGGCGTGCAGCCCGGCTCCACCTTCAAAGCGATCAACATGGTCTCCTGGCTCTCCAACGGACACACCGCCCTGGAACCCCTGCAGACTTCCACCGCCTACCCGGCGGCCTCCTTCGCCTGCAACCTCACCCGGGGCGGTGTCTGGCAGGTGAAAAACGCCGAAGGGGGCACGGTCAATCCGGAAACCCCTTACCACGGCTTGATCATGTCCCACAACACCACCCAGGGGGCCATGGCCCAGAAGATCGGCCTGTGCGCCATCGCCAAATCCGCCATCTCCCTCGGGTACCACAACTCGCTGATCTCCCAGAGCAACCTCTACAATCAGCTGGAAGCCCCTATGGTCATCGGCGCTTTGAACGCCTCCCCCCTGACCATGGCCAACGTCTACGCCACCATCGCGGCGAACGGCACCCATTGCGAACCCATCGCCATCACCAAGGTGGTCAAGAACGGCAAAGAGATGACCGTCCCCTCCGCCAACTGCAAGCAGGTAATCTCCAAGGAAGTGGCCCAGACCACGGCTTTCATCCTCAACAAGGACGTGACGGCCGGCATCGCCCGGTCCGCCCAGCTGAACAACAACCGTAAGACCTTCGCCAAGACCGGTACGGCCGAAAGCTACTACATGAACGCCGAGATCTTCACCAACGGGGTCTCCGCCTTCGCCACCATGGGCAACATGGAAGGCCTGACCACCTTCAACGGCCGCACCATCAACGGCCGCACCAAGGCTACCTGGTATGGCGACGACTGCGTACCCATCGTCCGCGACTTCGTCAACGACTATGTGAGCGCGGCCAAGATCCCTGACAATCCCGACTATGGAAAGGCCGATGAGGCCCTGATGGGCGGGACCTTCCTCCACTGATCGGACGAGGGCAAACTGTGACGCCTATCGGACCTGTAAGGATTAAGCTGGATTGAGCCGATTGCGATGGATTAAGCTGGATTATGGATTAAGCCGGGCTTTGCTGAGCGGATTCGGCTGGCAACTGGCAAGGATGAACAGACTGAAATAGATTCATGGGGAAAAACGGATTCATTGGAAACGATGGAAGCTGGTTGAAAGACAAATGACGACACTGGGTGTAATCGACGTCGGCGGAGGGTTTCGGGCCATTTTCGCGGCCGGGGTCCTGGACGCCTGCATGAAGGCTGATATCCACTTCGACCGTTGCTACGGCGTCTCCGCCGGCAGCGCCGACTTGGTGGGCTACATGGCCGGGCAATACCGCAGGACTTTGCGCTTCTACACGGAGTATTCCTTCCGCCCCCGCTACGCCAGCATGCACAACATGATCCATAACCGGGATTACATCAACTTGGACTACATCTACGGCGACCTGTCCAAGCACGACGGCGAGTATCCCCTGGATTACCCAGCCTTCCGGGACAACCCCGCCAGCCTGACCGTCGTCGCCTGCGACGCCAACACCGGTCAGCCAAAGTATTTCACCAAAGATGACATCAGCCAGGACCAGTACGACGTCTTCAAGGCTTCCTCCTGCGTCCCCGCCGCCAACTCCCCCTATGTGATCGATGGAGTCCCCTATTTCGACGGCGGCATCGCCGATCCCATCCCCGTACAGAAGGCCATCGATGACGGCTGTGACAAGGTGGTGATCATCCTGACCAGGCAGAAGGACATCCCCCGCCAGGCCTCCCATGACCGTTTGCCGGGGAAGCTCCTGGAACGCAAATACCCGGCCGCGGCGGAGAGGATCCTCAACCGCTACCAGACCTACAACGACGAGATCGACCTGGCCAAGGAGTACGAAGCCCAGGGGAAGGCGGTCATCATCGCCCCCGAGGACCTCCACGGCTTGGACACCCTGAAAAAGACCAGGCAAGGTCTCTTGGACATGTATCAGGAAGGCTTCGATCAAGTCGGGAAGATCAAGGAGTTCTTAGGCCTTGCGGCCTCCGGGACCGAACCCGAGGGGCGGGACCAAGATCGATGAGCGGGAAAGTAGGCGATTCCGGTATGGAACAAGAGCAAGGGAAGGGCCCATCCGCAGCGTCATCGACCCCGATCGGCGTCTTCGACTCGGGCATGGGGGGCATCTCTGTGGTCCGGCAGCTACGGCGAGACATGCCCGACCAAGACATCATCTTCTTCGGAGACAGCGCCAACGCCCCCTACGGGACCCGGCCGATCAGCGAAGTGACCGACCTCAGTTTCGCCGTGGCCGACCGCCTGGTAAAGCAAGGGGTCAAGGCCATCGTCATCGCCTGCAACACGGCCACCTCCGCCTGCGCTCCCCTGCTGCGCAGGCATTATGACATCCCCATCATCGGCATGGAGCCGGCCCTGAAAGTGGCCATCGACCGCGGGCAAGGCAAGAGCCAGCATGTCCTGGTGACGGCCACCAAACTGACTTTGGAGGGGAGGAAGTTCGCCGCCCTCATGGACCGGGAGCGGGGCAACAACATCATCGAGACTCAACCCTGCCCTGACTTGGTGACCCTGGTCGAAGCCGACGACTTAGGCGACCGGGAGCTCGTCCTGAGCACCATCGAACGCTATCTGCGGCCTTTCGACTTGGATACCCTGGACTCCATCGTCCTCGGTTGCACGCATTTCGTCTTCTATCGCCGCTATTTCCGCGAAATCCTGCCTGATCATGTGGCCATCATCGACGGCAACCAAGGAACCTCCCGCCATGTCCAGGAGGTCTTGGGCTACCAGGGGAAGTCGGCGGAGCGAGCCGCCGGAAAAGGGACCGTCATCCTGCAGAATTCCAAGATGGACCCCCAAACGGCCGCCCTCATGCAAGCCCTGTTGACGGAGGACCTGCCCAGCTGACGACCGGCTGGCTTACCGCATACCCTCACTGGTCTCAGCAGCTCGAGCTTACGCCCGCCTTTCAGCTTCTCCGGCTGGCTGCAGCCTCTCCTACCTACTCCAGTTTCTCCCGCAGATAGGCCTTCAAGACTTGGGCGTGGTTGATCTGCGGGTCCTTCGCCCCATAAACCAAGGTGACCCGGCCAGCCCCCTCCTGTTCGGCCTCATGAATCCGCGCGCAAAGGTCGTCCACAGCCTGAGGGTTCTGATCCAACTCGGCCCGGTAGGAAGCGGCGAACTGTTCGAACGTGGCGGGATCGTGATTCCATGCCTTCCGAAGATCAGGGCTGGGGGCAGTGCTTTTCGACCATAAATCGATGGCCGCCCGCTCTTTGGACACCCCTCGCGGCCAAAGACGGTCCACAAGGATCCTATACCCATCCGACTCATCCGCCGGTTCATACACCCGTTTCACTTCGATTTCCATGATGCCGCCCTCCTTGGCCTTAATCAGGAATCATCATCCCTTCCCATTATAATCACTGAATCATATTCACCCTCCTTCCAACCGGGTAGGCCGGCTCAGAATCCTCGTTATCGTTACTAGTAGCGTATTTACCAAACTCAGTAATGAACCGGTCGGGCGAACGCAGGACAGGGGATGGCCGGGAAGTAACGACACTCGTGTATTCTGGTCTTTGTTCATTGTGCCAGCGTAGCTTCAATGAATCTGAAGGAGTAAAAATGACCCAGAAAAATGAAAAAAGCTAGCCAGTCCGAAAATCATCTGGCTTTTCGCGATCGGCCAGCTCGGTTGGGCGATTCTATCGGGCATCGTGTCGAATTGGCTCGTCTACTATTACCAGCCCAGCCCCAAAATGCGCAACAGCGGCATGACCCTTTTCGTCACCCAAGGAGCCCTCTTCGCCGGCATCACCCTGCTGGGACTGATCGCCGCATCCGGCCGCCTGATCGACGCCTTCCTCGACCCCTGGATCGGCTCCAAGTCCGACTCCTGCAAACATCCCCTGGGTCGGCGCATGCCTTTCATGCGGTACGCGGCCATCCCCTTCGGCATCATCACCACCCTAGTCTTCGTCTCCCCGGTCAACCACGTGTCGACCGTCAACAACGTGATCCTCTTCATCCTGGTCCTGGCCTTCTACTTCTGCATGACCTGCTACTGCACGCCTTTCAACGCCTTGATCCCTGGCTGGGCCGCACCCAGGAGCTGAGGGTCAACGTGTCCACCACCATCTCCATCACCTTCTTCTTCGGCACCGCCTTCGCCTACCTGGTCCCCAACATCGCCGGACTCTTCGAAAAGGCCGTGGGCGTGCCCAACAGTTTCCGCATCGCCATCGGCCTTCTCTCGGTGATCGCCATCGTCTGCATGCTGATCCCACCTTCACCATCAAGGAAGAGGAGTACGCGGAAACCACCCCCTCCACCTCCAGGATGGGTGAAAGCCTGTCCAAGACCTTCAAAAACAAGAACTTCCAAGTCTTCATCGGCTCCGACATCCTTTATTGGATCGCCTTGACCGTCTTCCAGACCGGCATGCCCTATTATGTGACCGTCCTCATGGGATTCGACACCGGCAAGACCTCCATCTTCTTCGTCGGCATGACCATCCTCTCCCTCTGCTTCTACGCCCCTGTGAACATCCTGGCCAAGAAGATAGGGAAGAAGAAGCTGGTCGCCTTCGCTTTCTTTTTCTTCTGCCTGGCCTTCTTCGCCACCGCCTTCTCCGGGACCCTGGGCATCCCCAGCATGGTTTGGGCCGTGGTTCTGGCGGTCCTGGCCTCCATCCCCATGGCCATCCTGGGCATCCTGCCGCAGGCTGTCCTGGCCGACATCGCCGAGGCCGACTCCATCACCAGCGACGAGAACCGCAGCGGCATGTTTTATGCGGCTCGCACTTTCAGCATGAAGCTGGGCCAATCCCTGGCCATGATCATCTTCACTTCCGTGGCCTTGATCGGGACCAAGGGCTTCGGCTACCGCGCCACCGCCATCGTGGACACCGTCCTCTGCCTGATCGGCGGCCTGATTTTCCTGGCCTACCGCGAGAACCGGGTGCTGGGCGTCATCGGCTCGCATGGCGGGGACGGGCAGCTGCAGACGGTCGCTGGGATGGATGCGGTCGAAGTCACCCAGGCGACTGAAATCGCTGAGATGACTGAGGCACAGGCTGGGGCTGGCCATGTGGTTGAGGCTCAGGCTCAGACTCAGGCTGATCATGGGGCTCAGGCCGGCCAAATGGCTGAATAGATGGACATCAGACCCCACAAAGTCTGAAGACCCAATAAGGTGTGAATAGAAATGGCGCCGATTCCTCGATTCGGCGCCATTTTTTGATCCTTTTGAATGGGTTGGGCGGATGAGGGGGCGGGTTTGATGGATGGGAGGGTTGGTTGGGTTTTAATTTGGGCTAACCGGGTTGGGATTAATTGGATTTCAACATGGTTTCGATTGGTTTTGGTTGTTATTGATTGGAAATTTGGATTTTGAGTGGGATTTTTGATTGGGATTGAGGTTATTTTGACCCCCAGCCCAGTCGGCGTATACGAAACGAGGTTACAAAATAAGACCCTTGCAAATGGCGGCCTGTTTTTTGTAACCTCGTTTCGTATATGCCCACATGGATGGGTGATGCCTGGCACAAATGGTGTCTGGTATGGGTGAAGCCTGGCATGGGTGAAGCCTGGCACAAATGGTGTCTGGCATGAGGGGAAGAATATGGACATGCCCGGCCATTGCCGGGCATTGTCAGATATGGATGGAGGCCATGGCGATGTCGCCATGGCCTCCGTTCCTTCTCAAATTGCAGGTTTCAAGACCTGTAAGACCTTTAGACCTGTAAGCCTTTAAAACCTGCAACCTTTTGGTCTTTCCAACCATAAGGACTCATAAGGACTCAAGGCTTCAATACCCTCAGGCTTCAAGCGCTTTCAGATCTTGGCCTCTTTCCTTTTCAGACCTTCAGGCCACCAGACCCTTAGGCCATCAAGCATTACCCCATCAGACTTTTATGCCTTCAGGTTTCAGCCTTCAGACCTTGGTAACCTGAGCGCTCACACTGGCACCGGCGGCCGCAAATCGGACCTCCAAACTGGTAGCCAAAGTCTCCGAGCAAATCAAATCCTTGAACTGGTCCACCTGAGCCTGATGCTCCTGAGGAACCAGCAAGGTCAGGGAAATACGGTCGGAGATGTTGAGACCGGCCTCCTTACGGGCGTCCTGAACCACGCGGATGGTATCGCGAGCGTAGCCTTCGGCGACCAGATCGTCGGTCAGGGCCGTATCCAGGAGGACGAAGCCGCCGGTCGGCAAAGCCGAGGAAACATAAGAGCCGCCGGCACTACCAGCGGCCCCGGTAGCCCCGGCAGCGGCCTCTTCCACCCGGCTGTCGAGCTCATACTCCCCCTCTTGCAGGACCAGGTCGCCGGTCGGGGTCTCCACGAACACGGTCCCTTCCGCATCCTGATGCCAGGCACCGGTCTTGGAGGCCTTGATGGCGAACTGCACCTGCTTGCCCAGACGAGGGCCGGCGGCGCGGGCGTTCACCTTCAGCTCGTTGATCAGGCGCAGGCCATGCTTGCCGGCGTCATCCACGGTGGTGAACTCCACGGCCTTCACATTGAGCTCGGACTTGAGCAGACCCTCATAAGGCTGCACGGCGGCGACATCATTCACCACCACGGTCAGCTGGGACAAAGGCTGACGGACGCGAATCTTCTGAGCCTTGCGCAAAGACAGGGTGGAGGAAACGACTTCGCGGACCTTCTCCATGGCCGCCACCAGCTTGTCATCAGCCAGCAGGACCGCCCCCAGCTCGGTGTCAGCCGTCTGGGCGCAACCGTCCTCAGTCAGGAAGGGCCAATCAGCCAGGTGAACGGACTCGCCGCCGGTCAAGCCGCGCCACATGGTCTCCGTCTCCATGGGAGCCAGAGGAGCCATGACCCGGCTCAGCACTTCCAAAGCCGTGTAAAGGGTGTTGAAGGCGTTTGGGTCCTCATCCCAGAAGCGGTCGCGGGAGTTGCGGACGTACCAGTTGGTCAGCATGTCGATGTAGTCGGACACGGCTTCGCAAGCGTCGGAGATGGCGAAGGCGTCCAAGGAAGTCTCCACATCCTTGACCAGCTTGCGGGTGCGGGCCAGCAGGTAACGGTCCATCTGGGGCAGGCCTTTGACCTCGGCGGGCTTCACTTGCCGGGCCGCATAGCCCTGGCCCTGGTTGGCGGCGTTGGCGTAGAGGGTGAAGAAGTAATAGGTGGACCACAAAGGCAGCATGATCTGACGGACCGTGTCGCGGATCCCGTCGGCGGTCACGACCAGGTTGCCCCCACGCAGGATGGGCGAGCTCATGAGAAACCAGCGCATGGCGTCGGACCCGTACTTGTTGAAGACCCCGTTCACATCCGGATAGTTGCGCAGGTGCTTGCTCATCTTCTGCCCGTCGTTGCCAAGGACGATGCCGTGGCAGATGACGTTCTTGAAAGCGGCCGAGTCGAAGAGGGCCGAAGCCATGACGTGCAGGGTGTAGAACCAGCCGCGGGTCTGGCCAATGTACTCCACCACATAGTCGCCGGGGAAATGCTGCTCGAAGTATTCCTTGTTCTCGAAAGGATAATGGAACTGGGCGAAAGGCATGGAGCCGGACTCGAACCAGCAGTCCAGCACGTCGGGGATACGGCGCATGGTGGATTTGCCGGTCGGATCGTCGGGGTTCGGTCGGGTCAGCTCATCGATCCAGGGCCGATGCAGATTGACTTCGCCCTTGTCATCAGTGGGATAACGTCCAAAATCAGCCTTGAGCTCGTCCAAGGACCCATAGACGTCCACCCGAGGATGGGCGGGGTCATCGGAGACCCAGACCGGGATAGGAGAACCCCAGTAACGGTTGCGGGAGATGGACCAATCGCGGGCGTTGGACAGCCACTTGCCGAACTGTCCGTCTTTGACGTTCTCCGGAATCCAGTTGATCTCCTGATTATGCTTGAGCAGGCGGTCCTTGATCTTGGTCACGGACACGAACCAGCTGGATACCGGCTTGTAGATGAGCGGGGTGCCGCAACGCCAGCAATGAGGATAGCTGTGCACATAAGACTTATCCCGGACCAGGAAGCCTCGCTGATCTTCAGGCACGGAAGCCATGACCCCGGTCTGGTTGCGCAGGTCGCGGACGATCCGGCTGTTGGCGTCAAAGACCATAGTCCCCTGATATTCAGGGATCAGGGAGGTGAAACGGCAGCCTTCATCCAGGTAATCAACGGTACGGATCTGATGCTTGTTGAGGGTGTTGATATCATCCTCGCCGTAAACGGCCTGATGGACCAGACCGGTGCCTTCCGCCATATCCACGTAATCGGCCGTGTAAATGGTGAAGGCGTTGGGGTCCTCACAGGCCTTGCCATCAGGGCTGGTCAGGGAGCCATCCAGGAAATAAGGGAGGACGGGCCAGTAACGGCGGCCTTCCAGCTCGGAGCCTTTGAGGGTGCGCAGGACCTGATAGCCCTCCCCTAGCTCCTTGGCGAAATCGCCCAGCAAAGCGGTGGCGAAATACATCTTCTTCCCGGCGAAAGGACCATTGACGGGCTGGACCAGGGAGTAGTCGATGTCAGGACCGACCACGATGGCCATGTTACCGGGAACAGTCCAGGGGGTGGTGGTCCAGAAGACGGCGTAGGCGTCTTCATCCCGCATCTTCACGGCCACGGCCACGGACAGGTCCTGCCGATCCTGGTAAACGTCGGCGTCCATACGGAGCTCATGATTGCTCAGAGGGGTCTCGTCCTTGGGGCAGTAAGGCAGGACCCGATAGCCCTGATAGGCCAGGCCCTTCTGGTAAAGCTGCTTGAAAGCCCAGATCACTGACTCCATGTAAGTGGTGTTGAGGGTCTTGTAGCCGTTCTCGAAGTCGACCCACCGGCCCTGACGGTGAACGTATTCCTTCCACTCATTGGTGTACTTGAGCACGGACGTGCGGCAGGCGGCGTTGAAGGCGGCCAGACCCATCTCGTCGATCTGGCTCTTGTTCTCGATGCCCAGCTCCTTCTCCGCTTCCAGCTCGGCGGGTAGGCCATGGGTGTCCCAACCGAAGACACGGTTGACCCGACGGCCCTTCATGGTCTGGTAACGGGGAATCACATCCTTGGCGTATCCGGTCAGCAGGTGACCGTAATGAGGCAGGCCGTTGGCGAAAGGAGGGCCGTCGAAGAAGACGAATTCGTTGTCGGAATGGTCGCCGGAAGGATTGCGCTCCACCGACTTGTTGAAGGTGTCGTCCACATCCCAATACTTGAGGACGGCCTCTTCCATGTCTGGGAAGCTGGGATTGGGGGTGATGGCCCCCTGACCCGGTTCGACTTCGCGGGTGACGACCTTGGGGTAAACGCGCTTGCTGCTCACATGCACTCCTCGTTCAAACGGCTGCGTACTACGAGGACGATGCATGATCTCAAATGCGGATCATGACCGCGGTACCACCTCGTTTGGCGGAATCGGCTTACGCGGATCCCGTCCACTCGTGGCTGGCTGTGTCGGGCCATCCCGTCGGTTCTAATAAGAGCAGGCTGAAATCCTGCCTCCGTTCTTCCGAAAGCTCCCCGCTGATGACGGATCAAAGCTTGATGCCCTTACTATAGCACTGACCGAGAGACCTTCGGCGCACCTTGCTATAGTGTTCAACCACAGCAAAACAGGCGAAAGGAGAAGCCATGGCCAAATCCACCCACAACCCGGATTCCACCCTGTCCATCCCCCCCAGCGGGCGCTTGCGGCTACGCGATTACCTGGCCGTCGCCTCCATGCTTTTCGCCCTCTTCTTCGGGGCCGGCAACCTCATCTTCCCCCTTCATCTGGGCCAGCTCTCCGGCAGCAACTGGCTCCAGGCCGGCCTGGGCTTCCTCATCACCGCCGTGGTCCTCCCCCTCCTGTCGGTCCTGGCCATCGCCATCACCCGGGCCGACGGGGCCTATGGGATCGGCCTGCCTCTGGGGCCGGCCTTCGCCACCGTCTTCATGGTCCTCATCCACGCCACCATCGGGCCTTTCTTCGGGACGCCCCGCACGGCCACGGTTTCCTTCACCGTCGGCTTGGCCCCTCTGATTCCGGCCCAGCATCAGAAGACCGGCCTGCTGATCTTCACCACCGTCTTCTTCATAGCCGCCTTCGCCTTGGCTTACAAGGAGAATGACATCCTGTCCAACCTGGGCAAGATCCTCAACCCCCTCTTCCTGGTCCTGCTTTTCATCTTCTTCCTGGTCGCCTTCCTGAGCCCTCTGGGATCAGCCGCCGCCCACGGCCCACAGAACGCGGCCTATCTGGCCTCCTCCGGGGCCTTGGCCAGGGGGTTCCTGGAAGGTTACAACACCATGGACGCCCTGGCCGGGCTGGCTTTCGGCGTGACCATCGTCACCACGATCAAACTCATGGGGATGGAGGAAGAGAGGAAGGTGGCCGGGGTGACGGCCCAATCCGGCTTCCTCGCCATGGGCGCCGTGGGGGTCATCTACATCCTCCTGATCATCATCGGAGCCATGTCCCTCAATCGCTTCCCCCTATCCGAAAACGGAGGGGTCGCCTTCTCCCAAATCGTCCAAGCCTATGCCGGGACCGTCGGGCAAGCCTTCCTGGCGACTCTGATCACCCTGACCTGCCTGACCACGGCCGTGGGCCTGGTGGCCGCCTTCGGCCAGGACTTCCACAAACGCTTCCCCAAGGTCAGCTACCACGTCTGGCTGGCTTTGAGTTGCCTTCTGTCTTTTACCGTGGCGAATTTCGGCCTGGATACGATCATCTCCTGGTCCACGCCCGTCCTCATGCTTCTTTACCCCTACTGCATCGCGCTCATCCTGCTTTCGGTCTTCTCCCCTCTTTTCGAGAAAGACGGCACGGTCTATTTCTGGGTGGTTCTTTTCATCACCCTTCCGGCCCTTTTGGACATGGTGACCACGGCTCCCGCGGTCATCAGCCAGTCGGCCTTCGGCCTCTTCTGCTCCGGACTGCGTTCCCACTTGCCCCTGGCTTCTTTGGGACTGACTTGGCTGATCCCCGCCCTGGCCGGCCTGTTCATCGGTCTGATCGCCCACCTGAGGGAGCGGGCGATCAGGCGATAGAAGGATGGATGTTTCAGCGGAAGTTGTCGAAGGCTTTCTTCACCCCTTTCAAGGCTTCGGCCCTGGCCGATACGAAGATGAGGACGGCGCCGGCCAGGATGAGCCAGACCCACCAATAGGTCTGGGAGAACATGATCACATAGCTCCAGGTACTGGCCAGCACATGGATGACCAGCCCCACTCCACCGAGGACCAAAGGCGCTTTCAGGCGGCTGACCGAGCCTGAGACGATCAGGACGATGCAGACCGCCATCACGTAAACCACCCGGGCCAGGGGGCCAACGGTATGGCTGAGAATGAAGGAGGGGACGATCAGGCAGAGGGCGGGCAGCCAGCAGGCGCGCCAGGATGAGATGCTCTTCTGGGCTTGCATGACCCCCATGGCGTTCAGATAGAGGATCACCCCCGTCAGGATGAGGGGGAGGTCGAAGCCGTAATCCCAGCGCGGATGGATGGCGCCGTAAATCAGGATGAAAGAGCCGTAAAGGCCGCAGAACCATAAGGAGGCGGTCTCCAAGGGGGAAGCCATGACTTTGATCGACCCGCGGTAGGGCGAAGGAGCGAAGCCTTGGCTGACCGGATTGGGGCTCATCGGCTGCTGGAAAAGCACCGGTCCCCGACGGTTCCTGCGGATGGTCTGAGCCAGGCAGAGGGCGGCCGCGAGGAAGAAAGTCACCTGCAGGGTCCGGACGACGAATGGGGAGGAAAGCTCCGTGCTCCCTCCCTGGAAACAGGTGGGGATAAGGAGGATCGGGACCGCCATGAACACGAGGGCGAAGCGTTCGGTCTGGGTCGAGGCCTTCGTTTTCAGTCCCTCCTTGCCTTCCGCCTTATCCCTTGCGAGCGCCCTCTTCAGGAAGGTCGACGCCCCCCTCAAAGACAAGGGGGCGATCATGACCGGTTCGCGCCATTCTCTGATGGTCACCGTCAGGAAGATGCTGGCCCCCAGAAGCAGGGTCAAGATTGCGGGAATCGTCTTGATGGGAAGGGAGCCGAGGAAGGAAGGCTCATGGGGGGCGAGGTTCACAGGCAAGGCTGAAATGGCCAGGCAGATGGCTAGGAGAAGGCAGGCATCGCCAAGGATCCGGAGTCTCGGCTTGAGTTTCAGGACGGGAATGGTCACCAGCCTCAGGAGGAGAACGACCAGGGAGAAAGCCAACAAGAAGAGCATGTTGACCAGGAGGGTCGAGCGGACGATCGAAAGGGTGGGCAGCAGAAGAACCAGAACGACCAAGAGGGTCACTGGTTGCCGTCTGCCTAGGAAAACCCACCCAAGGGCGACCAGGAGGGTGATCACACGGAAGAGCGGGCCGGAGCCGAAGAAGACGCAGGCGTTCAGAAGGATGAGGGTGGCCATGATGCCGAAGATGGGGACGAAGGCCTTGCGTACCCGGGTCTGTCCCCTGGACGGTTCGCCGTCCTGGCCTCCGCCACCCTCGAGCAGAAGAAGATGGGTCCGCAGGACATACAAGGCGATCGTGAGGAGGACGGCACCGATGAGAGGAAGCCAGGTGGCCAGGCGTCCCAGGTCACGGGAGCCGAAGCCATCTGTCCATAGGGGACCAAGAAGGGCGGTGATGAAGGCCCCATCGCTGCCGTCCGTGGGACGGTACCACTTCCCCAGATCTCCCCAAAACGTCTGGGCGAGGGTGGAGTCCCCTCCTCCGATGGGCAGCGCGGCCATCAGCGCTTCCAGACCGACGGCAAGGTAAAGGATGGTGCGGGAGATGGAAGACAGGGACTTCGCATGGGGGGAGGACCGGAAGGTGGACCGGACCACCAGGAGGAAGATGACGGCCATGGCAAGGTAGGCCAGTTCCCGGATCAGGAAGGCGACGCTGATCCCCTTGACTGCGATGTCCGCCACAGCGGCAGGATAGCCTCGCTTGATGAAGACTTCCGGCAGGAGGATAAGGGATAGCCCAAGGGTCACTAGGCAGGAGGCGGAGAAGCTGAGCAGAGGGTGCTTCAGGCGGTAGGAAAGCCAGGAAGCGAAGGCGAGGACGCCGGCCACGATCAGCAGGTAGACCCCCATATCCATGCCGCCGAAAAGGGAACTTTGAGCGGCGGTCGTCTGGATGAAGACGGCGTCGAAGGAGAGGATGACCGCCGACAGCCAACCGAGGCCTTCCGCCGTGATGGTCAGGCGCGGGGCCGCCGACAGGCCGAGAAGAAGGGACAGGACTCCGAGGAGGCCGATCAGCAAAGCTCGCGGGCCACTTGTCAGATTCGAAATGGGCGCCGCGGCGAAGACGATGGTCGACATGGCGATGAGGCCGATGCCTAAGGCCAGGATGAAGATCTGGGTCCCGTTCGTCCCCTTGCCGGTCTTCTGGGCGGCCGCGGGGTTCACCGGCATTGCTATGGGCGGCGCCGGCGCTGGGAAGGCGGCCATCGGCCCTTGCCGCCATTGTCGCATTCCGACGGGTGGTTGGACTGAGGCCACCGGCTGCATTGGTGGGGCTGGGACGACCGACTGGGCCGGAGCCGGGGCTCTCATCGGTTGGACTGGAGCTATCGGTTGGGCTGGGGCGGCTAGCTGGGCGGGAGCCGCTGGCGGCGCCGGCATAGCAGGCGCTTCATTCCTCATATGGCCCATCAAAGCAGCCCTCTGGTCGAAGAGGTCAGCCGCCTGACGCGAGAGGTCCATCACCCGCCCCGCTTCCGGCAGGGTCAGATTCAAGCCCAAGCCGGTCTGAGCCAAATTGGCGATGGGGGTGAAAGTATCCGGGGAGAGTTTGCGGTCGCGCAGTTGATCGGCCGATTCAGGCCAGGAATAATGCACTTGCGATACCCCGTACGGGCCACGGTCCTCCCGGATGGCGTCCATGGCCTTCTCCCGGGCATCCATCAGGTCGGCCAGTCTCATGTTCACCGCCCGAAGCCTCGACATCCTGGGGTCATCGATCCTCAAACCGCTAGGGGTGCTGCCTGCACCGGAAACGATGGGGGTGAAAGAGTCCGGACAAAGGGTGGAGTCCCGCAGCTCTCGAGCCGAACGCGGCCAGGCCGCAGCTCCCCTGTCGGGGGACCGGTACGACGCTGAACCTGGTGATGTTTGGCCTGAAACCTGGTTTGAAGGTTGGTTCACGACGAGCCCTTCCGCTTGAGCGGCCTCTCTTGGATCAGTCATGGGGCAATTGTACAGCAAGGCATGTTCTTCGGGCAAACGACTTCCCCTCAGATGGTAGACGCCCCAACGGCAGGCGCCCCCAGGACCCGGTCTTCCCGGAGCCAACCCCCAGCACCAAGCGTCCCCAGCGGCGGATGCTCCGGCGTCTAGTCCTCCCCGCCCGGTTCCAACTGTCGCCGGTCATCATCCTTCCGCTGGCGGGCCTGCTCGAACTTGGCCCGCATGGTCGGATTGCCCCGGATCAGCTTCTTCACTTCCACCTTGTCCAGCTTGTTGTTCGCCAGACGGAGCTGGTTCTCGCTGGTGTTGAGTGCCCGCTTGACCGCCTCCAGCCGGTTGATGGCGTTGTCGATTTGTTTGATGGCCTCGTCGTGGTTTCGCTTGTAAGACAGGTAATTCTTGCCGAAGGCCTCTTTGAAATCGTCCAGCTCCTCTTCGAAGTTGGTGATGTCGATGTTCTGGTTTTGGGCTTCGGCCAGCTGCCTCTTCAGCTCGATGGACCGGTAGGCCGCCTGCCGCAGGAGGGAGATGATGGTGATGAAGAACTGGGGGCGGACCGCGTACATCTTCTGGTAGGAAGCGTTCAGATAGCTGACGTCCGCGATGCCGGAATTATAGAATTCGTTATCAGGTTCCAGCATGGAGACCAGCACCGCGTACTCGCACTTCTTCTCCCGCCGGTCTTTGTCCAGCTCTTTGAGGAAATCGGCGTTCTTGTGCTTCTGCGACTGGGCGGTCGTTTCCATCTCGTTCTTCATCTCGAACATGATGGAGAGAATCTCCTTGCCTTCGGAATCCGTCTCCCGGTAGATGAAGTCGCCTTTGGACCCGGTCTGGGAAATCTGGTTGTCCTTCTCGAAGTAGACGCCGGGGAAGGCGGTAGCCCGGATTTTATTGAACTCGTTATAGCAGTATTGCTCCAAATCCTCGCCTATGGCCTTGGTGGATTGGGAGGCCTTGAAATCCTTATAGAATTCCACCTGTTCCTGAGCGGCTTTGAGCCGGGCTTCATAAGAGGACTCCTGTTCGACCAGCTGGCTGTGCTGTTTGGACAGTTCCGCCTCCCGTTTCTGCTTCTCCATGGCCAGGTCATTGTGGGCTTGGTCCAGCTTGCGGATCAGCTCGTTCTCCTTCTCCTGGGCCTCCTTGTCTTTCTCCAGGCCCAGCTTGTCTAGTTTGGCCCGCAGATCCGCCAGTTCCTTGTCCTTGTCGCTGGTGACACCCGCGACCGCAATCTTCTGCTTTTCATCCGCTTGAGCAAGCTGGTCGTTCAGCTTATCAATCCGCTCCTTCCACTGGACAGTATCCAACTCCTCCTGGTGCTTTCTCTGTTCCAGCTTGCGTTCGGCCTCTTCGAGTCGTTGCCTGATCGCTTCAACCTTTTCCTGGTTTTCCTTGTCCTTTTGGAGACCCATCTTGTCCAGCTGGGACTGCAGGGCGGCGAGTTCCTTGTCTTTGTCGCTGATGACCTTCGCCAAAGCGATTTTCTGCTGGTCCTGGGCCTGGCTTAATTGAGTCTGGAGGTTGAATACCTCCTTGTCCTTCTGCCCCAGCCGCTTCTCGAATTCGGATTGTTCCGAATGCAGGCGCTTTTCCATCTCCAGCTGATGCTGGCTTTCCAGACGGGCCTTCTCCTGCTCCAGGCTTTTATGGAGCTCCCGCTCGAATTCCTTGGACCGGACCTGGGCCAGGAGCTTTTGGTATTCATCCTCGTTGACCGTGAAAACATGACCGCAGTGAGGGCACACGATCTGATGGCCGGCCAGGTCTTCGGCCTGATCCGCCCACCGCCGTCCGGCGGCCTCCAGTCCGCTTCGGCCCGCCTGATCCTTGCTTATGCTTGATTGCGCCATGGTCGTTCCGGCTCCTTATCCTTCGGCGTTCCCGCCATCATCGGTTTATGCCGATCCCTTACCTTTATGCCTTTTCCTCTGTCTATTGTAGACGGGGCGAGCGAGACCGGGAAGAGCCCGGTCATACGGTTCCCCTCCCCTCAGCCATGACGTATAATCGTCTTATACGACCGCGGGACCCGCCTCGGTCAGACAAACGAAGAGAGGCACCGATGCCGGAACGAAGAAAATCGACCGCACCCAGGAAATCAAGAAGCTCCCATCTGAAATGGCTGATCATCATCCCCCTGCTGATCGCCCTCGTCCTCGCGATCGTCATCCCTTCCCTCCGCTCCATAGGGGGCAGGGGAATCGGCGGCGCCAGGGAGGAAGCCCATGCCCTAGATCTTTTCAAAAACCTTGAACGGTTCCAGGATTACGATTACGATATGGAAAAGGCCTTCCACCTTTCCGCCACCCGTCTGCCCGGAACCGTCACGGCCCAATACCTCGATCTGCAATCCCGCTATGACCAGGCCCTGTCCGCCTGGTTGGAGGGACAGCTCGGAATCGCCTCCCTGGATGCCGACCTGGCAAGCAGGAAAGTCGCCGGATACCGGCGCCTTCCTCTTCAGCGGGTGAGGAAAGACGGGAGCCACGAAACCTACTTCCACAGCAAATCCCATCTTCTCTCCCCTTACCTGTATCTGAGAAGCAATATCCGTCTTGAGAGGCTGAGCCCGGCCGACCTGGCCACGCTGAAAAACAACACCATGGATCAGGCCGACGGTCGTAAGATCCTCATCTCCCTCGCCGGGCGCACTTTCCGGGACACCACCCATTACGAGAGCCCGCGTCGCTATAAATTCCCCATCACTGACCTGGCTTATAACTGGACTTCGCGTTGCTGCGCCGCCGACCCCAAATCCTATTCCTCCAACTTCGCCCCGGCCAGATCCCTCGTCTTCTGGCTTAGCTATACCGACTCAGAGAACGCTGAAGGCTGGAATGAGTACCAGTACGTAAAGGAAGCGGCCGCCCGGTCGGAGAAGGCCTACAGCGCCGTTCTCGGATACCCGGCCAGGATCTTCGTCCATCCGATGGGGGCGGATGGACAGGCTCACCCCGCTTTTTAGGCGAAATAGTCTCCTCTGGCTAAAATCGGGGGAGGATAAGCGTCAACCAGCGATTCAGGAGGATCCATGGCCCATCGTCGTCGCAAGACCGCCGCCTCCTGCCCTGAGGCAGTATCCGAACGAGCCGGGAAAAGCGGCGGAAAGAAACCGCTGGCTTACTCCAAATCCGGGGCCATCGTCGTCCCTCCCAGCCGGGCGACGACCCGCTCCCACGGGGCGAATCAGGCCTTCCAAAAGGCCCAAAGCGCCCGGGCCCGGCAGAAGGCCCTCCTGTCCGGCCGGCCGCGCAGGGCCAGGGCCAAGTGGATCATCACCCTCCTGGTCATCGCCCTGGTCATCGGCCTCAGTCTGTGGACCGGACGCATCTATTACCAGGCCAAGAACTCCTACGATACGACGACCATCCTCTCCCGAAGGATCCAGGAAATCTACACCAGCGATTACCAGGAGCAGGTCCAGGCTCGTTTGAATACGGAGAAGTCCAGGCGAGCGCATGGCACACGCAACATGCTCATCGAGCCGAACCCGTTCGGCACCAACACCACATCCCTCTACGTCTACTTCACCACCCCCTCTCCGGCCTCGGTCTCCTACACCGTGACCACGCCCGACGACCCCGCCATCCCCTCCTTCACCCGGGCCGCCCATCAAGGCCGGCTTTACCAGACCAGCCATGAATTCAGCGTCGTGGGCCTGGTCCCTTCCACGAAGAACAAGGTCACTTTCACCGTCGCCTACGAGGACGGCTACAAGCAAACCCAGGATTATACCTACGTCATGGGGGACAAATGGGGGACGGAACCAATCAAGCTCTCCAAAAAGACGACGGCCAAAGGGCAGGCGGTCAACGCCGGCATCGAAGACGAGCTGGGTCAAAGCCTGTACGCCGTCCTGGGAACCGGCAGACAGGACCGGGATTACGTCTCCTTCTACGACGACAAAGGGATCCTGCGGGCGGAGCTGCCCATGTCCCCCAACCACGGGCGGACCATGATCCAGCGGGGCGGCCTCCTGTATTTCGTCAGCGATTATCATCAGATCTGCGCCATGAACAGCCTGGGCAGGCTGGTGACCATCGTCAACGTGCCCCGGGTCTATCAGGTCAACAACACCTTCACCTTCGACAACCGGGGGCGCCTCCTGCTCATCGCTTCGGATACCTCCCAGAAGGACACCAACAACATCATCCTCACCGTGGACCCGGCCACCGGTTCCAGCCGCGAATACCTGAATTTCAGCCAAATCCTGGCCGACTACCGCCGAAGCACCAGGCAGACCTCCCTCGCCCAGGCCAGCAAACAATGGGGGTGGCTCCAGCTGGACTCCATCCAATACCTGCCCGGAGGCAGCCTCCTGCTCAGTTCCCGGGAGACCTCGACCATCCTGAAAGTGACCGGCCCGACCATCGACTACCTCGCCGGCCCGGCCTCCTTGTGGGAGACCACGGTCTACTCCTCCTCCCTCCTGAATAAGGGCGGGGATTTCGCCCTGGTCGCCGGGCAACACAGCGTCGAGCAGATGGACAACGGCCTGGCCAACGCTTGGATAGCCCAGGATTCGGCCCTCCCCAGAAAGAAGGATTCCGCGAACGAGGACGACCGATCCAGCCCTCAAGCCGGAACGGTCCCGGACAAGAACCGCCAGACGACGGCTTTGACCAAAGACCAGCATTACCTGACCATGTTCAACAACAACTATGGTTACAGCCCCACCAATCCGGACATGTCCTGGTCGCAAGCCATCCCCGGGGTCAACAAGGCGGCCCGAGGGGATCTGACCGACTACCGGTCCTATTTCGCCGCCTACCGGGTGGATGAGAAAGCGAAGACCTTCACCCTGGTCTCCTCCTTCCCCCTGCCTTACTCCCCTCTGTATTCCAACAGCCAGGTCATCCCCCTCTCCCAGCCGCCGACGAGTCGGTCCGCCCCTTTGCTGATTCTGGCGAATTCGGCTCAGCAGAGGACCTGGGGGATTTACGATCCCCAGGGGAACCTCTTGGAGTCCTTCAGCATGGGCTCAGGCGTGGTCTATACGACGGCCGTCCATCGGTATGATTTCACCGGGTTCTACTTCCAGTGACCGAAATTCTCACTGCCCGAAATTCCTGGTGACTGGTATTTCCAGTGACCGAAATCTGACCAAAGTCTCCAGTGACCGCAGGAGCGAAGCGGAAGATCGTCACAGGTCGAAGCCCAGGACTTCGGCCGCCTCTTCAGGGACAGGGTCATAAGACCAATACTCATCCAGGTTGTCGTAAGAGGACAGGCTCCTCAGCTCGGCCTTGTCGATGTAGACTTCCCCGGACAGGTGGTCGGTCTCATGCTGGAAGATGCGGGCAGGCCACTTATGCAGCTCGGCCGCATGTTCCACCCCGGCCTCATCGAACCAGTGGGCCCTGATGTTCAGCCACCGTTTGCGCACGGCCTGGTAGCCGTCGAAGGAGAGGCAGCCTTCGTAAAAACTGGCGGTTTCGTCATCCAAAGGCTCATAGGAGGGATTGATGATCATGTGGAAAGGGAAGTCGGAGATGCCACGGGGGTCGTCGGCGTCGTCGAAGTCGCCCGCCGCCTCATCGGTAGGCGAAGCGGCTTCGGAGGTGACGGCCCTCACATGGTCTTCGACCACGGCGATGGCCAGGCCCAGACCGATCTGGGGGCCGGCCAGACCCACGCCCGGGGCGGCCAGCATGGTCTTGCGCATCCGCTTTTTGAGCAGGTCCAAGGTGGCGGCGGCCAGTTGACCCTGGTAAGGGACGGTCTTCAGGCGAAGGACGGGCTCCCCCATCTGTACGATGGGCAGGGTCCCATCGCCATCCGCCTCGTCCAGAAGGTCGCGAACCTCCTTATCCAGGTCCTTATCGATGTTCGCTTGATTCCAAGCCATGACTGCATCCTTTCCTATGAGGCTGGTCATAACCGGGCCGGTCGAAAATCAAACCGGCTGAAGTGGAGTCTGATTGAAGTGGGGTCTGAGGAAACCGGGTCTGGTGAAACCGGACCGGATTTACAAAGCCAGCTCGGAAGCGACCACGTCCGCCAGGCGCTGGCAGACCTGGTCGGCCTGCTCCTGAGTGGCGGCCTCCACCATGACCCGGACCAGGGGTTCGGTTCCGGAAGCGCGCAGGAGGACCCGGCCGGTATCGCCCAGGACCTTCTCCTCCCGGGCCACGGCTTCCTGTACTGTGGCGTTGGTGGAAGCGGCCAGCTTATCCACGTTGCGGACGTTGATCAGCCGCTGAGGCAGCTGAGGGAAGTCGGCGGCCAGCTCCTTCAGGCTCTTGCCGGATTTGACCACTTCCAGACAGAGTCGCAGGGCGGTCAGGGTGCCGTCGCCGGTCGTGGCGAATTCGCGGTTGATCACATGGCCGGACTGTTCGCCGCCCAAAGTGTAATCGCCTTCCAGCATCTCTTCCAGGACGTATCGGTCGCCCACGCTGGTCTGCACGGTCTTGATGCCCATCTCTTTCAGGGCCAGGATCAGGCCCAGGTTGCTCATGACGGTGATGACCAGGGTGTCGTTTTTCAGCTTGCCTTCGCGCTTGCAGGCCCGGGCCAGGATGCCCATGATCTGGTCTCCGTTCACCATGTGCCCGTCTTCGTCCACGGCCAGGCAGCGGTCGGCGTCGCCGTCGAAGGCCACCCCCATCTGGGCGTCGGAGGCCCTGACCATGGCCTGCAACTGCTCGGGATGGGTGGAGCCGGCGTGATCATTGATGTTGTAACCATCGGGGGAAGCGTTGATGACCACCACATCGGCCCCGGCCCGGCGCAAGGCCTCGGGGGCGACCACGGAAGTGGCCCCGTTGGCGCAGTCCATGACCAGGCGCAGGCCGCGCAAAGGCTGGGGACGGTTGTTGTGCTCATCCACAGGGGCGATGGCGTTGACCAGGTGGTCGATGTACATGTTGGTGGCGGTGGCGGAATCATGGGAGATGCGGCCGACCCCCGCCCCGGTGGGACGGTCCCAGTCGCTGCCCATGATGGCTTCGATCTCGTCTTCCTTGGAATCGGGAAGCTTGAAGCCGCCGCGGGCGAAGAACTTGATGCCATTGTCGGGCATGGGGTTGTGGGAGGCGGAGATGACCGCCCCCATCTCCACGTTGAGGACGGAAGTCAGATAGGCCACGCCCGGGGTGGGGATGATGCCCACATCCAAGACGTCGAAGCCGGCCGAGCTCATGCCGGCGGACAAGGCGGCGGCCAGGAAGTCGCCGGACACGCGGGTGTCGCGCCCCACCAAGGCCCGGCGGCGGGAACTGGAGCTCCCCGCCTCCTCCTGATCGTCCGGGGTCGAGCCAAGCACGCGGGCGGCCGCGTCGCCCATGTCCAAGGCCAGCTTGGGGGTCAGGAAGTCATTCGCGAGCCCCCGAGCGCCGTCAGTACCAAACAATCGTGGCATATCTGCCTCCTTCTGGCTGGCCCAGTGCCGGCCATATTGCGATCAGTGCGCTCCCCCGCAGTCTGTCTGTGAGGGGAACCGCCCCTAATCCTGATTCTCTTGGATCTCCTCATTGTATTTCTGCACGCGTAGGACGCGTTCCGACCCGTCCAGATTCTGCTGGACCATGCCCCGCAAGGCCTTGGGCGCCTCCGGATGGGACTCCAGCCAAGCCTGGCCGGCCTGGACCAGATCAGCGGCGTGAGCGAAGACCGGGTAAAGGCCATAACCATTGAGCGGGCAGATCAGGCCTTCGCTCATGTGGAAGGTCTTGTGGTCCCAGATCCAATCGATGCTGTCGAAGAAGCGGGACACATAGCCGGCGTAAAGCTCCGGATTGTTGGCGTTGGCCCCGAAACCGTTGGCCACTGCCTCCAGCTGGGAGTTGGTCAGTTGGTCGTTGTGCAAGGCCTGATCGAAGGCCCAGGCCTTGGCTTCGGCCGTGGGGACGGCAGCCTTGGCGAAGTAAGCGTGCTCACGGTTTTCCGTGGTGTCCTTCTTGGCCAGCTCGGCTTCGATTCCGGCCGTGTCGATGGCTCCGACCTTGGCTTGGGCGAAGATGATGCTCCACCGCAGGTCGTTGTCGATCTCCAGGCCAGGCAGCACCAAGCTCCCATCCAGGAAGCCAACCGCGCGGCGGGCGAATTCAGGCCCGGCCGCCATGCTCAGATAAGAGGTCAGAAGCTGGAACTGCTCGTCGGAGCCTGCTGCGGCCGCCTGAGCCAGGTGCCAGATTTCTCCGGCCACCCGTTCGGTGACCTGGGAACGCCGGGCCGGAGCCACGTAAAAAAGACGGGCGGTGGCGATGGTGCCAAGGATCTTGCGGAAAGTGGTGGATTCATGTTCGGTGACCAAGGCCTTGAGCATGGTGGAGATGAAGGATTCGGCCGGTAGCTCGGCGTTGCGGACCATGTCCCACAGGCTGAGAAAGATGATGGCCCGGGGCAGGGAGTCCACCAGGCGGTCCATATAGCGCAAGGCGAAGGACAAGGACTTGCCGTCCAGGCGGATCTTGGTGTAGGTCAGATCGTCATCGTTGATGAGGATCAGGTCGGGGCGCTTCTTGCCGGCGGCCTCGGCCACGATCGTCCGCTCGCCGTCCACATCCAGCTCGATCCGGTCGGTGCGGACCACTTTGCCGTTTTCGTCCGTGTTATAGAAACCGATGGCCAGACGATGGGGACGCAGGACGGGGTTCTTCGCAGGAGCGGTCTGGGTCAGGGCCAGCTCCTTGATGGTCCCGTCCTCGTTCTCTTCGACGCAGGCGGCGATAGTGTTGATGCCGGATTTCTCCAGCCAGAGGTTGGACCAGGCCTTCATATCGCGGCCGGAGGTGGCCTCCAGCTCGATCAGGAGGTCGTTGAGGGTGGCGTTGGAATACTGGTGCTTCTGCAGGTAATTATGGATGCCCTGGAAGAATTCCTTCCGGCCCGCATATGCCACCAGCTGTTTGAGTACGGAAGCGCCTTTGGCGTAAGTGATGCCGTCGAAGGCCACCTCGGTGTCGTGGATGTCGTTGATCTCGCCGGTGATGGGGTGGGTGGTCGGCTTTTCGTCCTCGGCCTGGCCCCAGCTCTTCTCGCCGGAGGTGAAGGTGACCCAGGCGTCCTTCCATTCGGTGGCCTCGGCCGTGGCCAAGGTGGAGGTGAACTCGGCGAAGGATTCGTTCAGCCACAGGTCGTTCCACCACTTCATGGTGACCAGGTCGCCGAACCACATGTGGGCCAGCTCGTGCAGGACGGTCACCACCCGGCGCTCGCGGTTGGCGTCCGTGGTCTGGGACTGGTAGATGTAGGAATCGCGCAGGGTCACGCAACCGATGTTCTCCATGGCCCCAGCGTTGTACTCGGGTACGAAGACCTGATCATACTTGGCGTAAGGGTATTCCACCCCCCAGGTCTCGTTGTAGAAGTCCATGCCTTTGGCGGTGACATCGAAGAGGTAATCGACATCGGGGGCGGCGGCCTCTTTCAAGGCCTGACGGCAGTAAATGCCCATGGGGACCACCCGACCGGAGGCCAGGGTGTGCTCGCTGGTCCACTGGGCGTAGCGGCCGGCGCAGAAGGCGGTCAGGTAGGAGGACATGACCGGGGTGGACCTGAAGGTCCAGAAGCGGACGGTCTCGTCGTTGGCCGGGGACTCGGGCTCGAAGGCCACCGGCTGATTGGAGATGACGGTCCAATCGGCGGGGGCGGCCACGGTGAAGTCGAAGACGGCCTTGATGTCAGGCTGGTCGAAGACGGCGTAGACGCGGCGGGCGTCCGGCACTTCGAACTGGGAATAAAGGTAGACGTTGCCGTCGGAAGGGTCCACGCTGCGGTGGAGGCCTTCGCCCGTACGGGAATACTGGCACTTGGCCACCACGGTCACTGAGTTGTGCTCTTGCAGGTCGGTCAGCAGGATCCGGGAATCCTGGAAGACCTGGGCGGGGTCCAGTTGGGTCCCGTTGAGGGTGACCACGCGGACTTGGTCGGCGATCAGGTCCAGGAAAGTGCTGGAATCGGGCTGGGCGTCGAAGTCGATGGTGGAGGTGGAGATGAAGTTCCCGCTGTCGCCCGTTTCGTCGGACTCATGGCCGGGGATGTTTCCGGTCAGGTCCAGATGGACCCGGTAGCGGATTTCCCCGGCCACCACCTGACGACGTTCTTCTGCTTCCTGACGAGTGAGGTTTACTCCTGGCATTGTTCTCCTTTTTTATTGAATTATCGAACGCCCCGATCGCCGGGGCTTATCTGTGACGGGCGGATGACCCGGGACGCGGCCAGAGATCCTAGGACGTCCCGGTTTCCCGATCAACGGTTCCGGGGGATCAGGTCCTTAGCCAAATCAGCCACCACGGGCACCACCATAGGCCGGCGGCGGCGGAAGGTGCGGCCGATCCATGATCCCAGGGTCCGGCGCATCTTCTGCTGCAGCTGGTAGGTGTCGGTGGTCCCCTGCAACATGGCGTCGTTCAGGGCGGTGACGATCTGGGACTGGACGTCCTGGAAATCGCTCACGTCTTCGGCCATGGCGTTGATGAAGATCTTGGGCCCGGAGACGACTTCCTTCTTGTCCGTATCGACCACCACGAAGGAGGAGACGAAGCCTTCCTCTGACAGGATTCGGCGCTTCTCCAGCTCGTCTTCGGTGATCTCGCCCACGGAATCGCCGTCCACATAGACGTAACCGCAGGGGACGGAGCCGACGATGGCCGCCTGACCGTGGTAGAGGTCCACCACGTCCCCGTCTTCGGCCAGGATCACGTTGTTGGGGTCCACCCCGGTCTTGACGGCGATGAGGCCGTTGGCGATCAGGTGGCGGTTCTCCCCATGGATGGGCATGGCGCACTTGGGCTGGACGATGTTGTAGAAGTACAGGAGCTCGCCTTCGTTGCTGTGGCCGGAGACGTGGATGGCCGCGTTGTCGCGGTTGACCACCCGGGCCCCCAGACGGGCCAGCTTGTTGATGACCTTGTAGACCTCATGCTCGTTGCCGGGGATGAGGGAGGAGGCCAGGATGACGGTATCGAACTCGTTGATGGCGATGTCCGGATGGTTGCCGTCGGCGATCCGGCCCAAAGCGGCCATAGGTTCGCCTTGGGAGCCGGTGCACATGTAGACCAGCTTATCGTCCTGGATGTCGCGGGATTCCTTCAAGTCCACCACCGTGTTCTCCGGCAGATGCAGATAGCCCAGGTCGGCCGCGATCCCCATGTTGCGGACCATGGAACGGCCCACGAAGACCACCTTGCGGCCGTACTTGTGGGCGGTGTCCACCACCTGCTGCACGCGGTGCACGTGGGAGGAGAAGGAGGCGACGATGATCTTGCGTTTGGCGTCGGAGAAGGCCTTGTCCAAGGCCGGCCCGATGGAGGTCTCCGGCTTGACGAAGCCCGGCACTTCGGCGTTGGTGGAATCGGCCATGAGCAGGTCCACCCCTTGTTCGCCCAGGCGGGCGAATTCACGCAGGTCGGTGATCTTGTGGTCCAAAGGCAGCTGGTCCAGCTTCATATCGCCGGTGTCGATCAGGTGCCCGGCCGGGGTCTTGACGGACACGGCCAGGGCGTCCGGGATGGAATGGGTGACGGTGATGAACTCCAGGTTGAAAGGACCCACCTTCATCTTGTCCCGGCCGGAGACCGGATGCATGATGGGGTCGATGTGATGCTCCCGGCATTTGGCTTCGACGAAGGCCAGGGTCAGCTTGGACCCGATCAGGGGGATGTCAGGGCGTTCGCGCAGAAGGTAAGGGACGCCGCCGATATGGTCCTCGTGGCCGTGGGTCAGGACCAGGGCTTCCACCTTATCCAGGCGGGGACGGATATAAGAGAAATCGGGGAGGATCAGGTCCACGCCCGGCTGCTCTTCTTCAGGGAAGAGGACGCCGCAGTCGATGAGGAGGATATGGCCGTTGTATTCGACCACGTTCATGTTACGGCCGATCTCCCCCAGGCCGCCCAAAGGGACGATCCTCATGGAACCCTTGCGGTACTTGGGAGGAGGGACGATCCTCCCTTCCTGAATGTCTTGAGCCACCTGGGAGGGGCTGCCTTGGCCCTTCCTCCCCCGGCGGGCCTGGTTCTGACGGCCGCCGGCCTTGCCGTTGCCGCCTTTGCCCCTGCCATCGCTTTTCGTCTGATTGGAATTATTCGTGTTTCTCACCATATCTTAGCTTCATGTGTAATCGGTCTACCAACGCCCCCGCCACCCTCTTCAAGAAGAGTGGAATCAGGCGTCGCACAAAGTACGGTACCTATTCTATCGTGACCCCTGGCGGTTCAGCCGGCGGCCATGGCGCGCGTACCCGAGGATGATGAGGAGGAAAGCGGCCAGAAGAAGAATCCACAGGCTGGACAGGCCGAAGACTGGGCCGAAGGAATCCAGAAGACGGCCGCAGAAGGCGGACCCTAGGGCGGACCCGATGGTGTTGGCCGTCGAAAGCCAGGAAAGGCCTTCAGTCAGGGAGGAATCGGGCACGATCTCCTTGATCATGAGGTTGCCGGTGGCGAAGATGGGGGCGATGGACAGGCCGAAGACCACTTCGATCAGGCCGATGACCAGGAAGTCATGGGAGTGGGCGAAGACGGCGATTCCCATGAATCCCGCCATGAGGAAACCCATAAGCAGGAGGAGGCGGGTCCAAGGATTGCCCTGATGTTTGCGCGAGCCGAAAATCAAAGCGCCGGCGCAGGAACCGACGGCGAACATGGCCAGCTGGACCCCCAGGAAGCGGGATTGGCCGGACGAACGCATAAGGGCGGTCATGGCTTCGTCGAAAGCGGAAAAAGAGGAGTTGAAGACCATGAAAACGAAGCATAGGATGAGGATGCCCGGGTAAAGGAAGGCCAGTTTCTTGGGATGAGCGTCCTTCAGGGGCCCTTCCGGGGCGGATCCGGCCTCGGGAGGAAGGGCCGCAGACCCCTCGCCCGGCTCCGCCCGATCCTGACCCAGCTCGGCTTCCTTGATCTCCGTCAGCGTGCCGATGGCCCTATGACTCGCCGACGGCAGGAGGAAAAAGATGAGACCGCCGATCCCGTTGGCGGCGGCGCAGACATAGAAGGGCAAGGTGGGAGAAACGGCCGTGGCCAAGGCGGCCACCAGGATGGGACCGATGATGAAGGCGGTCTCGTCGATGGCAGATTCCAAGGAATAGGCCGTATCCAGCAGGGAGTCCGTGCTTCCCCGGGCCGTGGCCCAAGCCCAGCGGGTCCTCACCAAGGCACCGACGGAGAAGGAGGTCAGTCCCAGGAGGACGGCCAGAAGGTAGAGGAGGGGCAAGGGGGCCCGGGCCTGGGCGGCCAGGGCGAAGGAGACGTAGAAGAGGACCTGGAGGAGGGTGAGGGTCAGACCCAGCTTCTTTTGCCCCCACCGGTCGAAAAGACGGGCGTAGATCGGGGTGACCAAGGCCGCGGAAAGCACGTAGACGGCGGTCATGACCCCAGCCGTGGTCCAGTTGTCATAAAGCTGGTTCAACATCAGGACGATGCCCAGGGAAACCATGGCCATGGGCATGCGGGTCAAAGCCCCGGTTGAGGAAAAGGCCACAGCCCCAGGCAAGGCGAAAATCCGCCGGTAGGGGGATACCTCCGTCTTCCTGGCCGTCATCGTCATCACAATCTTTCGTCACGGGGGTAGTAGATGAAAAGCGATGTATAATTATCGTTTTTATACCGTATACCCTTCGATTTTCAAATGAATAAAATGATGATGCCCGATTCCAAAGACAAGAGCGGGAGGAGGCTGGTCACAGGGCAAAACGACCAGGAAGCTCACTTGGGCACAGGCTTAATCCGACAAATCCTCCGAAGGCGACCCCAGATAGGTGAACTTATCCAGGGGCTCCCCCAGAGGACCGGCCACGCCGATCCTTTCCTCGATGCGGAGCATCCCCCGATATTCGTAGAACATGTAATTGCAATCCGTATCCGTATACAGGAAGTAGCGCTTCACCCCGGCCTGATCCAAAAGGTCCAGCATGGCCAGCCACAGGCTCTTGCCCACGCCTTGGCCGCGGACGGATTCGTCGACGATGAAAAGGACCACCTCCGCCTCGGTATGGGACCGATGCTGGTCGTAAAGACGACGGGTGTCGCGGTCGTCCTTCATGATGCTGTCCGCGTAACGGCCCCCGTCCGGCACCCAGGAACGCAGGAAGGCGACGTGATCGCGGTAAAGCCGGTCCTGACCCGCAAGGGCGGGGTGGGCGTGGGGATCCAGGACGAAGACGTCGGCCAGGATGACCCCCACCGGCCGGCCCGCGACCTGGGCCACCAGACCGTGGGTCGATTTGAGCAGGTAAAAGAGGAAGTCGAACTTCGCCGCCTGGAGCCTGCGCTGGGCGCGGGATTCCTCCCAGGCCTGGTCTCCCCGACCGGCGGGGTCCCCCTTTTCTGGGTCGGAAGGCAGGTCGGCCTTGAACCAGGTCTTTTGGACGATCCGGGCCAAGGGATCCACGTCCTCCTCTTTCAAAGGACGTAGGACCAGACCGGGGAAGGGCGGAAGCCCCGAAGCTAGGTCCGGGGTCAGGCCCAAGGTCGGGTCCGAAGTCGGGCACGGATCCGAAGATGGTTCTTCATTCTTGATATCGGTCATGATCCTCCTTATCGGCGAGGGATGAGGGACAGACGAAGGAATCCGCGCCGGGTTTGACGCAGGTGGGCGGAGGGGAATCATCAGTTGGCGGGGGCGATCCGGTCAATGGCGGCCAGCTCCTCCGGGCTGAAGGAGGTCTTCTGCACGGCCTGGGCGCAATCCAGGATCTGAGCCGGTTTGGAGGCCCCGATGATGACGGTGGAAATCGGCCCATCCACCCCGTCGCGCAGGATCCAGGACAGGGCCATTTGAGCCAGGCTTTGCCCGCGGGAGGCGGCCAGGTCGTTCAAGTGGAGGATCTGCTCGTGCCGGGAGGCCACATCGGACCGGTGGAGGAAGCGGGGATCGTGGCCCACCCGGCTGTCGGAGGGGATGCCGTCCAGATAGCGGTCGGTCAGCAGGCCTTGAGCCAAAGGCGAATAAATCGCCAGGCCAATCCCGGCCTCTTGAGCCACGGACTTGAGGCCGCCGGACTTCTCCCCGGTCTCATCGGACTCGATGTGACGGTCGAAGATGTTGTAGCGGACCTGGTTGATGACGAAGGGGGTCCCCTGTTCATGAAGGATCTGCGCCGCCCGGGCGGTAGTGACGGCGTCGTAATTGGAAATGCCGGCGTAAAGGGCCTTGCCGGAGCGGACCGCCTGGGTCAAAGCCCCCATGGTCTCCTCCAAAGGGGTGTCCGGGTCCATGCGGTGGCTGTAGAAGATGTCCACGTAATCCAGGCCAAGCCGCCCCAAAGACTGGTCCAGACTGGCCAGCAGATACTTGCGGGACCCGAAATCCCCATAAGGGCCAGGCCACATATCGAAGCCGGCCTTGGTGGTGATGAGCAGCTGGTCGCGGTAAGGCTTGAGGTCCATGGCCAGGATCCGGCCGAAATTGCGCTCGGCAGCCCCATAATCAGGCCCGTAATTGTTGGCGATGTCGAATTGGGTGATGCCGGCGTCGAAGGCGGTCCGGCACATGGCCCTCATGGTGGAGAAGGAGGAGATGTCTCCGAAGTTATGCCACAGGCCCAAGGAGATCTGGGGCATCTTCAAGCCGGAGCGGCCACATCGCGAATAAGGCATCCGACCGTCATAACGATTCTTGTCAGCCACATAGGCAGGCGTCAGACCCATACCAGCTCCTTTGCTCGAAAACCTCATGAGTGATAAACATTTTAGCGCCGGCCGTTCCGAAGCCGTCAGGAATCGCCGGCAGGCGGCCTTATTCGTCCTCGACCTGAGGAAAGGCGGCCGTATCGGGGTCGGCCTGCGCCTCGTCATCGTCCAGGAGCCCTTGACGGATGCGGGCGACCAAGGCCGCGGTCAAGGCCTCCTCGATCCGTCGGCGGCTGCGATGGGGGCAGACGATAGCCCGGTCCTCCTTCCGTTTTTCCCCGACGTAGTAGAGTTCGGCGTCGATGGAGTCGATGTCGATCCCCATAAGGTCGGAGAACATGAGCCGGTAGATGTCCAGCTGGGCCAGCTTCTCCTTGACCTGACCAGGGTCGGTCGGCTTGTGGCCGGTCTTCCAGTCCACGATGGTGAAGGTCCCCGGCTTGTCCGGATCATCCAAAGAGCCGTAGAAGACGGCGTCCAAAGAGCCTCGGAAATGATGGCGGCCCCCCCGCCCGTCCTCGATGGTGTCCGTGATGGACTGTTCCACGGCGAAGGCCGGGCGGCTGGCCCAGACGGAATGGATCAGGTTCTTCTTCCAAGCGGTCATGCGGGGGGAGGGTGACAGGTCCGCCACCTCCTCGGCCCCTTCTTCCCTACCGGTCTGGGCGGCGCATTCCAGCTCCACCTCCTCTTTTTGCCGCTGACGCAGGGTGAGGATTTCGCCGAAATCCACCCGGCGGCCGGCGGAGGAGGACAGCGAGGCGGGGAGGATGAATTCCTGGGCCCAGGCATGGAAATCGGTCCCGGCCTGGGCCAGGTCTGAGGTGGCCTGGGGCATGGGACGATAATAGGCTTCGGCCGCGGGGGCGGATGCAGAAGATGCCGCCTTGCCTATGGCCATCTTGGTCTTGTCCGCTTTGCCCTTGGTCTTTTTGCTCTTTCCGTCCTCCTGCGATTCCTCCTCCAATTGATGGCTGAATTCCTTCTGGATGGCTGTCACATTGACCAGGCCATTCGTCAGATAGTCGGCGAAAGAAGAGGAGGCAAGGGAAGAGGAAGAGGACTCCCCGGAGCCTCCCCCCTCCTGCCCGGGGACGAAGGAGGAAGACCGGCGCCAGGCCTTGGTCCGCAAGGCGGCTTGGGCCAGGGGACCATCAGTCAGGGTGCCACCAGTCAAAGGGACAGAATCAGCAACCAGCCCGCTTCCGGCCTCCCCCGGAGGGGAATCCGGCTGATCGGCGGATGCGGAAAGACCCGTCTCCTGGACCCGGCCCCGGGCCGCGCGCACCATCCGGGCGCTTGACTCCAGCACGTAATCGGTCAGGGAATCCTGCCTCATGGGCCACAAGAGGGGCCGGTCCACCACTTGGGAGCGCAGGGAATCCTGCAGAGCCTCCCCAACCACTTGGTCGCGGAAACGGGGACCTTCCAAACCCAGGAAGAAGCCCACCGGCCGGACGCAGGCGTCCTGCGGGGGAAGGCTCAGGGACGAGGCGTCGGCCACGACCAGGACCGGATCCTCCTGCTCCAAACGGGAGTAGGCCCCGAAGAGTTCCAGCCAGAAATCCGAGGCGAAACGGCGCAAGTCCATGGCCTGGGAATCCAGCCAAGCCCGCTTCCGGCCGGGGTCGACGGCCGGGACCCGCCCTTCCTCTTGAGCCCTGGCTCCATCACCGGCGGCGGGAGGATCGATGAGGCCCAACTGCAAAGCGTCACTCACCGTGGTGAAGTGGACGGAGTCATAAAGGCGGTCATCCACCTTATTGACCGCGCTTTCATATGTGGTCAGGAAAAGGTCGTACTCGGCCCGAGTGAAAGCCACATAGGCCAGACGGCGTTCGTCGTCCAAAAGGGCTTGTCCGGTTTGGGAACGCAGACTCATGGGTCGCTTGGAGACCGGCGCCAAGCCTGGGGAGTAAAGCTCCCCGAGGGCGAGGCTGATCTTCTTCTTGATTTGGATGAGATTGCCGGTCGCTGATTTCTCTTTGCCGGTCTTGGTCCTCTGAGGGGTCAGGAGCCGGTCCAGCTCCTTCTGATCGCCTTCGGCGGCGGCCCGCAGGAGATAATCAAGGGCGGTCTCCTGGCGGTCTGAGGCGCCTTTCTTGCGCAGACGGATGCGGGTCTCCGCGGTCGAGACGGCTTGGGAGGTCTCGTCATCGGTCAAGGCCTTTTCCAAGGAATCCACGTCGGCGAAAGCCCCTGCCAAATGGGAAGCGTCGGGAAAGGCCGGGAGCAGGCTCTTATCCGCCCTGACCGGGGTGGGGACGGCGGTCGGGGTGAAGACCCAGGACTGGGCTTCGGCCGAATACACAGGGTCCTTATATTGACGCACCGCTTTGATCCGGCCCCATTCGGCCCCGTCGCGGGCCAGGGCCTGGCGACCGGCCGGGTCCTCCCTCAGACGGTAGCCGTCGTCGGCGTCGGGGTCGGCTTGGACCAGGTCGGCCAAGAAATCCTCATCCAACAATCCCCAGGCAGCTGCACTTGCATCTGAACCTGCATCCACAGCCATACCTGCATTCGTATTCGTCCGAGGCAGGACGGTGGCCTTCAGATGGTCCCCCTGATTTGAGGGGAAGACCCCTTCCACCATCCCGCCGACGGCCACGGCGTCCCATTGCAGCCCTTTGGCCTGATGGATGGTCATGACGACCACGTCCGGCTGAGGTCCGTCCTCCTGCTCGAAGGCGACCGGGGAATCCGCCCCCGGATTCTCCTTGTTGGCGTTGAGCCAGGCGACGAAGCCCTGGATGCTGGCCGTCTGCCCTTCGGCGATCTCCTGATGGTAGGTCTGGGCCAGGGAAAGGAAGGCGGGCAGACAGGAGACGGGGACGAAGCCAGGCTCCCAGGAGGCCTGATCATCAGTCTCCCTCTTCCCCGCCCGGATCCCGGCTTCGATGGCCTGGCCGACGGCGGAATCCACATCCAAGGTCAGGGCCCGGGCCGCCGTCTGCAGGATCTCCTCCATGGGTTGGTCGAGACGATTCTTGACGGTCATGATCACGACCGAGGCCTTCCGCAGGCGGCTCAGGGCTTGCGGGCTCAGACCGGACCAGAAGGGCGAAGACGATTCCAGCAGATCCCCGTCGGTCAGAAGGTCCGTCAGATAAACGCCTGTGGGCAGGCAGGCCTTCAATTCCTCGACCCGGGTCCGGACCTGCGGGGGAAGATCCCCGTCGCCTTCAAGACCGAGCAGGGTCCTCACCGCCGAATCCTTGTATTTCTGGTCGGCTTTCTTGGCCAGAGCCGCCAAGACGATCAAATCCTTCTTGGCCAGGCCGAAACGGGGGGTAGCCAATAGGCGCAGAAGTGCTGGGCTGTCGGTATGGTCGGTGACCACGGTCAACAGGGCCAAAAGGTCCTGGGCGTCAGGGCTCTCCCAGAGCGACTGGTCCCCCACCACTTGGTAGGTCAGCCCCTGCCGGGTCAGGCCTTGCAGGTATGAGTCCATATGCCTCTTCGAACGCAGAAGCAGGGCTACATGGGTCTTGTTCAGCTCCCGCTGATAATCGGTCTGGCTCATGGGCTCGCCGGACGACTCCGCAGTCCGCTTCCGGCGCTGGACGCGATCGCGGGCCCGAGCGATGGCTTCTTTGGCGAACCGGGCGATCCCATCGGCCTCCTGGTCCATGGTCTTGTAGGCCATCAGACCCAGGACGGCCTCCTCCTTCGGGTCGGTCGGTTCGAGCTTTTCGACCGGGACCTCTTTCCTGACTGAAGTGGCCGTCCTGCCCAAGGGGTCGGGGGCCGGCCGCCGCATGCCGGCCGTCAACCGGTTGGCCGCATCCAGGATGATGACCGGGTTGCGCCTGGTGTAGGTCATCTTATGGATTTGGCTTTCCTCCATCCCGTAATCGTCCAAGAACATAGCGAAAGCCCCGGGACTGGCCCCTCGCCAGGCGTAGATTGATTGGAAGGGATCCCCGACGGCGGTCACGAAACTGACCAGATCTTGGGCTCCGGCAGGCCTGGTCCCCTCCCCCGGCCTGAGGGGCTTATGGAAGAGGGCGTTGAGGAGCTTGGCCTGCGTGGTGGAGGTGTCCTGGTATTCGTCCAGGAAGACATGCGAGTATTTCTGCCGGAATTCCTGGCAGATCCAGGGGTAATGGGCGACCAGGCGGAAGGCGCCGATGGTGAAATCGCTGAATTCCACCAGGCCCTGGTCCTTCTTGGCTTGATCATAGGCGAGGACGAAATCCACCAGCATCTCCCGCCGGCGGGTGACCTTGAGCAGACAGTCGCACAGATTGGCCTTGTCCGTCAAGGCCTTCAGCCGTTCCTTATATCCCTTGACTTCCTCGGTCCTCTTGCTGAGGTCCTCAGGTTTGGTCTGGTCCAAATCGGCCAAGGCCTGGTCGACCTTCTCCTTCATGGGACCCACAAGGCGGGAGAACTCCTGATCCCAGGCCCGGATCCGACCGATGGCCGCCTCCACGGTATCGCACTCAGGTCCGATCATGGAATTGCCGATTTCAGCGTTCAAAGCCAGGGTGTCTTTGACCAGGCCGGGGAATTTGCCGATTTCGGAACTGGTGGAATCATTGCCGTCCGACCCGCCAGACCGCCCGTCCTGCCCGGGCCGTCCGAAGGAATCGGCTGGGCCGGAGAAATCGAAGGAGGCGCCGGATGAGGCGGAATCCGTCCCGGATCCGAAGTCCTGCGCATCGGACGAAAAAAGATCCTGGGCGTACTGGGCCACATGCTCCCCCACCACTTCGGAGGCCAACTGATAGGCCCCGGCCTGGCTGAGGGGGGCGGCCGACCCATCCAAGCCGACCAAGGCCCCGTATTGGCGGACGATGGATTGGAAGAAGGCGTCGTAGGTGGAGACGGTCGGGTGAAGGAAGCCGGCGTAGCTCAAGCCCGGCCGGCCGGCAGATTGGTCGGGGGAAAGGGAGGAGGTCTCTTTGGTCACCCGGTCCAGGAGTTCCCCGGCCGCCTTGCGGGTGAAGGTCAGGCCAAGGATCTTATGAGGGGCCACCCCATCGTCTGTGATGAGTTTGGCTATCCGCTTCGTCATCACATAGGTCTTGCCCGATCCGGCCCCGGCTACGATGAGCAGGTCCTGGTCGGCGGGAGCCTGGATGATGTCTTCCTGCTGTTCGTTGGCTTGCTCAGCCGCTGTCCTTTCGCTCATGACAGCCCCCTTTTAGTCCTCGTTCCTTTGATGCCTTCGGATCCTTTGATTCCTTTGGACTTTTTGGCCCCCTTGATTCCTTCGTCTGCGCGAGTCGTCCCTCTCCCGCTCCTGCATGACGGTGGGGATGAAGCCGGAACAGGCAGGACAAATGTCCTGATGACCAGGGTCCCCGCCCCGGTAGGAGCAGTAGGTCAGATGCCTGCTGCGGGGAGGATGGTTGGACAGGTCCAGCTTATCGGCCAGATCAAGGCTGGCGGCGTAGAAAACCCGCCCGATCATGGCCAAGGCCCAGGTGGTCGCCGGCCCGTGGATCTCATCGGCGCTCATCGACTGGTCAGCCAGGATCCGCTTCCATTCCTCCTGCCTCGTCCCATCGGGCCGGGGCAGGCGGGACAGGTCGGGCAAGGCCTCTTCCCCATAAAGGATGCTCCCCCAGTTCTTGTAATAGGGCCGGGGCAGGAGGGCTCCCTTGGAGGCCGGCCCATGGGCGATGGCCCCGTCTTCGAAGATCGCCGGCTGGTAAGTCAACTCAGGATAGAAGGAGGAGGCGTGGCGGGTGGCGTCCAGGTCGATGCTTCCGTCCTCTTTCAGGACCTCATGACCTCGGCAGGCGGGCAAGGGGGACAGGGCCAGGGGGAAGAGGTCGGCCTGGGCCAAAGGCAGGGCGGACGAAAGGAGGGCCGACCTGTCTTCATCGCTGCGACCTTGGGCCTTCCGGACCAGGTCCTTTTCACTCAGGCTTTCCTGGGGATTCCGGTCTTCAAAGACCAGACCCAGTTGGTAGCAGATGAGCTGGAGGTCGTTGAAGGTGTCTTTGGAGACCAGGGAATGACCGGTCTTGTAATCGATGATGCGGACCACCTTCCGCTCCAAAGGGCCGGCTGGTCCATCCTCCGCCACCAAACGGGTCTCCAGCCGGTCGATGCTCCCCTTCAGGCAGATCACGGTCTGGTAGAAAGTCTCCATGAGGGCTTCTTCGGAGGGGACCCCGTCAACCGAGTTCCGACGGGCGAAGGGGAAGCCTCCGACCAAGGCGTCCAGCAGATGGAGGAAGGTCCGCCGGCTGACCGGGGTCAGCTGTGGACCGCCGTCGACGTCCGGAATCCGGTTATAGGCATAGCGGATGTCTTCCATGGTGAAATGGGCGGTGAAGGTCCTTTCCGTCTCCGTCTCCAGCAGCTTGCCGATCCGGGGTTGGAAGCCGTCATGGTCCCGGGCGTAAGAGCTCAGCTGGGATTCCAGGAAGTAGAAGGCCATCCTTTGCAGGAGGGTCCGGGTTCCGGCGTCATTGGATAATGCCCGGTAGACCTCTTCGGTGACGTGGGTGTCGTCGATTTCGGCCTTCTCCTCTTGGTAGATGGCCATAAGCCGATCGGTCAGCTGGGTCAGGATCTCCTCTTGCCCGCCGACGGCCGCCTGCCGGTATTCCTGGCCATAGTCCTTATCCAGACCTTGCTCGGTGGCGATCTGAGCGACTTTATGGATGAGGGTCCCGTAGGAAGTGGCCACCGACGAGTCGGAAGGCCCGTGCATCTTGCGGTCCAGCAAATAGCAGACCGGGCAGGACCAAGCGGAATCCACGGCAGATGGGGACAGATAGACGGTACGGGGTTCGTTCGCGACTTCCTCCCTGGCCGTCTGGGAGGGCCCTCCCCCGCTTGCATCGGACGGACCCGGGGCCTGGAGGAGCTCCTCCTCCTGCGGCTCCTGATCATCCTGGTAGTAGAAAGACCAGGAGGAGGGGTCGGCCTCTTCTTCGTCAGCCAAAAGGGCCATGGCCTGGGCCGCGTCCGTCAGTCCCTGGTCCTGGGCGACTGCTGGGATGGCGCTGTCTTCGCCGTTGGAATCGGAATCGGCTTCATAGGCGCGGGCCAACCGATAGGCCATCCGGCTGCGGGCCTGCAAGAGGATTTCATGGGGGCTGACCGGCTCCTGATCCGAGGAAAGCCCTTCCCCGCCACGGCGGCCTTCCTCCTGTCCGGTCCCTCCTTCCGGCGATGCCGGGGACTCCAGACCGACCTTCCCCGGCAGGAAGACGGAGAAGAAATCGGACGGCCCTTCGTCCTCGCTTTTGACCGCCGTCAGGAAAACCTCTTTCCTGGCCCGGGTCACGGCGAGCAGAAAACTCTTCTTCTCGTTCTGCAGGAGGTCGAGCATGTGGGTGGAATAGCGGTCCTGGGGGTCGAGGATCTTCCCCTGGAACATGACGTCGGCCAGATCGTCGGCGGCGAAAAGCTGGTCGCGCAAGGCCAGGTTCGGCCAAATCCCGTCCTGGACCCGGGGCAGGAAGACATAATCCCAATGTCCTCCGGCCGCCCCGGCAGGGGTGAGCAGGGTGACGGCGTTGTTCACCGGGGCCTTCCTGGCCAACGAATCAGCCGCTATGTCTTGGCTGCGGACATGACGGATGAAGTCGTCGATCCGCCGGATGGAGGTCCGCGTGCTCTGGGCCTCGGAGAAGAGACGGACGACCGTATCCAGCCATTCGTTCGCCTGGGCCCGCACGGTCTCCTCCTTACTGTGCAAGGCCAGATCCCTCCACTGGGCCTGACGACCGGTCAGGGCGAAGGCCCGATCCAAAAGGGCGACCGGCTGGTCCTGCAGAGCCCCGCTTCCTTCGCCGCCTGCCGCCTTGCCTGTGGCCGTCTTACCCCTGGTCCGGCTTTGACAGGAACGGATGTCGATCAGAAGGCGGAGGCAGTCCCGCCATGTCTTTTTGTCCTTCCGGGGGGCCAGACGGGTGAGGAAGCCGCCTAAGGCCTGAGCCTGCTTTTCCGGGGTCATCAAAAGCTGAAGGAAGATGGTCTGCTGGCTGGAGCCGGCGAAAGCGTCAGGCTCGGGTCGGGCCTGGCCGGATTCGGCCGGGTCGGGACCCCCATCCTCCTGTTCGCGACGGGCTTGCAGGCGATCGCCTTTCCTGGAGTCGGATTCCTTCACGGCCTCTTCCAGCCAGGAACGCACGGCCTCCACTTCCGCCGGAAGCGGGCCTGAATCGGCGGAGGGGCCCCGGTCGACCTGGTTGACGATGGAGGCCAGGGTCTTCAAGACGGAATCGGCCGATTCGGCCCCGTGGACCATCCCATAAGGCCCACGCAGGTAATCCAGGAAGATTCGATAAGCGGAAAGGGCGAGCTCATCCAAGGATCGGAGGGAAAACAGCTGGCCCAGATCGCCTTGGCTCAGTTGGGACAGTTCCAGGAAATCGAACAGCCCTTCCACCGCCGGGCTTTGGGAGAGGGGCAGGCCTACCTGGGCCAGGCGGACGGCCACGTTCTCCTGCCGCAGGGCGGAAGCGTAGGTGGACAGCTTCGAGCGGTCATGGCAGATGATGGCCATGGAGTCGTACGACTCGCCTTGGACCAGGTGCAAAGAGAGGATCCGCCGGACCAAGGCCGCGGTCTCCTCCCTGTCCGACCCGTAAAAACGCGCCTGGGCCGGGGTCGCATCCCCTTTGATCTTCCAAGGCCGGCTGCCGATGCCTGCGTCCCTTTCCTGGGATGAGGCGATGGACAGGCTGATCCGGGAGGCCAGGGAAGGGTCCCCCGGCTGGGAGTCGGCCCCCTGGTCACAGGCCGGCTGGGGCAGGGTCACCTCTTGTGCCCCGAAACGCCCCAAGCGGCCGGAGATGAAGCCTTGGCCAGGTATCGGGGAGGATTCCTTGGGGCTTTGGGGCAAACGGACGCTGAGGAATTCGGGGAAGGACCCGCGGAAGGTCTGGACGGCCTCATCCGGGCAGGTGATGAGGACCAGGTTCACCCCGCAATCCTGCAGCTGGCCCAAAAAGGCGGCCCCGGCCAAGGTCGTCTCCTGATAATCGTCCACGACCACCAGGCGGGGCAAGGCCCGCCCGATGGAGGACAAACGTCCTTCCTCCTTGATCCGGGCCAGGGACCGCTGGGTCTGCCCGTACAGGTAGGACGAATCCACGTTGAAGGTCCCCCTGCTGGCGTTGAGGTCTTTCATGGCCAGGGCATACTCCCGCCGCAATTCGAAGGCCACCGACCAGGCCTCCTTCAGCCTCAGGTTGATCCCGTTCCCGGCCACCCGCCCGATCTCCTCCTTCAGGTCGTGCCGGACGCCCAGCTCATTCATCCGGGCGAAAATGGACCGCAAGGAAGCGGCGAAATCGTCGTTGAGCTGCCGGTCGAACAGCTGGCTGGCCTCGGCCGCGGTCAGGTCCGAACCCCGGGCGGCGGGTCTTTCATCCTCTCCGCTCCCCTGCCGCCTTTGATACGAATCCTCCTGGAAGAAATCCTTCAGGCTCCGGCAGGTCTCGCACAGCTCCCCCTGGCGGGCATGGTCCTGATGCCTCTTCAAGACCTGGTGGATGAGGGCATCCTGGTCGGCCGCGTTGAGATAGCGGGGGAAAGCCTTCCCCTCCGCCGCCTGGAGGGCCACCAGGATGGAATAGGCCAAGGCGGGCAAGGTCTGGGAGACACGGGGTTGGGCCGAAACGTCGATCTTCCCCAAAAGATAATGGCTGGATTCCTTGGCCTGCCTGCCGCTGGCCGCCACCAGGGCGACCGCGTGGTCATTATCCGGCCCGACCACCAGCCTACCGGTCCTGGCTTGGTCGGAAGCCATGATTCTCAAGGCCTGCAGTGCCGCATCACGGGCCAGGGTCGTTTTTCCGCTGTTGGGCGGGCCGTAGACGGCCAGAGCACGGCCGATCCCCTCCTGAGAGGTCTCCGCTGGGCCCTCCCCCGTCCCGTCGAAATCAGCGGCCCGACCAGCCTCAGAGCAGTCGCCGGCATGGGGGCCCAAGCAAGCCTGCAGAAAGTCGAAAACGCGCGCTTCCTCCTGGTCGAATACGTCGTCTCTTGCCATATCAACCCTTTCCTATGCCTGTCCTGCTTACAGCCTACTCAACCCGAGGCACCAATCGACGGCCCCACGACTTTTGTCGGTCACCTACAAAAGTCCTTGGAAAGCCCTTCCTTCGCCTGAATCATCTCTGACCGGTCCGGGGCTTGATTTCGCACCGCTTGCCTCTATAATGGAAGACGCGAGAGTGATAGCCCGGGATTCCTTTTGGAGTTTCCCTCAAATCCCCCGTTCCGAGAGGCGGGGGAAGACCATAAACGGGGAAGAAGGGACACGGACAGTATCTCTTGATTGCCACTTGACGAGGTTTGAGGATGACGAACACCGAACGGGATGATAAGGAAGCCGCAGGCGGATCGATGATGGGCCGGCTGGCGCATAAGGTTGAGAATCCCAGCCTCAGCCCGGACATGGCGGCCAAAGCCCGCCAGCTCTTCAGCATATCCGAGGAAAGGATGATGAAGAACCTGCGCTGGTACCGGAACCTGAACACGGAGGAACGGGAGTTCCTGAACCTGATCACCCTGACCGCCATCGAAGACTACCTGGCCTGGGCCACCCAGCCGGAACCGGTCAAAAGCAGGGAAGAGATCAACGCCGACCATCTTTTCTCCATCGCCCCCATCGAGACGGCCCGGGCCATCAGCTTGTCCAACGTCCTGGAAGACACCCGGACCGTGGTCAAAGTGATTTCGGAGAACATCTCCCTGATCGCCCCCGAAGGCAAAGAGCGGGACTACTATGAGGCCGTCCTCTACTATTCCCGGGAAGTGGCCTTCTCGGCGGCCAGCGTCTACGCGGAAGTGGCGGAGACCCGCAGCCGCTGGATGGCCCGCGAAGAAGGGCTGGTCATCAACTCCCTCCTGGACCACAACCTGGACCTCTCCCTCCAATCCCGCATGAGCATCTACGGGTGGGACAACGGCACCCGCTTCTTCTCCGTGGTCGGCCGCTTCCGCTCGGACGTGCATTCGGAGATCATGGCCGGCTTCTACCAGACCCAAGCTCAGGCGGCCATCCGCAAACTGGAGGTGGAAGCCCTCATGGGGACCCACACCAACTCCTTGTTCATGGTCTTGGTCGGAGGGAACAGCGACGACCATTTCCACGAAATCCTCGACATTTTGGAGACCCTGTTCAGTAGGGAGGCCTGCATGTGCGTAGGGCCGCGGTCCTACGGCTACGAAGGCGCCTCCCACAGCATCCGAGCCGCCTATAACGGCTATTTCGCCTCCGCCGCCGTCATGAACCCTTCGCGTCCCATCTACGCCGACGACCTGATCGCCGAAAGGGCCCTGTTCGGGGACGTCGTGGCCTTCCGCCAGCTTTACGACGTCTATCAATCCATCAGGGACGCTTCAAAAAACGGGGATTTGATCGAGACTTTGGAGTATTACCTCCTGGAAGGCTCCTCTTTCGAGCGGACGGCCGAGGCCATGGTCATCCATCCCAATACGGCCCGGTATAGGCTGAGGAAGGTGACCGAGTTGACCGGCTGGGACCCGACCGATCCTTTAGACGCCTACGCCCTGCGGTATGCGGTCAAAATCGGCCGTTACGAGGATTCCCTGAAGAACCAGGGGCCTTTGATGGTCCCCCAAAGCAGCCGGTCCGGCCGGTCCTGGGAAGAGAACGAGAATTTCACCGGGGCGATCAGCTCGATCCTGCAAGCCCAGTCCCAGGATTCTCCCGCTTTGGACGTGCATATCCACCATCCGGCGGAAGCGAGCGCCGCTTAAGTTCGCAGAGCCTCAGGCTTGGTCGAGGATCTCAGGCTTGGTCGAGGATCTCCCAGAGCTGGGAGGCCGCCTTCTCCACCTGGTCGTTGACGATGACCCGGTCGAATTCCCCCTCCAGGGCCAATTCCTGACGGGCGGTCCGCAGCCGCCTTTCCTGCTGCTGCGGGGTCTCGGTGTGACGGCCGGCCAAGCGCTTGCGTAAATCTTCGAAGCTGGGAGGGGCCAGGAAAACGTAGATCGGATCCAGGCCCAGCTCGGCGGACCGGACCTTCACCTGATGCACCCCCTGCACATCGATCTCCAGCATGGACGGCAGGTCGGCGTTCAGGTGGTCCAAGACCGGACGCAAGGGGGTCCCGTAATAATCGCTCCCGTGCACGATGGCGTGTTCCAAAAGCTCGCCTTGATCGATCATCCTTTCGAATTCAGCCTTGCTGACGAAGTGGTAGTCCTTCCCGTCCACTTCGTCCGGGCGGGGAGGGCGGGAAGTGGCGGAGACCGAGATCCACAGCTCCGGATGCCGGGCCTTCACCGCCTTCTCCACCGTCCCTTTACCGACCGCGGTGGGGCCGGCCAGGACCACGAGCCGGCGCTTCCTCTTCCCGCCGGCTCGCTTGCCGGTCTGGGCCGCCTTTTGGTCTGCCATGGTCGCCTCTGTCATGATTCCTGCTTTCTTATGCTTGATCGATACCGATGCCGACACCTGATTGAACCCCTTCTTGGCCTTGGAGTCAGCCTTCCTTCATATCTTGGGCGATCTGGTCCGGGGTCTGGCCCCCGGCGATCCGCTTCTCCATGTCGTCGAAGGCCGTCTGAATGTCGTCACGGTATTCGGTGATCTTCTTCTGGAGGCTGGGTATATCCGGCCCGTAAGCGGCGATGGCTCGGGCCACGGTGACCAGGACGTTCCCGTGCGTCCCGGCGAAAACCATCTCCAAGTCTTTGGAATTGGCCCCTTGCCAGCCGTAGCCGGGGGAAAGGATGGGGCCGGTGAAGCTGGCCGTGCTCATGCCGTTCAGGTTCATCTGATGTCCGATGGTGGCCCCGACGACCAGGCCGACCGAGCCCATCCCCTGGAAACCGTCATTGTAGTCCTGGGCGGCCCGGGCGATGCCGTAGGCCACGGTCTCCCCCTTGTATTCCCCTTGCTGCCGCAGGGAGGTCTGCAAGTCGATGGCTTCGGGGTTGGAAGTCAAGGAGGCGATGAAAACCCCATGCCCTTCGTTGAGGGCGTCTTCGATCAGACCGTTGAGGGAATGGAAACCGTAATAGGGGATCAGAGTGATGGCATCGGCGTACAAGGGCCCGTTGGGCTTCAGATAGGCGTCGGCAATGGAGGAGAGGGTGGTGGACAGACCTCCGCGCATGCAGTCCACGATGGTGATGAGACCCAGCTGACGGGCGGCGTACAAGGCCCGTTCCAAGGCGGCGATGCCTTTGGATCCGTAGCGTTCGAACATGGGCATCATGAATTTCACGGCCGCGCAACGGCCGACCACGGCCTGGAGCATGCGCATGGCGAAGAGTTCGGCCCCTTCGGCGCTCACCTGGTAACCCCAATCCCGCAGGTTCCTGCGGTGGGGGTCGATCCCCACGCAGATGGGGCCGTGCTCTTTCATGGAATCGCTGAGACGGAGGCCGAATTCCTGCCGTCTGGCGCGGTTGCCTCGCGTCGTCTGCCTGCCCGTCCCGTCCATAGCGGGCCGGGAAGGAGCGGATGAAGAAAGAGGGGTCATAGTATCGGTATCCTGCGCCATAGTTCTATTGTACAAAGGTGGAAAACGAAGGAAGGCCGATGGGGGAAGGGGACGCGCCCCGTTCATCGGCCTTCATGCCAAGGATTCGTTTAGTTCCGGTTTTCCGGTTCGCCTTCCTCGCCGGCGAGTTCCCCGGCTTCTTCGGCCGGTTCGTCTTGCCCGTCCTGCTCAACCCGATTGGCTTGATCGGCTTCCTGAGTCGATTCGCCTTCCTCGACGGTCTCAACGGTCTCGGTCTCTGCGGCTTCTTCGGCCTTTTGGGCGGCCAAACGGGCCTGTTCCTGTTCCCAATCGGCTTCTTCCAGACGGATCTGCTCGGCGTCCCGTTCGATGGCGGACAGCAGTCCGTGCAGGAAGTGGGGGGCCTCGTCATCCGAATAGGCTTTGGCCAAGGTCAAGGCTTCGTCGATGGCCACCTTGGCGGGGACATCATCGTTGTAGATGATCTCCCAGGCGGCCATCCGGGCTATGTTGCGGTCCAGGACGTGCATGCGTTTCACGTCCCAGCCTTCGGAATGCCCTTCCAAGGCCTTATCCACCGTCCGTCGGTGGGAAGCCACTCCCCGGACGATTTCCTGGGCGTAAGGAGGCAGAGGAGTCTGGGCCCCGGGATAGGCCAAACGCTCATCCAATAAATCGACGATCTCTTCACCCTTCTCATCGGCTTCGTACAGGGTGTTGAGGGCGCGCTTGCGCGCGGTGGTCCGTGCTCGTGCCATCTTTAGTTTTCGCGACCCAGGTAGGAGCCGTCGCGGGTGTCCACCTTCACCTTCTCGCCTTCGGAGATGAAGAGGGGGACCTGGATTTCGGCCCCGGTCTCCACGGTGGCGGGCTTGGTGCCGGCGGAAGAACGGTTGCCTTGGAGGCCAGGTTCGGTATGGGAGACCGTCAGGACCACGGAGGCGGGCAGTTCCACGGACAGGGGGTTGCCATCATGGAAGGAGACGATGCAGTCGGTGCCTTCCAAGAGGAACTTCTCCTGCTCCCCCACCAGGGATTCAGGGATCATGACCTGGTCGAAGGTCTGCATGTCCATGAAGACGAAGTTGTCCCCATCCCGATAGGAATACTGGAGGTTGCGGTTGTCCACGGTCTCGAAGTCGAGCTTGGTCCCGGCGTTGAAGGTCTTGTCCACTATCTTGCCGGACAGGACTTCCTGAATGGTGGTGCGCACGAAAGCGGGGCCCTTACCTGGCTTCACATGCTGGAACTTGATCACCTTCCACAACTTGCCGTCCAGGTTGATGACGGAGCCGTTCTTAATATCGTTCGATGTCTGTGCCATAGTTCACCCTCTTGTTTTACTTTTCGATTTCCGTTTGATTGAAGTTCGGTCTTATTGACGAATCTGGCAAAACGCTTGACCATTATGCCACAGGGGATAAACGAGCGGGTCGGCCTATCGCGGGGCCAGACGGCCCAAGGGTCAGCGGCGCAGGAGGCGCTTGGCGAAGGCGTTGGCGATCGCTTGGACGATCTGCACCAGGAGGATCATGATGATGACCGAGGCCCAGGTGACCCAAGGATTGAACTTCTGGTAGCCGAAGGCGATGGCGAAATTCCCCAAGCCGCCGCCTCCGATGTATCCGGCCATGGCCGACATGTCGAGAACGGAGATGAAGAGGAAGGCATAGGCCAGGATGAGGGGGGCCAGGGATTCGGGGATGAGGACGGAGGTGATGATCCCCAGCTTGGACACCCCCATGGAACGGGCGGCTTCGACGACCCCGGGGTCGACGGAGACCAGGTTCTGCTCCACCAGACGGGATGAGGCCACGGTGCACATGATGACCATGGGGAAGATGGCGGCCGCGGTGCCGATGGAGGTGCCGATGACGGCTATGGTCACCGGCTGCATGGCCGCCAGGAAGATGATGAAGGGGATCGGCCGAATCAGGTTGATGATCACGTCCATGACCTTGTAGACGACGGCGTTCTCGAAAAGGTTGCCCGGTCTGGTCCCCCAGAGGATCACGCCCAGGATCAGCCCCAGGAATCCGCCGATCAGGAGGGTGACGGCCACCATGATGAGGGTCTGGAAAAGGGCCGAAGTCACAGACCCATCCTGCAGATAGGACTGGAAGTCCAGGAAGTTGCTTTGCGGGCCCACCCCGATCAGATTCACGTTCATTCGTCCTCCCCTTTCCTCGCGTCAGAAGCCGTCCGTCCCCCAGGGCCTGGGTCGGGCCCGGCCGGGACCTCCACATAGCGGTCGTAATCCAGCCGCCACTCATCCGCCTCCAAGACCCGCAGCCGAGCCTGTTCATTGGCCTGGTAAGCGGCCAAAGCTTGGTCATAATCAATCGGATGGGAAACCGACCCGAAATCCACGATGACGTTGGCCAACCGCAGCTGGTCAACATACCGGTCGAGGTCCAGGTCGCGGTCCGGGCGCCCGGCCGGAACCCCTTGCCCAGCAGCCCCGGGGGAGGCAGCGGCCGGGGACTCCTTCTGACCGCTGAAGAACTCGTAAGTGAAGGCCCCCAATCCTTTGCCGGAGATATCCTGCACTCCCCCTTGCAGGATCCGGTTGGTGATACCCCGGTGGGTCAGCATGGAAGAGATCCGCTGGCCCGAAGGGGTGATGCCCAGGGCCTGGTCGGGCGAGCGCATGACGACCGTCACTAGACGGCCGGCGGACCGAGCCCGCAAACGCTCGACCTCATCGGCCGAAGGGATGGTGTTGACGGCGGTGGAGACGAAATCGCGGGTGATCTTTTCCCTGGGCTGGGCGAAGACCCGGTACAGGGGGCCGGATTCCACCGCCTTGCCCTGGCTCATGACCAGGACCCGGTCGGCGATGCGGGTGATCACATCCATCTGATGGGTGATGAGGACGATGGTGACCCCGAAACCCTTGTTCGCCCGTTTGAGCAAGTCCAGGACTTCGGACGTGGTCTGCGGGTCCAAGGCGCTGGTGGCCTCATCCGCCAGGAGGATGTCGGGATGGGTGGCCAAAGCCCGGGCGATCCCCACCCGCTGCTTCTGTCCGCCGGAGAGCTGGCTGGGGTACTTGTGGGAGTGCTCCTTCAATCCCACGAAATCCAGGAGTTCCGCCACCCGGGCTTGCCGGTAGTCCTTCCTCCAATGATCCTGTTTGAGGGGGTAGTCGATGTTGCCGGCCACCGTTTTGGACGAGAAAAGGTTGAATTGCTGGAAGACCATGCCGATCTTCTTGCGGATCGGCTGCATTCTGGCCTCGGACAGGGCGGTCACGTCCTGCCCGAAAACCCGGACCGTGCCCGAAGTGGGCCTTTCCAGTTCGTTGATCAGCCTGACCAAGGTGGATTTGCCGGCGCCGGAATAGCCGATGATCCCGAAGACCTCCCCCTTGTCGATCCGGAAGGAGACGTCGTCGACGGCCACGTGCGGGTCCTGTCCCCTTTTGGCTGGGGGGAACTCCTTGGTCACATGTTCGAAGGAGATGAGGGGCTCATCCTGTTCTTCAGCCATATCCGTCCTTTGCTCGTCCTGGCTTCGCCCTGCCTTGGCTTGCCTTGCCTGAATCCTTAATCCTGAATCCTGCCTTGCCATCCGCGTTGTGGCTTGGCTCGCCCTACCTCGCCTCGGACTCCACGCTCTTGAGGATCTTCTGCAGGTCCTCGGCGGAGTCGTCGTTGAAGGCGACGTCCTGCCCGAACTGCTGCCTGACGGCCGCGCGCACCGCAGGGCTGTGGAAGATCTTGACCAGCTTACGGTAGACGGGATTGTTGACATCCTCCTTACGGGAGACCCAGACGTTGATGTAGGGCTTGGCGGACGGGGTGGTGGCCGAGTCCCGGAAGAGGGCGTTGGAGGTGCTCAGGCCTGAGTCTTTGACGTAGTCGTTGTTGATGACCCCGGCGGCCACCTGCTTGGCTTTCACCTGGTTGGCCACTTGAGCCGCGTCCAAGGGGAAAACGGAGACCCGGGAAGCGGAGGCGTCGATGTCGCGGGGGGTGGTGAAAGCGGTCCACTTGCCTTTGAGCTTGACCAGGCCGGAGGCCTGCAGTACCCCGATGGCCCGGGCTTGATTGGTCTCGTCATTGGGGATGGCCACTCTGGCCCCTTGCGGGATCTCTTTGAGGGACTGGTACTGGGTGGAGTAAAGGCCGAGGGGGAAGACGGCGAAGCCGCCGATGGGCTGCAGGTCCTGCTTGTTCTTCACGTTGTAGTTGGCCAGGTAAAGGATGTGCTGGAACTCGTTGAGGTCGAGCTTGCCTTGGGCAAGGGCCGGGTTCTCGGATGTATAGTCGGTGAAGTTGCGCAGGGTCACGTAGATGCCGGCCTTCTCGGCTTCGGCCTTGAAGGCCTTCCAATGGGGGTTCTTGGCCCCGACCACGCCGATGACCACAGGGTTGGCCTGGGAGCCTTTGGGGGCTGCCTCCCTGTTCTTATTGGCGGCCCGGATGCCGAAGAAGGCTATCAGGGCGACGACCAGGACGGCCACGGCCACGAGGATGCCGTTGCGCAGGCGGTTGTCCTCGCGGATGGGCTCGACCGAATTCGATGGCTGGTCCTGATTCGATGGTTGGTCCTGCGGAGTTTGGTAAGTGTGCGGATTCTCTTGTGAAGTCGACATGCGATGGCCTTTCCCCTTGCGCTTCCCCTCTCTTATGAGGCCTGACGCGGGTTTCCGATCACGTATGGCCAGAGTCCGGAAGAGAAAGCTGATAAAACTTTTTCTTATAACTGAGTGCTTTTCTTCAAAGCATGCTTATAACCATAAAACAGGGGGGCCCGAAAATGGGCGTCTTTTAAGAAGATCGCTTATAGGTGTCTTTTATAGCAAGTGCCAAACTCCTGAAAGAGCACGGAAATCGAAGGAAAATCCTCCCCCAGACTGACGGCGCTCGCCCTCGCCATCTTTTCTCGGACTGCGAAAAAGGCAGGGAGACAGGGAGGAAACCCCGGGGATGAGAGAGAAAAGACAGGCTTCTTGTTCACCTCCGCCATTAGGATGGAAGAAAATATCACACAAGTCAGGAGTTTTACTTTGGCCCAAGGTCGACACATACCCGAACAGCCAGGCTTCCTTGCCTCTCTGAGAAAAGGAACGTCCTCCCTTGCCACCGGTATCGCCAAGACGCCAGCGAACCTCAAGGCTCTGCGTTTAGGAACCGTCGTTCCCAGCATCGCGGTCCTGGCCGCCCTGGCCGGTTCCACCTCCCCCGCTTTGGCGTCCGGCAATGGTTTGAAGGAATCTTTGGATGAAACCAAGGTGGTTTCCCGTTCCGAAGACCGCTCCAGCCTTTTGAGCGAGTCGGTCACCGTCACCAGCGGCGAGAACGACACTTTCACTTTGTCCGACAACAGCACCAATTCCGCTGTCCCCTACAGCCAGACCCCTGACCAGCAAAAAGCCCATCAGACCCTGCAGGTCGCGGCCGCTTCCGCCCAAAGCACGTACGAATCTTCTTCCCAGGCGGACGCCTCCACCCGCGCCACCCTCAAGGCCAAGATCGATGAGGCCAAGGGCCTGCTCACTCGGGCCGACGCTTCGACCGCCGACCTCAACAAGGCCGCTTCCGCCACCACCGCAGCCGCGGCCGCGGCCCGTAACAGCCAGGCCAGCAAGGTGGCCGCCGCCAACCGCAC